>Ga0209705_10000605_pt1 | contig 18802 bp, 11 predicted proteins | sample PPLLaktember2015_5_FD_187262 | JGI IMG/M metagenome (GOLD analysis project Ga0209705, IMG submission 187262) | Freshwater sediment microbial communities from Prairie Pothole Lake near Jamestown, North Dakota, USA - PPLs Lake P8 Core (1) Depth... | ecosystem: Environmental > Aquatic > Freshwater... | reverse complement strand
AGGTTTTCGAAAGGACGGCTGGCCTTTTACAGCCAGCCGTCCGCAATATGAACACTTAATGTTTGTTACGGCTTAATCGCAATACTGATCATGCCTTTAACTGCTGAAGTGGCATGGGTCACAGCCGTGTTGCCATAAGCCCCGGCAGTCGCCTTGATACCTGTCGCAATGCCGAGCGAGCCGCCATTACCTGCAGTTACAGAATTGTCGGTACGTTCGGTCAGACTGGTCAGGTTAGCGTTTGTCCAAGCCGAGAATTGTGCCGTGCCGGAAGCATCCGGCAAACTTCCCGCAGTCGCTACAACAACAAGCGTGTTAGCAACGGTTGTCGTCGCGCCTGGGATTGAAGCACTGGTGTCGGAAGTCGCTTCAACACCGCCCGCCGTAACATTCCACGGGTCGCCGGAGGACACAGCGCCGCGAATGGCAACCATCCGGGCCAACTGATGATTGCCCGAGTCGGAAACCGTTGGGGCGCCCTGTGTGCCATTATATCGAGACCAGAAGACCGTCAGCCGGGTTGCGGCTGTACCGCCGGCTGTTCCCGTTCCCTGCGGCGAACTGGCTACCGCTGCCCATGTTCCGCCATTTTGATTGGAAATCGATACCGCCTGATTGGCTGTCTCAACAAACAGTAACAAAATGTCGTTGACAGCGATACCGGACGGAAGTGCCGGGGAGATGGCCCCCGTGCCGGATTTAACAGCCCCGGCCGCAACAAATGTAGGAGCCGGCAAAGCCTGTGTTGTCGCATTGGCCGGGCTCGATGCGGCGCCTACGTTTGGCGTAGGTGTGACAGAGTCACGCATCTGTACCGTGTAGGTGTACTGAGTACTGGCGGCCAGTCCCGTATCGTTATAGACAGGGTTGGTTACCCATCCGCTGTCTGTTGCGCCGGGATTGCCGGAAGTTTCATCGAAGTAGTATTGAACCGGGCCGGTCGCGTCGGAGCCTGCTGTCGCCGTCATCGTAATCTGGCTACTGCTTACCGCGGCGGGAGCCGAGGCAAACGTCGCCGGGTTAGGCGTCGGCGAATAGGTGTCGCCTGTATTCGGGTACAACCGGGTTTGCGGGATTATCTCTTCCGTCTGGCTTGTACTTAACCAGGAAAGCTGCATAACCGCTCCACCACCGCTTTCGTAGAATTCAAGCGTAATGTCATACTTCACCCCGGCTGAAAGAGCAATGTTGCCGGTATTGATCGTCGGTGCGTGATCGGTCCAGTTGTTGATAATCTGTTGGCTATTGACCCACAGCCGTACACCATCGTCAGAATTAGTCTTGAAGGTGTACGTCTCGGAGTACAATGGCTCAACCTGTCCGGTCCAGCGGACAGAGAAAGTATCCGCACCAATCGAAGGATCGGGTGAACCGGTACCCCAGTTAAAGTTGACCGTGGAATCGGTTCGGGCCAGTGTGAACGCGGTGAAGTTGATGTTGTCATAGTAGTCGCCCTTCAAGCCGGTTCCACTTCCACCGCCGCCGAAGTAGCTAAGCGATACGTCGTCCATCTGGGTCTGGGCGCCACTGCAGTTGCGGCCGACGCCACAGACAATCGTCATAGCCTGGCCAACGTAACTGGTAATGTCCCCAGCGTCATATGTCCTGGAGAATTCCTGCCAGTCGCTGGTCAAAGTAGGAGACACCGAGGAAGTGGGCGTCAGTTCTGTTCCGTTTGCCAACAGTTTAAGTACCACGGGAGTTGCATCGCCCTTGGCGTACATCGAAAGCGTATATGTCGCGCCGCTGGCGATGTTGCCGAGAGAGGCATTCGAGACGATCAGTCCGCCGGCCGGATTGCCCCAACCGCCGCCGTTGACCAGGTAGCAATTTAACCCACCCGGGGTATGGTTGGTTCCGGTTGATACGGAACCCTGAAGGTTTCCAGTAGCCTGGTCCCGGCCGTATGTACCGCCCCAATAGATCCACCCGTCCCTGTCGTATCCGAGCCAACCTGGGATATCGGCCAGGGTGCCGGAGGTTTGGTCGGAAAAGTTATACTGTCCGACATCTATGGGGCAATCCGGTCCTACGCCCTGCGTCCAACTACTACCCGAAGGTGATAAAACCCCGGTGATTACAGTTGAATCCGGTTTGTAAATCGTTTCAAAACCGCTGTTTGGTAGGGTGATTGTGCCACCCGTAGGATAAGTTGTTTCACTGGCCGGGCTCGACGCGGTACCGGTGTTCAACAGGGCGTCACGCATCTGCACCGTATAGGTGTACTGAGTACTGGCGGAGAGTCCCGTATCGTTATAGACAGGGTTGGTTGTCCATCCGCTGTCACTGCCGCCGGAATGACCGGTGGTTTCCTCGAAATAGTACTCAACCGGGCCGCTGGCATCAGTGCCTGTCGTTGCCGTCATCGTAATCTGGCTGCTGCTTACCGCGGCGGGAGCCGAGGCAAACGTCGCAGGATTGGGTGTCGGCGCAAGGTCATCATAGGTAGTGATAGTGTAATCGATATCACTTATTGTCTGATCAAAGTCGCCGTTAACCTCATCAAATTGTTCAAGTCTGACTCGCCAGTAAATGGTGCGAGTACCGTCCCAGTGTTCGTCAATGACGTAGTTTTGACTTTCTCGCAGTGTGATCCATCCAAGCGGGCTGGGTATGCCACTTTCCTGTGTCATATTGGATATCCCCAAGCCGGTGGTGTAAGTGGCGAAAAATGTTCCATCTACGGCTTCAGATACAGGACCAATTAATCCAGGAGCACTATAGACGTATTTGTTCTGGGAATCAACATAATCAACCCAATATGTCTGTGGTGCATGGACTGTCAAAATGTTGCCGTTTACTGTAACGTTGGCGGGGGCATAAGTTGGGTTGGCCGGCTTATATAGCGTTACGGCCGGGTCGCCATAGTTCATGTGCGCGGTAAGGGCGTATGCAGTGATCGAATTCACATCTTTCGCGGCTGTTATATTCAATGAATATAAATGAGCCTCGCCCGTCGTGGCGCCTGCCAAAATTGCCGTATAGAAGGCGTCTCTGCAGATTTCTTTGTCTGCACCGGTTCCGCGACACCAGGCATTAAAACATACAGAGCCGTTTCCGGTCAGTACAACAGCGTTAGTGTCATCCCAGTAGTACGTTGTATTATATTCGTCAAGAGCGGCCATATTGCAGCCTGTACCCTCGGCTAAACCAACCGTCCATGAACTATTGTTGAGGAATTCATCGCGTGCTATACCATAAGGCCAGCCGTGTTCATCCTGGATAAATATGCCATATATTTCATAATCATATTCAGGTAAGAACAGCCACTCGTCAACAATGAAGCCGCAATTTTCAAGTAGGCGCGGAAGACAATACAAACTATTCTCAAATTCCTCCGTACACTGGTGAAACACATGGTCTGCCGCGGGACGATACAGCAGGTCGTTATACGTCAAGCACCGCGAGGCATTGAGGGTGACGCCAGTGACATCTTTACCAACGATTCGGCCTGTTGCTATTTCATAAAGCGGATCACTATCCACATCGGCGAAATAATTGTCGTTCATGACATAATCACCATTGCCTGGATCCATACTAAGGGCGTGAGCACAAGGCAGTACCTGGAGCACACCTACCATCGCCATGTATTTTGGATAATGGCCTATTTGGTCATGATAGCCTTGTATATCTTCTTTTAGTTTCTGGTCAGATGGATAGCTAAATCTAAGTTCACCATAAAATGCAACCTGATCTGTTTCTGAATTTACTCCTATTGTATAGCGTTTTCCGTTTAAGGTTACCTCGGAGGTACCAGGGCAGAATTCTCCGGCATCCCCGTAATCGTTATCATCATTAAAGTCGATAAACGCAGCTTCGGTATAAATGTAATAGCCACTAGTCATTCTAACAATAACGAAATCACGCGTCACACCGTTGAGTGAAAAACTGCCGATAGGGTAATTGAGGTTTGTCGGATAATAGTACTTATAAGGAGGCTCGGTATTGGCCGGCAATCCCGCTGGTTTTGTTGTTGTCTGCGAGCTATGGAAAAATGGAACATTCCATTCCACATTATAAGACAATGCGGCCACCGCACCATTTCTTCCAGCCGCCAGTAATGCCGCTGAAAGTGAGCCTTTGGGTGCATAATCTGACATTGTTCTGTCATTTATATTACATACAGCAAGATATTCCACGGGATATCCATTGTTTTGCATCCAGGTTATTATCGCCTTGTCGTTAGCCAGAGAAGTCTGGGAGACGCCAATGCCTGTGAGCTGAGTGGTTACGGTACTGTTGCCGTTGACCGTCAGTGCGGTGGAACATTGCAGATCGTTGTCAATAACACTGAGAGCTGAGCTGGATAGCCCGGTGGATGAATTGAAGAACAACAAAGGAACTTCCAGCCGGCCTGCCAGTGCCGAGGCCGCCAGTGCGCCTGCGTAGTCACTGTCGTTGGCCAGCACAACGGTGGTAGTTGTCGTCCAGTGAGTCTGGGCCAGGTAACAGGACACCGCGTCGAGCGTACTGTCAGGGTTGATCTCGTAGGTGTTGGCTGGATTGTATAGTCGCAGATACTCGGTTACCTGGGCAGTCTGCGAACCCTCCAGGGCGATAACCGAGGGTCCATCCGTATTGATCGCAGCCGATGCCGGGACAGCCGCCAGGAATGCAAGGTCTTTCCAACTGGCGCCAGTAGCAGGAACCGGTACCAGGAAAGTGTTCCTGCCGGTGACCGGCGACGGCATGGTAGTAAAGCTCCACACATCGCTGGTGGTGGTGCCCTCGGCGTTGACCTGGTCGATACGCCAGTAGTATGTCGTACCGGCACTGAGGGTACTGAGACTGTAAGTGGTCGCGGTTTGATTGCCCTTGAATTCGCCGCTGTCGGGAGTCGGATCGGTCCCGAAGTAAACGTTACTTGAATCGGCAGCCTCGCCTTCGACCCAGCTTAGGTCCGCATCAAGATCGATTCCTTCGGCAGTGTCGAACGGATGTGGGGCAAGGGCCTTACCAGGTGTGCCAACGGTGAAGCTCCAGACCGCCCCGGTATTGGTACCGTCACCGTTGACTGAGTCGATACGCCAGTAGTAGGTGGCTTGAGCCATCGTCCCCGCAGGATCGTAAGTAACCGCGGTTTGATTACCCTGGAATTCGCCGCTATCGGGCGTCGGGTCCGTACCGAAGTAAACGTTACTGGAACTGGCACCAACCCCGGCGGTCCAACTCAAGGTTGCACTGCCCAAGACGCCTATTGCGCCGTCGTTCGGGTTTGGGTTACTGGCCGGGCCAGGAGGAACCGGTGCGGTACCGGCGGTGGCGATCTGGAAGCCGCTCAGATAAGCGTTTTTCCCAGGCGTGTCACTTACGAAAGTGATGGTAATTTGGTTGCTGCCGTCCGGCTCGACGTCCTGGAAGATCACAAAGTTTACTCCCAAAGCCCACGTTGAGTCGTTTCCACCGCCCCCGCCATTATCGACAATCTGGGGAGATGGGGTACTCGTCGTGTTGGCAGTAGAAAATACGGCTCTGCTTCCATCCCCATTAGGATAAAAGCTGGCGAGGTACACGTCGTACTCCACACCGGGCGTCAGACCGCTGATAATCATCGTTTGCAGCGTGTTATAATTCCAGGCAAATATAGCAGCATAGAGCAACTCAAGATCGGGAGCACCCCAGGGCCACATACAACCACTATCCGTCGTGAAATCCACGGTGGTGCTACCGTTAGTGGAGTTCTTCAAGTCGGTTCCATATATTGTACCAGGGTCGAACCATCCCTCGGCATGTATAATCTGATTCCATGTCGTACCAACATCACTGCCGCCAGTGCCCCAAATGGGACCATCTAGCGTACTCTGTGTCCTTGCTGTGACGTCGATGTTCACATTGATCAACACCGCATCGGCCATACCCGCCATGGCGAACACCACCACGGCCACAATCATCAAAACATTTCTTTTACACATGACAATTACTCCTTAATACAAAAAACATTATTGCGTCCTCGACACATATTGAGGACATACGAAATACACATACACATATCTCGAATATTGTCAGACCTGTTCGGCACTCGATTCGATATTGGCGCAGCACAACTGTTTGTTAAAGAAGAAGTTAACGTTGAATAACGCCCCATTTAATCCTGTGGTGACAGGCAGCTTAGAAAACTTCGTGCCGGATTCGATCCTGATCATATACGCCTCCGCCAGCATAAGAAACAACCAGATGACTGCAATGATAGTAAATCACATTTCTTTTGCAAGTTTTTTTTATTATTTTTCAACAAATTTATTATTATTTTCCAGCAGATGACGTAACTCATTGTTGTTGCTTGGTTTCCACGCGGATTATTTTTTGGTAGGAATTGCTTACTGCATAACACAATCAAGAACATCGCGCGAGTTTTATTTTTACAAAACTTCGCGATTTGTTGCATATCGAAGGAGATGCTGCTAAAATCAATAAGGCTCCGATCTTCACCACTTATCGTCAAATACCAGGGAACTTAAACCACGCCGATATTTTTGTCGAAGTTATTACTGGACATAGCCTTAAGCCTATGCTAACATGCGCCATCGGTCTTGTGACCGAACCGATACCAACAGACAATTATATCTGTAACTATAGTAACCAAGGGGCCTTAGCTCAGTTGGGAGAGCGCTTGCATGGCATGCAAGAGGTCGTGGGTTCGAATCCCATAGGCTCCATTCCATAACCTGTCGAGAGAAACAACTATGTTTTTCCCATTTACCCTGATAAAATAGTAGCTTCGCGAAGCGAAACCTGACCAATCCGAAGCCGTGTGGCTTCATCTCTGTCCAAGAGATTGCGGGCTATACAAATTTTATCAGAGGTTTGTTATGTCAAAAAAACTTGACGCCGGTATAAACCAGCGTTTTTCATCGCGATGGTTTTTTTTGCTCAGCATGATCGGGATTGCCGTGGGAACCGGTAATATTTGGCGATTTCCGCGGATCGCCGCTCAAAATGGGTCTGACCAGGGAGCCGGAGCCTTTCTGGTTGCCTGGGTCGTGTTCCTGTTTTTTGTGGGGTCTGCCGCTGATAATTGCTGAGTATGCCCTGGAACGCAAATATCGAATGGGCGTAGTTGCGACATTCGTACAGGCTGCCGGTGAAAAATTTGCCTGGATGGGAGCGTTTGTTACCTTTGTCGCCACAGCCATAACGTTTTTTTATTCTGTCGTTCTCGGTTGGCGCCGTTACTATTTTGTTCGGATGCTGACCGAGGCTCCCATCGAGACCACCGAAACAGCCACGGCCGCATGGAACGCAGATGACCAAACCGCAGATACTGGAGATTATGCGCAGCAGCGGTCCGGCTTCCACGGGACTTACATTTATATGGATGCCTCAACTTTTTACGCGTATGTTTTTAGGACATCCACTGGCAATACTTTTTTCCCCTGGCTCTTACTTTTGCCGGCTTCTCATCGCTGATCGCCCAGCTCAAACTGACGGTCCGCGTGTTCATTGATGGGGGCATGAAAAGGTCTGCCTCGATTGCCTTGGTGGTGGGCCTCAGTTATCTGCTCGGAATCCCCTCGGCCAGAAACCTCAATATCCTCAGTAATCAGGATTTCGTTTGGGGCCTCGCACTGATGCTCTCCGGAGCCTTTGTAGCGTTCATGGTGATTCGTTATGGCGTCATCCAGCTTCGTCAGCAGGAACTAACCTGCGATCCAAACGACTGAAAAATCGGTTACTGGTGGGTCTTGGCACTGAAGTATTTCGTCCTCCTGGCGGCTGTGGTACTGCTGATCTGGTGGCTTGTACTTTCAACGATTGAGTTTTCGCTTACGCGGCTCTACGTGTCCCGTTTCCTTATGCGCGTATGCACGTGCGAGTTTTCATTTGACAAAACCCACCTTTTCCATGATATTGCTCTTATGAGCGAGCCGTGTTTGTTTTACAAAGTAAATGCGAAGATTCGAAGCGTTCTGGGTTACCGGGCCTTGCGCCGCAGCTTTGACGGTGCTTCACCGAGCGAATCTGAAAATCAGCTCAATGAGCTTTTGTCCGGCTACCCTCGCAATCATAATTACATGATTTGTAACAATAAACTGCTCCCGGGGTTCAGGCTCTACGAAAGGTTGCGACTGGTCAACTCGGCATGTCCTCAAAAGCTGAAAAGCTTTCTGGACATCGGCTGCTGCAAAGGGTTTTACGTGGCGAACGCGGCTGGGCAGCCTGGTTGTCGCATTTCTGTGGGGATCGATGTTCATGAGCCGTTCATTTCCGCCGCTGAAAAAGTCAAGCAAAGCCTGAAACTCACAAATGCCAATTTCTATCTTGCCACGCTTGACGATCTCGCCGTCCGCCTGGAAGATTATGGTGGACCATTTCAGACGGTTCTGAATATAGGCACTTATCATTATCTGTTTTGGGGCAGTTCATTCAGCCCAAATGCGTTTTACAGTCACCGGGAAATACTCAGCCGATTCGATAAAATCTGCACAGACAGGGTGATTTTCTCAGCCCGGCTGGAGGCAAACCGGCTGCCTGACGGTGTCAGAGAAAAGGCTCGACAGCACAAAAATGTCGGTGCGTATAATACCGCCGATTTCCTTAAAAGTGCCCAGGAGTTCTTTGATGTCCGTAAAGTTGGATATCTGGGCATATATCCGTTATTCGTTATGTCCAGAAAAAAACGCTCGTAGTGAAAATGAATTTTTAGAGGTCCCCACAAGCTTCATGAAAGAATATCAGCTTACATGCCGTGGGAAAAAACTGCTTTTATCGGATGAGCCGGTAATTATGGGCATCCTCAACGTGACGCCCGATTCATTTAGTGACGGCGGCAAATTCTCCGATCCTGCCGTTGCTGTCAAACATGGCCTGACTCAGGTTGCCGAGGGAGCCGGCATCATCGATATCGGCGGTCAGTCAACACGGCCCGGCGCCCAGCCGGTAGCTCCTCAGGAGCAGATCAAACGGGTCGTTGCCGTAATCGAAGAACTGGCCCGGCAGACAGATGCCCTCATCAGTATAGACACCACCGACAGTGAGGTTGCCGCCGCTGCGTTGGAGGCCGGCGCTTCGATCATCAACGATATTTCCGCGGGCCGGTTCGATTCGCGGATGGCGCCGCTGGCTGCACGCTACGGGGTCCCGATCATACTCATGCACATGCAGGGCCAGCCGCAGACAATGCAGCAATATCCCGTTTATGAAAACGTCGTCAAAGAAGTCTATGCGTTCCTGGCTGAGCGGATCGACTTTGCCGTTTCAGCCGGCGTTAACCGGTCACAAATTGTGATTGATCCGGGCATAGGCTTCGGCAAAACGCTCGAACACAACCTCCAGTTGCTACGCCATATCGATCAGTTGCACCAGTTGGATGTTCCCATCCTGATCGGTCCCAGCCGCAAGGCGTTTATTGGTAAAATACTGGGGCTGGCTGATCCGGCGGACAGGCTTTTTGGTACCGCCGGAGCCGTAGCCTGGTGTGCCGGGGCCGGCACTCATATTCTCAGAGTGCACGATGTCAGGGAAATGGCTCACGTAGCCCGGCTAACCGCCGCCATTCGAGGATAACCACTCAAGAACACAATAGTATCAACTGTTGGTTGACTTTTGGGCACGATTGGATTATTATGCAACCTCAAAGAAAGATAGTAGGAGTCAATTTCTTGCTCAAATACCGGTTAAGTTTATTTTGGGTTTTGCTGATTCTGATTTCAGGTTGTCAGCAGAAAGATTTGGTCGAGCGGCTCCGCCGCGAAAACCCTTTTACCGACAGTCCCAAGCCAGACCCAGCCACCATTTTGGTAGTGACCAGCCATTGCCTTCTGCTGGAATTACCCAGCCATATTGATGTTACGGCCTTGCCTTTCTGGTCCGAGCATTCTCTGCCTTCGAGCCGGCTGGCGCCAATAGAAGCGATAAAATCGGGTTTCACGGCCGAGCAACTGCGTATATGGCGTGAGAACGGTCTATCGGTGAGCCTGGCCCCGACAAGCGATTGGAAGACTTTTGTGGACGGTCTTGATCAGGCCGGCGCAACCCATCCGTTCGGTTCCGACAAAACCGCCATCTTTCAGTATCCACGCCAGTTTTATGTTATCTCTACAAATTGGATCGAGCAGTCGGAATCGGTGTTCGTAACCGATTCGGCAAATGGTTTTCTTCGTGGCGATACACTTACGAGTGGTGATTGTTTTTTTCGACTCAGTTGTATGCCTTCGGAGGGGAAAGAGCCGACCGATTCAACGTATATCGAGATCACACCTGTCTGGCGAAGCGCCACACCTGAGCTGAAATTGGCCGAAAACCAACCAGGATTTAACAGATATAACCCGGAAATCGTCTTTGATCGGGTCACAATCAGCGGAATATTACAAAACGGTTATTTCTTCGCAGTCACCTCCATGGGAGACGCCGGAAAAAACGAAAGCTTAGGACAACTCTTCCTGAACCATCTGGCAGGCGGAGAAAATTATCAGTTCGTACTGCTGATCGCCCCCCAGGTGCAGACTGCTACCGAAATCAAAGCGAAAAAAAATTAGGCCTCTAAAAAATAACCTGAAATTGCAGCTTGAATAGGATACTTGGTTTTTGAGCACAGAAGGCAACAGACAATCGCCCAGCCCGGACGGCAATGTTCAGCATGAATACTATCGTTATTTGTGTAACTGCTCCAGTTTTGCTGTTGTCGGTGCGGACTGCCAGGGCATCATTGTCAGTTGTAACCGCGCCGCGGAAATGCTTTTCAATGCCACATCCTCACAAATGCTGGGCCGACACATTGAATTGATTGTACCGGAAGCTCAACGTCAAACCCTGAATAATGCCATCGAACGAGTGCTTACCCAACGACAGGTCAGTGAGTTTGAGGCCAATCATCGTGACGAACACGGCGAATCGATGACGTTGTCGGTGGAGATTGTTCCCGTACTTGACAATCAGGATCAACTTATAGGGACCGCCGCATGGGCGCGGGACATTACCAAAAGGAAAGGCCTGCAGAGACAGTTGGTGCAGGCCGAAAAAATGGCATCTTTAGGTACGCTGGCTTCGGGAGTGGCTCATCATTTCAATAATATTATTGCCGGCGTAGCCACGTATGTTGACTATGCCCTCCACAGCAACAATCGCGAGGCGGCCAATCGCGCCCTGCAAATGACCGCCGAGGCAGCCGGTCGCATCAGTCAGATCACCTTTTCGCTGCTGACCTTTGCCGAAAAAGACATGCGCCAGTTTGATCTGTCAGACCTGACCGAGGTGATCCTCACCTTTGCCCACCTGATGCAAAAACCGCTTTCCGAGAAAAACATCTCGCTGGAATTACATCTCCAGGCGGTGCCTATATACGAGGTTCCTACCTCACAGCTTCTCCAGGCGCTGGGCAACCTCATCGACAATGCACAGAACGCTCTGCTGGACGGTGGTACGGTCACCATCGATTTACATACGGACAATGATAATTTGGTTCTGTGCGTAAGTGACACGGGCCACGGTATCGCGCCAGAGAATTTGCCACGCATTTTTGAGCCGTTTTTCACCACTCGCGGAACTTTCGCCGGAGGCGACCATCCCAGCCACGGTCTGGGACTGGCTGTCGTTCACGGCATCGTCGGAGAGCTTGGCGGAACCATCAACGTAAAAAGTCAGCCATCACACGGCACAACCTTCACTATACGTCTTCCCCCCAAAAAAAAATAACGGATAAATCCATCACAGCGTAGGCAGTAGTTCGAGCAGAAAACCCCATACCTTATCCACCGACTGAATATTAACCCGTTCACGAGGGCTGTGTGCGTTGTCAATAGTGGGGCCGAACGAAACCATATCCATATCTTCGAACATGCTGCCGATAATACTGCATTCCAGACCGGCATGAATGTTCTCCACCCGCGGCTCTTCACCATAGAGCTGAGCGTAGATATTCCTGCAATGCCCCAGCAGGGGCGAGTCCATCCGTGGTTCCCATGCGGGATATTTCCCGGAATTCTGTACCCGGGCGCCGGCCAGACGCGCCAAGGCGTTGATCTTGCCGGTCAGAGATTGCAGAGACGATTCCAGCGAACTACGCTGCGATGTGGTTATTCGCAGGGTGTTCTGATCGCTGAGAGTCTCGACCACGGCAAGGTTGTTGGAGGTCTCGACCATCGAGTCGAATTCCAGGGAATTCCTGTAAACTCCATGCGGCACAGCGGTCAGCAAATTGACAACTCTTTCGCTGACAGTCTTAAGCCACATTTGCTCGCACTGGCAACCATCAGCCACATCCAATTCGATCTTGATATCGAGATCGGTAGCGGAAAACTCCCTGCTCAGCAAAACTACCAACTTGTCAAGGGTCTGACGGGCCTGATCCAGATCGGACGGATCGAAACAGATCGTCGCCTGCCCGTCACGAGGAATGGCGTTGTGAGCCGTGCCACCCTGAATCCTGACAATGCCGAGTTCGAACCTATCCTTGAGAGCACAGACGGCACGGGTAAGCAGTGCAATGGCGTTAGCACGCTGTTCATGAATACTGATACCCGAATGGCCCCCCGCCAGACCGGAAACCTTCAGCACATAACAGCCAAACGAAGCGGGCGCCCGCTGCCATTCCAGTTCCATTTCAATGTCAGTTTGTTCGCCGCCGGCACAACCCACAATAAAAACATCGTGTTCCGTATCCAGGTTGATCAGACGTCGGCCGGTTATAAAATCCCTTTCCAGAGAGTTGACGCCGTTGAGTCCGGTCTCTTCATCGACAGTAAAAAGCAGTTCCAGCCTGGGATGAGCCAGACCTTTTTCCAGCACAAGAGCCATAGCCATGGAAATCCCCAGGCCATTGTCCGCTCCTAATGTGGTGTTGTCGGCGTAAACCCAGCCGTCTTTCTCGACCATCGTGATCGCATCTTTACTGAAGTCATGGTCAGATTCGGGAGTTTTTTCGCAAACCATATCCGTATGGTTTTGAATTATCACGCACGGAGAGTCTTCATAGCCCTCGGTAGCCGGTAGTTCCATGACCACATTGCCCGCCGCATCCTCACGATAATCGAGCTTGTTGTCACGGGCGAACCGCCCAAGCCATTGACAAACCTGCTCTTCCTGCCTCGACGGCCGGGGAATACGACAAAGGTGACTGAAAATCGACCAAACCGTTTGAGCTTTTGCATTGCTTAGTTCCAAAATAATTACTCCATGAATTTAGGGAGCCTCTAAAAATTGCTTTTGTCACGAGAACGAGCGAAATTTTCGTCAGCGAGGCAGAGGTCAAAAATCGCCGCAGGCATAGTTGAAACTATGTTGAGGACGATTTTTGGCCGATAACGATGCTGACGGAAATTGCAGCCGTTCGTAGTAAAAATGAATTTTTAGAGGTTCCCTTTACTTTTACCTGAGAAACAGCATTTCTGCATAAGTAGCCAGCGGCCACAGATCGGCATCGACCACCATTTCCAGTTTGTCCGCCGTCTGGCGTACCGCCTCCATGGCGGGGATAACGTCCTGGCGGTATGCGCCGGCTTGTTTGGAAACGTTTCCCTTAATAGTGCAGGCCTGGGCCACTGCCTCTTCGAGAGCGCCAACATCGCTGTACAGTGAATTGACAAGATCGCAAAGCTCATCAAGCATTTTGTGGAACGCACCAGCATCGCCGCCGGCATCACCAACAGCACGAACAACCTCGCCCAAACGGCCGGAATAAATCGCCGACGCGGGAAGAATCTGACGTTTGGCAATATCCAGCATGGTGCAAGCCTCGATATTGATAGACATACTGTAAGCTTCGAGGAGAATATCGATTCGCGCCTGCAACTCGGTTCTGCTTAGAACTTCGTGCCTCTCGAAGAGCTGTACGTTTTGTTCTTCCATAGCTGAATCAAGGGCTTCGACGGTTGAGCCTATGTTCGGCAAACCGCGTTTTTGGGCCTCCTCGACCCATTGCCCGGAGTAGTTGTCACCATTGAATACTATGTGCCGGTGCTCCTTGGCGATTCTCTGGAGAATCTTCTGAACTGTCGCTTCGAGATCGCCGTCTTTTTCCAGTTCGTCGGCGATCTCAGCCAGGGCGTCCGCGACAATGGTATTGAGCACAAAATTAGGACCGGAGGTTGACTGTGAAGAACCGACCATACGAAACTCGAACCGATTGCCGGTAAAGGCAAACGGAGAGGTACGGTTACGATCCGTGCAGTCTTTCGGAAGAGACTGCATGGTTGAAACTCCAAACTTGAGTTCACCGCTGGGCTTGGACGACCTGGCCGGACCCTCGGCAAGCTGATCGAAAATGTCGGTCAGTTGCTCGCCCAAAAATATCGAAATTATGGCCGGCGGCGCCTCGTGGGCGCCAAGGCGGTGCTCATTACCGGCGTTGGCTACGCTGGCACGCAGCAGCTTGGAGTACTTGTCCACCGCCCGAACAATAGCGCAAAGCATAATCATAAAAACCATGTTATCATGCGGCGTTTTGCCGGGATCGAGCAGGTTTATACCGTCGTCGGTGACCATGCTCCAGTTAACGTGCTTGCCGGAACCGTTAACGCCGGCAAAGGGCTTCTCGTGCAACAGGCAGACAAAACCATTTCGCAGAGCAACCTTATCCAGCGTCTCCATGGTCAACTGGTTATGGTCGGCGGCAACGTTAACCGTTGCGAAAACCGGCGCAATCTCATATTGACCTGGCGCAACCTCGTTATGCTGCGTCTTGGCGGAAACGCCCAGCTTCCACAGCTCCTTGTTTACCTCGTTCATAAACGAGGCCACACGTTCGTGCATCGTACCAAAATAGTGATCGTCCATCTCCTGGCCGCGAGGAGGTGCCGCGCCAAAAAGAGTCCGACCCGTCAAAAGCAAATCAAGGCGGTTCCGACAGGAAGAACGCTCGATCAGAAAGTACTCCTGTTCGGCGCCCAGGGTGGGGGTAACGCGACGAGAAATAGTATTGCCAAGTTTACGCAGAACACGCAACGCCTGCCTGCTCAGAGCGTCCATCGAACGCAGCAACGGTGTCTTCTTATCCAGTGCCGCGCCGGTATAGGAACAGAACGCACTGGGTATATAAAGCGTAATATTTTTGCCGTTTTCTTTGACGAACACCGGCGAAGTGCAGTCCCAGGCGGTATAGCCCCGGGCCTCGAAGGTTACCCGAAGACCGCCGGATGGAAACGAGGACGCGTCAGGTTCTCCCTGGATCAGCTCCTTACCGCTGAACTCCATGACAATCCCGCCCTCCGAGGTCGGAGAGATAAAGGCATCATGTTTCTCAGCGGTCCGGCCGGTCATCGGCTGGAACCAGTGACAATAGTGCGTAGCCCCCTTTTCAATGGCCCAATCTTTTATTGCATTGGCAATGATATCGGCCATAGCCGGGTCCAACGGTTGATTACCGGCGATAATCTGCCTGAGCGATTCGAAAACATTCTTGGGAAGCCGCTCACGCATGGCCTTCTCATTGAACACATTTGAACCAAACATTGCCGCTACCGGGTCGCAGGATTCAGACATATCAGCCATCTCCTATTTAACCACAAAGGAAAAAATCTTAAAAAAGTAAGCTTTGACGTTGGCGCCAGCCTTGACTCAAAGCAAACGAAGTATAACCTAATTCCACGCCCACATCCATAAAAACTCCCGATGATCTGCCAAAATCTCAGATATCCTACAAATTCGACAATCGCTTGACAGAAACCAATAGACTGGTTATACTCATTGGGTTCTCCAAATCACAACGGCAAAACTGGCTTAAACAGCACCCACAGGCTCTATACTATGAAAATCCCACTTTTTTGCACGGATTTACCTGGGAAATCCGGGTTGAGACTATTCTTTCACTGCAGCATCGCCTTTGTAATTCAGGTTATGATCCAAGCGGTATGTTGCCCCGACCTCGGTGTTCGATTCCCAGGTATTGTGCCCGTACATGACCCGGCACGGTTGACCGGACTTGGAACGAATCACAGCCATGGTCAATCGACCGTCCTTCCAGGTTACGTCCACTTCGAATCCACCGCGTGCGCATAGCCCTGTGACAGCGCCTGTGGACCAGGCTAAGGGCAGCGCAGGCAACAAATGGATTTGGCCCGCGTGACTTTGCACCAGCATTTCGCAGTAACCGGCTGTCGCACCGAAGTTACCGTCTATCTGGAAGGGGGGATGTGAATCGAACATGTTCGAATAGACTCCTCCACCACGCTGGCCGTAGATTGTCTCCGTCTCGCTGACAAGGGTCAACAGGCTCCGCAGCAGTTTATAAGCTCGATCGCCGTCCCCAAGTCTGGCCCAGAAATTAATCTTCCAGGCACGACTCCATCCGGTGCTTTCATCCCCGCGAGCATCCAAAGAAACGCGGGCCGTCTCGGCCAGTGTCGGTGTGGTCGCCACGGTAATCTGGCGGCCGGGATACAGGGCGAATAGGTGTGAGATATGGCGATGGTTATCCTTTGGATCGTCACGGTCAGGTTCCCACTCCTGCAACTGTCCCCAGCGCCCAATCTTTGGTTTTAAGAGACTGTCCCGCAGAGCAATGATATGATCTCGGAATTCCTGATCGTCACCCAGCGCCTCAGCCGCCTCGATGGTGTTGGTGAACAGATCGTAAACGATCTCCTGATCGTAAGTAACGCCCTCTTCTTCGGGTCCGTGCTCCGGTGACCAGCCATCCGGTGTGACAAGCGTGCCGTCGGGCCGTCGTTTCAGGTGGTCCTCCCAGAACTGGCAGACTTCTTTGAGTACGGGATAGGCAGTCCTGCGGAGGTATTCCTTATCACAACCAAAAGCAAAATGTTCCCATAAGTGCTGCGCATACCAGGCGCTGCCGGGTGGATTCCACTTCCAGAATGAAATGCCGCAGGCGTTGTTCATCGTCTGGACTGTCCAGCCACGAACGTTGCCATAATGCTTCCGTGTGTTTATAGCACTGACTTCGCGAATGCTTTGAACGTAATCAATTAACGGAACGTGACATTCCGCGAGGTTGGCGGACTCAGCGGGCCAATAGTTCATCTCAAGGTTGATGTTCGAGTGATAGTCACAGGCCCAGGCAGGTTGGTTGCTCTCGTTCCAGACGCCCTGAAGATTGGCGGGCAAAGAACCGCCACGAGAACAACTGATAAGGAGATACCGGCCAAACTGGCAGAACAGGGCCTCAAGTTCTGGATCTACTGCATGGTTCTTGGTATAGTTCTCCAGGCGTTCCCGCGTGTTCTTGGCAAGCAACTCTGGAGCGGTGGTCCCCAAATTGAGAGAAAAACGGCGGAAAAGCGACTGGTAATTCCTCACATGTTCCGTCAGAAGAGTCTTCACGCCGTGTCTGGCAGCAGAATCGATCCGTTCTGTTACAGCCCCGTGAGGATGCTCGCCTAGCCACTGTTGCGTGTGATCCTGCACAAAGTTCGTGCCCGCACCGAGAATTAAGGTCACACTATCGCAATTGTGGAAGCTCAGACTGGCTGATGGCAACGCTATCTTCCATGGATTCTCGGGGGCGCAATCCGACCCAGACGGCGCCGCATCGCCATGCTTAACCTCCACCTCTCCCCCTTGATTCAACACTCGCAACTGGGCTTCGTATTCGAAACCATTTTCCAGCCTGCCCACCGAACGAAGCCTATTCTCTGCAGCGGTGATCTCAGCACCGTGCATATCTGTGAGCCAGATACGCCCCGAATAAGCGGCGGGTTTGTCCGCGGTTATATGCATGACAATAACTCCGGCGGGATTACTGGCGTATGTGATCCGGTGATAACGCACCCCATTGTATTCATAAACCACACGATGAACCGCCCGATCGATATCAAGTTCACGTCGGTAATCGGTCACCTTAGCCAGGTCGTGACCGAAATAGATGAGGATATCACCAAACGCCTGATACGCTCCCAAATTATCTTCGCCCGTGTCTTGCGCAGGGTCCAGACGATCTCCGCTCCAAAGACTAATCTCGTTGAATTGAACCCTCTCGATATCCGTACCGCCGAAGAGCATCGCGCCCAGCGGACCATTGCCAATGGGTAAGGCTTCTGTCATCCATGATTTTGCCGGTTGATCATACCAAAGACTTAATTCCCCAGATGCTTCGATCTGGACATCCTTTTCCCCCAACGGGTTCTGCCTATTCCCTGACGCGTCCGCACCGATGGCCGGTATTATCAGGGAGATCACGCTTATCGACACACACACACATTTCAATAAAGCACCTCTGTTCATAGCCTGGTTACCTTTCAGTATCTCCGTAATTGCATTGTCCAAATCAGAACAACAAAAATGGCTTAAACAGCATCCACAGGCCCTATGCTATCAAAATCTTACTTTTTTGCACGGTCAAAAAAACTACAAACGCCGGGCAAACATTGACTGCTATAACCACTTTGTTTACAAAATGTTACGCACCCTGACCATCGGCGGCGTTTGGCCGGGGAAAAAGCGGCATCGACGCCAGAGTGATATGGTTGCAATTTAGACGCTTGCGTCAATCTTTATGATTTGCCAAAGGAGATGTCTAATGAAGGCCAATCGTAGAAAATTCTCGGCCCAACAGAAAGTTCAGATTTTACGCCAACACCTGGTGGAAAAGGTGCCTATCTCAGTAATTGAACCATCGACAAGAATAGTATCGGCTGGCCAAACGGAAGTGGGCTCTGTAGAGGTACAACCTGCCAGGGATAACCAGTTGAAGGCGACGAATTGTCGTGGGGGTGGTGGCCTTGTCTCCACCATCCCATTATCTCAATCACAAAAGACAATTCCAAGCCTTCCCATGCCTAAAAAAACGGTTCCTCATAAGAATCTGTACAGAACACGAGGCTAAGAACTGCTGTATCCTATTGACCTGCAAGGAGATACGTCATTTGTCGCGACATTCGGAAGCAACCCTTGGATTTATCGCATTGGTGTCAAT
>Ga0209705_10000601_pt1 | contig 18836 bp, 20 predicted proteins | sample PPLLaktember2015_5_FD_187262 | JGI IMG/M metagenome (GOLD analysis project Ga0209705, IMG submission 187262) | Freshwater sediment microbial communities from Prairie Pothole Lake near Jamestown, North Dakota, USA - PPLs Lake P8 Core (1) Depth... | ecosystem: Environmental > Aquatic > Freshwater... | reverse complement strand
CTCCGATCCGGGACACGAAGACACGAAGAAAACCGGCACGAGGGGCTATGAGGGCTTCCGGCGCTCGTGCTTGTCACGCCTTGGCCAGGTCGGTCTCGAGCGATTCCAGGGTCATGCCCCAGCGCTCCAGAATGTAGCCGAATACGGCCAACTCGGTATCGTGGAGCTTGCCGTCGGCATTGGCGATGTTGAGAATCAGGCCGGCGGTGCGGACCCGCTTCTGACGGTCGTCCACCAGATCGATGATCTCGTCTATGCGGGCCTTGTCCACCAGCCGGATGCGCCCGTCCTTGTTGCCGCTCGTCATCAGCTCTGCGCAGTAGTCCTGCACGACCCGGGAGAACTCGCCGCGGGAGATGCCGATGATCTCGAACGCCCGCAGCTTGTCCAGGATCTCGATCTCGCGGTCGTCGAGCTTTGCGTCGGTGATCATCATCATCGCCAGAATGCGCGAGATGGCTTCTGGGCTGTTCTTGGAATATGCCTTCATGCTGTGCCTTTCTTCGGCGCCGGCGGTGCCGTGCCAGTCGTTAGACACCTTGAAACAGAATCGTTCAACCATTTCGAACGCTTGTCCGCCCGGATGCCAGCGAGCCGCGCTCAGCGGACCGCGCGCACGCTACGGTAGGCCACGACCCCTAGCGTGACCGCGGTCAATGGCAGCACGAACAACAGCATGACCCGGCTGAACGCGGGCAGCACGTCATGCTCGGTCGCCGCCAGGATCAGGTAGGTGACGTAGAAAACGTAGTAGGCCAGGAACAGCGCGCCCTCCCAGCGCGCGATCCTGTAGCCCGACAGAAAGATCGGCAGACAGGCGACCATCACGGCGATCATCACCGGAATGTCGAATGCGATCAGCGCCGGCGCTACCGCGAGGCCGGCGGGAGAGACGAGGGAGGACAGCCCCAGGACCGCGAGGACGTTGAAGAGGTTGCTGCCCACGACGTTGCCCACGGCGATGTCGCGCTCGCCCTTGAGGGCAGCGATCACCGATGCCGCCACCTCCGGCAGCGAAGTGCCGGCCGCCACGATGGTCAGGCCGATCACCACTTCGCTCAGACCCAGCAGGCGTGCAGCCTGCACCGCCCCGTCGACCAGCCAGTTGGAGCCGAGCACGAGCAGGGCCAGCCCGGCCACCACGAATGCGACCTGGTAGATCCAGTGTCGGCCACGCCTCGCCGCCTGCGCACCGAACTCCTTGTCATAGTCGGCCGAGGCGGCGGCCCCTTCCCAGCGTGCCTGCACGATGAGGTAGACCGTGTACGCCACCACTCCGGCGAACAGCAGCGCACCCTCGGCGCGGCTCACGTCGCCGTCGAGCGCGAGGACCAGGAGGAGGACCGAGGCGCCGATCATCAGCGGCACTTCCTTGCGCACCAGCTGCTCCGCGACGACGAGCGGCGCGATCAGCGCAGACAGCCCCAGGATGAACAGCACGTTGAAGATGTTGCTGCCGACCACGTTGCCCACGGCGATGTCGGTCTGGCCCGACCAGGCCGACTGCACGCTCACCGCCATCTCCGGTGCGCTGGTGCCGAACGCCACCACCGTCAGGCCGATCACTAGCGGGGAAATGCCCAAGGCGGCGGCCAGACTGGACGCACCGCGGACCAGCAGGTTGGCGCCGACGAGGAGTGCGGCGAGGCCGCCGACGAAGAGCAGGGCGAGGGTCATGATGGGTCTGGAGGAACGCCAGCCTGCCAGGACAGGCGCGCCGGCGACGGCCGCCGCGAGTTTACGCGAACTTGGGCCGCGGGGCTAAACCGGCCCTCGAGGCCGCCGATATTCCTTTCGCAGCCTTGAGGAGGTGGTCATGAAGCGCGCGATAGTCATCGGTACCCTCGCCCTGGCCGGGTGCAACAGCACTCCGACCAGTCCCGTCATCCCCGACGAGACGATCTATCTCACGAACACCTTCGCCATCACCTACGCCGAGTTGCTGGGAACAGCGGCCCTGGTCGGCGCCACCTACCTGATCGTGGACCCTTTGGCGCCGAACTGGGAAGTGACTCAGACCAAGCTCGCGGACAATCGCTGGCGCATCAACATGCGCAAGAAGGACTTCACCACCGGTGGCGACGGCGAGGCCGTCGAGCTGCTGCGCCGGCACGCCGAGGAGCTCGCCGAGACCCAGGGCTACCGCCGCTACCAGGTTATGGCCTGGACCGAGGGTGTGCAGTCGGATGTGCCGTTCGCGCACCGCTGGGGCCGCGGTGAAGTCGAGCTGCGGGAGCCTCTCCCGCCGATGCCCTCTGAAGACCCCTGAACGGCCTTACGTCTCAACGCAAAGGCGCAAAGAGCGCAAAGGCCCGCGAAGAAAAGCCGATACGGAACTTGATCGCGGGTCCCGATCGAACCAGCGAGACTTCGCATGGCGGGAAAGGCCAGTCCGGACGGGAGGCGGTGCTCCATATCCAGTCAGCTTCAGAGTGCGTTGGGGTCTTCTTTGCGTTCCTTTGCGTCCTTTGCGCCTTTGCGTTGAGGTTTGGCACTACAGCCCGCGCGCAGGAAACCCCGACATCTCCTCCATCACTTTGACGATCGCTGCCGAATCCCACCGGCGTTCGTCACCCAGGTTCATCAGCGCATTAAACGCCTCGGCGGCAAGCGCAGCGCCAGGGACATAGGTCTTCGATTCCTGCGCGCACTGCAGGACGATGTGCGCGTCCTTGTGGTGCAGACGCGCATCCACGCCCGCATCGAACTGGCGCTGCATCATGCGCGGGCCGATGAGGTCCAGCATGCGGCTGGCGGCGAGACCTTTGGTGAGCGCCGCCCACACCGGCTGGAAATCGACGCCGTTGGCGCGCGCGAACACCGCGGCCTCGGCAATGCCCTGGATCGCGACCACCAGCGCGAGCTGATTGCAGGCCTTGGCGACCTGCCCCGCGCCGCTCTCCCCGACGTAAACCAGTGTCTTGCCGACGCAGCCGAGCAGCGGCTGCATGCGCTCGAAGACCTCGCGCTTCCCGCCTACCATGATGGAGAGCGTGCCGGCAATGGCCCCCGGCTCGCCGCCGGACACTGGGGCATCCAGCAGATCGACGCCGGCAACCTGCAGCTCCGCACTGATGCGGCGCGTGGTCGCTGGCGGGATCGTGCTGCAGTCGATCACCACCGTGCCGGGCCTGGCGCCGTGGATGATCCCCGCCTCGCCCAGGGCGACCTCCTCGACGTCCTTGCCTGCGGTTACGATGGTGAACACCACCTCGCTCCTCTGCGCCACTTCCGCCGGCGATGCGCAGTAAGCTGCCCCCGCATCGACCGGCGGCTGTGCGGCGTCGTGGCGCCGTGCCCACACCGAGAGCTCGTGCCCGCGCTTGATCAGGTTGAGCGCCATCGGGCGGCCCATCGCGCCCAGTCCTATGAAGCCAACTTTCACCTCTTCTCCAGCAGAACCGCATTCATGAGGGTGCCCTACCCTTTAACGCCCGAGGCGTGCTCGATAACCTTGACCACTGCAGCGGAGTCCTCCTCGCCCAACCCCATCCCCACCAACGCGTTCAGGTGCTGCGCGACGAGCGCGGTCTGCGGCAGGCCGATGTCGAGCGCTGCGGCGGTCTCCACCGCGATGCGCAGGTCCTTGCGATGCAGCCTGGCCCTGAAGCCGGGTTTGAAGTCGCGCGAGAGCATGCGTCCGCCGTGCAGTTCGAGCATGCGGCTCCAGGCATAGCCACCCAGCAGGGCCTCGCGCACCCTGGCGGGGTCGACGCCGTTCTTGCGCGCCAGCGTCAGGGCTTCCGCAACCGACTCCAGCACCACCGCGCCGACGATCTGATTGCATGCCTTGGCCACCTGGCCTGCACCATTGGCGCCGATGTGGACGATGTTCTTGCCCATCAGCTCGAACAGCGGCTTGACCTTCGCGAAGATCTCGGGCTTGCCGCCGACCATGATGGACAGCGTGGCGTTGATCGCGCCGACGTCGCCGCCGGAGACCGGCGCATCCAGCATCTCGATGCCCTTCTCGGCGAGCTTCGCCGCCATGGCGCGGGTGGCCACCGGTGAGATCGTGCTCATGTCGACCACTACCGAACCCGGTGCTGCGCCTTCGGCCACCCCACCCGGGCCCAGCACGACTTGCTCGACGTCGGGCGTGTCGGACACCATCGTGAAGATCACCTCGCTGCCGCGTGCGGCCTCCGCCGGAGAGCTGCAGGCGGTCGCACCCGCTTGCGTCAGCGGTGTCATTGCCTCGGGCCGGCGTGCGCTGACGCGCAGGCTGTGCCCGCCCTTCACGAGGTGCAATGCCATGGGCCGGCCCATGATGCCGAGCCCCACGAAGCCAATGTTCATGCCTGAACCCTAGTCGAACCGCCAAGGCGCCAAGGAAAGACGGGGTATTTAGCCGCCGAGAGCGCAGAGAGAAACCGAGGACCCCTGATTGGGGGCCGATTGCTGTTCTTGCAGTTCGACCTCTTCTCGGTTTTCGTTGCGGTTTCTCTGTGCCTCTGTGCCTCTGTGGTTCAGAGCAGATCCGTCTCCCGAGCGAGCAGATTGCGGAACGGCAACTGGCGCTCGCACCACATCGCCGTGGCGAGCAGGTGGTTGGACTCGCCCTGGTTGCCGATGATCTGCAGGCCCATGGGCAGGCCATGGCTGCCCAGGCCGGTGGGGATGGTGACGGCAGGCACGCCGAGCAGCGACCAGATGGTGCAGAAGCTCGGGTCGCCGGTGCTGTCGGTCAGCGGGGCTTCTCCGGCGGCGGGCGGGGTGATCGCGGCATCGAAGTCGTCCAGGAAGCGCGAGAAGTCCCGCTCCAGCGCTTCCTTCTTCTTCAGCGCGCGATCGTACTCCGCTGCACTGATGCGATCGCCCTCCTCGAGCGCTTTGCGCAGGAACTCGCTGAGCTTGGCTCCGAAAGACTCGCGCACCACGCGCGAGGCGGCCGCGGCCTCATACAGCATGATCGCGCGATGCACCTTATGGGCGTCGTTGAAGCTGCTGGGCAGCTCGATCTCCTCGATTACGGCGCCGGCCTCGCGCAGCCCGGCGACGTCCATGGCGAAGCGGTTGCGCTGGTCCTCGCTGGCTAGATGCCACACCGGTGTGCGCACCGCGACCAGACGCGGCGCATGCTTGAGCGCGGAGATCTGCGGGCTGATGGTCCAGCGCGAATGCGCGAGGTGCGCCACCAGCAGCGCGCCATCCTCGACGCTGCGGGCGAACACACCGGGCTGGTCGAGTGTCGGGCTGAACGGCAGGATGCCATCCGTGGACAGCACGCCCTTGCCCGGCTTGTAGCCCACTACACCGCAGAAGGCCGCAGGACGGATGATGGACCCGTTGGTCTGCGTGCCGATCGCGGCCGGCGCCATGCCGCAGGCCACCGCGGCTGCCGAGCCGCTGGAAGAGCCGCCCGGCGTATGCGCCGAGTTCCAGGGATTGCGCGTCTTCGCCGGCACCATGAAGGCGAACTCGGTGGTGACGGTCTTGCCCATGACGAAGGCGCCCGCGGCATGCAGGCGATCCACCACCTCGGCGTTCTGCTCGGGCACGTAGTCGCTGTAGATCGGCGAGCCCATGCCGGTGGGGACGCCGCGCGTGGCGACGATGTCCTTCACACCGATGGGCATCCCGTGTAGCGGCCCTGGCGTGCGGCCGGCGCGCACGCGGTCGTCGGCGTCCCTGGCGCGGCCGATAGCGTGGGCCGGATCCAGCCAGGCCCACGCCTGCACGCTGTCGTCCAGCTCGCGCACGCGCAGCAGCAGGCCGCGGGTGTAGGTCTCGCTGGTCATGTCCCCGACCGCGATGCGCCGTGCGGCCTCTGCCAGGCTCAGACGATATAGGCGATCCATTCTCAAACCAAGTCAGCCGCCGAGGTCACAGAGAGCACACAGACAGGCACGCCGTTGCACCGATTACCTCGCAATGCACACCCGAGTTGCGCGCTTCTGAGCGTGCTCTGTCGGTCTCCCGACCCTGCGGCTTCTCCTCTTGTGTTCTGAAGTGAGCTCTGTGGCTCGTTGTTGGTGTGCTGCCGTCAGGTCTTGCGCCGAACCTCGGGATTCAGCAGGTTCGGTGGGTTACCGGTGGTAAACGCCGCCACGCAGTTCTGCGCAGCCAACATGGCCATGGCCTGGCGCGTGGGCTCGGTGGCGCTCGCGATGTGCGGGGACAGCACCACGTTGTCCAACTCGAACAGCGCCGGGTTGACCTTCGGCTCGTCCTCGTAGACGTCGAGCCCGGCCGCCCAGATCTGCCTCGCCTTCAATGCCTGCGCCAGCGCAGTGTCGTCTACGATGCTGCCGCGGGCGATATTGATCAGAACCGACGAGGGCTTCATCTTCGCCAGCTCCGCAGCCGCGATGTAATGGTGCGTCTGTGGCGTGTAGGGCAGAATCAGGATGACGATGTCCGCTTGGCGCAGCAGATCGTCCTTGGCGACATAAGTCGCGCCCAGCGATTGCTCGATCTGCGCATCCGCCCGAACGAGATCGGTATACAGAAGCTTGACCTCGAAGCCGCGCAGGCGCCTGGCGATGGTCTGGCCGATGCGTCCAAGACCGCAGATGCCTACTGTCGCGTGATGCAGATCGTGGCCGAGCAGCTGCTTCAAGTGCGTGCCCTGCCACTGCCGCGCGCGCACCATCCGCTCGCCTTCCGTGATCCGGCGCACCGTGGCCAATGTGAGACAGATGGCCATGTCCGCGACGCTGTCGGTCAGCACACCGGGCGTATTGGTCGCCATCACGCCGTGGCGCGTACAGGCGTCCAGATCGATGTGGTTGAAGCCCACGCTGACGCTGCAGATCGCCTTCAGGCTCGGGCAGCGCGTCAGCAGGTCCTCGTCGGCGCGGTCGGAGGTGGCGATGAGGGCGCCATCCATGCCCTGCAGCCGCTCGATCATCTGCGCCCGGCTGTAGTCGACGTTGGCCTGGTTGGAGGTGACGTCGAAGTGCTGAGCCAGGTAACTGATCGTTTCGTCGAACACCTCGCGGGTGACGAGCACTTTTTTCTTCATCGGTCTGCCGTCTGGATCTGGCGTTGGATGGGAGTCCTCTGGGCGCGCCGAAACGATAAATCTGCTTAGTTCTCAACCACCTGGACGCAAAGCACAACTCCACCCAGGGGCAGCAGCACGGCGCCGCCGCTCAAAGCGCGCGGCGGGACTCCCAGCCCGCCGCAAGCAGCCGAGAATACTTTGAATCGGGAGCCGCAGGCAAGCGCCGCCCCAGCTGGGGGCGACGCGCCCCGAAGACCTATCACCTAGCCATGAACCGCGGAGGACGCAGAGGATGCGGAGGAAATCAATGTGTTATGCATGGCGACTCGCTCCCTCCACGTACGGGAAGCCCACCGGTGCCGAATGCTAGGATCCTCTTCCTCTGCGTCCTCCGCGGTGAACGGTTTTTCCCGGGTTGGAAGCTCACTTGTAGAACATCTGCGGCAGCCACATGGCGATCTGCGGGAACAGCGCCACCAAGAGCACCGCCGTGAGCTGCAGCAGCATGAACGGAATCATCCCCAGAAAGATGTGCGCCAGGGTAACGTGGGGCGGCGCGACGCCTTTAAGGTAGTACGCCGCCATCGCCATCGGCGGGGACAGGAACGCGGTCTGCAGGTTCAGCGCCGTGAGCAGCCCGAAGAACAGCGGGTCGATGCCGAACTGCGGCAGCATGGGCAGGAAGATGGGCACGAAGATGATGATGATCACCGTCCAGTCCAGCGGCCAGCCCAGCAGGAAGATGATGAACTGGGACATCAGCAGGAATCCGCCCGGCGACAGGTCCATGGCGTACACCCAGCGCTCCAGCACACTCTGCCCCCCGAGCGTCGCGAAGGTCGATGCGAACACCCAGGAGCCGACCAGCAGCCAGCACACCATGGCCGTGGTGCGCGCAGTGAGGAAGGCCGATTCCTTCAACCGCCGGAAGCTCATCCGCCTGTAGCTTGCCGCCAGTATGGCGGCGCCCATCGCGCCGACCGCGGCGGCCTCAGTGGGTGTGGCCACGCCGAACAGGATGCTGCCCAGCACCGCCGCGATCAGGATCGCCAGCGGGAAAAAGGAGGTCAGGAGCATCCGGAAGATCTGCGCCGCCGGCACGTTGCGCTCCTCGAGCGGCAGCGGCGGCGCGAGCTTCGGGTTGAGTTTGGCCCGAACCATCACATAGCCGATGTACATCAGCGAGAGCATGATCCCGGGGATGAGCGCGCCCATATAAAGCTGCACCACCGACACGCCCGCCGTGGCCCCATACAGGATCAGCATCACGCTGGGCGGAATCAGGATGCCGAGGCAGCCGCCGGCGGCGATCGCCCCCGCCGACATCTTCACGTCATAGCCCGCCTTGAGCATAGGCGGCAGGACGAGCAGGCCCATCAGCGTGACGGTCGCACCGACGATCCCGGTAGCAGCCGCGAACACCGCGCACGTTGCGATGGTCGCCACCGCCAACGCTGCCGGTACGCCCGCCATCGCCAGCTCCAGGCTCTTGAACAGCCGGTCGATGATGCCCGAGCGCTCGACGATGTAGCCCATGAAGATGAACAGCGGCACCGCGATGATCACGTCGCTGGTCATCACCCCGTAGGTGCGCAGCACCATATTGTCGAACACGGGGTTTTCCAGCAACGGCACACCGGGCCGGTGGAAAGCCACCAAGCCGAACAAGATGCCCACACCTATCAGCGTGAAAGCTATGGGGAAGCCCATGAGGATGGCGCCCACGATCACGCCCAGCATGATCATTCCGACGTGGGCGTTGGTGATCTGCGAGGGTGGCGGCAGGAACAGGATGTAGGCGAGCGCGATCAAGGCCATGATGCCGAAGCCGATGGTGCGGGCCTCGATCTTGACGAACCTGGCCCCGTTCATCGCGTGCCTCCCTTGGCGTGGTCACCGCTCAGGATGTCCTTGAGCTGCTCGATGTCCTCCTCCTCCACGTCGTGCAGGCGCTGCGGCCACTGGCCCGTGCGCAGGCACACGATGCAGCGCACGATCTCCGCGATCCCCTGCAGCAGCAGCAGCGTCCCGGCGACGGGGATCACCAGCTTGAACGGATAGATCGGCGTCCCGGAGGAAGTGACGCTGGACACCTCCTTCATCGCCCAGGAAACCTGGGTGAACTCGACACCGGCATACACCAACGCCACGATCCCGGGCAGGAACAGCAGAAAGTACAGGGCCAGATCGATGCTCGCCTGGGTGCGGGGCTTGAGCGTGCGGTACACCATGTCGGCCCGCACGTGGCCGTTGCGCGACAGCGTATAGGCGCCGGCCATCATGAACAGCACACCGAACAGGATGTAGGCGGCGTCGAACCCCCATTGCGTAGGGCTGCTGAGGATGTAGCGCAGGGTGACGTCGTAGCAGATGATCAAGGTCAGAAGGACGACGGTCCACGCGAAGGCTTTTCCGGCCCAGGCGCTCAGCCGGTCGATCATGAAGAGGGTGTTGTTCATTGGTGTCTCTCGGAGAGAAACGTGACAGATGAGGCGTGACAGGTACTTCGCAGCTCACGCCTCCCGCGCGCGCTTTATCTGTCGCGCGTCACTTGTCACGCTTCTATTGTCACGCCTTTTCTGTCACCTCCCTTACCTATCACGCCTTCCCGAAGAAGTGTTCGTACGCCTGGGCCGGGTCGACGATGAACTTCACCTGATAGCCCACCACCCGCTTCATGAAAGCTTTCTGGGACTCCAGCACCTTGGCGAAGAACGGGTTGCTGGCCGATTTCTCTGCGATCACCGCGTCCCATGCCTTGAGCTGAGCATCCAGTATGTCCTTCGGCGTCTCCACGAAGCTCACCCCACGCTTGTCGCGCAGTTCCTCGTAAGCCTTGGAGTAGATGTCGAGGACCCGCCAGCTCATCTGCGCGGTCGCCGCCTTGGCGGTGACCTTGAACATGGTGCGGTAGGCCTCGGGCATGGCGTCCCACACGCGGCGGTTGACCAGGATCTCGAAGAACTCCCCGGGCTGGTGATAGCTCTGCACCATGCAGGTCTTCGCCACGTCGGGGAAGCCCAGGGCCGAGTCGGAAGCCGGGTTGTTGAACTCGGCCGCATCGATCACGCCGCGCTCCAGCGCCGGCACGATCTCGCCGCCGGGCAGCGCGACCACCGCGGCGCCCATGTTCTTGAACACATCGATCGACAGGCCGACGGTGCGGTACTTGATGCCCTTGAACTCCTGGGCCGACTTCACCTCCTTGCGAAACCAGCCGAGCGGCTGTGTCGGCATGGGGCCGTACATCATTCCCACCACGTCCAGCTTCAGGATGTCGCGGTACAACTCGTCGTAGAGCTCTTTGCCGCCGCCATACTCCATCCATGCCAGGACCGTGTTGGCATCCTGGCCCAGCGCCGGGCCGGTGCCGAACAGGGACAGCGCGTTGTCCTTGCCGTACCAGAAGGCTGGCACGGCGTGGGAGCCGTCGATGATCCCTTTGTGCACGGCGTCGGCCTGGTCGAACGCACCGACCACCGAGCCAGACTGGAGTAACTCGACCTTGATCTTTCCGCCCGAGAGTTCGGACAGGATCCGGTAGAAGTCCTGGGCGACGTCGAACAGCGGGTCCTTCGCCGGGAACCCCGCCTGGAACTTGAGGTTCAGGGTGGGCAGGTCGCCACTGCCTCCTGCGGTAGCCGCAGCGGGTTTGGACTGGTCGTCGCCGCCGCCCAGGCCGCACCCGGCCAGCGTCCCCAGCGCCACCGCGCCGCTGGCCGCCGCCGCACCGCGCAGGAACTGCCTGCGACCGTCCGGGCGCCTCCGCTTCGGGGCAGCGCGCAGTTCGTTCTTCAGGGTGTCGTCCTTCGCCATGGTCTTCTCCTCGTCAGCATTGATTCTTGTGTGAAACCGGCGCTTTGCTTTGCGCCACGCGAGCGGGCGCGGGCCCCGTGCGGGGCGCGGCCTCTGCGCAGAAGTGCGAAGGGTATCATGGTCCCCGTCGCCCGCACACACCGCCTGCGCGCCCGGATGTGGGTCACATATGGCCCGCCACGGATTGTTCCCGGAGGATCGAGCCGATACAATCCCGCCACCATAACAACCAGCGTCGCCCGCGACGGCGGCGCCCTTCCACCGAGCACAAGCCTAGGAGAGAGCCGCTTGCGCCTCGTCAGCTCCCTGCTGTTCCTGTTCGCCTTCTGGCTGCTGCTGTCGGGGCACTACGTCCCCTTCCTCGTCGCGGCCGGGTTCGTGTGCGCGCTACTGGTGGTGCTGTTCGCGCGCCGTATGGACCTGGTCGATCAGGAAGGCCACCCGGTGCACCTCGCGCCCCGCGCCCTGCTCATCTACTGGCCGTGGCTCGTCAAGGAGATTGCGAAGTCCGCGTGGTCGGTATCGAAGATCATCCTCGACCCGCGTCTGCCGATCAGCCCGACGCTGGTGCGCGTCAAGGCCACCCAGAAGACCGACGTGGGCCGAACCACGTTCGCCAACTCGATCACACTGACTCCGGGGACGATCTCTCTTGAGGTGGGACGCGATGAGATCCTCGTGCATGCGCTCACCCGCGACGGTGCACGGGACCTCGCGGGCGGGGAGATGGACCGGCGCGTCACCGATTTCGAGCGGGCGCTGTGATGTTTGCGGTCGCCATTACGGCCGTCCTGATCGCGCTTGCTCTCGTGCTGGTGCGCGCGCTGCTCGGCCCCACCGTGTTCGACCGCACCCAGGCCGTGAACACTGCCGGCACCATTGCCGTTCTGCTGCTCGCGCTGATCGGCTTCCTCACCGACCGGCCGGAGTTCCTGGACATCGCCATCGTCTACGGCCTGCTCAACGTGATCGGCACGATCGCAGTGCTCAAATTCTTCCGCTATGGCGATCTGGGTGATCCCGGCGAGTCCGAAGAGAAGGAGGTGCGCTGATGGCCCTGCTCCTCGAGGTCGCGAGCTGGGTGCTGCTGGTGTCGGGCGGCCTGTTCTGCATCGTCGGCGCACTCGGCCTCCTGCGCATGCCCGACTTCTACACGCGAATGCACGCCGCCAGCGTGGTCGACACCGTGGGCGCCGGCTTGCTGCTGGCCGGGATGCTCCTGCAGGCCGGCCTCTCGCTGGTGAGCGTGAAGCTGGCGATGATCGCATTGCTGCTGTTCTTTACCAGCCCGGCGGCGACTCACGCGCTCGGGCGTGCAGCACTCACCCGCGGCGTCGACCCGCAGCTCGCAGACGCGGAGGGCGGGCCATCGAAACCCTGATCGACACCGCGCTGCTGCTGATGATGGTCGCCACAGCGCTGGCGATCGCGCGCCTGCGCAACCTGTTCGCTGTGGTGGTGCTGGGCAGCCTGTACAGCTTCCTCATGGCCACCGTGCTAGTGGTGCTCGATGCGGTCGACGTCGCCATGACGGAAGCATCCGTCGGCGCCGGCATCTCCACGGTGCTGCTGCTGGGCACCCTCTACCTCACCAAGAGCGAAGAGGCGCAGCCCACCCATCGCCCGCTGCTGCCCCTGCTGGTAGCGCTGGTGACCGGCGGGCTGCTGGTCTACGGCATGCTCGGCCTGCCCGAGTTCGGCGAGGCCGATAGCGTCATCCACCGTCACGTCGTGCCGCGCTACCTCGAGCAGGGCGTAACCGAGACCGGCGTGCCCAACATCGTCACCGCCGTGCTGGCGAGCTACCGCGGCTACGATACGCTGGGCGAGACCACGGTGATCTTCACCGCCGGTGTGGGCGTGATCCTGCTGCTGCGGCGCTGGCGCCGCGACGCGACCGGCAAGGACGATGACGCCGAGGGAGGCCGTCCGTGAGAAGCCAGGTCGTGTTGCGGGTGGTCGCGAAGCTGCTTATCCCCTTCATCCTGGTGTTCGCCCTGTACGTGCAGTTCCACGGCGACTACGGGCCGGGCGGCGGCTTCCAGGCCGGCGTGATCATCGCCGCCGCGGTGATCTTCTATGCGCTGATCTTCGGGCTGCCCACCGCCAAGAGGCTGGTGCCGGAATGGCTGGTGGAGACGATGGTCGCGCTGGGCGTGCTGATCTATGCGGGGGTGGGGGTGGAGGGCTTGCTGCTCGGCGGCAACTTTCTCGACTACTTCGTGCTGTCCCACAATCCGGTGTCGGGACAGCACATCGGGATCTTCCTGGTGGAGGTGGGGGTGTGCATCACGGTGTCGGGCGTGATGCTGATGATCTTCTACCTGTTCGCGGGGCGCAAACGCGGCTGGCACAGCGAGCGATGAACGTCCTCGACTTCGTCAACTACTGGATCGCCGTGTTCCTGCTGAGCACCGGCCTGTACATCGTCATCGCGCGCGGCAACCTGGTGAAGAAGCTGGTGGGTCTGAGCATCTTCCAGACCTCCGTCTATCTCATCTATATCTCGCCCGGCAAGATCCTCGGCGGCACCGCCCCCATCATCGATCCAGCCTTCAAAATCTACTCCAACCCTCTCCCGCACGTGCTGATCCTCACGGCCATCGTCGTCGGTGTGGCCACACTGGCGCTGGGTCTCGCCCTTGTCGTGCGCATCAACGAGGCCTACGGCACGAGCGAGGAAGACGAGATCCGCGCGCAGGACGTCGGCCGCGATTGATCTCCGTCGGTGCTACTGCCTGACGGCAGCACTACTGCTCACCTCTCACCACGAAGACACGAAGACACGAAGAAAGACAAATGAGCTGCAGGGAGAGACTCCATGACGCACTTGCGCCACGAATCGAGCGGATGAACCCGCGCGCGACATCGGTCCCCTCTCCCCTCGCGGGAGAGGGTTAGGGTGAGGGGGATGACTGGCAAATCCGTCACCCTCACCCCTACCCTCTCCCATCAAGGGAGAGGGAGTCTTTGCTCCTGCCCTTCGGGCAGCTTCACGGGGAGGGGTCTTTTTCGTCCGTCTCCACGCAGGTTCATGGGAAGTCCCCTTTGTTGCCACTGCGGAAACGAGATCTTTCTTCGCCTTTCTTCGTGCCTTCGTGTCTTCGTGGTGAGAGGTAACGGTTAGGCCGTCGCCGAGATGCTGACCGACCACCTCCCCGCCCTCCAAGTCGTGGTGCCGCTGATGGCGGCACCACTGTGCGTGCTGCTGCGGCGCGGCTGGGCCGCGTGGCTGCTCGCTTTCGCGGTGAGCCTGGCGACGCTGGCCATCGCCATCGCGCTGCTGCTGCAGGTGCAGGCCACCGGCACCATCTCCTATCTGCTGGGAAGCTGGGCCGCGCCCTGGGGCATCGAGTACCGGGTCGATGCGGTCAACGCGCCGCTGCTGGTGCTGGTGACAGCCATTGCCGCCGTGGTAGTGCCGTTCGCCCGCGCCAGCGTCGCGGCGGAGATACCGGCTGCGCAGCACTATCTGTTCTGGGCTACCTGGTTGCTTTGCCTGGCCGGCCTGCTGGGCGTTGCGATCACCGGCGACGCCTTCAACGTGTTCGTGTTCCTGGAGATCGCCTCGCTGTCGACCTACGTCCTCATCGGGCTCGGCCGCGACCGGCGGGCGCTGATGGCCGCCTACCAGTACCTGATCATGGGCACCATCGGCGCCACCTTCATCGTCATCGGCGTCGGACTTCTGTATCTGATGACGGGCACGCTGAACATCGCCGATCTGGCCGTGCGCATCGGCGACGTGAGGCAGGTACGCCCCGAGCTGGCCGCGCTCGCCTTCCTGACGGTGGGGATCTCGCTCAAGCTCGCCCTGTTCCCGCTGCATCTGTGGCTGCCCAACGCCTACGCCTACGCGCCCTCGGTGGCCACCGCCTTCCTCGCCGCCACCGCAACCAAGGTCGCGGTGTACCTGCTGTTGCGCTTCGGTTTCACCGTGTTCGGCCAGTCGCACGTGTTCGCCAACCTGCCGATGGGGAAGATGTTGCTGGTGTTGTCGATCGCAGCCATGTTCGTGGCCTCGACGGTGGCGATCTTCCAGAGCGACATCAAGCGCATGTTCGCCTACTCCAGCGTGGCGCAGATCGGCTACATCACGCTGGGGATCAGCATGCTCTCCGTCACGGGGCTGACGGGCGGCATCGTGCATCTGTTCAACCACGGCCTTGCGAAGGGCGCCATCTTCATGCTGCTGGGTTGCGTGGCCCTGCGCACCGGGCAGCCCAGCATCGAGCGTCTCGCCGGCCTGGGCCGGCGCATGCCACTGACTGCCGCCGGGCTGGTGATCGCGGGGTTGAGCCTGATCGGCGTGCCGGGAACCGTCGGCTTCGTGAGCAAGTGGTACCTGGTGCTGGCTGCGCTGGAGCGCGGCTGGTGGTGGCTCGCAATGCTGGTGCTGCTGAGCTCGCTGCTTGCTGTGATCTATGTCTGGCGCGTGGTCGAAGCATGCTACTTCCGTGAGCCTGCGGGCGAGTGGAAGGAGGCTCCGCTGTCCATGGTCATCCCCGCCTGGCTGCTGGTAGCGGCGTGCGTGTACTTCGGGCTCGACACCACCGTGACCGTTGGCGCCGCCAGCGATGCCGCCCGCGCACTGATGGGGGCCGTCCAGTGACCCTTGCCAGCGACCCGGCCGTCGCGCTGGCCGTGCCGGCCCTCGGCGCAGTACTGATCGCGCTGGCGGGACGCTGGCCGAATCTGCGCGAGACGATCACGCTCATCACGGCCGCACTGCTGTTCGCGGTGGTCGTTGCGTTGCTCCCGCAGGTGCTCGCAGGCGAGCGGCCCGCTGCATTGCTCCTCACGATGCTCCCGGGGCTCGCGCTCGAACTGCGTGTGGAGCCGCTCGGCATGCTCTTCGCGCTGGTGGCCGCGGGCCTGTGGATCGTCAACTCGATCTACTCGGTCGGCTACATGCGCGCCAACGAGGAAGAGCACCAGACCCGGTTCTATGTCTGCTTCGCCGTCGCGCTCGCCAGCACCATGGGCATCGCCTTCGCCGGCAATCTGCTCACACTGTTCCTGTTCTATGAGGCGCTCACGCTGTCGACCTATCCACTGGTCACGCACCACGGCACGCCTGAGGCGAAGCGCGCCGGCCGCCTCTATCTTGGCATCCTGATCGGCACCTCGATCGGGTTGCTGCTGCTGGGCATCGTGTGGACGTGGTGGCTCGCCGGGACGCTGGAGTTCAAACCTGGCGGGATCCTCGCCGGGGTCGCGGACGAGCGGGTGATCGGCGGCCTGCTGGCGCTGTACATGTTCGGGATCGGCAAGGCAGCGCTCATGCCCCTTCACCGCTGGCTACCGGCAGCGATGGTCGCGCCCACCCCGGTGAGTGCACTGCTCCACGCGGTGGCGGTGGTCAAGGCCGGCGTGTTCAGCGTGGTGAAGGTGATCGTCTACGTGTTCGGCGTGGAGACGATCGCGGGCATGAAGAGCGTCGAATGGCTGCCAGTAGTAGCGGGCGTGACGATCGTGATCGCTTCGATCATCGCACTGCGTTCGGACAACCTCAAGCGCCGGTTGGCGTACTCCACCGTCAGTCAGCTGTCCTACGTGGTGCTCGCGGCCGCGCTGCTCACGCCGCTGTCGGTGCTCGGTGCGGCCCTGCACATCGCGGCGCACGCAGTGAGCAAGATCACCTTGTTCTTCGCTGCAGGGGCGATCTACACCGCTGCCCACAAAACGGAGGTGAGCCAGCTCGACGGCATCGGCCGGCGCATGCCCTTCACCATGACCGCTTTCACGATCGGCGCGCTGTCCTTGATCGGCATCCCGCCGCTGGCCGGATTCGTGAGCAAGTGGTACATCCTGGCTGGCGCCGCCGCGAGCGGACAGCTCGCCGCCGTCGCCGTGCTGGTGGCGAGCACGCTCCTCAATGCCGGCTATTTTCTCCCCATCGTGTACGCCGCTTTCTTCAAGCCGCCGCGCGAGGGCGACGCCGGCCATGGCGAAGCGCCGATGCCGATGCTGCTGGCGATGGGAGTGACCGCCCTGCTGACCATGTTTCTGTTCGCCTTCGCCGATCAGCCGCTCGCGCTCGCGAGCCGCCTCGCCGCGGGGGAATGAGGAGCCCGACGATGTCCGAGAACAACGCGCCCGGAAAGCGGTACTGGCTCGACCGCAGCGAGAATGTCACCCTGATTTATCGCGCGCTGTGGGTGGTGGGCATCCTGCTGCTGGTCGCCGACCTGGTGGTGCACCGGCACGAAGAGATCGGCTTCGCCGAGGTGTTCGGGTTCTACGGCTTGTACGGCTTCTTCGCCTGCGTCGCGCTGGTGCTCGCCGCCAAGCTGTTGCGCAAGCTGATCATGCGGCCGGAGGATTACTATGAGCGTTGAGTTTCCCACCGCGCTCATCCTCATCCTCGGTGCCGCGCTGGTGCCGCTGCTGCGCGGCTGGCTGCGCAGTGCCTGGCTGCTCATCCTGCCGCTGCTCGCATTCGCCCATCTGCTCGCCCTCCCGGAGGGCAGCTTCGGGGCGATCGAGCTGTTCGGCCTGCCGCTCACGCTGGTCCGGGTGGACCGTCTGAGCCTGCTGTTCGGTTATGTGTTCCTGCTTGCCGCTTTCCTCAACGCGCTCTACGCGCTGCACAGCCGGGATACCGTCCAGCATGTCGCCATGCTGGTCTACGCAGGCAGCGCGCTCGGTGCGGTGTTCGCCGGCGACCTTCTCACGCTGTTCATCTACTGGGAGGGGACGGCAGTCTCCTCGGTGCTGCTCATCTGGGCACGCCGGACCGGGGAATCCTACCGCGCCGGCATGCGCTACCTCGTGGTCCAGCTCCTCTCGGGCATGCTGCTGCTGGCCGGCGCGCTGCTCTACGCGCAGCACTCCGGATCGCTCGCCTTCGAGCATTTCACGCTGGAGCAGCCCGGCGCCTGGCTGATGCTCCTCGCTTTCGGGATCAAGTGCGCGTTCCCGCTGCTGCACAACTGGCTGCAGGACGCCTACCCCGAAGCCACCGAGATCGGCACTGTCGTGCTGTCCGCGTTCACCACCAAGCTCGGCATCTACGCCCTGGCGCGCGGGTTCGCCGGCACCGAGATGTTGGTGCTCATCGGCACCGTGATGACGGCGTTCCCGATCTTCTACGCGGTGATCGAGAACGACCTGCGCCGGGTGCTCGCCTACAGCGTCAACAACCAGCTCGGCTTCATGGTGGCGGGCATCGGCCTGGGCACCGAGCTCGCGCTCAACGGCGCCGTCGCCCACGCGTTCGCCGATATCCTGTTCAAGGCGTTGCTGTTCATGTCGATGGGCGCGGTGCTGCTGCGCGCAGGCACGGTCAAAGGCAGCGAGCTGGGTGGGCTGTACAAGTCGATGCCCTGGACCGCCGGCTTCTGCATCGTCGGTGCCGCCTCGATCTCGGCGTTCCCTCTGTTCAGCGGGTTCGTGACCAAGTCCATGATCATGGCCGCCGCCCTCGAGGAGGGACATGTCGTCGTGTGGCTGGTCCTGCTGTTCGCCTCCGCGGGCGTCTTCCATCACGCCGGCATCAAGATCCCCTACTTCGCCTTCTTCGCCCACGACTCGGGGATCCGCTGCAAGGAGGCTCCGCTCAACATGCTCGCGGCGATGGCACTGGCGGCCGCGCTGTGCATCGGCATCGGTTGCTTCCCCTCAGCGCTGTATTCGCTGCTGCCCTGGCCTGTGGACTACGTGCCCTACACCGCGAGCCATGTGCTGTCGCAGCTCCAGCTGCTGGTGTTCTCCGCGCTCGCATTCTCGGTGCTGATGCGCACCGGCATCTATCCGCCGGAGCTGCGCTCGGTGAACCTGGATTTCGACTGGGTCTATCGCAAGCTGGGCCGAGGCATGGCGCTCGGCGTCATCGAGGCGAGCGCCGCGCTGTATCGCCTGGCCACGGTGCCGACGGAGCGCCTGCTCCGGGGGGTGCTCGCGCGCATATACCGCCATCACGGTCCGGAAGGAGTGCTGGCGCGCACGTGGCCGACCGGCAGCATGGTGCTGTGGGTAGCCATCCTGTTGGGCGCCTATCTCGTCCTGTACTACATCTGATCCTGCGGCCAGGCCTTATCAGTCCCGCGTCCCGGGTCGTGTACGCTGC
>Ga0209705_10000600_pt1 | contig 18837 bp, 21 predicted proteins | sample PPLLaktember2015_5_FD_187262 | JGI IMG/M metagenome (GOLD analysis project Ga0209705, IMG submission 187262) | Freshwater sediment microbial communities from Prairie Pothole Lake near Jamestown, North Dakota, USA - PPLs Lake P8 Core (1) Depth... | ecosystem: Environmental > Aquatic > Freshwater... | reverse complement strand
GCGCCTCGAGGTCGACCTCCGAGCGGGCGAAGCCGCTGGGCACCACCAGCGCCGCGCTGGGAAAGCGCGCCTGGAAGCGGAACGCGATCGGAATCATGGACGTCGAGGTGCCACCGCTGCCGTGCAAGAACACGAACAGGTGCTGGGCGGGGTGCTCCGGGGATGGCCCGAAGCGGAAAATCTTGCCGGGCATGGGGGCGGGTACGCGGCCATTCTCGCCCCATTGCCCGCCGCCTGTAAACCCGCTCAGGCGAGAATCAGGCAGGTGCTCGTGCCATGCGCGTAGAGCTTGCCCGCGGCGTCTTCCAGCCGCGACTCGGCGGTGGCGGTGCTCTTGCCGGCGTGCACGATGCGCGCGCTGGCGCGGATCAGCCCGGTCTGCAGCGTCACCGCGCGCACCAGGTTGGCCTTCATCTCGAGCGTGGTGTAGCCCTTGCCCGCGGGCAGCGTGGTCTGCACGCAGCAGCCCATCGCCGAATCGAGCAGCGTGAAGGCGACGCCGCCGTGCACCACGCCGATCGGGTTGTAGTGCTGCTCCGCCGGGGTCAGCTCGAACACCACCTCGCCCGGCTCGACCTTCACCAGCCGCATGCCCAGCAGGCGCGCGACCGGCGGGTCCGGCAGGCGGCCGTCGCGGATCGCGCGCAGGTGCTCGATCGGCGCGAGCTTGCGGCCCTCCTCGAACGCGGCGAGAGGGTCCGACCAGGTGACGGTGAGCGAGCGGTCCATGTCAGAGCAGCGGGGCGGGATTGGGCAGCGATGGTACCGCCGCCTGCGCCACCGCCGAGCGTCCGGCGATGAAATCGACCGCGGCGCGCGTCACCGCATCGTCCTCGAGGATGCGGCCGTGTCCCAGGCCGCGCGTGCTCATCAGGCGCGCGCCGGGCCAATGCCGCGCCAGCGCCGCGCCCTGCTTCCAGGGCACCTGCATGTCCTGCTTGTCGTGGATCACCAGCGCCTCGGCGTGCAGGAGCGGCGCGATGCGCGCGATCTCCAGTTCCGACCAGCGCACGCCGAAACGCTCCTCGATCGCCGCCTGCATCGAGCGGCGCACGCGTTCCGGCAGGGCCAGCCAGCGCGCGAAGCGGCGCGAATAGCCGACCAGGTCCGAAGGCGGGCTGATCAGGACGACGCGCTCGGCCGGCAGACCGCGCGCCAGCGCGATCGCCGCCGCGGGGCCGCCCAGCGAATGCGTGATCAGCGCGCGCACGTTGCCGTGGTGGCGCGCCAATTGGATGAGCACGTCGGCGAAATCGGGCAGGCCGGTGAGCTTGCCGTCGGACAGACCATGCGCCGGCTGGTCGTAGGTGATGACGTGGAAACCGGCAGCGGTGAGGTGCGCCACGAAGCGGCGCATCTGCGTCGCGCGCCCGCCCCAGCCGTGTACGAGCAGCACGGCGGGTGCATCGGGCGATCCCCAGCGCCAGGTGGCGATGTGCCGCCCGCGATGGCGCAGGAAGCTCTGGCGCGCGTCGATCAGGTCGAAGAACTCGGCGCTGGGGTAGCGCGGCTTGGGCGGCGTGAGGAACAGCCGCTCGGCCCACAGGCCGGCCAGCCCGGGGGCCACGAGGGCAGAGGCGCCCAGGCCGGCACGCTTCACCAGCGTTTGAAACTGAAACCGAACGTTCGTGCTATTCGAAGACAGTGGTTGTGCAGAGTTCATGGCCGTTGTTCTCCGTGGAATTAGGCCGCGGCGCGCTGTCGCGGCGTTGCGGCGTGGCGAGCGACAAGCTCGTCGAACGCGAGCAGCGCGCGCTTGCGCCCTTCGCGGTCGCCGAGCAGGCGGCTGTGGTTGTGGGCGACGAGGATCTGGCCGTACATCTCGAACGCGATCTGCGCCGGATCGGTTTCGGCGCGCAGGTGGCTTTCCTCGATCGCGACGCGCACCGCGCGCTCGATCATCGCCAGGCCCCGGCGCTGGCCATCGACCACCGAATCGCGAATCAGCCCGGGACGGTCGTCGTACTCGTGCGCGGCCGATTGCAGCACGCAACCGCCGGGACCGGGCGCGGCCTTCCAGCCGATCCAGGCGAGGAACAGCGCGCGCAGTCTGGGCAGGCCGCGGTCGACGCCCAGAACCGGAGTAAGCACCTGCTCACCGAAGCTCGCCTTGACGTGCTCCAGGGTCGCGAGCTGCAGGCCTTCACGCGAGCCGAAGTGCGCGAAAAGGCCCGACTTCGACATCCCCGTCGCCTCGGCGAGCGAGCCGATCGTCAGGCCCTCGAGTCCCATGCGGCTGGCGACGTCCACCGCCTGGTCGAGGATGGCGGCCCGGGTCTGCTCGCCTTTCGTGCGTCTGATCACCCCGAGAAAATAGTACGAACGTTCGTAACTGTCAAGCCGCCCGTTGGGTCGGGGGTGCGAGCACCTGCTTGAGGTAGTGCCCGGTATGGCTGGCCGGGTTCGCGGCCACCGCTTCCGGCGTGCCTTCGGCGACGATGCGCCCGCCTCCGTCGCCGCCCTCGGGGCCGAGGTCGATGACCCAATCGGCGGTCTTGATCACGTCCAGGTTGTGCTCGATCACGACCACCGTATTGCGAGCGTCGCGCAACCGGTGGAGCACCTCGAGCAGGAGCTTGATGTCGTGGAAGTGCAGCCCGGTGGTCGGCTCGTCGAGGATGTACAGCGTGCGCCCGGTGTCGCGCTTGGACAGCTCCAGCGACAGCTTCACCCGCTGCGCCTCGCCGCCCGAGAGCGTGGTCGCCGACTGGCCCAGCTGCACGTAGCCCAGGCCGACGTCGAGCAGCGTCTGCAGCTTTCTCGCGATCACCGGCACCGCGGAAAAAAAGCCATGCGCTTCGCGCACCGTCATCTGCAGCACGTCGTGGATCGATTTCGTCTTGTAGCGGATCTCCAGCGTCTCGCGGTTGTAGCGCGTGCCGCGGCAAACGTCGCAGGGCACGTACACGTCGGGCAGGAAATGCATCTCGACCTTGACCAGGCCGTCGCCCTGGCAGGCCTCGCAGCGGCCGCCCTTCACGTTGAAGGAGAATCGACCTGCGTCGTAGCCGCGCTCGCGGGCTTCGGGTACGCCCGCGTAAAGCTCGCGCATCGGCGCGAACAGACCCGTATACGTGGCCGGGTTGGAGCGGGGGGTGCGCCCGATCGGGCTCTGGTCCACGCTGACCACCTTGTCGATTTGCTGCAGGCCCGAGATTGACGCGTGCGGTGCCGGCTCCTCCGCGCTGCCGTAGAGGTGGCGCGCCACCGCCCGGTACAGGGTGTCGTTGATGAGGGTGGATTTGCCCGAGCCGGACACACCGGTCACGCACACCAGCAGGCCGATCGGCAACTCGAGTCGCACTTGCTGCAGGTTGTTGCCGCTCGCGCCGTCGATGCACAGCGACTGCCGGGCACTGCGCCGATGCCGCATGCGGGGCACGTCGATACGCAGACGGCCTGCAAGATACTGGCCCGTCAGGGACGACTCGCTTGCGAGCAGGGACGCGGGCGGCCCGGCGGCCACCACGCGCCCCCCCGCCTCCCCCGCGCCAGGCCCCATGTCCACCACGTAGTCGGCGGCGAGTATCGCCTCGGCGTCGTGCTCCACCACGATCACCGAGTTTCCCAGGTCGCGCAGATGCTTGAGGGTCTCGATGAGGCGGCCGTTGTCGCGCTGGTGCAAACCGATCGACGGTTCATCGAGCACGTACATCACGCCGGTCAGGCCCGAGCCGATCTGGCTGGCGAGCCGGATGCGTTGCGACTCGCCGCCGGACAGCGACAGCGCGGCGCGCTCGAGCGCGAGGTAATCCAGGCCGACGTTGACCAGGAAGCGCAGCCGGTTCGCGATCTCGTTGACGACTTTCTCGGCGATCGCTGCCCGCGCGCCCGGCAGCGTGAGCGCGCCGAAGAACGCCAGCGTCTGGCGCAACGGCCAGCTGGACACCTCGTGGATGCTCTTGCCGGCGACGCGCACATGCAAGGCTTCGCGCCGCAGGCGCGTACCGGCACACGCGGGACAGGTCTGCGTGTTGCGGTACTTCGAGAGCTCTTCGCGCACCGCGATCGAATCGGTCTCGCGGTAGCGCCGCTCGAGGTTCGGCACCACGCCCTCGAACGCATGCGTCTTCACGGTACTGCGACCGCGTTCGCCCGGATAGCGAAAGGCGATGGCTTGCGTACCCGAGCCGTGGAGGACGTGCCGCTGCACCTCGTCGGCGAGCGCTTCCCACGGCGTATCGATGTCGAAGCCGTAATGCGCCGCGAGCGACAGCAGCAGCGAATGATAGAAGTGGTTGCGCCGGTCCCAGCCGCGGATCGCACCGCCCGCGAGGCTCAGGTTCGGGTGCGCCACCACGCGCTTCGGATCGAAGAACTCGATCACGCCGAGCCCGTCGCAGCGCGGGCAGGCCCCGGCCGGATTGTTGAAGGAGAACAGGCGCGGCTCGAGCTCGGGCAGCGAATAGCTGCACGCCGGGCAGGCGAAGTTCGCCGAGAAGGCGTGCTCCCGGCCGCTGTCGGTTTCCACGGCGAGGGCGCGCCCGTTCGCGTGCCGCAGGGCGGTCTCGAACGACTCCGCCAGTCGCTGCCGGGACTCGGCGCGCACCTTGAGCCGGTCCACCACCACGTCCACCGAGTGCTTCTGGTTTCTCGCCAGGCGCGGGGCTGATTCGAGATCGTGCACCTTGCCGTCGATGCGCGCGCGCGCGAAGCCTTGCGCGCGCAGCTCCTCGAGCAGATCGACCTGTTCGCCTTTGCGTCCCGCGACCACCGGCGCCAGCACCAGGAGTCGCGTGTCGGCGGGTAGTGCGAGCACGTGGTCCACCATCTGCGACACGGACTGCGCCTGTAGCGCCAGGCCGTGCTCCGGGCAATGCGGCGTGCCGACCCGGGCGTAGAGCAGGCGCAGGTAGTCATGAATCTCGGTGACGGTGCCGACGGTCGAGCGCGGGTTGTGGCTGCTCGCCTTTTGCTCGATGGCGATGGCCGGCGACAGGCCCTCGATCAGGTCGACATCGGGCTTTTGCATCAGCTGCAGGAACTGCCGGGCGTAGGCCGACAGCGATTCGACGTAGCGGCGCTGGCCTTCGGCATACAGCGTATCGAAGGCGAGCGAGGATTTTCCGGATCCCGACAGCCCCGTGATCACCACCAGCCGGTTGCGCGGCAGCTCGAGGCTGATGTCCTTCAGGTTGTGCGTGCGTGCGCCGCGGATGCGGATGCTGTCCATGTCGCGAGGGCTGCGAGGGCAAACTTGCTACTATAGCGAGTTCCGATTCCCGGCTTCCAGCTTTTCTTCGCCCCACGATGGATTCCCAGCGCATGAGCTCGCAGGAGCTGCGGGCGAGCGTGTCGCTCGCCGGCATTTTCGGCCTGCGCATGCTCGGGCTGTTCCTGATCCTGCCGGTGTTTGCCGTGCACGCCCCGCAGATGTCGGGCGGGGACAACCTGATCCTGGTCGGCGTCGCGCTCGGCGCCTACGGCCTGGTGCAGGCGTTTCTGCAGATTCCGTTCGGCATGGCCTCGGATCGCTGGGGGAGGAAGCCGGTGATCGTCATCGGCTTGGTACTGTTTGCCGCGGGCAGCTTCCTCGCCGCCGGCGCGCACGACATCTGGACCGCGATCATCGGCCGCGGCCTGCAGGGCGCGGGTGCGATCTCCGCCGTGGTCATGGCACTGGCCGCGGACCTGACGCGCGAGCAGCACCGCACCAAGACCATGGCGATGGTGGGCGCGACGATCGGCTTGAGCTTCGCCCTGTCGCTGGTGGCGGCGCCGGTCCTCTACCAGTGGATCGGCATGGGCGGACTGTTCGTGTTGACAGGGCTCCTGGCCCTGATGGGAATCGGGGTGGTCGTATGGCTGGTGCCGTCGGCGCCGGCGCGTGCGCCCCGCGAGGCTCCGGGCGCTGGCCCGGGTGCCCTGCGCCTCGCGCTGCTCGATCCGCAACTGGCGCGGCTCAACGTGGGCATCTTCGTGCTGCACGCCGTGCAGATGGCGATGTTCGTGGTGGTGCCGCCGCTGCTGGTGGCCTCCGGGCTTGCCCTGTCTTCTCACTGGAAGGTCTATCTGCCCGTGGTGCTGGTCTCGTTTGCCGTGATGGTCCCGCCGGTACTGCACGCGGATCGCCGCAACGCCGGACGCGGCGTCATGCTCGGGGCGATCGCGCTGCTGGCGCTCGCCGAAGGGGGCTTCGCGGCAGTCGGGCCCGGCGTCACGGTGCTGGCCGTGTTGCTGCTCGCGTTCTTCGCCGCGTTCAACGTACTCGAGGCCCTGATCCCGTCGCTCGTCTCCAGGATCGCGCCGGCGCAGATGCGCGGCACGGCGATCGGGATCTACAACACTGCGCAGACGCTGGGCCTGTTTTGTGGGGGGTTGATGGGGGGGTGGATCGCCGCGCGCTTCGGTCCCGCCGCGGTTTTTGGGGCCTGCGCAGCGCTCGTACTGGGCTGGCTCGCGGTGGCCGTGGGCATGCGGCCGGTCAACCGAATCGCCGGTCAGTCGTTTAGGATGGGTACGGTCAAAGGGAGGTAACCATGGCATCGGTCAACAAGGTCATCGTGGTGGGCAACCTGGGCGCGGACCCGGAAACGCGGTACCTGCCGAGCGGCGAAGCGGTCACCAATATTCGCGTTGCCACCACCGACAAGTGGAAGGACAAGGCGAGCGGCGAGATGAAGGAAGCCACGGAATGGCATCGCATCTCCTTCTTCGGGCGCCTGGCGGAGATCGCCGGCGAATACCTGAAGAAAGGCTCGCAGGTGTACGTCGAAGGCAGCCTGCGCACGCGAAAGTGGCAGGACAAGGAAGGCCACGACCGCTACAGCACGGAAATCCGCGCCGACGTGATGCAGATGCTCGGCTCGCGCGCCGGGTCGGGCGAGCCCCGTGGCGCGCCGTCGGGCGCGGATCAGTCGGAGGCGAAGGCCGAAGCTGCGGCGCGGCCGGCGGCGAAGAAACCCGCGGGAAAGTTTGACGACATGGCCGACGACATCCCGTTCTAGCCCTGCCGATGGCGCTATAATTCGCGCCAATTCAGGCGCTTGCGGGTAGCGACGATGCCGATCTACGAGTACCGGTGCTCGGACTGCGGATTTCAGGACGAGTATCTGCAAAAGCTCTCCGAGCCGCCGTTGACGGCGTGCCCGTCGTGCGGCAAGCCAACGTTCCAGAAGCTGGTGAGCGCGGCGGGCTTCCAGCTGAAGGGCAGCGGCTGGTACGCAACCGATTTCAAGAGTTCGGGGAAACCGGCGCAGGCGAAGACGGAGACGCAGGCGGAAGGCAAGGCCGACGCCAAAGCCGATGCTAAGTCCGATGCCAAGGCCGACACCAAGCCGGCGGCCGGTTCAGAGACCAAGTCCGAGGCCAAGAGCGAAGTGAAGGTGAAGGCGGAGCCGGCCGCCACTTCCAGCGATTGAACCCCAGCCGGGCTTGCAACCGGCCCAGCGCGAGCTGGGCTTTTCGTTTCTAGAGGGCGCGTGCGGAAATATCTCATTACCGGACTGCTCATCTGGATCCCGCTGGTGATCACCATCTGGGTCCTGAAGCTGATCGTGGACACGCTGGACCAGTCCTTGCTGCTGCTGCCGGACGAGTGGCGCACGGAGAGCTTCCTCGGCATCCACGTGCCGGGACTGGGCGTCATCCTCACGCTGGTCATCGTGTTCGTCACCGGCGTATTCGCCACCAACTTCTTCGGCGCGCGGCTGGTGCAGCTGTGGCACGAGATCCTGCACCGCATCCCGGTGGTCAACTCCATCTACTCCAGCGTCAAGCAGATCTCGGACACGCTGTTTTCCTCCACCGGCCAGGCGTTTCGCAAGGCGCTGCTCGTGCAATGGCCGCGGGAAGGCATGTGGACCATCGCCTTTCTCACCGGCGCCCCGGGCGGTGACGTCGTCAACCACCTGCCGGGCGACTATGTGAGCGTGTACGTGCCGACCACGCCGAATCCCACCGGCGGCTATTTCGTCATGGTGCCGCGGCAGGACGTGATCGAGCTCAATATGAGCGTGGACGCGGCACTCAAGTACGTCATTTCCATGGGCGTCGTCTCGCCCGGCGCGGGTAGGTGAGCGCCGCCATGCGCACGCACTACTGCGCCGAGCTCTCCGCCGCGCTCATCGGGCAGCGCGTGACGCTGGCCGGCTGGGCGCACCGGCGGCGCGACCACGGCGGGGTCATCTTCATTGACCTGCGCGACCGCGAGGGCCTGGCGCAGGTCGTGTGCGACCCGGATCGCGCGGAGGCCTTCAGCGCGGCCGACCGGGTGCGCAGCGAGTTCGTGCTGCGCGTCACCGGCCGGGTGCGCGCCCGGCCCGAGGGCACCGCCAACGCCAATCTCGCCTCCGGCATGGTCGAGGTGCTGGCCGAGACGGTCGAGATCCTCAATCCGTCGGCGACGCCGCCGTTCCAGCTGGATGAGGAGAACCTTTCCGAGGCGGTGCGGCTCGAGCACCGCGTGCTGGATCTGCGCCGCGCCCCGATGCAGAGAAACCTGCGCCTGCGCCATCGCGCGGCTTCCGCGGCCCGCGCCTTTCTCGATGCGCACGGTTTCATCGATATCGAGACGCCGGTGCTCTACAAGTCCACGCCCGAGGGCGCGCGCGAGTTCCTCGTGCCCTCGCGCCTGCACAACGGCCATTTCTACGCGCTGCCGCAGAGTCCGCAGCTGTTCAAGCAGATGCTGATGATCGCGGGCTTCGATCGCTATTACCAGATCGTGAAGTGCTTTCGCGACGAAGACCTGCGCGCCGACCGGCAGCCCGAGTTCACCCAGATCGACGTCGAGACCTCGTTCCTCGGGGAGGAGGCGATCCGCGCCTTGATGGAGCAGCTGGCGCGGCACATTTTCAAGTCGGTGCTGGCGGTCGAGCTGCCCGATCCGTTCCCGGTGCTGCGCTATGAGGAAGTGATGCGCGACTACGGCGTGGACAAGCCCGACCTGCGCGTGCCGCTCAAGCTCACCGAGCTCACCGATGTGATGCAGGACGTGGATTTCAAGGTATTCTCCGCGCCCGCGAACGCGGCCGACGGGCGCGTCGCGGGCCTGCGCGTGCCCGGCGGCGGCGCGCTGTCGCGCGGCGAGATCGACGCCTACACGGAGTTCGTGAAGACGCTCGGCGCGAAGGGCCTCGCCTGGATCAAGGTGAACGAGCGCGCCAAGGGCGCCGAAGGCCTGCAGTCGCCGATCGTGAAGAACCTGCACGCCAAGGCGCTCGCCGCCGTCCTCGAGCGCAGCGGCGCGCAGGATGGCGACATCCTGTTCTTCGCCGCCGACAAGTCGGCCGCCGCGAATGCCTGCATCGGCGCCTTGCGGCAACGCATCGGCCACGATCGCGGTTTTGCGCAGAAGGGCTGGCGCCCGCTGTGGGTGGTGGACTTCCCGATGTTCGAGTACGACGAGGATTCCCGGCAGTGGAAGGCGCGGCATCACCCCTTCACCAGTCCCAAAGACGGGCACGAGCAGTACCTCGAGTCCGCGCCGGAGAAGGCCTACGCCAAGGCTTACGACATGGTGCTGAACGGCTGGGAGGTGGCGGGCGGATCCGTGCGCATCCACCGTCAGGAAGTCCAGCAGCAGGTGTTCCGCGGCCTGAAGTTGTCGCCTGAGGAGCAGCGCGCCAAGTTCGGTTTTCTGCTCGATGCCCTGCAGTACGGCGCGCCGCCGCACGGGGGCATCGCCTTCGGCTTCGACCGGTTGGTGGCGCTGATGGCAGGCGCGGAGGCCATCCGCGACGTGATCGCCTTCCCCAAGACGCAGCGCGGGCAGGACCTGCTGACGGGCGCCCCTTCGCCGGTGCCCGAGAAGCAGTTGCGCGACCTGCATATCCGGCTGCGCAATCCGCCACCGTGAGGTGGCTTCTTGCTGTGCTCCTGGCATTCACGTCGAGTGCCTGGGCGGGCGATATCGGCGTCGCCGACCTGCCGCGCGAAGCGCAAGCCACGCTGGGCCGGATCCATGCCGGCGGGCCTCATCCCTATGCGCGGGACGGGACGGTGTTCCGCAACCGCGAGCGGCTGCTGCCCGAGCGCCGCGCGGGCTACTATCGCGAGTACACCGTGCGCACGCCGGGTGCGCGCGATCGCGGCCCCCGGCGTATCGTCGCGGGGAAAGAGGGCGAGTTCTACTATACCGATGACCATTACCGCAGCTTCCGACGCATTCGCGAGTAGGCCGTGAGCAAGCTCGCGCAAAGGCTCGCTGACGCCGCGCGTTCGGGCGCGTACCGCGCGCCGGGAACGGCGGAGATCGAGGACGCGGCGCGCGGCACTCGAACCGACCTGGCGCAGGTCGACCTGCGCGGCGCCGACGACAAGGAGGAGGTGCTCGAGCGCATCGCGCGGGCGCTGGGCTTTCCCGCCTGGTTCGGCGGCAATTGGGACGCGCTGGAAGACTGCCTCCAGGACCTGTCCTGGCGTACGGGCGAAGGGCACGTGCTCGTGGTCCGGGGGTTCGGGGATTTGCCGGCCGACGAGCTGGGCGTGCTGTTGGACGTGCTGGCGTCGAGCGCCGCTTACTGGGCGGCGCGTGGCCGCCCGTTCTTTGCCGTGCTCATCGACCCGGAACGATCCCTGGCGCTGCCGGAGCTGTTCCGCCCGAAGTCCGCGTGAACTGCAAACTGCCGGTTTCGGTCCTGGTGGTGATCCACACGCCTGCGCTCGACGTGCTGCTCCTCGAGCGGGCAGCGCGTCCCGGCTTCTGGCAGTCGGTGACCGGCTCCCTCGACAGGCTGGACGAGGCGCCGGCCCAGGCCGCGCAGCGCGAGGTCCTCGAAGAATGCGGAATCGACGCTACGGACCTGCCACTCGCGGACTGGAGGCTGGCCAACGCATTCGAGATCTACGCGCACTGGCGCGGGCGGTTTGCGCCCGGCACCACGCACAACACGGAACACGTGTTCGGCTTGACGGTGCCGGATCGCCGGGAGGTGCGACTCGCGCCCGACGAGCACCGGGCGCAGCGCTGGCTGCCCTGGCGCGAAGCGGCAGCGGCGTGCTTCTCATGGTCGAACCGCGATGCGATCCGCATGCTGCCCGCGAGGGTCCCGCGGCCATGATGCCGACCGTGCGCGTCATCACGTTGAACATCCACAAGGGCCTGTCGCAATTCAACCGGCGCATGGTGATACACGAATTGCGCGAGGGCCTTAACACCCTTGAGCCCGACCTGGTGTTCCTGCAGGAAGTCCAGGGGCTGAACGAGCGTCACGCGCTGCGCTTCGCGTCCTGGCCGAGCGCGCCGCAGCACGAGTTCCTGAGGCAGGACGGCTGGGAGTATGCCTATGGCCTCAACCGGGTCCATCATTACGGGCATTACGGCAATGCCGTGCTGTCGCGCTTTCCGATCGTGTCGATGGAAAACGCGGACATATCGAGCCACCGCTTCGAGCGCCGCGGCCTGCTGCACTGCGTCCTGTCCGTCCCGGGCTGGAAGCGCGAACTGCATTGCGTTTGCGTGCACCTGTCGTTGCACGAGCGTGGCCGCCGGCGCCAGCTTGACGCCATCGTCGAGCGCCTCGGCGAGGTGGCGTCGCGCGGCTTTCCGATCGTGGTGGCGGGCGACTTCAACGACTGGCGCCAGCGCGTCACCCGGGTGCTCGAAGAGCGGCTTGGGCTCCAGGAAGTGACGTCGGTGTACGGCAGCCGCCCGGCACGCACCTTCCCGAGCCTGCTGCCGGTGCTGCGCCTGGACCGCATTTACGTGCGGGGCTTTAGCATCGTCGAGGCGAGCGTGCAGATCGGCGCGCCCTGGTCGCTGCTCTCGGACCACCTGGCGCTGGGCGCGGTCCTCAAGCCGGCGTAGCGAGATGCGATATCTCGACGGCAACCGGCTGACGCTGCTGCGCAACGGCGAGCAGTACTTCCCGGCGCTGGTGGCCGCGATCGACGGGGCGCGCGAAGAGATCTTCCTCGAGACCTACATCTTTGCCGACGACCAGACCGGAAGCCTGGTGGCGGATTCGCTGGCGCGCGCGGCGGTGCGCGGTGCATCCGTGCACTTGCTCATCGACGGTTTCGGCGCCAGCGACTTCGCGCCGCGCTTCCTGCAGATGCTCACCGCGGCGGGGGTGCGGGTGCTGGTCTACCGTCCGGACATCAGTCCCTGGACGCTGCGCCGCGAGCGCCTGAGGCGCATGCACCGCAAGCTCGCCAGCATCGACGCGAGTGTGGCTTTCATCGGCGGCATCAATATCCTCGACGACTATGATGGCCCGGGCCCGGCGCCGCCGCGCTACGACTACGCCGTGCGTGTGGAGGGTCCGCTGTGCGCCCGGGTGCAGGACGAGGCGGTGCGACTGTGGGCGCGAATCGCCGTGGCGGCGCTGCATGCGCCGCCGCCGACTCCGGTAGGTGGACGGGCGAAGGCGTTTGCAGACGGGCATCGTGCCGCGCTGGTGGTGCGCGACAGCGTTCGCCATCGGCGCGACATCGAACGCGCGTATCTGGCGCTGATGGACGCCGCGCGCGAGGAGATCGTAATCGCCAATGCCTACTTCTTTCCCGGCCGGCATTTTCGCCGCTCGCTCCTGCGTGCCGCACGCCGCGGTGTGCGCGTGGTGCTCCTGTTGCAGGGGCGCGTGGAGTACGCCTTGTTCCACTACGCGTCACGCGCCATGTACGGCCCGCTGCTCGACGCGGGGATCGAGATTCGCGAATACCACGCCGGCTTCCTGCACGCCAAGGTGGCGGTCTTCGATCGATTGCGGGCCAGCGTGGGCTCGTCGAACATCGATCCGTACAGCCTGCTGATGGCGCGCGAGGCCAACGTATTCGTGGACCATGCGGGTTTCGCGGCAGAACTGTGGGCCAGCCTGGACGAGGCCATGCGCACCGGCGCGCGCCTCCTGCCGTCGCTGGAATGGAAGCGCCGTCCGCTGTGGCGCCGCGTGCTGAACTGGACTGCCTACGGCATCGCCCGCCTGCTGATCGGTTTCGCAGGCTATGAGCGCTATCACTGATCGGACAGCTCGACGCGATCCCCGAGACGCACGCGGCCCGGGCGCACCACCGAGTAGCGCACGCCGAACACCGCCTCGCCGTCTCGCAGGCGCAGGCGGGAAAGCGTGCGCAGCGGCTCGTCGCCAAGCCTCGCGCCGAACGCCTGGTCGACGGTGGTGACTTCGCAACGGCCGCAGGCGTGCACCGGCGCGAGCAGCGCGTCGCCGATGCGCAACTCGCGCCAGCCGTCCTCCGCGTACGCGCCGGCGTCGCCCACCACGAGGTTGGGGCGAAAGCGCTCCATGCCGATCGGCGCCGGCAGCGCGGCGTTCAGCGCCTCCAGCGAGGCGGTGTTGGTGACCAAAAGCGCAGCGGCGTCGCCGAAGGCGAGCGCGGCGCCTTCGCGCTGCGGCGGGCGAACCAGCTTCGCCAGCTGCAGCGGGGTGCCGAACCAGTGCGTCACGACCGCGTTGATGCGCGCGGCGGCAATGCGCGCCGTGGCGCTGCGGCTCCATACCTGGATTTCTTGTCTGTCATCGAACGCCTCCGGCGGGACATCGACCTGCTCGCCATCGAAGCTAAGGGACAGGCCTTCGCCCTGGAGGGTGGCGCGTAGCCGCGCCAGGCTGGCGTCGTCACGCTGCGTGAACACGCGCCCGCCGGGCCGCGCCAGACAGTAACGTCGGTCCCCGACGGGTCCGAGCGCATCGATCTTGACCGCGTCGAGTGCTGCCGCGGCGGCGCCTTTCAAGGGATAGATTGACAGCGCCGTTATGCGCATCGCAGGTGGTTGAGCTCGATCTTTGCGCTCATGCGTCAGGGCGGCGGCCGAACATGCCCCAGCCTTCCATCGACAGCACGACCTCGCCATGCTGATTCAATCCCTCGGTGCGCGAGCGCAACAGGCCCATGCCCGGGCGGCTCTTCGAGGCGCGCGCTTCGAGCACCGTCCGGCGGTAAGTCACGGTATCGCCCGGCCGCACCGGCTTCGGCCAACGGATGCTGTCCAGGCCCGGCGAACCCAGGCTCACGCTACGGTTGATGTACGAGTCGCAGTTCAGGCGCATGCAAACGGCGCAGGTGTGCCAGCCGCTCGCGATCAGTCCGCCGAAAAATGACTGTCGCGCGGCCTGCGCGTCGACATGGAACGGCTGCGGGTCGAATTGCCGGGCGAACGCGATCATCTCGGCCTCGGTAAACGTGTGCTGCCCCATCTCCACGGTCTCGCCGACCTTGAAATCCTCCCAGTACAGCGTCATGGGTTGGGCGCCGTCGAAGTCCTCGCGGGGCATGGATGCATTCTCCTGACAGGGCGGGCCATGGTAGCGTGGCCGCATAGCGCCGGCAGCTAGAATACCGCTGCGACCCGCGCATGACACCCGACGATCCGACCTTGCCGCACGCCGAGAAAGACGATCCGTTTCTCGAGCAGATGAACCGCGAGCTGGTGGGCTGGAGCGATCCGGTGGCGCGACTGCAGCAGTCGCTCGACAAGGACGAGCTGCAGCTGTACTGCCAGCCGATACTTTCGCTGCGCCCGCCGGGGGTGTTCGTCATGGCTGAGGTTCTCGTGCGCTTGCGCGAGGAGGAAGCCCTGTTGCTGCCCCCGGGCGATTTCCTGCCCGTGTTCGAGCACTACAAGATGATGGGCCAACTGGATCGGTGGGTGGTTCGGCACGTCCTGCGCTGGCTGGCCGACTCGCCGCCGGGCGGATTCCGGCGCTTCAGCATCAACGTGTCGGGCCAGACGCTGGAGGACGCGGACTTCCCCAGGTTTCTCGCCAGCGAACTGCTGGCCATGCGCGTGCCGCCCCAGGCTTTGACCTTCGAGATCGACGAACACGATACCCTGCTGCGACTCGAAGCCGCCGCGCGATTCGCGCAAGCGGTAAAGAAAAGCGGCTGCAAGGTCCTGATCGACGGTTTCGGGCATCGCTCCGTGTCGTTCCTCGCCTTCAAGACGCTGCGCACGGACTTCGTCAAGGTCGACGGCTCGATCGTGCGCGCGCTGTCGCGTAGCGAGGTGGCGCGCCAGAAGATGAAAGCCGTGGTGCGGGTGGGCGAAACCATCGGGGTCGAGGTGATCGCCGAGTGTGTCGAGGATGCCGAAGTCCTGGCGCACTTGCGCGCCCTGCGCGTCGGCTATGCCCAGGGTTTCGGCATCGCGCGCCCTGCGCCGATACAGCGGCCGTCGATGCAGGCGCCTTGAGCGCGGACCGCGTGGACCCCGCCGTGCTGCGCGGGATGGCCCGCTGGCCCGATGTCCCGGCGGTGTACGGCTGGCTTGCCCTCGACCGGCGCGGCAACTGGCGACTGAAGGAAGCCGTGAGCGGCCGTTTCGGGCGCATCGGCAACGCGGCGCTACGCGACTTCATCGGCCGGAACTATGCATCGGACGGCACCGGGCAATGGTTCTTCCAGAACGGACCGCAGCGCGTGTACGTGACGCTTGCCTACACGCCGCTGGTGGTGCATTACGAGCAAGAGGCGCTGCGCGACCATTGTGGGCGCGAGGCACGGGCGGACGCGATGTTTCTCGATGAGGAAGGCTCGGTGCTGCTCCTCGGCGAGCGGGGGGTCGGCCTGCTCGACGATCGCGACCTGGCGCAATTCGTCGCACGCCGGGGTGAGGACTGGGAATCCCTGCCGCGGGTCGCCAAGGACGAGGTCCCGGGCCGCTTCGGATTCGTTGCCGCGCCGTCTGATTCCTTGCGCTGACCCCGTTTCCTCCTTATAATCCGGCCTCTTTTTTTCGGCGCCTGGGCGGCTACGGTTCGCAGGACGTGGTCGCCCGGTCTGTTTCTGGGATCTGAAAATAATGCCTACCGTCAATCAGTTAAGGCGTGGAATCCGGGTAGCCCGGAGGCCCAAGTCGAAAGTGCCTGCGCTGGCAGGGTCGCCGCAGAAGCGCGGCGTTTGCACGCGCGTGTACACGACGACGCCGAAGAAGCCCAACTCCGCGCTGCGAAAAGTCGCGAAAGTGCGGCTGACCAACGGCTTCGAAGTGATCGGCTACATCGGCGGCGAGGGGCACAACCTCCAGGAGCACTCGGTGGTGCTGATCCGCGGCGGGCGCGTCAAGGACCTGCCGGGCGTGCGCTACCACATCGTGCGCGGCTCGCTCGACACGCAGGGCGTGAAGGATCGCAAGCAGAGCCGCTCCAAGTACGGCGCCAAGGCGCCCAAGACGGCCTAGAGAAGGAAGAAAGCGCCCCATGCCGCGTCGCAGAGAAGTTCCCAAGCGCGAGATCCTGCCGGATCCGAAGTTCAATCATCCGGACGTCGCCAAGTTCATCAACGTGCTGATGACGCGCGGCAAGAAATCGGTCGCCGAAGGGATCGTGTACCGGGCGTTCGACGTCATCAAGACCAAGTCGGGCAAGGACCCGATCGAAGTCTTCACGCAGGCGGTGCAGAACGTGAAGCCGGTGGTCGAGGTGAAAAGCCGGCGCGTGGGCGGTGCCAACTACCAGGTGCCGGTCGAAGTGCGCCCCGTGCGGCGCGTGGCGCTCGCCATGCGCTGGATCCGCGAGGCGGCGCAGAAGCGCGGCGAGAAGTCGATGACCGTGCGGCTCGCGGGCGAACTGCAGGAAGCCGCGGAAGGCCGCGGCGGCGCGATGAAAAAGCGCGAGGAAGTGCACCGCATGGCCGACGCCAACAAGGCGTTCGCCCACTACAGGTTCTGAAGGGATATTGGTGAGTATCGTGGCGCGCAGGACCCCCATCGAGCGATATCGGAACATCGGCATCTCGGCGCATATCGACGCCGGGAAGACGACGACCACCGAGCGCATCCTGTTCTACACCGGCGTGTCGCACAAGATCGGCGAGGTGCACGACGGCGCCGCGATCATGGACTGGATGGAGCAGGAGCAGGAGCGCGGCATCACCATCACCTCCGCGGCGACCACCTGCTTCTGGAAGGGCATGGACCAGTCCTATCCCGAGCACCACATCAACATCATCGACACGCCGGGGCACGTCGACTTCACCATCGAGGTCGAGCGCTCGATGCGCGTGCTGGATGGCGCCTGCATGGTGTACGACGCGGTGGCCGGCGTGCAGCCGCAGTCGGAAACCGTCTGGCGCCAGGCCAACAAGTACCGCGTGCCGCGGCTGGCGTTCATCAACAAGATGGACCGCGTCGGCGCGACGTTCTTCAAGTCGTACGACCATATCCGCAACCGGCTCAAGGGCAATCCGGTGCCGATCCAGATTCCGATCGGCGCCGAGGAAAAGTTCGCCGGCGTGATCGACCTGGTGTCGATGGATGCGATCTATTGGGACGACGCCACGCAGGGCATGAAGTTCGAGCGCAAGCCGGTCCCGGCGGAACTCGCCGCCGAAGCCAAGGAATGGCGCGACAAGATGGTCGAGGCGGCCGCCGAGGCCAACGAAGTGCTGATGAACAAGTATCTCGAGTCGGGCGAGCTCACGCTCGAGGAAGTCAAGCTCGGCCTGCGCCTGCGCACGATCAACAACGAAATCGTGCCGATGCTGTGCGGCTCGGCGTTCAAGAACAAGGGCGTGCAGGCGATGCTGGACGCCGTGATCGACTATCTGCCGTCGCCGGTCGATATTCCGCCGGTGAAGGGTTCGACCGAAAAGGGCGAGCCCGACGTGCGCAAGCCCCAGGACGAGGAGCCGTTCGCCGCGCTGGCCTTCAAGATCATGACCGACCCGTTCGTCGGGCAGTTGTCGTTCATACGCGTGTACTCCGGCGTGCTGGTCTCGGGCGACACCGTTTATACGTCGGTGCGCGGCAGGAAGGAGCGCATCGGGCGCCTGCTGCAGATGCACGCCAACGAGCGCAAGGAAATCAAGGAAGTGCGCGCAGGCGACATCGCCGCGGTGGTCGGACTGAAGGATGTCGTCACCGGCGAGACCATCTGCGACGTCAACAAGGTCATCACGCTCGAGCGCATGGAGTTCCCGGACCCCGTGATCTCCCAGGCGGTCGAACCCAAGACCAAGGTGGACCAGGAAAAGATGGGTGTCGCGCTCGGCCGCCTGGCGCAGGAAGATCCGTCGTTCCGCGTGCGCACCGACGAGGAGTCGGGGCAGACCATCATCTCCGGCATGGGGGAGCTGCACCTGGAGATCCTCGTCGACCGCATGAAGCGCGAGTTCGGCGTCGAAGCGTCGGTCGGCAAGCCGCAGGTGGCCTACCGCGAGACCTTCAAGAAGTCGCTCGAGTCCGAAGGCAAGTTCATCAAGCAATCCGGCGGCCGCGGCCAGTACGGCCACGTCTGGCTCAAGCTGGAGCCCCAGCCCGCGGGCAAGGGCTTCGAATTCGTCGACGGCGTCAAAGGCGGCCGGGTGCCGAAGGAGTTCATCCCGGCGGTCAAGAAGGGCGTGGACGAGGCGCTGCTGGACGGCGTGCTTGCCGGCTACCCGGTGGTGGACGTGAAGGCCACGCTGTTCGACGGGTCGTACCACGACGTCGACTCGAACGAAAACGCGTTCAAGATGGCAGCCATCTTCGCGTTCAAGGACGGCATGCGCGCCGCGCAGCCGGTGCTGCTCGAGCCGATCATGGCGGTCGAGGTCGAGACGCCGCCGGACTTCATGGGCAACGTGGTCGGCGACCTGTCCTCGCGCCGCGGCGTGATCCAGGGCATGGAAGACGTCATCGGCGTCAAGGTGATCAAGGCGGAAGTGCCGCTCGGCGAGATGTTCGGCTATTCCACCTCGCTGCGCTCCGCGACCCAGGGCCGCGCCACCTACACCATGGAATTCAAGCATTACGCCGAGGCGCCCAAGAGCGTCGCCGAGGCAGTGATCACGGCAAGAAGCAAGTAACTACACGACTCGGGGATTCGCATCATGGCAAAAGGCAAATTCGAGCGCACCAAACCGCACGTGAACGTGGGGACGATTGGCCACGTGGATCACGGCAAGACGACGCTGACGGCGGCGATCACGCACGTGCTGTCGAAGAAGTTTGGCGGC
>Ga0209705_10000598_pt1 | contig 18852 bp, 13 predicted proteins | sample PPLLaktember2015_5_FD_187262 | JGI IMG/M metagenome (GOLD analysis project Ga0209705, IMG submission 187262) | Freshwater sediment microbial communities from Prairie Pothole Lake near Jamestown, North Dakota, USA - PPLs Lake P8 Core (1) Depth... | ecosystem: Environmental > Aquatic > Freshwater... | reverse complement strand
TCGCCAATCCCCTATTCAATTGCCCAACAGGAATGGGATCCGGTCGGTGTTGAACTTATTTCGTCTGCCTCAGCAACAACGGTCAGAAGCAAAGAGCTTCAAATCGAGATCAATAATCTTGGGGGCGTTGCTTTTTATGATTCTTCCGGTGCATTACTAAGAATCGATCACCCTCCACAAAATAACAGAGTTGCCTGGCGGGCAGCAACCAGATTCAGGCTTGACGAACATCTCTCGGGGATGGGAGAAAGAGCAGTCCCATTTAATCTGATGGGCCAGGAATTACTTAGTTGGAATACAGATCCAGGGGGAAGTTATGGATCTGACAAGGATCCTATTTATATTTGCACTCCGGTATATATAGCGATTGGATCAACCGGCTCTTATCTTATATTTTACGAGAATTCATTCCCGGCAATATTCAATTTCTCACAAGACTCGGAAATAGAATTTTTGGGTGGAGAGCTGCGATATTATTTCATCATGGGCCAACCACATAGGCTCCTTGATCGTTATACCCAGCTGACTGGCCGGCCATTGCTGTCCCCGCGCTGGGCATTTGGTTATCATCAATCACGGTGGGGTTATCATACTGAGGAAGACATCCGCCGCATTGCCGATGGTTTCGCAAAGAACCAGCTACCATTGAGTGCTATCCACTTAGACATCGATTACATGGATGGTTTCCGATTATTCACAGTAGATAAATCCAGGTTTCCAGACCTGCGAAAATTGTCGGATGATTTGAAAGTAAAGGGGATCAACCTGGTGGCGATCATCGACCCGGGGGTAAAGAAAGATCGCGACTACCCAATCTATCAAAGTGGCATTGAAAACGATGTATTTTGTAAAACCCCCTCCAAACGGGTGTTGCATGGGGTGGTTTGGCCAGGATGGTCTGCCTACCCCGATTTTACTAATCCGGCTGCTCGCTTGTGGTGGGGCGAGCAATACAAATTTATGTTCGATGCGAATATTGCTGGTTTTTGGCATGACATGAACGAACCTGTTTCTTTTGTTACATCTGGGGATGCTTCATTGCCAAAATCCACTTTACACGACCTGGATGGCCGCAGAGGCAACCACCTTGAAGCGCATAATCTATATGGACTATTAATGAACAGAGCGGCATTCGAAACCATCCGAAAAATAAGGACAGGACAACGCCCCTGGATGATTTCAAGATCTGGGTGGGCAGGACTACAGCGTTATGCATGGAATTGGACTGGAGATGTTGCCTCCACCTGGGAAGCATTGCGTCAAACAGTGGTTATTTTACTTGGACTGGGTATGAGCGGGCATCTCTTCTCAGGTGCGGACATCGGTGGTTTTAGCGGCAACCCTTCTGCCGAGCTTTATCTGAGATGGTTCCAGGTGTCAACTTTCTTCCCGTTCTTTCGGACTCATTCCGCAGTTGGCACCAAACCCCGGGAACCATGGTCATTTGGAGAACCTTACACTTCGATCATCCGTAAATTTCTCAAGCTGAGGTATAAATTAATCCCCTACTTTTACACGCTCGCCAGGGAGGCCAACCTCTATGGCAGCCCGCCTGTCCGCCCAATGTTCTGGCATTACCCTGAATGGAGACCTGGATGGGATATTAGCGATCAATTTACTTTAGGCAGAGACATCCTGGTAGCCCCAATCCTGGATGAATGTTCCGGACGAGAAGTAATATTACCACCTGGAGATTGGTTTGATTTCTGGGAGGATGAGTACTTCTATGGATCTCAAACAATCAGCTCTCGGGTTAACCAGGAACGAATACCTGTGTTTATCCGAGGTGGTTCAATTCTTCCTATGGAGATCCAGGGGAGACTTGAACTACATATTTATCCAGATGCCAATCTGTCTGGATCAGGCTCGATTTTCTCAGATGCCGGCGATGGTTATGGAGATTGGAGAATAGATAAGTTTGAATTTACCGGATCAGAAAAAAAGATCGATCTGTCATGGAGCCTAACCGGTGAGTATCCTTTTGAATATGTGGATTGTTTGTTGGTACTGCATGCACATAGGATAAAGAACGCAACTATTGATGGTGAATTCTGCCAAGTCTCTGGCAACACCATCGTTACCCGCATATTCAAGCACGCGACAATTCACCTTCAAGAATGAACGTCCAGGAATATTAAAACTCAATTCATCCGTCGCAGGATTAAACCCTTCAGGTAAGAGCCCTCGGGAAAATTGAGAGCTACCGGATGGTCGCTGGCTTGATGGAGATAGCCAATGATCTGCATCTGGATGCCGGCATCAAGTGCAGCAGAAAAAACAATCTTTTGGAAGAGATCATCCGTAATCCCGCCAGAGCAGGAAAAAGTGACCAGAGTGCCCGCTTCACGAAGAAGCTTCATTGCCAGCAAGTTAATATCCTTATAGCCTCTGGCAGCCCGTCCAACCTGAGCCTTCGTTTGGGCAAATTTCGGTGGATCGAGAATGATCACATTGAATGAAAGAGCTCTGTCTCTGAAAGACCTTAATTCCTGGAATACATCCCCTTTGATCAGGGTGATTGAATCATCCCTAAATGAATTGAGCCGCAGGTTCTGATCCGCCACTCGCAGTGCATCACCAGAATCATCCACTGCGGTGATCGAGCGAGCTTTACCAGCCAGCGCGTTGATTGAAAAGCCACCCGTATAACAAAAACAATCTAGGACGACTTTTCCTTCAACGAACGAACGCACCTGCAATCGATTGCTGCGTTGATCTAAGTAGAAACCAGTTTTATGTCCATTCACAATATCGACAATATACTGAAATCCATTTTCGTTGATGATTATCTGATCGGGAACAGGCTTGCCAGCTATTTGACCTGTACGGAACGGCAATCCTTCAAGCTTCCTTACCTCTACATCTGACCTCTCATATAGACTTTTTATTTCACTTACTTTCAGGATCAGTTCCGTCAAGGTCTCACGCCAATACTCAGCCCCTGCTGATAACAACTGGACAACCCCTACCTCATCATATACATCAACAATCACCCCCGGTAAGTCATCCGATTCGGCATGTACCAGACGGTAAGCATTTGTATCCTTGAGATCAACCAGAGATTTCCTTAATTTAGAAGCCTGGGTTAATTTATAGAAAAAGAAACCCTCATCGATGATTTCATCTGATGTCCGGGTCCACATGCGAGCACTGATCTGCGATGTTGGGCTATACGCACCACGCCCTAATATTTCCCCGGCAGCAGTTTTTATTTCAACGGTTTCGCCTGGAGCTACTTTCCCCACTACCCGCTCTACTGCACCAGAAAATATCCACGGATGACCCTGCCGGACGGATTTCTCCCGACCGGGTTTCAGGATTAATACTCCGGTCATTTTCCCTCAATAAGAGCAATCAATCCAGCTTCGTTGAGAATTTCTACTCCAAGGTCGCGGGCTTTCTCAAATTTTGAACCGGGATTCTCTCCAACAACCAGGTAGCTGGTCTTTTTACTGATCGAGTCGATCACCTTGCCACCCTGCTCTTGAATTAATTGTTTCACACTCTCGCGACTAAAACCAGACAATGTTCCGGTAACTACAAATGAATACCCCGCAAGAGGCAATTTCTGCCCGGGTGTATTGGTTTGTTGGCTTGAAAGAGGCCATACTCCAGTTGATTTTAACTTATCCAACAGAGCAATATTTGCTGGACGATTGAACCAATCTACGATTGCCTGGGCGATATTTGGTCCTACACCTTCTATCCCTCGCAGATCGTCGACTGTAGCCTTACGTAAACTATCAAGGTCAGGAAAATAATGTGCCAGATCTACCGCTAATACCTCACCAACCCCATGAATGCCTAATGCAGTGATCAATTTTTCCAGGGGTTTAGAACGAGAATCAGATATCGCCTGAAGCAAGTTTTCTGCTTTTTTCTCCGCAAATCCTTCGAGGCTGAGCAAATTGCTTCTTTCTAAATAATATAGATCCGCCATATCAAGTAAATAACCTGCGGTGACCAATTGTTCGACGATCTTTATTCCCATGCCAACAATATCCATCGCCCCGCGGGAAACAAAATGCTCGATATTCCTGATCAGCTGAGCTGGGCAGGAGGCGTTGACACAATACCAGGCGACTTCGCCATCTAAATGCTCCACCAGCTGATGGCATACTGGACATTCACTCGGTGGAGTAAATATTTTTTCCTCTCCGGTTCTTAATGCGGCGATCGGTCCAATTACATAAGGGATCACATCCCCGGCACGCTTCAATAATACCCTGTCACCAGTGCGGATATCTTTTTCCTGGATGTAATCAAAATTATGCAATGTTGCTTGTTTAACTACCACGCCACCAATTTCGACTGGTTCTAAGATGGCTAATGGGGTTAATACGCCGGTCCGGCCAACATTAACCCCGATCTCCAATAATTTCGTGGAGACTTCCCTGGCGGGAAATTTATATGCTATAGCGCCACGCGGATCTTTCCCAATAATACCCAGCTCGTCTGCCAATCCAAGGTCATTAATTTTTATAACTGCTCCATCGGCTTCATAATCCAATTGGTCACGGATAGACAACAAAGATGCATAGGCAGATATTGCCTCATCCAGGGAGTTACATTCATATGCTACAGGTACAGGAAAACCGAGCGAATGCAAATATTCAAGACGTTCCCATTGGGTCTGGGGAAGAGTGCCATCGCTGGCTACGATGGCATATGCTAAAATAGTCAGCGGTCTGGTAGCTGTGAGAGCGGGATCCAATTGTCGTAACGAGCCGGCAGCAGTATTTCGGGGATTCAGATATGTCTTTTCACCCTTCTGAGCTAAGCGGAGATTGAGATCTTCAAAATCCTTAATGGGGATGAAGGCTTCACATCGAACGACCAGAGTTGCCGGTGGCTTAGGTCCGTTCAGGTCTATTGGCAGACGGAGTGGCAAAGTACGGATGGTTCGTAAATTTGGTGTGATAACTTCACCGATCTCGCCATCTCCGCGAGTGGCACCAGAAACAAATACCCCTTCCCGATAGTGCAACACCACCGTCAATCCGTCAATCTTTGGCTCAACCACAAAGGAGGTCGCATTGACCCGCTCGTCCAGTTTGGCAATCCGTTCAAGCCAGGCACGAACACCAGACTCGTTAAATGCGTTGGCAAGGCTGAGGATAGGTGCAGGATGTCGTACCTTCTGGAATTTTTCAAGAGCTGGAGCACCCGCACGTTGTGTAGGAGAATCGGATGTGATCCATTCTGGATGCTCATTCTCAATCTGGCGCAGTTCATTCACCAATTGGTCATACTCATAATCACTGATCACCGGCGCGTCGAGCACGTGATACAGGTAATTATGATAATGAATTTGTTGTTGTAAGCTTTCTAGTTTTTCTTTTATTGGATGGCTGGTAGTATTTTCGCGCATGGTTCGTATTATAGCCCGGATTTTGGCATTATTATGCCAGCCGGATTATTCCAATTATTATCCCCCAGAAAGAGCCGGTATCAAATGTAATGTATCGCCTTCATGCAATTCGCTGGATAGCTCAGCCAGGTGACCATTCAAGACAATTAACAGACTGTCTAAAGGTAGACTGATTTCCAGCATACTCAGCACTTCCGCCAGAGATGCTCCTGACGGAAGTGTCAAGTTAACCAGCCTGATCATCTTGCCATCAGATGATTGTTGGAGGATCGTGTGTAGATGTACTTCAACTACCAATTATATATACCATCCAGATCTTCTTCTGCAACATCGAAAATCGCATTGAGAGGCGCCAGGGGTTCCCGCGTCATCCACTCGGGAAGACGATCGTCCCCGGAGGTAAATCCAGCCAGCCGATTGAACTCACGTTCAAGTTTTAATGAAGCTTTACCGAGAACTTGCAAGATGTCCGATCCCACATCCCAACCATAGCGGGCATTGAGCAGGTCGCGGATAGCCTCGGGCGCAGATGCGAAACCGTTTCCAGCGAATATGCATGCTCCTAATGTATCGTATCCAGCCATATTAATTTGAATCGTTCGCGATAGGTCAGCCTGTCCTTTTGGATCCAGGTGGTCAACTTTCGCGCGGATCGTCAAACCGCTAGTATGATCAGCTCCCTGAGGTGAGGTTGCATAGGTCACGCCAGTGCCTTTTATCGCCCGAGGTTCATAGGCAGACATAGCTTGACCCTTCACCGCTGGGACATGTTCAATCCCTAACACTTTCCCTGTTACCGAGGCACCCATCCCGAGTATTCTACCCAATGGTGTACCATTACGGATTTCGGAGATCAACTTCAAGGCAGCTGGCCCATCACCAAATTCCATCAGACCCGCTTCAGCTGCGACCCCCAGGGCTGCACCAATATCGATCGAGTCTAATCCAAGGTCATTTACTTCCCGATTCATCTGGCCAATGATATCCAGGTCACCAATGCCCAGATTCGATCCCATTAATCCGATGGTCTCATATTCAAGAGGGGACACAATAGACTGACCTGACTTATCGGCATAATTATTCGAACAACGGATAGTACAACCCGGCATACACGCATGGCTTGGAGTGCCCACACCATCGCGTTCCAAGATGGTCTCCCGCAATGTCTCACCGCTGATCTTGTCGACATGCTCAAAATGACCTACAGAGAAATTGCGAGTGGGTAACGCCCCAAAGCCATCGCACATGCGGGCCATTGCTGCAGTGCCATAATCTCGATAAACGGCTGTTTGTGGATGATCCATTAATGCTTTGGTAAATGCCTTTTGAGCGATCTTAAAGGCTTCAGGATAAGCGATGGGAGGTTTTGGACATCCTTGGGCATCGATGACAATCGCTTTGATCCCTTTTGATCCCAAAACAGCCCCCAGTCCACCTCGAGCAGCGATTCGGGAGGGTATTTTATCTTTATCCAGGTTTTGGATCCCGGCAGTGGCTAACTGCATCTCTCCGCCAATTCCGATCAAGGCTAGAGCAACTTTGTCGCCATAATGTTCTAACAAAATAGGTGCAAGCTCATAAACACCTTTTCCGGCCAATTCATCCGCCGTATCAAACCGGACACCTTCCTTGCTCAGATGCACTATCCACCAACCTTTTTTGGTGGGTTTATCTTCGATAATCAGTGCCCTGATCCCTAAAAAGGCCATTTGCAAGCCTGTGGTACCACCAGCATTTGCTTCCTTTACACCACCGGTCAATGGGCTCTTTCCGCCAACAGAAATCCGATCGCAGCTGGATAACATATGACCTACCAGAAGACCTGGTGTGAAGACCAATTTATTATATGACCCCAACGGTTCACACATCCCTGGGACTTCATCTACAAGTATCCTAGCAATAAGCGCCCTTCCCCCCAATTTCTGCCAGGTATCAGGTAGCGGATCAATTTTCCATGTCTGATTGTGGACATTTACCCGCCAAACCATTGACCCACCGTTTGTGAGGTTCTTACTCTCAACCATAATTCACCTGTCCGATAATAGCAAGCATGGACTATAGATAATCTTTCACCCATTCGATACCAAGATCAACATATTTTGCTGTGGTTGGCACACCATCCGGTGTCCAGCCCATCAACTGGTAGTATAGATCGAGGGCAGTGTTAAACTCTTCATGCCCCAATGCCACTCCGGCAGTCGGTCCGGTGCCAACCAACGGTTTGAAGAATTTCTGGGGGAGTTGGTCGTCTTTTCTGGTGAATCCTTCGCGGACATTGAAGGCGCGCATCATATTGATCCGTCGCTCGCCAACCTTCATCAGCTCAAAAATACTAACTTTCCAACCTGTTACTGCTCGGATCATATCGGCAGTTTCTTTGGGACCGTACAATGTCCAGGTAGGTCCGTAAACAAACTGGCATAATTCCAGGCTGTCCAGCATACTGTAAAAGATCTGGGTATACGCTGCAAAGCGTACCTTCTCTGCGCCAAGACTTTGGAAGGCTGGTGGTTCGTGGAGATCGATCTCCCGTAACCGATCCAGGTTGAAGTCTGCCACACCTTCCTCATAATATGGGTCATGCTCTGAGGATTGGTGGTCAGCACCGAAATTATTCACCGCGTAGATCAAAGCGAGCGACCGTTTCGCCTGAGGCATATGGGCTGGTGCTTCTTCATTCTTCACCGTGATTAAGAACTCTTCAGTGCCAGTTCCCCACATCTTTGCTGCCCTGGCCGATCCCTCTGCTAACACCGGTCCAAGCGCACCGGATTTTGTGACGATTTGATTCAAAATCGCCAGCATCGCATCAGCATTTCCAAAGCGCAGCTCAATTCCACCGGTTTCGGTGAGCCCAATGATCCCATGCTCAAAGCACTCCATGGCAAATGCGATGGTTGCGCCACAGGTGATCGAATCGACTCCATACATGTCACAAATCTGGTGGGCTTGTGAAATTGCCGCCAGGTCATTTATCCCACAATAGGAACCAAATGTCCCGATCGTCTCATATTCTGCGCCGCCATAATACGGATCCGCCGTGTATTTACCTTTGGTGATCTCCACGACTCGTTTACAACGGACGATGCATGCATAGCAGGTATCACGTTTCTTCAGGATAGTTTCTGCCATTTTTTCGCCGCTGATCATTTCAGCGTCTTCGAATTGACCTTCGGAATAGTTGCGCGTTGGAAGGGTGCCGATCGCGTTGTTGAAAATGACCACACTAGCTGTGCCCAGCTTGCCCAGGCCATCCATATCTGCGTTTTCAGGCATTAATTTTGGACCGCTCCTATTCAACGCAATTAAGGCTGCTGGATCAGCAATTTCTGGTTTCTTTTTTCCGCGGACGACGACCGCTTTCAGGTTCTTACTTGCCATGACCAACCCCATCCCCGTTCGTCCGTTCAACCGGTTGGACATATTGACAATACCGGAGAACCTCACCCCAACTTCTGCTGCGGGGCCGATCTGAGCGATCTCAATTTTTGGATCAGCCATCTCATTTTTCAGGATCGCATCAACCTCACCGGTGATTTTACCCATCAAATGGGATGCATCATGCAGGGCGGCAACACCATCGATCACCGAAAGATAAACCGGCTTTGGTGATTTTCCGCGAAATATGATACCGTCGTAGCCAGCAAACTTGAATTCGGCTGGAAAGAAACCCCCAGCCTGAGAATCGCCAATTCCAAGGCTCATTGGGGATTTTGCGTTCACATTGATCCGGCTTTGCCCAGAAATTGGGGCACCGGTCACCACGCTGGTAAAAAACGTAAGCAGATTTTCTGGCGAAAGGGGATCAATCCCTGCTGGGACTTCCCTGAGGATGTAAACCATTGCCATGGCACTTCCACCCATATATTTCCGGTAAAAGTTGTCGGATGGTTCTTCAACTTCAAACGTGCCAGTGGTCAAGTCGACGTGTAAGATCTTGCCATTGTAACCGTATGGCATAGCATCCTCCATTCAAAAGATTCTTGTGTCACATTTCGATAATCCCATATGGGAAACCATATTCTTTCATGCGTTTCATAAATGGTATCGGATCAAACGCTTCGGGTCCAAGGACGCCAGCCCCACTCCATTCTTTCGCCTGGATCAAATCCCAGGCAAGCACTGCGTTAAAAGCTGTTTGGGCAACCACAGCCTGGCATCCTAGAGCCTGCATACACGTTTCATTATCTGCGACCTGGTATAGATAGACCTGACGTGGTTTGCCATTTTTCAACCCTTTGACCCAGGTTCCGGCACAAGTTTTACCGAACATGCGATCTCCCAAATGAGCCGGATCTGGCAAGCATGCGGCAACCACATCGCGAGGCGCCACCATAACATCTTTGACCTTAATTTTATCTTTATTATCCAGGCTTAACATCTTCAAGGTTTTCAACACGTTTATAAATTGTGTGCCTAATCCGTACTTGAACGTAACCCGCTGGCACTTTACCCATCTTGGAACCAATAATACTTCCTCGTGTTCTACATTCACAACTTCGACCTGACCAATCCCCTCAGGAAAATCAAATACTTCCGGTTCCGAGAATGGTACCGTAGTGAACCAGCCTTTACTCTTTTCCCAGATAACTGGTGGATTCAGACATTCTTCTATAGTGGTCCAAATAGAAAAATTAGGAGCAAATTCGTAACCGTGCACCTCTATATTAGCGCCATCTCGGATCCCGATTTCATCAATTTCATCAAACAAGTAATCCTGGGCATAACGCGCAAACACATCGGCCATTCCTGGTTCAACACCCATTCCAACCAGTGCTAATAAACCTTTTTCTTCCCATTTTTTGGCGCGCTCAAATTGATAATCTCCCAGCTTGACATGAACCTGATGAAATGGGTCAATTGGATGCGGCTCGGAGAGAGTCATAGCCATATCCATGTAATAACAACCAGCATTGAAAGCAGCATTGAAGATTGGCACATTGAAGACGGGATCACAGGAATTCATGATCAGGTCAATTTGATATTTCCGTGCAAGATCCTCAATCCGCGTTTGTTGACTGGCATCAACAAATTCGATGGGAAAGCGATTATCTTCCCCAAGCTTTGCCTGGACCTCTTTTGCTCGCTCCAAATTGTAATCGGCAAGGACGATTATTTCAACCCACGAGCGAGTTTTAGCAATCGTTGCAATCGCCTCACCTACCCCACCGACCCCCACAAGCAATATTCTCATAACCCATCTCCTTCGTAGAGTTAGGAAGTTAATTTCAGTAATCTAGCTGATAGAGTTATTCGCCGCTTTTAACCTCAGTCCAAATTCGATCCCACATTGCAGTCGCATCTCCCAAATCATGGATCATATAAAGTCTTTCCATGTCTTGGGGAGACGGATTAGTCGCCGTAAAACCCATATAGGCATCGTACATATCAGAGTTTTCAGTACTGAGCAATTCCAGAGCAGCTGTGTTCGGATTCGAATAGGGAAACTCTTCTGTAATCAGAACACTTGCCTCTGGACTTAGTATGAAATCGATCAATGTCAGAGCGGCATCTGCATGTGGAGCATCGGTCGGAATCGCCAGGTTGTCATACCACATATTGCAACCTTCTTCCGGGATTATGTAATCGATGGCGGGGTTTTCACCATGTGCAATCGCAGCTTCACCATTCCACGTCTGCCCGATCCATACTTCGCCAGCCAGCAATGCAGTTTTGGGGCTATCACTATCGAACAAGCGCACGCTGGGCATCAACTCAAGTAATTTCGCTCTTGCTTCTTCAAGTTGAGCTGGATCTATTGAGTTATTGTCATATCCGAGCACTGCCAAAACCATGCCCATCACCTCACGCTCATCGTCTAACAGAACAATCTTGCCAGCAAATTCCGGATCCCATAGATCAGCCCACCTGGTAATAGGACGTGTAACTTGCTCAGTATCCACGACCAGGCAGCTTGTTCCCCATTGATAGGGAACAGTATACTTATTACCCGGATCGAATTCTAGATCTTTGAAAGCATCACCGATGTTTTGGAAGTTCGGAATTGCGTTAAAATCCAATTCCAGCAACATACCCTGATTGATCATAATATCCACAATATAGTCGCTTGGGATGATCAAATCATATCCAGACGCCCCAGCCTGGAGCTTGGCAAGTAGCTCTTCATTTGAGGAATAAGCGTCGTAATTGACCTTTATGCCAGTTTGTTCAGTAAAACTATCCAGAAGAGTTTGGGGAACATATTCAGACCAGGCGTACAGATTGACCTCTTCGGACTTCGCCTGTCCACCACAACCGCCTAACAGTAGAGCAACTAAAACCAACAGACTTAAGAAACGATATGTATTCATTTTCATTCTCCTTTTTGTAACTAAGTTTGTTTTCGCTGAAGAATTTGGCCAAGACCCAGGATAATAAACACTGTAAGGACCCATAATGTAGAAAGTGCATTAACTTCAGGTGTCACAGCAAATCGAACCATGGAAAACACTCTAAGAGGAAGTGTCGTAGAACCAGGTCCAGCTGTGAAGTACGTAATTACATAGTCATCCAAAGAAAGTGTAAAAGCAAGCATCGCTCCCGCCATTACGCCAGGCATAATCGTGGGTAGAGTAACACGCCAAAATGTTGTGATCTCATTCGCACCCAGGTCCATCGCCGCCTCTTCGATTGATTTGTCAAACCCATGAAGTCTTGCACGTACCACAAGAGCAACAAATGGGATACAAAAAGCTATGTGTGACAGTGCAATTGTCAATAAACCTAAACGTATGCCCGCTTGCACAAAAAAGACCAGTAATGAAATCCCCATGACAACCTCAGGGATAATGACAGGTATATAAAGCAGGGATTCTGAAAGGTTATATCCGGGGAATCGATACCGCTGGAGGGCTAAGGCTGCTAATGTTCCGATAACGGTTGCCACCACTGTTGAGATGATGGCGATAATCAATGTATTCCGAACTGCTAATAAAACTGCTTGATCACGGAACAGCTCTCCATACCAATGTAAAGTGAATCCTTCCCAGCGGATATTAAGCTTTTGCGAATTAAAAGAAAATATCATCAGCAACAATATAGGCATGTAGATATACGCAAATGCCAGGACTGAGTATATCCGCAAACCTAGAGATGGTTTTTTCTCACTCACACCAACAAGTCCTCTCCGAAACCAGCTTTTCGGGTATAGATCAGGGTCACAGCTAAAGTCAAAAGAAGTAGCAACATGGAGGCGGCCGATCCAAATGGCCAGTCACGGGCGGTCAAGAACTGATTACGGATCAAGTTACCTATAAGAACAGATTTAGCGCCTCCCATCAAGTCAGGTACAACAAACATACCCATAGCGGGAATGAAAACCAGGATCGATCCCGCAATCATGCCTGGGATGCTCAATGGCAATGTCACCCGTAAGAAAGCCCGCCAGGGACGGGCTCCCAAATCAGCAGCTGCCTCTAGTTGAGCATTCTCGATTTTTTCCAATGATGTATATAACGGTAAAACCATAAATGGTAAAAACTCATAAACCATAGCAATTTGGACAGCAAGTGGTGTATACAAAATATACAATGGGGTATTAATTATACCCAGGCTTGCAAGGAGGTTGTTTAATATTCCCTCTGTCCTTAATATCATAATCCAGGCATAAATACGAATAATAAAATTGGTCCAGAATGGAACCAGGATCAGAAATAACAATCGCGATCTTTGTCGAGCGGGTACGCGTGCAATATAATAGGCCAGGGGATAACCGACCAGAATGGTGATAATCGTCGTCAGGGCAGCAGTCTTTATGGAATATGATAACACTCGCAAATAAAGCGGGTCAATCAAGCGGACATAGTTCCCAAGATTCAAATTAAATTCGATGTCTCCATACGTGCCCCGAGACAAAAAGCTGATCACGACGACCATGATCAATGGCAAGATCATAAATATAAGTAAATACAACAGGGTAGGAGAGACCAAAGCTAAGCCTTGTGCACTGGGATCTTCACGCAACCTACTCAATACGGCTGCTACAAAGTTCCTGGATCCTTTCTCGGGTGTGGTTGACATTTTCACATCGCCGGTAAGATCAATACATTATCAGGAAAAAGCACGACCCAAATCTCTTGCCCGGTTGAGTAATAAACACTGGGATCAAGCGTTGATATTTTATTTTGTTCCCAAATCCTCAACCGCGTCTTTTCATTCAGATCGACAATCACCCGCGTGTCTGAGCCAATGTAAGCTGTAGTCACGACCCGCCCAGGAAAGCAGTTGTAATCAAATGCTGGTTTTTCTGCAAGGCGGATTTTTTCAGGGCGGATCGAAACTGCTACCTTCATTCCAATAGATAACTCTCCCTGACACATACCCACAAGCTCGCCAGATATATTTTCCAATTGTACGGTGACCCTATCTCCATCAATTGAACTAACTTTCCCGAAAATAAAATTAGTCTCACCAATAAAATCAGCAACAAATTGGCAATTGGGACGTTCATAAATCTCAACCGGAGAGCCGATTTGTAATACATTCCCTTTATCCATGACCGCAATCCGATTGGACATGGTCAATGCTTCTTCCTGGTCATGGGTAACATACACGAAGGTAATGCCAACTTGTGCTTGAAGCAACTTTAATTCTAACTGCATCTCCTTACGCAGTTTCAAGTCTAGTGCCCCCAAGGGCTCATCGAGTAATAATACTGCTGGTCGTTTCACCAAAGCTCGCGCTAAGGCTATTCGCTGTTGCTGTCCGCCAGACAACTGCTTGGGCTTACGCGCTCCCAATTTGCCTAATTGGACCATCTCCATAGCTTCGCCAACTCTACGCTTAATTTCAGGCTTCGATACATGCTCCATCTCCAAACCAAAGGCAACATTTTGAGCCACAGTCATGTGCTGGAATAGGGCATAGCTCTGGAATACTGTGTTCACGGGTCGCAAGTAAGGGGGAGTGCGACCCATTATTTGTTCTTTGATCAGGATATCCCCATCGGTAGGCCACTCAAAACCTGCCATCAGACGTAACGAAGTGGTTTTCCCGCATCCCGAAGGACCCAGCAATGAAAAAAATTCTCCATTCTGAATCTTAAGCGAAACATGATCAACGGCGACCACTTCTCCTCCGCCAGGATTGGGAAACCGTTTAACTACATTCCGCATTTCAACCGCAAATTGAGGATCCGAAACCATTTTTCATCCTATTCAAATAACCAAACACAAATTAAATTGTTTTATTGATTTCGGCTAAAGTATCCGCCAGACGATCTATAACATTATCAATCTGTTCAAATGTGATTACCAGGGGCGGTTCGATCCTTATGGTATGGGCACTGGTCAGTGTACCGGCGACAAGCACACCTCGCTTGAACAAGCCTGCCGCTACTTTATAACCAACTTCCGGATTATGGAAATGCTGTCCTATCAGCAGGCCCTTTCCAGTAATACTAGCATAAAATTGAGGATATTGCTCTGCCAAGAAACGCAATTTATTTTGGAGATAATCGCCTTTGAGGGCGGCTTGTTCCCATAACTTATCTCGCAGTGTAATATAAATCGCAGCAATTGCAGCCGAACAGGCTAAAGCGCCTCCTCCAGTGGTTGTTGTATGAATGAAAGGATTTGGGGACATCATACACTGCCAGATCTCTTCAGTCGAACTAAATGCACTGATCGGCATCACACCACCACCCAATGACTTAGCTATGGCGATTATATCGGGAACGACCATCCAATGGTCTACGCCCCAAAGCTTGCCAGTTCGACCTAGACCTGTCTGAACCTCATCGGCGATCAATAGAACCCCATATTGTTTTGTGACTGCGCGAATTCGCGGCCAAAAATCATCTGGTGGAACAAGCGCCCCTGCTTCCCCTTGAATTGGTTCGAACAGGCACGCTGCAATGTCGATACCGACTTTATGACATATATCAAGTTGACGTTCCACAGCATCCGCGTCACCAAAGGGCACGTGATACACGGGTCCCCCATATAAAGTTCCAGGTGGTTGGCGATAATCTGCCTTTCCCATCATGCTCAACGATCCCATTGTTTTCCCGTGAAATGCTTTTACCGCAACGATAAAACCATCTTTACGGGTGTACATTTTCGCCAGTTTGATTGCCCCTTCAATAGCTTCTGTACCACTTGCAGCAAAGAAACTGTACTTAATATCACCGGGAGTGATCATGGATAACAGCCGGGCTAATACTCCGCGCAAAGGGTCGATCAATTCCTGGCTGGGCATTGGAGTGCGCCCTAATTGAGCGCGTACCGTGTCAACAACCTCCGGGTGGCTCCAACCTAAATCCATCATTCCATACCCACCCAGGCAATCAATATACTCTCTGCCCAAAACATCCTGGAATACAGCACCCGATCCAGTCCATTCTACAGCTGCCCAATCCCCTGCCTCAGTAACGGATTTCCGATAATCTAACCAACCGCGATTAAAATGTTCGGCAAAGTTGTACTTTGATTCTTCGATTACCCCCTTTGCCTCACCCTCCGTAAGTGTAGATCTATGGATCAGATCAATCCATTTCTTCGCAAAATCAACCGCATTATCAAATGAATTTATCATGATGATTGCTCCCTTGATCGCACCTAATCTAATTCTTTGGAATGCCGGTTTATTTTAGCGCTGGCTTTACCGTTAAAATTTTCGCGTCCACTCTTTTGGCCAGCGTTCAACTACCACTTTCTTTTGAGTAAAGAACTCAACAGCATCCATAGCTTGACCGTGCATATCGCCGAAAAAACTCTCCCTCCATCCGCTGAAGGGGAAGAATGCCATAGGTGCAGCAACCCCAATATTAATCCCGATATTGCCGGCATCTGCTTCATAGCGGAATCGCCGGGCTGTGTGCCCGCTTGTCGTGAATATGCTTGCCTGATTACCATATTCACCACTGTTTACCAGAGCAATCGCCTCATTAATATTGTTGACATGCATCACACCCAACACCGGCCCAAATATCTCAGTCTTAGCGATTTCACTATCCGATGGAAGATCCATCAAGATGGTAGGTCTTACAAAGGTGCCTTTTTCATTACTTTCAATCAGTGCACCCCTTCCATCCACCGCGATTGCAGCTCCCTCTCCAGCGCCCATTCCGATCAGTTCCTCGATACGTGCTTTACTTTGTTCGTTGATCACAGGACCCATCTGAACACCAGCATCCAGCCCATTTCCCACGATCCGACTGACGGCTGCATTGCAGATCGCCTCACCAAAGGAGTGTCTCGCCTCCCCAATCGTGATCGCTAATGATGTCGCCAGGCAGCGTTGACCAGCACAACCGAATGCGCTGTCAGCAGTAATTCGTACGGCGGTATCTATATCCGCATCGGGCATGATCACCACTGGGTTTTTTGCCCCACCCTGTGCTTGAACCCTTTTGCCATTGAATGCGCCCTGGCTGTAGATGTACTTCGCAACTCCGGTCGAACCCACAAAACTTATCGCCCGGATATGAGGGTGATTCAATATGGCGTCAACCGCTTCTTTGCTCCCATTTACGAGATTTAACACACCTTTAGGTAGTCCTATTTGTTCCACCAGGCGGAAAATTTTTTGCATGGTCAATGGCACTTTTTCTGATGGCTTGACGATATATGTATTACCGCAGGCAAGTGCATATGGCATGAACCAGAAGGGGATCATTCCAGGGAAGTTGAATGGACAAATTGCCGCAGCTACACCAACTGGCTGCCGGATCATAATTTCATCAATTCCGGGGGCGATGTCTTCAGAAAATACTCCCTGAGACAAAATTGGTGTTCCGCAGGCTACCTCAACATTTTCAATAGCCCGGCGCATTTCGGCTTTTGATTCATCCAGGGTTTTACCGCACTCCAGTGTTATCGTGCGGGCGATATCATCAATATTTTCGTCCAGCAACGTCTTCAGCTTGAAGAGATACTGGATCCGGTCTGCAACTGGTGTCTTCCGCCATTCCCACCAGGCATCTTTGGCTGATTGTGCAGCCAGATCCAGGTCTGTATTCGTAGAAAGGGGGGTATGTGCAAGGATTTCTCCGGTCGCCGGGTTATTTACTCGAATCGAATCTGCAGCGTGTATTTCAACCCAGGTGTTGCCGATGTAGTTATAAACTTTTTCCATGAAATCAAACCTCACACATCGCGTCGGTGATGGCTAATGCCTCTTCCACGATCTGCAAACCCTCATCGATCTGTGCCTGCGTAATGCAAAGCGGTGGAACAATGAACAAAATATTATGGAACAGGAAGGTAAACAAACCATGGTCCTTCAAATACTTACCAATTTCGGTAAGTGGATCAATGGGCTGCTTGGTTGTTTTGCTGTTCACGATCTCTAATGCTGAGAATAATCCAATGTATCGCGCATCGCCAACAGAAGGATGGTTGTTCTTAATTATCTCAAGCCTCTCTCCCAGATATTTTCCGACATTGACTGAGTTTTCTAAGAGATTATCTTCTTCGTACACTTCGATGGTTGCTACTCCCGCTGCACAAGCCAACGGGTGACCACTGTAGGTCAATCCGCACCATAACATTTTGTTTTCAAAGAATCCTGCGATTGGTTCGGTAACGATAACCGCGCCCAGGGGAACATATCCTGATGTGATTCCCTTAGCAGTCGTAATAATGTCTGGGACCACACCCCAGTTGTCGATAGCAAACCATTTTCCAGTTCGTCCCCAGCCGGACATCACTTCGTCTGAGATCAACAGGATCCCATATTTATCACAGATCTCCCTGACCCGCGGCCAATAATCGTCCGGGGGTACGATCAGTCCATTGGAACCGGTGACACCTTCCATGATAATGGCGGCAATGCGATCAGGTCCCTCGTAGTTGATGATCTCCTCCACATGGCTGATACATTCGCGATGACAGGTCTCCTTTGTCCACCCAAAGGGGCATCGGTAGCAATAAGGATCCAAAAAATGAACGACACCTGGCATAGCTGGCTCAACGGGCAAACGGCGGTAATCCCCGGTGAGGGCGATCGCGCCAAATGTTGCCCCGTGATATGATCGATAACGAGCCATAATTTTGTGCCGGCCAGTATAAAATCTAGCCATTTTTATGGCATTTTCATTCGCCTCAGCACCACCCAGGCAGAAAAATGTTTTCTTCAAATTCCCCGGAGAAACCTGAGCTATCTTCTGCCCTAACTGCCCGCGGGGAATCGTTGCCATACCCGGGTGAGCATAGCAGAGTGCCGCAGCCTGATCCTGGATCGCCCGAATGACCTTGGGGTGTTGATGGCCGATATTCATGTTCATCAACTGAGACGAGAAATCAATATATCGCTTTCCATCCGCGTCCCAAAAATAAATCCCTTGTGCTGCAGTCATGGGAATCGGATTTGTGGCTGCTTGGACCGACCAGGAGAAAAATGTATATTCCCGATTTTGATCCACTATCCCCTGGCTGCTCAATGCTTGCGTGTCGTCGCTCACAAAATCCTCCATCAAAACGGATCTCGATATGATTTCCCCTGGGAGTTATAAAACCGTTTTAATCACGTCGTTCATTACA
>Ga0209705_10000594_pt1 | contig 18895 bp, 13 predicted proteins | sample PPLLaktember2015_5_FD_187262 | JGI IMG/M metagenome (GOLD analysis project Ga0209705, IMG submission 187262) | Freshwater sediment microbial communities from Prairie Pothole Lake near Jamestown, North Dakota, USA - PPLs Lake P8 Core (1) Depth... | ecosystem: Environmental > Aquatic > Freshwater... | reverse complement strand
TCTCGACCGGGTAGTCTTTCATGTAGCCGTAGCCGCCGAAGATCTGGAGGGCCTCCAGCGCGTTGCGCATGGCTACATCGGAGCCCAGGCACTTGGCCATGGCCGATTCTTTGCCGTTGGGCTTGCCCTTGTCCATGAGCCAGGCCGCCCGCCAGACGGCCAGGCGCGCGGCTTCGAGGTCCATGGCCATCTGGGCCAGCTTGAAGGCGGTGGCCTGGAATGTGGCGATGGGCTTGCCGAATTGGATCCGCGTCTTGGAATACTCGACCGCGTATTCGAGGGCCGCCCGGGCGATGCCGAGGCCGGCCGCGCCGACGGCGGCCCGGGTCTTGTCGAAGGTCCTCATGGCGACGATGAATCCAAGGCCTTCCCGGCCGATGAGGTTGGAAGCGGGGACCCGGACGTCCTCGAAAAAGAGCTCGGTCGTATTGGACGCCCGGTGACCGAACTTGTCCTCGACCTTGCCGACCGTGATACCGGAGGTCTCCCGCGGCACGGCGAAGACGCTCAGGCCGCGAGGCCCCTTTTCCGGGGCCGAATTGGCGAAAACGACGTAGAGGCTGGCGACGCCGCCGTTGGTGATGAAGCACTTGGAGCCGTTGATGACGAAGTCCGGGCCGTCCTTGCGGGCGGTCGTCTTGATGGCCGATGTGTCCGAGCCGGCCTCCCGTTCCGTGAGGCAGTAGGAGGCGAAGGCCATGTGATCGAGGAACGGCGCGAAGAGCCGCTTCTTCTGCTCGTCGGTCCCGAAGAGTAGGAGGGGGGTGAAGGCCAGGGAGTTGGCCATCATCGTCGTGTACATGCCGGCGCAGCCCCAGGCGAGCTCTTCGCTGACGATGGCCGTGTCGAGGTCGCCGAGGCCGACGCCGCCGTACTCGGCCGGCACCGTGCAAGTCAGGAAGCCGACCTCGAAGGCCTTGCGCATGACGTCTTCCGGGAACGTGTGGCCCTGGTCGTAGGCCGCCGCCTTGGGGCGCATCTCGCAGGCGGCGAATTCGTGGGCCATCTCCTGAAGGGCGGTCTGGTCTTCCGTCAATTCGAAATCTATCACGAGAGATCCTCCCCTGCGAAATTCACGGCGAATCGTAGCGGATTCAGCCGGGGCTGTCAATTTTCAGCGCGACCTCGTCCCGCCGGATATGGTGAACCGCGTCCTCGGCGCCGAAGACCTCCCGGACGATGTCCTGGACCCTCGCGCCCTTGGCCGGGTCCGGCGGCAGCTCGAGGACGAGCCGCCTGCCGGCGAGGAGTATCCCGACCGCGGCGCCGTCATGAGCGGCCTTGAACCGGTCCAGGGCGAGCCTGATCTCCCGGGCTTTCAGGGGCCGGCCCAGGGCCTCATTCGTCCGGTCGACCGAATAGACGAGCTTGTCCGTGAGCTTGTGGAGCGAGGACGATCCCGCCTTGACCGCTTCGATCCCGGAGAACCGGATTCCGGGTGGGACGCTCCTGTTGATCCGGGCGAGGAAATCGCGGGCCTCGATCCGGCGGCAGGAGCGGAACTCCAGGACCTCTTTCGAGGCCTCCATGCCGAGGGGCAGCGCCGGGCCGTACGAAAAGTCCATCTTCGGATGGAAGCCCTGCGTTTTGACGACCTCGATCCCGGCCCGCCGGAAGCTCCTCTGAAGGATGTGGATGAGATCGATATGGGACAGGTAGCGGGCCTTGCCCCTCTTGGCGTAGAAGGCCCGGTAGCGGAGGATGGAATCCGCCGGCTCCCCCGCCGGTCTCGTTGAAGGCGGCCGGGGCTTGGGCTCGATCTTCGAGGGCCGGGCCGTCTTTTTCCAGGCCCGCTCGTCGCAGCCCCGGCAATCGCCGCAGGCCCGCTCGAGACAGTTTGGCGTGCGCTCGTTCCGGAGGGCCGCGTCGAGCTCGGCGGCGAGGCGGCTTTTCTTGATCCGCGTGTCGATAGGGTCCCATGGCAAGGGCCTGTCCCGGCCGATCGACTCGAGATAGTCCCGATGATCGAGGCCCGCGGCGGCGAACGCGTCCGTCCAGGCCCCGACGTCGAGCCGGTCGTCCCAGCCATCGAACCGCGCGCCCCTTTTCCAGGCGTCGATAAGCACGGGGCCGAGCCGCCGGTCGCCCCGCGAGAAGACGCCCTCCAGGACGGACGTGGCGATGGGATGGGTCTTGACCTCGACCGTCCGGTGCCGGCGGAGCTCGTTCCGCACGAATTCCTGCTTCGCCGCGAGCACGGCTTCATCCTCCATGCCGAGCCATTGGAACGGCGTGTGCGGCTTGGGGATGAAGGAGGACAGGCTGACGTGGACGCGCGGCGTCGAGCCGGCGATCGAACGGCCGAGATCGAGGACGCCGCGGACCAGGTCGACGATGCCGGCCAGGTCCTCGTCGGTCTCGGTCGGCAGTCCGGCCATGAAGTAGAGCTTGACCAGCTTCCAACCGCCTTCGAACGCGAAAGTCAGGGCGTCGCGGATCTCCCGGTCGTCGATCTTCTTGTTGATCACGGCGCGCAGGCGCTCGGTGCCCGCTTCAGGGACGAGGGTGAAGCCGGTCTTGCGGACCTTGAGGATGTTCTCCACGAGGTCGCGCGACAGCCGCCCCGGCCGGAGCGACGAGAGGGACAGCGAGATCTTCTCCCGGCTGAGATCATCCATGAGCGAGCGCACGAGCGCTTCGAGCCCGGGGTGGTCGCCGATCGAGAGCGCGGACAGGGACAGGTCCTCGTAGCCCGTCTGCCGCAGGCTGCGGAGGGCCGTCCTGCGGACAACCTCGGGGTCCTTGGGGCGGTGCGGAAAATAGAGCGCCGACGCCTGGCAGAACCGGCAGCTCTGCGGACAGCCGCGGGCCGCCTCGACGGCCACGCGGTCGAAGACAACGCGCATCCCGGGGACGACGATCCTCTCGGGAAAGGCCGAGTGGGCGAAGTCCTTCACCAGGCGCTTGCGGACGACCGCCGGGACGCCGGGCCCGGCCCGGGGAACGACAAGGGACGAGCCCGCCGGCGCATCGGCCCGATACAGGGACGGGACGTAGACGCCCTCGATCCGGGCCAGCTCCCGCAGCCGCTCGCCCCGCGGCAGGCCCCGCCGCCGCATATCCGCGACGGCCCTGACGATCTCCGGGAACCCCTCCTCTCCGTCCCCGATGAAGACGAGGTCGAAGATATCGGCGACCGGCTCGGGATTGAAGGCCGCCGGCCCCCCGGCGATGACGAGCGGCGCATCCTCTCCCCTCTCTGCCGAGGTCAGGGGGATGCCGCCGAGGTCGAGGATGGTCAGGACGTTGGAGTAGTTGAGCTCGTAGAGCAGGGAGAATCCGACGATGTCAAAGGCGCTGAGCGGCAGGGCGTTCTCGAGGCTGGCCAGCGGGATCCCGGCCGCCCGGAGCTCCCTCTCGAAGTCCGGCCAGGGAGCGAACACCCGCTCGGCCAGGACCTCCCGGTCCCGGTTGAGCAGGTCATAGAGAATCTTCTGGCCGAGGTAGGACATGCCGATCTCGTAGACGTCGGGGAAGGCCAGGGCGACCTTCGTCCGGACCTGGGCCGGGTCTTTGCGGATCTCGTTCCACTCGCCGCCGACGTAGCGCCCCGGCTTCTCGACGCGGGCGAGCACGCCGGCGAGCGGGTTCCGTTCAGACATTGGCGAATCGTCTCATCTTCACATTCATGACCAGGCCGCAGGCGACATAGCTGACGAGGAGTGACGATCCGCCGTAGCTGAGGAACGGCAGGGTGATCCCCACGACCGGCATGAGGCCGATGACCATCAGGATGTTGACCAGGAACTGAAAGGCGATGAGCAGGGAGGCCGTGAAGATGATGTAGACGCCGGCCCGGTCGCGGGCCTTGTGCACGGACAGGAACATCCGGGCCAGAAGGGCGAAGTAGAGCGCGATGACGGCGAAGACGCCGAGAAAGCCGGCCTCCTCGCCGATGACCGAGAAGATGAAGTCCGTGTGCCGGGCCGGGAGGAAGCGGAGCTGGCTCTGCGTGCCCTTCTTGAAGCCCGTGCCGGCGAACCCGCCGGAGCCGATGGCGATCTTGGACTGGATGACCTGGTAGCCGGACCCCTTCGGATCGCCGGCCGGGTTGATGAGCGTCGTCACGCGCTTCTTCTGATAATCCTTGAGGGCGATGTTCCAGCCGCCGATGCCGAGGGCGAGGCCGGCCAGGACGAGCACGACGATCGCCTTCTTTCTCAGCCCGGCCAGGATGAAGGCCCCGCCGATGATGGCCAGGAAGGTCGTGGCCGTTCCCAGATCGGGCTGGGCGATGATGAGGAGCAGCGGCACCGCGGCGACGGCCAGCGCGCCGAGCGTATGCTGCGTCGTGAGGTAGGCGCTCTTGTACTCGGCGAAGAGCCGGGCAAAGACGAGGATCATGACGATCTTGGCCAGCTCCGAGGGTTGGAGCTGCATCAGTCCGAAGGAGATCCAGCTCTTCGTGCCGGCGATCAGCCGGGCGAACACCAGCGTCGCGGTGAGGAGGACGGTCACGAGACCGTAGAAGTAGCCCGAGAGCGAGACGAAGAACTTGTAGTCGACGGTGAGGACGAGGAGGAGGGCGAGAAGGGAAACCCCGATCCAGGCGAGCTGGCGGACATGGTGGGCGCCGGGGAGGAAATGGGACGAGCTGTAGATGAAGAAGACGCCGATGAGCGACTGGATCAGGATGAGCGCGAGGAGGACCCAGTCGACCTCCCGGAAGAGCCGCCGGTCGATCATCATCGGCCGTCGAGCTCCTGTTTGAACAGCTCGAAGAGCCGCCCGGCGACCGGCGCGGCCGTCGCGCCGCCTCCGCCGCCGAACTCGACGAGCACGGTCACGACGATCCGTGGGTCGTTGCGGGGGGCGAATCCCGTGAACCAGGAATGGGTCTTGATCTCCCGGCCGGCCCGGGCCAGCCGCTCGGCGTTTTCGCGGCTCATCGTCTGGGTCGAGCCGGTCTTGCCGCAGACGTCGAAATCGGCGACCCGCGCTCCCTTGCCCGTGCCTCCGTCGTTGACCGATCTCCACATGCCGGCGATGACGGCTTCGTAGGTCGACGCCTTGAAGAGCGGCGGCTCCGCGGCCGCAGGCGGTCCGTCCTCGTCCGCGGTGGCGGCCCCATCGCCCTCCATAAGGCGGGGATGGACCGTCCGTCCCCGTCCCGCGATCATGGCGGTCATCGCCGCGATTTGCATGGGGGTCACCTGGAGCTGGCCCTGGCCGATGGCCACGGAGATCGTCTCCCCGGGATACCAGGGCGCCTTGAGGGCCTGCTTCTTCCATTCCGAGCTCGGCACGAGGCCGTCCTTCTCGCCGATGAGATCGATGCCGGTCTTCCGGCCGAGCCCGAGGCGCGTGGCGGCCAGGGCGATCAGGTCGATGCCCATCCGGCGGCCGAGCGTATAGAAATAGATATTGCACGAGTTCTTGATCGCGTTTTCGAGATTCATCGCCCCGTGCCCGGGCACGAACCAGCAGTGGCGAATGCTCCCGTAGATCCGGGTCGCGCCGGAGCAGTAGACCGTCGTGCCCTCGGTGACGTAGCCGAAGCCGAACCCGCCCACGCCCATGACCAACTTGAAGATCGAGCCGGGCGCGTAGAGGCCGCGGATGGACCTGTTCTCCAGGGGCGAAAGGGGGTCGTTGATGAGCTGGCGCCATTCGTCCGGCGTGAAGCGGGTGATGAACCTGTTGGGATCGTAGGTCGGGAAGCTGGCCAGGGCCAGGACGCCGCCCGTCCGCGCGTCCAGGGCCACAACGACCCCTTCGCGGCCTTCGAGGGATCGCTCGGCCTCGGCCTGGAGCCCGCGATCGATGGTCAGGACGACATCTTTCCCCTGGACCGGGAACACCCGCGCCTGCTCGCTCTGCACGCGGCCGAGGCTGTCGACGACCTCGTAGACTGTGCCGTCCTCGCCCCGGAGCGGATCGTCGAACGTGTGTTCGGCGCCGGTCTTGCCGACCATCTCCCCCGCCCGGGTCTTCCTGTCCGGACGGGCCTTGATCTCCTCGGGAGTCGGCTCCTGGAGATACCCGAGAACGTGGGCCCCCAGCGTTCCTCCGGGATAGAACCGCTGGGGCTCGGCTTCGACGACGAGCTCGGGAAACTCGAGCCGGCGGCTCTCGATCGGGGCGACATCGTTGGGCCCCAGGCCATCGGCGACGACGATGGGCTCGAACTGCGGGAGATCCTTGTGCAGGTCGACGCGGCTCCGGAGGGTCGGCTCGTCGATACCGAGGAGCCGGCTGATCGCGGCGAACGAGGCCGCGACGTCCTTGACGTTCTCGCGGATGAGCGAGACCTTGAACGAGGCCCTGTTGTCGGCCAGGATCAGGCCGTGGCGGTCGCGGATGAGGCCTCGCGGCGCGGCCAGCACGCGCATCCGGGTCCGGTTGGCCGCGGCCAGGTCCTCGTACTTCTTGTGGTCCAGGATCTGGACCTTCCAATAATACGCGAGCGCGAGGAAGATCAGCGCGGCGACGGCCCAAAAGGCCGCGCTCGCCCGGCGGCGGACGAGCGAGAGATCCTCGTAGATGCGTTCTCCGGGCATCACGCGCCTCGGGAGCGCCGCGCCCGGGCCCAGCGCTCGAGAGCGAAGAGGGCGCCGCCCAGGGCCGCCGTGACGACGGGCTGGAGCAGGATGAGCCCGCCGTGCAGGTTGACCGCCTTCAGCCGGACCGCCGCGGTGATCAGGACCCAGAGAGCCGTCTCCAGGAAGGCCATGACCAGCATGAACAGCGCGTTCCGGGTGACCGGCGCTACGTCAATCCGCCGGGAGATGTACCCGGTCCAGAAGCCGAGCAGGGTCTTGGTCAGCCCGGCGACGCCGAAGACGCCGAGCGAGAAGGCGTCCTGGGCCAGGCCGCACATCGTCCCCAGTACCGCGCCGAAGACCTCCCCCCGGCGGATCGAGAAATAGAGGACGACCACGGAAAAGGCATTTAAGACGATGAGCAGGACGGGCGCGCCCGCGCCGGCGATGGAATAGACAAGGACGGCGACGATCGTCCCCAGGAAGGCCTGGAGGAGGTCCCGGGCGGCCGAGTCCCTCATCTCCCGCCTCCCGGGCCCTTGGTCAGCACGGCGACCGCGTCGATGGCGTCGAAGCGGAAATACGGCGTGACGACGATGCGGCGGAAGATCGGCGAGGCCTCGTCCCTCTCCAGGCTCTTGATGGTGCCGACGGGGATGCCGGCGGGATAGATCTTGTCGAAGCCTGTCGTTCGCAGCTCCTCGCCCTCCCGTCCGCCGTCGACGCTGGCCAGGACGTAGCGGAGATCGCAGACGCCGGTCGACCGTCCGGTCATCGAGCCCGTCAGCTTGTCGACGACGGATTCGACGCTGACGCTGCTGTCCTTGTCGGTGACGAGCTGGACCATCGCCTCCTTCAGGCCGACCGGGGCGATCGTCCGGCCGACGAGCGCCCCGTTCCGGTCGCAGACGGCCATATCCCGGTCGACTCCGTCAAGCCGGCCCTTGTCGATGACGATGGACTGGTGCGGATTGACGCTGTCGACGCCGATAACCCGGGCCGCGATGATCGAGCCCTCGAACGCGGCTAGATTCTCCCGCAGGCGGGACTCGGACTCGGCGAACCGGAGGCGGTCCTCCAGGAACCGGACGTCCTGCGTCAGGAAGAAATTCTTCTTCTTGAGCTCCTGGTTCTCCCGGCGGACGCCGCGCAGGTCGAAGTAGCCGTTCCAGAGCGATCCGACGCCGCGGACCGCGCCCGTCGCAACCCTCTGGACTGGCGAAAAGAGAAAGAACACGGCCCTCTCGAAATAGGATTTCCCGGCGCCCTGGGGCATCTGGACGGAGATGAGCAGGATGTGGAAGACCGTCAGGCCCGCCAGGACCAGGACGCTTCGCCGTTTCTCCCCAAAGGGCATGGAACCTCTCGCACCGCCGCGGCCCGGGCCCTCAGATGAGGGAGATCTTCTTCAGGAGCTCCAGGTCGTCGAGCATCTTGCCCGCCCCGAGGACGACGGTCGTCAGGGGGTCCTCGGTGATGAAGACGGGTAGCTGGGTCTCCTCACGGATCCTCTTGTCCAGATTCTTGAGCAACGCGCCGCCCCCGGTCAGGATGATGCCCCGGTCGATGATGTCCGCCGACAGCTCGGGCGGCGTCTTCTCCAGGGCGATGCGGATGGCGTTGACGATGGCGGCCACGGTCTCCTCGATGGCCTCGCGGATCTCCTGGTCGTCGACGACGATCGTCCGGGGGATGCCCTCGCGGAGGTCCCGGCCCTTGATCTCCATCGTCATCGGCTCGTCGAGCGGGTAGGCCGATCCGATCTGCATCTTGACAATCTCGGCCGTCCGCTCGCCGATGAGCAGGTTGTACTTCTTCTTCAGATAGTGGATGACGGCGTCGTCCATCTCGTTGCCGGCGACGCGGATGCTGTGGTTGAAGACGATGCCGTCGAGGGAGATGACGGCGATGTCGGTCGTGCCGCCGCCGATATCCACGATCATGTTCCCGGTCGGCTCGGAGATCGGCAGGTCCGCGCCGATCGCGGCGGACATCGGCTGCTCGATGAGGTAGACCTCCGAGGCCTTGGCCCGCATGGCCACGTCCTTGACCGCGCGCCGCTCGACCTGGGTGATGCCGGTCGGGATGCCGATGACGATCCGCGGCCGGAGGAGAAAGCCGCGGTTGTTCATGGCCTTCTTGATGAAGTAATCGAGCATCTTCTCCGCGATCTCGAAATCGGCAATGACGCCGTCGCGCATGGGCTTGATGGCCATGACGCTCATCGGGGTCTTGCCGAGCATGTCTTTCGCCCGCGAGCCGACGGACTCGACCTTGCCCGTCGCCTTGTTGACGACGACGATCGACGGCTCCTGGACAATGATGCCTTTGCCCTTGAGGAAGACGAGCGTGTTGGCGGTGCCGAGGTCGATGGCCAGATCGCAGAATAGTCTGTCTTTTACCCAGCTGATAAGGCTCATGATTTCTCTCTCTCCGTCGGGGCAAGTTTTAGCACAATTCCCGGGCCGAAGCAAATGGGGCGCCCGTCAGGAGACGTGGCTTGACTTTCCGTCCGGACTTCCCATATATCATTAGTCGCCTGACACGGATTCCGGCCGAAAGGAGATTGCCTTGGCCCATCAACCCTACGTCCCCGAAAAGACCGAAATGAAGGAATTCACCCTCCGGGCCGTCCTCATCGGTCTTGTCCTGACCGTCATCCTCGGCGCGGCCAACGCCTACCTCGGCCTGCGGGCCGGTATGACCATCGCCGCCACCTACCCGGCCGCGGTCATCGGCATGGCCGTCCTGAAGATCATGAAGGGCTCGATCCTCGAGGAGAACATCGCCCGGACCATCGGCTCCATCGGGGAGTCGATCGCCGCCGGGGCCATCTTCACCATCCCGGCCTTCGTCATCTCCGGCGCCTGGACGAACTTCAACACCTTCGATGCCTACATCAAGTCGACGGCCCTGATGTTCGTCGGCGGCCTGCTCGGCATCCTCTTCGTCACCTTCCTGCGCCGGGTCATGGTCACCGACCCCGACCTCGTCTTCCCCGAATCGGTCGCCGCGGCCGAGATCCACAAGGCGGGCCAGAAGGGCAGCCAGGGCTCGAAGTTCCTCTTCCAGGCCATGGGGATCGGCGCGTTCATCTACTCCCTCGGCGTCGTCCAGATCTTCGCCGCGAGCAAGGACTTCCTCCTCAAGGTCGGCAAGATCGGCTCGAGCTTCGTCCGTATGGGCGCGACCGCCGATTCCCCGACGATCGGCGCCGGCGGCACCGTGGCCGTCTCCGGCCCCGGCATCTTCCCCGCCTACATCGGCGTCGGCTACATCATCGGGCCGCGGCTGGCCTCCCTCAACTTCGCCGGCGGCGTCCTGGCATGGGGCCTCTTCGCCCCCCTGCTGATGTTCTTCCTCGGTCCCCAGCTCATCCCCACGTTCTACGGGCCTGGGGTCGCCGCGGCCGACGTCAGCTGGGTGGACATGGTCACCAATGTCTGGAAGTTCATCATCCGGCCGATCGCCGTCGGCGGCATGCTCGTCGGGGCCGGCTATACCCTCTATAAGATGCGCAAGAACCTGGGCGCCGGCCTGAAGCGGTCCATCGGCGACGTCAGGAAGGCCGCCGGCCAGGCCGAGGTCGTCTCCCGGCTCGAGAAGGACCTGAACATGAAGGTCGTCATGGTCCTGATGGCCTTGACTTTCGTCCTCATGGTCTTCGTCTACCAGACGTTCTCGAAGTCGTTCGGCTCGGCCATTCTCGCCGCCGTGGTCATGGCCATCGCCGGCTTCTTCTTCGCCGCGGTCTCCGGCAATCTCGTCGGAACGATCGGCTCGTCCAACAACCCGATCTCCGGATTGACCCTCTCGACCCTGATCATCGCTGCCCTCCTGATGGTCCTCGTCGGCGCGACCGGGACGACCGGAGTCGCCGCCGTCCTCGGCGTCGCGGCGGTCGTCTGCGTCTCCTCGGCCGTTGCCGGCGAGATGCTCCAGGACCTCAAGGTCGGACACATCCTTGGCGGCACGCCCTACAAGATGCAGATCGGGAACATCTTCGGCATCCTCGTCGCCTCGCTGGTCATGTACTTCCCGCTCATGCTCCTGCATGGGGCTTTCACCTTCGGCAGCAAGGAACTGGCCGCGCCCCAGGCCGGCCTGATGGCCGCCCTGTCCCAGGGCATCGTCGGCGGCGAGATGGCCTGGCCGCTGGTCATCGTCGGCATGCTCATGGGCTTCGCCTTCATCCTCGTCCAGGTGAGATCGCCGATGCTCGTCGCGGTGGGCATGTACCTGCCCCTCGAGACGACCTTCGCCATCTTCGTCGGCGGCATGTTCAAGGGCCTGGTGGACAAGGCCATGGCCAAGAGGAAGTTCAATGCCGCCCAGACCGCCCGGGCGACCAACGTCGGCATCCTCCTCGCCGCCGGCCTGATCGCGGGCGAAGGATTGATGGGCCTGCTCAAAGCGGCCTGGAAATTCTTCTTCCTCAACGACATCATCTCGTTCGACATCCCGACGCTGTTCAAGAGCGGCAAGTACTTCGGCGCCGTCGACCTCTATATCGGCGGGCTCGCGGTGCTCGTCCTCATCGGGCTCTATCTCATCCGGGTCCCGCTCCGGAACGCGGGCGCCGCGGACGAGCCGCCCCCGCCCTCGGCCGTCATTTGAGCTTCCCCCGGGGGCACGGAACGCCGTTCCGTGCCCCCTTTTCATTGACCTCATTGACCAAGCCGGTGGCGTTTGAAGGTGCCCTGGGAATCCACTCCGCGCAGGGGTGTTCCCGGAGGAGGCCGTGGAAGGGCTGAGCGGGCACGGATCCTCGAGCACCGCGAGAGGAGAGCGAAGCCCGGATACGAAGCGAGTCGGCTCGCCGGGCCGACGAGCTGCCGACGGTCGGGAATACCCCGAGCGTAGCAGAGTGGATTCCAACAGGGCGACCTGCACAACTTGCCACCGGCACGGTTTTGGGTAAAATGAAGGCATGGCGATTTGTGACATTCTCCTCATCGGCGATCCGATCCTGGCGAAAACGTCCGAGCCGGTCGGCGAGATCACCGACGACATCGTCCGGCTCGCCCGGGACATGGTCGAGACCGTCCATCGCGCCCCCGGCGTCGGCTTGGCCGCACCCCAGGTCGGTGTCAACAAGAGGCTCATCGTCGTCGATCTTTCGGTCGGCGAAGACAAGGACGCCCTGCACGTCCTGATCAACCCTGAGATCGTGGCCAAGGAAGGCGAGGTCGTCTGCGAAGAGGGCTGCCTCTCGGTCCCCGACATCAAGGAAAAGGTCGCCCGTCCCTACCGCGTCGTCGCCCGCGGGCTCGATCTCGCCGGCCGCGACGTCGAGATCGAGGGCGAGGACCTGCTCGCCCGGGCCCTCTGTCACGAGATCGACCACCTCGACGGCATCTTGTTCGTCGACAAGCTCTCCGCCTTGAAACGGGCGCTCATCAGGAAGAAGATCAAGAAGAGAGCGGCCGCCGCCCAGAAAACATGAACGTCGTCTTCTTCGGGAGCCCGGTTGCGGCACTCCCCTCCCTCCGGGCGTTGCTCGACGCGGGCCACGCCGTCCGGCTCGTCGTCACCCAGCCGGACAGGCCGGCCGGACGCGGCCGTAGGCTGGCGTCCTCGGCCATCAAGGCCTTCGCCCTCGAGCGCGGGATCCCCGTCATCGAACCGGTCCGCATCCGAACCGACGAGGCGGCCTTCGAGGCCGTCCGGCGGGCGGCCCCGGACGTCAACATCGTCGTCGCCTATGGCCAGATCATTCCCCGCGCCATCCATTATTTCCCCCGCTGGCACTCCCTGAACGTCCATTTCTCGCTGCTTCCGAGATACCGCGGCGCGGCCCCGGTCCAGTGGACGGTCCTCAACGGGGACGCGGAAACGGGTGTGACCGTCATGGAGCTCGACGACCGGATGGACGAAGGCGACATCCTGGCCCAGGAACGCGTCGCCGTCGAGCCCCGGGAATCGGCCGCGGCCCTCGAGACGCGGCTGGCCGTTCTCGGCGCGGACCTTCTCGTCTTGACCCTGAGCCGGATCGACGAGGCCGCGCGCATCCGGCAGGACGATTCCCAGGCGACGCTCGCCCCGAAGATCCGCAAGGAGGACGGCCGGATCGACTGGACGGATCCCGCCGCAGCGATCGACAGAAAGGTGCTCGCCCTGGCCGGCAGGCCTGGCGTTTTCTCTCACATCAAGGGCAAACGGGTGAATCTCCTCCGCGGGCGCCCGGCCACCCGCGACGAAGCGCCGGCGGCCGGCGGGGGCATGGCCGTCCCAGGCACGATCCTGGCGGTCGGCAAGGCCGGTCTCGCCGTCGCCTGCGGCGGCGGCACGGCCTATCTCGTCGAGGAGCTTCGGCCGGAGGGGAAGGGCGTCATGACCGCCCACGCGTTCTCCCTGGGGGCAAGACTCGTCCCCGGCGATAAATTAGGAATCTGAAATTCCTTTTCTCTTCTTCTCCTCCTTCTCGAGGCGGCGATGGGCGTTGCCTTGTGCAAGAGGTAATGCCCTGAGTAGGGCCGGCGAGAGGGAGGTTTTATTCTTCGAGCAGGTAATTCCGCGGGTCGACCCTCTTCCCGTCCTTGAAGACCTCGTAATGGACGTGAGGGCCGGCGGCCTTGCCCGTCTGGCCGATGTAGCCGATGATATCCCGCCTCTTGACCTTCTGGCCTGCTTTGACGGCGAAATTGCTCATGTGGCCATAGACGGTGGTAAAGCCGTTGCCGTGGCTGATCGTGACGTTCTTGCCCAGGTACTTGTCCGTCTGGACCTTGATGACGATGCCGTCGGCCGTGGCCATGATGGGATTCCCGATATTGGTCGAGATGTCGAGGCCCCAATGCATCGTCCAGGCTCCGGTGAACGGGTCGTTCCGATGGCCGTAGACGGATGCGATCCAACCCGTGGCCGGCATGATCGACGGAGTCGAGGCCAGGCGCAGGCTGTCGCTCTCGAAGAAATTGAGGAGGCTCGTCAAATTGCTCTCGAGGCTCAGCGCCTTCTGGCTCAGGTTCTGGACCGTCCCGGGCCCGATCGCCTGGGGTCCGCCCGACGATAGGGCGGGGGCGGGCTCGTACTCGGGTTCGGGCTCGCCACCGTTGGCCGGATCGCCGCCCCCGACGCCGGCCGGGGCGGTCAGGACTTCGGACGATTTCAGGCCGGCCATGATGTTGAGCTTCTTGGTGTAGCCTTCGAGGTCGGAGATCTTGGCCTGAAGCGCGATGATCGACTTCTCGTAGCCCGCGATCGTTGATTTCTGTTCAGCCGTCTCGACCCGGAGGGCCTTGTACCGGCCCCGGATGACGCTCATCCGGACATAATCGACCAGTACGATCATCAGGGCCAGGCCCAGGGCCGCCCCGCCGATCGCCAGTATTTTCAGCCTCTTTCGGGAGAAGCACAGGGTCTTGGTGCTTGTCTTGGTGTGCGGGACGATGATGACCGACAGGTGCTTGTTAGCCATTGGACCCGACTTTAGTACCATATCCATCCGAAAAGTGTCAAGGCTTTTTGGGGGTATATTTCGCCCCCTTTTGGCTAGCCGAAAGCCCTACCCGCCGCACAGGACCGATCCCCCGTTGACGTCCAGGATCTCCCCCGTGATATGGCGGGCCAGGTCGGAGGCCAGGAACAGGATAGGCCCGGCGACATCCTCGGGCGGGGGGATGCGCTTCAGGGGGATCGACTGGCGGACTTTTTCCCTGAAGCCGGGCTCGCTGAACGACGCCGTGCACATGTCGGTGTCGGTCCAGCCCGGGGCCACGGCGTTGACCCGGATCCCAAAAGGCGCGAGCTCCACGGCCAAGGACTTCGTCAAGGCATGGAGGGCCCCTTTGCTGGCAGCGTAGTGGGAGTGGAGCGCCTCGCCCCTGACTCCCGCCGTCGAGGTCACGTTGACGATCCAGCCCCGGCCATGCTCTTTCATGGCCGGGACGACGGCGTTGATCCCGAAGAAAACCCCGTCGATATTGACGCCGACCGTCTCGCGGTAGACGGCTTCGTCGAGCTTCCCCATCTCGAGATAGGTCCAGATCCCCGCGTTATTGACGAGTGTGTCGAGCTCCCCCCACCGGGACAGGATATCGGAGACCATGCGGTCGATGTCGGCCCGGGAGGCCATCTCGGCCTTGTAAGCCAGGGCGCGACGGCCCAGCTTATCCACGGCTCGACAAACGTCCTCGGCCGCCTTTTGGTTGCTGACGTAGCTGATGGCCACGTCGGCGCCGGCCGCCGCGAAGAGAAGGGCCGCCGCCCGGCCGATGCCGCGGGAGCCGCCCGTGATCAGGACCTTGCGGCCGTCGAGGCGGATCATCGGACATACCCCAGGCTGAAGCCGCCCATCTTGTGGAATTCGAGAGTGCGGTAGATCTCACCCGCCGCAGGCAGCACTTTCTCCTTCATGACAGCCATGTATTCGTCGACCGTCGGGATCCGGCCCTGGAGGGCGGCCAGAGCGGCCAGCTCCGACGAGCCGAGATAGACGCGGGTGTTGTCGCCGAGCCGGTGATCGAAGTTCCGGGTCGAGGTCGAGAACACGGTCGTCCCGGGGGCGACCCGGGCCTGGTTGCCCATACAGAGCGAACAGCCGGGCGTCTCGATCCGGCCGCCGAAGCCCGCGAAGACGGCGTAGTAACCTTCGCGCATGAGCTGGGCCGCGTCCATCTTGGTCGGCGGCGTGATCCAAACCCTGGCCGCCGGGGCGCCGGCCTTGTCGAGGATCTTGGCGGCGGCCCGGAACTGGCCGATATTGGTCATGCAGGACCCGATGAAGACCTCCTGGATGGGGTCGCCGGCCACGGCCGAGAGGGGCCGGACGTCGTCCGGGTCGTTGGGGCAGGCCAGGAGCGGCTCGGTGATCGCGGCCAGGTCGATCTCGAGGACGGCCTTGTACGAGGCGTGGGCGTCGCGGCGGAGGAGCGTCGGCTTCTCGAGCCAAGCCCGGCAGGCGTCGATCCGGCGGCGGAGAGTGCCGGCGTCCTGATAGCCTTCCTTGATCATCTCCTCCATCAAGGCGGCGTTGCTTTTGATGTACTCCGCGACGCGCTCCTCTTTGAGGGAGATGACGCACGCGGCCGCCGAACGCTCGGCCGACGCGTCGGTCAGCTCGTAGGCTTCGTCGCCCGTCAGGTCCTCGAGGCCTTCGATCTCGAGGACGCAGCCGTTGAAGGCGTTCTTCTTGTTCTTCTTCTCGACGGTCAGCAATCCCCGCTTGACGGCGAAGTATGGGATGGAATTGACGACGTCGCGCAGGGTGATGCCGGGGTTGCGCCGGCCCGAGAACTTGATCAGGATGGATTCCGGCATATCGAGGGGCATGAAACCCAGGGCGCCGGCGAACGCGACCAAGCCGGATCCGGCCGGGAACGAGACGCCGATGGGGAAGCGGGTGTGGGAATCGCCGCCCGTCCCGACCGTGTCGGGCAGGACGAGGCGGTTCAGCCAGGAATGGATGACCCCGTCGCCCGGCTTTAGGGCGACGCCCTTGCGGGCGATCATGAAGGCGGGCAGGGTCTTGTGGACCTTGACGTCGGCCGGCTTGGGGTAGGCGGCGGTGTGGCAGAACGACTGCATGAACAGGTCGGCCTGGAACTCGAGGCAGGCCAGCTCCTTGAGCTCGTCGGCCGTCATCGGGCCCGTCGTATCCTGGGAACCGACCGTGGTCATGTGCGGCTCGCAGGCCGTGCCGGGCAGGACGCCGGCGAGGCCGCAGGCGCGCCCGACGATCTTTTGGGCCAGGGTGTAGCCTTGGTCCGGCTTGGGCCGGGGGTTCTCGACCGTCGTGAAGAACGCCGCTTCTCCGAGGCCGAGCGTCCCGCGGGCCCTGGCCGTGAGCTGGCGCCCGATGATGAGCGTGAGGCGGCCGCCGGCCCGGAACTCGTCCTTGAGCGTCGGCGGCTTGACCGCGAGATCGGAGATCTTCCTGCCCCCGGCGTCGAGGATGGCCCCGGCCGCGAAATCGAGCGTGATGATGTCGCCGGTCTTCATCCCGGTAACATCGGCCAAGAGCGGCAGGCCGCCCGAGTCCTCGGCCGTGTTGAAGAAGATGGGGGCGATGAGGCCGCCGATGATGATGCCGGCCCGCCTCTTGTTGGGGACGTGCGGGATGTCCTCGCCGATGTGCCACATGACCGAATTGCAGGCCGATTTGCGGCTCGAACCCGTGCCGACGACGTCGCCGACGAAGGCCACGCGGTGGCCCTCCTCGCGGAACGCTTTCATGGCCTCGTTGCCGCCCGGGAAGCGCTTCCGGCCCATCGACTGAGCATGGAGCGGGATGTCGGGGCGGGTGGGCGCGTCGCCGGCCGGCGAGAAGTCGTCGGTGTTGATCTCGCCGTCGACCTTGAAGACCTTGAGGACGAGCTGGGCCGGGAACTCGGGCCTCGACAGGAACCACTCCCCCGCCGCCCACGATTCCAGGACGGACTTGGCGTGAGGGTTCGTCGCCGCGAGCGTCGCGATCGTCTCGAACTGGCCATAAATGAGGATGATCTTCTTCAGGGCCTCGGCCGCCGCCGGAGCGATCGTCGCATCGGAGAGCGCCTCGACGAGAGGCTCGATATTGTAGCCGCCGAGCATCGTGCCGAGAATGGCAACGGCGTCCCGCCGCGAGACCGCCGGCGATAGGACCGTGCCCCTGGCCACGGCGGCCAGCCACTCGGCCTTGACCTTGGCCGCAGGGTCGACGCCCGGGGCGACCCGGTTCTCGAGAAGCCCGCGGAGGAGGGCGCCTTGCTGCTTGTCGGCCGTCTCGAGCTCCTGGCAGACCTCCCCGACCTCCTGGGGCGTCAGGGGCAGCGGCGGCAGCCCCGCCGCGGACCGTTCTTTCTCCATCTCGAAATGGGCGTCGAGCATCTTTCTCTCCTGCGGTTCGATTTGGCCCGCCTACTTTATCGGTTTTCCGCCGGTTTTGTCAAAGCCCCCGGTTTCGGTGACACCCGGCGCCATACACTCATTTCTCTCTCTCCAAGCGATCCGCCGGCGCCTCTCGGGGGCCGGAACGGAGTCGGGAATCTGGTGTATTGAGTCGTGTGTCACCGGATTAGAAACAAGTTGCATTCGGAGACTGAATGCGGTTAAAATCTTATTCCTGATTTTTTGTCTTAAATATCACAACGGAGGGAACACACTATGGACATCGCCGCGATCAACCGCGCCAAGGAGCATTTCGGCCGGCTCCTCGAGCAGCAGATGAAACGGATGGAGAAGGTCAAGGCCGCTCCCGGCTGGATCGACTACTCCCGGCTCTCCCCGCTCAAGATCGGCATCCTGCCGGGGGATGGCATCGGCGTCTACATCGCCGCCCAGTCGAAGCGCGTCCTTGGATTCCTGCTCGAGGACGAGGTTAAATCCGGCCGCGTCGTCATCGACGATATCGAGGGGTTGACCATCGAGAACCGGGCCGCCCACGGCTGCGCCGTCCCGGCCGACGTCTTGGACGAGATCAAGAAATACCCCGTCACCCTCAAGGGCCCCACGACGACGCCGCGCAAGGGCGACCCCTGGCCGAATATCGAGAGCTGCAACGTGGCCGTCCGCAAGGAGCTCGACCTCTTCGCCAACGTCCGGCCCGTCCGCATCCCCAAGCAGGGCATCGACTGGATCTTCTTCCGCGAAAACACGGAGGACCTCTACGCCCTCGGCTCCAACGGCATCGACGTCGACGACGACATCTCGATCGACTTCAAGCTCATCACCGGCCCGGGCTCCGACCGCATCTGCCGGCTGGCCTTCGAGCACGCCAAGAAGAACGGGCGGATGCGGGTCACGTGCGTCACCAAGGCCAACGTCGTCAAGACGACCGACGGCCGCTTCCTCGAGAACTTCTATCGCATCGCCAAGGAGTACCCGGGCATCGACGCCGACGACTGGTACATCGACATCATGACGGCCAAGCTCGTCGACGAGAAGCGCCGCCGCGACTTCCAGGTCCTCGTCCTCCCGAATCTCTACGGCGACATCCTGACCGACGAGGCCGCCGAGTTCCAAGGCGGCGTCGGCACGGCCGGTAGCGCCAACATCGGCAAGCAGTACGCCATGTTCGAGGCCATCCACGGCTCCGCCCCCCGCATGGTCACGGAGGGCCGGGCCCAGTACGCCGACCCCTGCAGCATGATCCGCGCCGCGGCCATGCTCCTCGGCCACATCGGCTACACCGATATCGGGAAGAACCTCGAGATGGCCCTCGACATCACCGGCCAGTACGAGAAGAAGATGGTCATCACCGGCCGCCCGACGGGCGTCACCGGCGAGGAATTCACGGACTACGTCATGGACTGGGTCCAGAACCCCAAGCTCAAGGAGACCTGGGAAGGCTACGTCAAGGCCTGAGCCCGGGCTCGCGAAAATAAGGAGAGGTACATCATGCGGAAAAAGATCGCACTCATCGGCGGCGGACAGATCGGCCAGATCCTGGCCATGCTCGCGGCCCAGAAGGAGCTCGGCGACATCGTCATCCT
>Ga0209705_10000589_pt1 | contig 18991 bp, 11 predicted proteins | sample PPLLaktember2015_5_FD_187262 | JGI IMG/M metagenome (GOLD analysis project Ga0209705, IMG submission 187262) | Freshwater sediment microbial communities from Prairie Pothole Lake near Jamestown, North Dakota, USA - PPLs Lake P8 Core (1) Depth... | ecosystem: Environmental > Aquatic > Freshwater... | reverse complement strand
AGCCGGTCTTCGAAAAAATCACCCAGAGCTGTCAGCGCCTGTTCAATTGCTCGGCGATCGGAATCCACCTGGTGCGCCCAGACGGATTGATCGACTCGGCCTCCTATCTTGGACCGGGAGCAGAGCAACTGCGGACGATGTATCCGTTTCCCATGGACAGGGAGACCGGGACCGCGGTGGCGATTCGAGAGCGGCGTGCAGTGCATTTTGCAGACGCGCTTGCGGGAGACGGTGTGCCGCTGATGGTGAGGCGGGGCGCCGAACTCACCGGCAGCCGCTCGGCCGTGTTCGCGCCACTGATCTGGGAGGACCGAGCTATCGGCGCAATCTTCGTGGCGAGGAACACGGTTTCGCCGTTCTCGGACCATGAGATCGCGCTGCTCAAGACGTTCGCCGACCAAGCGGCCATCGCGATCCAGAACGCGCGAATGTTCAACGAGACCAAGGAGGCGTTGGAACAACAGACGGCCACCGCGGAAGTGCTGGAGGTGATCAGCGCGTCGGTCGCCGACACCGCGCCGGTGTTCGACAAGATCCTGGCGAGCTGCAAGAGGCTGTTCGACAGCTCCGAGCAAGGCATCGTGCTCGTTGCGCCGGAGGGCCATGTTGCGCTGGCCGCCCACCACGGCTCGGCCCTCGCGACTCTGCGGGAGATCTATGACGGTGCGAAGGTTCCTGCTGAGCCCTACGTGCAAAGCATCCTGCGCGGCCGACCTCTGCACTACGTCGATACGCTGGATCCTGGTGTGCACTGGACGGTGCGCTCCGTCGCGGAGCGGCTGCAGATCGGACCCTATTCTCAAGTTCTCGCCCCGATGACCTGGGAAGGACAGGCCGTGGGGTTTCTGTATGCCATCCGACAGCCAGCCACGGGCTTCTCGAACAAGGAAATCGCGCTGCTGGAGACCTTCGCCGACCAGGCCGTGATCGCGATCCAGAACGCGCGGCTGTTCAACGAGACCAAGGAGGCGCTGGAGCAGCAGACGGCCACTGCCGAGGTGCTGCAGGTGATCAGCAGTTCCGTGGCCGACACCGCACCGGTGTTCGACAAGATCCTCGACAGTTGCCGGCACCTGTTCGCCATCGAGCAGCTGGGCATCTTCCTGCTCGGCGACGACGAGCTGGTGCATATGGCCGCATGGCGGGGGTCGGCGCTCGACGCCATTGTGCGTACGTTTCCGATTCCGCTCGATCAGACCATTGCAGCGCGGGTCATTCGCACGCGACGTTCCGTTCACGTGCCCGATGCGGCTGCCATGGCCGATGCGCCGGCCACGGTGCGCAGCACCGTCGAACTGATTGGCAACCACTCGACCGCCAGCGTGCCGATGGTGTGGAAGGACCGTGCAATCGGCTCCATCGTGATCATGCGCCAGCCGCCCAAGCCGTTTTCGGACAAGGAGATCGCGCTGCTCAAGACCTTCGCCGACCAGGCCGTGATCGCGATCCAGAACGCGCGGCTGTTCAAGCAGACCCAGGAAGCCCGCGCTGCCGCCGAGACCGCGAATGAAGCCAAGAGCGCCTTCTTGGCCACGATGAGCCACGAGATCCGCACGCCGATGAACGCGGTCATCGGCATGAGTGGGCTGCTGCTCGATACGCCGCTCAACGACGAGCAGCGCGACTATGCGGCCACCATCCGCGACAGCGGCGACACGCTTCTGACCATCATCAACGACATCCTCGACTTCTCCAAGATCGAGGCTGGGCGCATGGACATCGAGGGGCAGCCCTTCGACCTGCGCGATTGCGTGGAATCGGCGCTCGACCTGGTGAGTGCCCGTGCGACCGAGAAGCATCTGGACACCGCTTACCTGTTCGAGGGCGAGGTGCCAGGCGGCATCCGCGGCGACGTGACGCGGCTGCGGCAGATCATCCTCAATCTGCTGGCCAATGGGGTGAAGTTCACCGAGCAAGGCGAGGTGGTGCTCACGGTGACCGCATCGCCCCTGGCAGCCGGCGAGGTCGAGCTGAACTTCGCCGTGCGCGACACCGGCATCGGGCTGTCGGCCGAGGGTATGGAACGGCTGTTCCAGTCATTCTCGCAGGCGGATTCGTCGACCACCCGCAAGTACGGCGGCACGGGCCTGGGCCTCGCCATCAGCAAGCAGCTAGCCGAGCTGATGGGCGGGCGTATGTGGGCCACCAGCGACGGGATCGGCAAGGGGACGACGTTCCACTTCACGATCCGCGCGCCGCTCGCCGAGTTGCCGCCGCAGAGCCGCCGCGACTTCATCGGCACCCAGCCCGAGCTGGAAGGACGGCGTGTGCTGGTGGTCGACGACAACGCCACGAATCGGCGCGTGCTCGACCTGCAGATGGGCAAGTGGGGCATGGTGCCGCGTGCCACCGAGTCTCCGGCCGAGGCGCTGCGCTGGGTTGAGGACGGAGAACCCTTCGACCTCGCGATCCTGGACATGCACATGCCCGAGATGGACGGTTTGCAGCTCGGGCAACGCATCCATCCCAGCCGGCCGAACCTGCCGCTGGTGCTCTTCAGCTCGCTCGGCCGGCGCGAGGCCGGTGACACCGAAGGCCTGTTCAGCGCCTACCTGGCCAAGCCGGTGCACCAGTCGCAGCTGTTCGACACGTTGGTGGGCCTGCTCGCGCACGCCGTGGCGCCCAAGGAGATCAAGGCGGCCAAGCCCAAGACAGACCCCGAAATGGCGGCGCGCCACCCGTTGCGCATTCTGCTCGCGGAAGACAACGTCGTGAACCAGAAGCTCGCGCTGCGCATCCTGACGCAGATGGGCTACCGTGCTGACCTGGCCTTCAACGGGGTCGAGGCCGTGGAGTCGCTCGTCCGGCAGACCTACGATGTGGTGCTGATGGACGTGCAGATGCCCGAGATGGACGGCTTGGAAGCGTCGCGGCGCATCAATGCCCAATGGCCTGCGCCCAAGCGCCCGCGCATCGTGGCGATGACGGCCAACGCGATGCAGGGCGACCGCGAGATGTGCCTCGCCGCCGGCATGGACGACTACATCACCAAACCGATCCGGGTGGACCAGTTGGTCGAAGCCTTGATGCGCGTGCCGGCGCGCCCAGAATAAGCAGAAGCGGAGTGAGCCGGCTATGGACGAATCGGCGATCGACAAGACTGTCTACGCGGAGCTGCAGGACACAGCAGGTGCCGAGTTCGTGGCTGACCTGGCGGACACGTTCATCGAAGAAGCAACCGGCATGCTGGCCGAGCTTCGCAGCGCGCGCACCGCAAACCACGCCGATCGTTTTCGGCGTGCGGCGCATTCGCTCAAGACCAATGGCAACACCTTCGGTGCAATGAGGTTGGGTGCGCTCGCGCGCGACCTGGAGCTCAAAGGCCTGGATGCCGACCCGGCGCGCGACGAGGCTGCCATCGCAGCGCTCGAAGTCGAATACGCCCGGGCCGCCGCCGCGCTGAAGGACCTGCGCGATGGCTGACCCAGCTGCACGCCTGCTGATCGTCGACGACAACAAGGTCAACCGCCTGCTGTTGTCGCGCAGCGTGGAATTGCAGGGCTACCGCGCGGCGCTGGCGGTAAACGGCCGCGTTGCATTGGAGATGCTGCGCAGCGAACCGTTCGACCTGTTGCTGCTCGACATCGAGATGCCCGAGATGGACGGCTTTGCGGTGCTCGAGCAGCTGAAGGCCGACCCGCAGTTGCGCGATCTGCCGGTGATCGTAACCTCCTCGGTCGAGGGGCTGGACAACATCGTGCGCTGCATCGGCCTGGGCGCCGAGGACTACCTGCCCAAGCCGGTGAACCCGGTGCTGCTGAAAGCGCGCATCGGCGCCAGTCTGGAGAAGAAGCGCCTGCGCGACCAGCAGAAAGAGCTGGTGCGCCGCTTCGCCACCTCCGAGGTGGCGCAGGACCTGCAGCAATCCGGTTTTGCGCTCGGCGGCAAGCGCATGCACGCGTCGGTGATGTTTTCCGACATCCGCGGCTTCACGGCGCTGGTGGAGAGCCAGCCGCCGGAAGAGACGATCGAACTGCTCAACACTTACTACACGCTGATGTTCGACGCCATCAGCGGCCACGGCGGGGTGGTCAACCAGATGATCGGCGACGGGCTCATGGCGCTGTTCGGCGCGCCGCTGCCGCTGGACGATTGCGCCGGAAGCGCGGTGGCCGCGGCGCTGGAAATGATCGAGCTCATCGAGCAATTCAACCTGGAGCGCAGCGCAACGCGGAAGCCGACGATCCGCATCGGCATCGGCATCGCCACGGGGGAGGTCGTGGCCGGCTACACGGGCACGCAGCAGCGCGCCACGTACACCTGCATCGGCGATACGGTCAACCTGGCGGCGCGGCTGGAAGAACACAGCAAGGTTGCGGGGCGCGGCGTCCTGATCGACGCAGACACGCAACGCGCGTTGACAGATCGCGTCCGTACGGACGCCCTGGGTGCGGTGCCCTTGAAGGGCAAGACTGCCGCCGTCGAGATCTTCGCGGTGGCGAACGCACGGCCGGCCTGACGACACGCAATCGTGCACGACGAGACCGCCTTCAAGGGCGCGAGCGCCGAGGGCCTGCTCGGAGGACAAGGTCGACCACTACTACCTGGGAGTCTGAGCAATGGCCATCACCCCCAACCCCGCCGTGGTCAAGGAGCTCGCGCCGAACGGCGTGCTGCGCGCGGGGATCAACCTGTCGAACTTCCTGCTAGTCACGGGGCGTGCGGCGAACGGCGATCCGCAGGGCATCGCCCCCGACATGGCGGGCGAGATCGCCGCGCGGCTCGAGGTGCCGCTCCAGCTCATCCCCTACGAGACCCCCGGCAAGCTCGCCGACGCGGTCGCCGACTGGGACGTCGGTCTGATCGGCGCGGAACCCGCGCGCGCCGCGCAAATCGCCTTCAGCGCCGCCTATCTCGAGATCGAAGCCACCTACCTCGTGCCGGCGGACTCGAAGGTGCGCTCGGTCGAGGAGATCGATCGCAAAGGCGTGCGCATCGCGGTCGCGGTGAGGAGCGCGTATGATCTGTACCTCAGCCGCAGCATCAAGAACGCCGAGCTGGTGCACGCGGCCGGGCTCGACGCGTCTTACGAGCTGTTCGTGCGCGAAAACCTCGACGCGCTCGCCGGGCTGCGTCCGCGTCTGATGAAAGACGTCCAGAAGCTGCCCGGGGCGCGTGTGCTCGAAGAACGCTTCACCGCCGTGCAGCAGGCGGTCGGCACGCCCAAGGCACGCGTCGCGAGCGCGGCCTTTCTCGCCGCCTTTGTCGAAGAGGCGAAGGCTTCGGGTCTTGTCGCGCGGCTGATCGAGCGGCACGGCGTGCACGGCGTCAACATCGCGCCCGCAGCGTAGTCAGGTCTTGTCTATTGAAAGCCGCTATGCGTGAACGCGCCTAATATGCAGGGCACCCTGACCGGGGAGCTGGTACTGCTCGATAGCGGCGCCCACCTTGGCATGAGCCAGCAGGCGCGCAACGCGGCAAAGGCTTGACGCGCGGCCTGCGAGCTCGCCGCATTGCAGGGCCGGGAGGCGCAAGATGAAAGTGCGCGGCTTCCTCTTCCAGACGAACTATCGCGTCGTCTCGGGGCCGGCGGGCGAGCGCATACCTGTCCTGTACCTGTACGGCCGCCTGGAAGACGGCGGCACGTTCCTCGTGCGCGACGATCGGCAGCGCCCACACTTCTACATCCGTGCCGAGGATGCCGAGCGCGCGCGGGCGCTCGACGCGCCACCGCCGCGCGCCACCGACAAGCGCACTTTCGAGGGGGCACCGGCGTGCCGTCTCGAGGTCACGACTCCGTCCGATGTCACCCCGCTGCGCGATCGCCTGCACAAAGCGGGCATCGACACCTTCGAGGCCGACGTGCGCTTCGCCGTGCGTTACCTGATAGACCGCGGCATCAAGGGCGGCTGCGAGATCGAAGGCAAGGGCGAGCGCGGCAAGGGCGTCACGTTCGTGTTCGACAACCCGGAGCTGCGGCCCACCGACGTGAAGGTCGAGCCGCGCGTCCTCTCGTTCGACATCGAAACCGACGCCAAGGGCGAGCACCTGCTGGCGATCTCTCTTTACGCGCCCGGCGTGGACGAAGTCCTCATCGTCGACGGCAGCGACCGGCCGATGCCCGAGCGGGCCACGCGCTGCGCAGACGAGCGTGACGCGCTCGACGCGTTCTGCACGCGACTCGCGGCGTTGGACCCCGACGTGCTCACGGGCTGGAACACGATCGACTTCGATCTGACGGTGCTCGAGCGCGTCGCGGCGCGCCTGCGCCATCCCTTCAACCTCGGCCGCGACACCGGCCCGATCCGCATCCGCAAAGCCGAGGGCTGGTTCGGCAGCGGCCAGGCGAGCGTGCCGGGACGGCTCGTGCTCGACGGCATCGATCTGCTGCGCGGGGCGTTCGTGCGCATGGACGATTATTCGCTGGACGCCGTCGCGCGCGAGGTGCTGGGCGAGGGTAAGGCTTTGCGCGGAGGAGAAGAAGGTGCGGGCAAGCGCGATGCGCGCGACCGCATCGCCGAGATCCAGCACAACTACCGCCATGATCTGGCTGCGTTCGCGCTCTATGCGCGCACCGACGCACGGCTCGCCTACGACATCGTCGCGCGGCTGAACCTCATCCCGCTCGCCTTCGCGCGCACGCGCTTGACGGGCATGATGCCGGACCGGGTCGCGGCGAGCATCGCTTCGTTCGACTTCCTTTACCTGAGCGAACTGCGGCACCAGGACATCGTTGCGCCGACGGTGCGCTCCGACGACTCGCGCGTGTTCGCCGCGCAGCAGGGCGGGCATGTGCTGGAGCCCATGACCGGCCTGCATCGCAACGTTTGGGTGTTCGATTTCAAGAGCCTGTATCCCAGCATCATCCGCACGTTCAACATCGACCCGGTGTCCTACGTCGCCGAGCCGCCGCCGGGTGCGGACCTCATCGAGACGCCGGGCGGCGCGTTCCGACGCGAGCCCGCGATCCTGCCACAGCTCCTCGACGAGCTCTTCCCGCGGCGCGAGGCGGCGAAGAAGGCCGGCGACGAGGTGGCCTCGCACGCCATCAAGATCCTGATGAATTCCTTCTACGGCGTGCTCGGCACGCCGGCCTGCCGCTTCTACAACCCGGCGCTCGCCAACTCGATCACCGGCATGGGCCGCGAGATGCTGCTCTGGTCGAAGCGCTGGTTCGAGGCCGTCGGCTTCCGGGTGCTCTACGGCGATACCGACAGCCTGTTCGTGCACTCGGGGAGCGAGGATCCCGGCCGGGCGCGGGAACAAGGGGGCGAGCTCGCGAAAGCGCTGAATCGCGACATCGCGCGTTACATCGAGGAACGCTGGCGCGTGCCGAGCCGGCTCGAGCTCGAGTTCGAGAAGCTGTACCTCAAGCTCTTTCTGCCCTCGGCGCGGCACAGCACGCGCGGGGCGAGCAAGCGGTACGCCGGCCTCCTGCGGGAAGGCGAGCATGACAGGGTCGAATTCGTAGGCATGGAGGTGGTGCGCCGCGACTGGACCGCGCTCGCCAAGCAGGTGCAACGCGAGCTGTTCCAGCGACTCTTCGCAGACCAGCCCGTCGAGCAGTACCTCGCGCAGATCGTGCGGCAGGTGCGCAAGGGCGAGCTCGACGAGGCGCTCGTCTATCGCAAGAACCTGCGCAAGGATGCCGACCAGTACACCGCGACCACGCCGCCGCACGTGGCCGCGGCGCGCAAGTCCAACCGCAGCTCGGGCCACCTGATCAGCTACGTCATGACGAAGGCCGGACCCGAGCCCATCGACAACGTGCAGCATCCGCTCGATCGCGAACACTACGTTGCAAAACAGGTCAGACCGGTCGCGGAGCCTGTGCTCGCCGCGCTAGGCCTCGATTTCGACCGCGTGATCGGCGACGACCGGCAGATGGATCTGTATTCGGAGCTGGGCCAGGACTGAACCGCCGGCCGGCCCTGCAGGCTGATTAAAGCGGCGCGGCACAAAGGCAGGCTAGGCGGCCAAACGCCGCCGCGCGCGACCTGCGGCACTCGCGGCTAGGTGAAAGGCAGAGTCTGTGGCCATGAAAAACCTTCATTACATGCCGGATTCTCATGGTAAGATCGCGGCCAATGAGCTCTCTGATCGATCGCCCCGGCCTGACGACTTACGTGCGCAACGCGCTCGGACGCAGCCGGGCGGTTGGGCTGATCGGCCCGCGCCAAGTGGGCAAAACGACCTTGGCGCGCAGTTTCCTGCCGCCTGGATCGCCCAACTACTTCGACCTGGAAGACCCCCTCGATCTGGAGCGGATGGCGCAGCCGATGACCGCTATCGAACCTCTGCGGGGCCTGGTCGTCATCGACGAGGTGCAGCGGCGGCCAGATCTCTTCCCGGTCCTTCGGGTGCTGATCGACCGTGAGGGCTCGCCCGCCCGGTTCCTCATCCTGGGCAGTGCTTCACCCGCGCTCTTGCGCCAGTCCAGCGAGTCCCTGACCGGCCGGCTGGAGATCGTCGAGATGGCAGGACTGTCAGTTCCCGAGGTTGGCGTCCAGCACATGGACAAGCTCTGGCTGCGAGGCGGCTTTCCCCTGTCCTTCCTGGCGGAGACGGACGCGGATAGCAGCAGCTGGCGTGAAGGGTTCATCCGCCTTACCGTCGAGCGCGATCTGCCAGGCTTGGGTCTTGGGGCACCCGCCACGGCGGTCCGGCGCTTCTGGGGGATGGTGGCGCATTACCACGGACAGGTCTGGAGCTGCGCAGAGCCTGCGCGCTCGCTGGGGGTGTCGGAATCTACCGTGCGCCGGTATCTGGACTTCCTGACAGATGCCTACCTCGTGCGGCAACTGCAGCCTTGGTTCGAGAACATCGGGAAGCGCCAGGTCAAGTCACCCAAGGTCTACGTGCGCGATAGCGGACTGCTGCATTCGCTGCTCGGCCTGCGCAGCAAAGCCGAGCAACTTGCCCATCCCAAGCTCGGTGCCTCTTGGGAAGGGTTCCTGCTGGAGCAGGTGCTGCAGCTTGCGCAACCCGACGAGGCCCACTTCTGGGCAACGCATCAAGGAGCTGGGCTCGACCTGCTGATGTTCAAGCATGGGCGTAGGGTGGGAGTGGAGTTCAAGCGGGCAGACGCACCCAAACTCACGCCATCCATGCGTATCGCGCTCGACGATCTGCACCTCGATCGGCTGATCGTCATCTACCCGGGCAACAAGTCCTACCCTCTCGCGGCCAACGTGAAGGTGGTGCCAGCCGCAACGGTCGCAGGCTTCGTCGCCTGAGGAACCTCCAGGTAACCAGCGGGACGGGAAAGTACGCAGGCATCAAGGGATCGGGAACCTATCAGGAGAACAGCGCGGGCCTCTTCGACAGCAACTCGGGTTGGTCGGTGTGGAAGGGGAAGTGGGAGTTGCCGTGAGGTCACGCGCCAAGTAGCGCACCCGCTATCTCGAGCAGCGACAGACCAGCGTTCATTCCCTGGCTCGTATGCGGCCGACGTGCGGCCGCCGTAGCGGCGGCCTGGAACTCAGGAACTGGTTGCGGCCCAGCGCTCGCCTGGAGCCTGGCGCGCACGCCCCTCGCATTCGAGCTTGACGAGATGCGCAAGAAGCGAGCGGGCGGCGATGCCGTGCCGGCCCGGCGGAGTGTCGTCGTACACCGTGGATACGAGCTCCTCGACTGTTGCCGGGCCCAGAGCGCACAACGCATGCCAGACCTTGTTCTCCCGATTGCGCCGGTGCAGGATCAGACGGTCGACGACTTCCGGCAGCCTGTCCATGAGGAAGCCGTGCCCGGGCGCGACGTACGCTACGTCCTCCGCAAGCAGCGCATGGAGCGAGTCGAAGTAAGCGCGCATGTCGCCGTCGGGAGGATTGATGATCACCGTCGAGCCCTGCATGATGTGATCGCCCGTGAACAGCAGCTTCTCTTCCTCGAGCAGGTAGCAGAGCTGGTTCGAGGCGTGGCCCGGCGTGTGCAGCACCCGCAGCGTGCACCTGGCCACCGCGATATGCTCGCCGTGCGTCAGGCGCGTGTCGGGCTGGAATGTCGAGTCCTGACGCTCCGAGTGCAGCGCCAGCATGCCGAACGTCGTCGCACCGGTGCGCGCCTTGAGCGGCACGGCGGCCGGCGAGTGGTCGATGTGGGAGTGGGTGCAGAAGATCCAGCGGATCGGACCGCCGGCTGCGGCAACGATCGCGTCGATGTGGCTATCGATAGCCGGACCAGGGTCGATGACCGCGATGCCCGTGGTCGCATCGCCGAGCAGGTATGTGTTCGTTCCGGGCCCGGTCATCATGCCCGGATTCGGTGCTGTGATCCGCTGTACGCGGGGCGAGAGCCTGACGGACATGCCCGGAACGATCTCGCAGCTCGCTGCGCCAGTCCCAGCGGGGTCCAGCTTGCCGACTTCGGCGTAGGCGTAGTCTCCCCAGAAGAGCGTGGCGGGCCCCGAGCGGCTCGTCGCCGCGCGCGGCGTCATCGCCGGCATCGCGCGATCGGCACGTGCGTACGCCAGCGCTTCGTCGACCGTTTTGAATCGCGCCAGCGCCTGCAGCGTCTTGATGGTCGGGTACAACAGGTTCAGCTCGCCGCGCGCGTGGCGGGCAAGGGCTTCCTCGGGGATGAGCCAGACGTGATGCAGAAGCTCCGCACCGTCGTGCTCCGATTTCTGGCGCAAGGGCGCGCGGGCCACGAAGAAACGTGTGTCGAATCGGCGGGGACGCCCCGCCTGCGTGATCCAGCGGCTCAGGTAGGCGAGCTGGTCGGTCGCGAGCGTGAGATTGCCTTCGCGCAGAAGGTCGACCAGCGCGAGCCGGCCCTGCGCGAGCGCGCGCCGCTGCCTGGCGAACTCGGCGCAGCGCGCGTCGCCTTCGATCGCGACGAGCTCCCCGCTGCGGTCATACGCGAGCAGAAGTCCCGCTTCCTCGCAGCACTCGCGAATGGCCGCAATCCAGTAGGCGAGGCCGCCTGCCCGCATGCCGAGCGCGCGGCTCGCCTGCGCGTCGTCCGTGCCCTGCGCAAGCACCGCGAGCGCCGGGTCGCGGTCGGCGTCGTCCACCGCGCCGCCCGGGAAGACGTAGGCGCCGCTCGCGAACTCGGCAAGGTGCGTGCGCCGCATCATCAGCACCTCGGGACCACCCTCGCCGTCGCGCAGGAGGGCGAGCGTCGCCGCCGGGCGGGGAATCAAGGGCTCGGTCATGAAGACCATCGTGGAGGGGATTTTCGCAGTATGGCATTATCCGCCTCGCAGGAGGAGTCGCCGTCCGCGGAAGAATTCGACGGCATGTGCTCCGGCGCGCTTGGCGTGCGAGTGCCGCATCTGCCGATCACGCCGGAACGCGTCGTGCGACGCAGCCTTTGCCTTACCGCTGCGGCTCACCTGGCTTTCGTCGCAGAGTATCCGACGGTAGCTCACCGAAGCACTCCTTGTAGGCGCGCGAGAATTCACCGAAGTGCCAGAAGCCCCAGTTGAGCGCCTCGGCCGAGACCGTGGTTGACCCCTGAGTCCCCGCCAGGAGCGCCTGCCGCACCCGGTGCAGCCTGAGCCGGATGAGATAGGTCATGGGCGTCAATCCCATGACCTCCTTGAACGCGTATTCCAACGTCCGCTCGCTCACCGCGGCGACTCTGCACAGGTCGCTCACGTAGAGATGATCGTCGGGATGCGATAGGGCGTAGTCCTCGGCGATCTTGACGATGAGACTGTGGGCCTGCCGCGTCCGGTCGCTGGGGTCGGGCTCGAAATCCTTGGCCACGTCTAGCGTCGCCAAAAGGGTTTCAAGCAACTCGATGTGGGCGGCGACCCGCTCATTCTTCCGCTCGTTGAACAGGGCGGGCTGGCGGGCGGCGGTGTCCACCAGTCGCTTGCCCCAGCTGAAAAGCCTGCGAACCTTCTCCGCGTTCACCTGCAGCGTCTCCACGCCGTGCGGCAAACGAAACTCGCTCTCGCGTTGGCGGGCAGTGAGATGCGCGCTGATGTCCTGCGGCGGAAGCAGAAACGTAATGCTCTCCCAGCCCGCGTCGGCAACGAACCTGGCCTCCGATTCGGGCTCCGCGACAAGCATCAGATCGGGGCGAACCGGCAACCCGTTCACCGTCCCTCTCGCTTGCGGGCCGAACGTGACGTAGGCGAGCAGGCCCTTGCGGACGCTCGTACGGGTCCGTACGCGGAGGTTGGTCGAATGGAACACGACTGCGGCGGACTCGAGACGGACGATCACTCGTCGTGCTCGAAGCGGCATCGACTGAAGCTGCATCACATCCTGATCGATCAGCTCGATGCCCGCGCTGGCGGCAGTGGGGTCGCTGATCTCGACAACCGTGACTGCGGGTTCGGCAGTGGTGACGGGGGGGGCCATCGCTTTCGGATTCTGCGGAATTCCGATATTCGATCCTGATGTCCGGCTGCATACTGCGCCCGGCCTGCATCCGGTTATCGCCGCAGGGACGGGCCCGACCTTTCCAGAGGTCAGGGCGAGTGTAGCAGCCGCGGGCGACGCCAGCGGCGCCATGGCACCGGGCCGAACGGGCGGGCTCAACGCCGTTGCATTGATCGACGCCGACCCGGTCGCGACGCACGGCCCGAAACAGCCGCCTTGAATGAGCGCACGCATGAAACTGCAGCAAGTAAGCGAGAACTGTTTTGCGGTTCTGAACGAGAAGAATCGCGTGTGCGATGCGAACTCCGGGCTCATCAACCTGGGCGGCGGGGTGGTCATCGACACGCAGTCGGACCTGCCTCATGGGCGGCAGATGATCGAGCTGTTCGGCAAGGTCTGGCGCGGCATGCCGAAGGGCGTGATCAACACGCACGAGGACGGCGACCACGTGTGGGGGAACCAGCTCTTCGAGGGTGCCGAGATCATCGCGCACCGGACGGTCAAGGAGCTGATGCCGCACGTCGCCGATCCGAAGGAGACCCAACAACTGCTCAAGGGGGCCGATCGCTTCCTCACGCGCATGCTGCTCAAAGCCCTGCATCCGGGCGCGTTGGCCGTCGCCAGGCAGTTGCAGCAGGACTACGACTTCGACGGCATCAAGCTGGTGCTGCCGTCGACCGTGTTCGAGGAGCGTCACGTGCTGGATCTCGACGGCACGGAAGTGCACCTCATCTACGTGGGGCCGTGCCACCAGATCGGTGACACGATCATCCATGTGCCCAGGGAAAAGGTCGTGTTCGCCGGCGACGTGATCTTCCGCGAGTGCACCCCCATGGGCTGGAACGGCACTTACGAGAAATGGCTCGATGTCCTCGATCTCATCATCTCGCTCGACCCGGACGTCATCGTCCCCGGACACGGACCGGTGTGCGGGATCGAAGGCGCGATGGAGATGAAGGCCTACCTCGAATACGTGCGCGAACAATCGAGGCGTTGCTTCGGGCAAGGGCTGAGCGCCCTGGAGGCGTCGAAGAAGATCGACTTCGGACCGTACAGCGGGTGGCGCGCCCCGGCGCGCCTGTACATGAACGTCGAGCGGGCCTACCGCGAGTTCCGCAACGAGGCCGCGGACGCACCCTGGGACCACGCGAAAGTCTTCGACGCAGTCCTCGCCGTGGCGAAGGGCAAGGGCATCGAGGTCGAGTTCTGACCCGGCCGAAACATTCACCGAGCATCACGATGAAGCTGATCCGCTTTTCCCGACACGACTCGAAGCCCCGTTTCGGCGTCGTGATCGGCGACCGCGCCATCGCGTTCGCGACCCTGCAGCAGCGCAGCGGGATCACCCGGCTCGACCTGGGCGACAGCCACGCCTACCTGACCGGCCTGCCGGAGACCGAGCGCGCGGCGCGCGAGCTTGCCGCCTGGGGCGCGGCGCATCTGGGCGACCTGCTCGAAGACGAGCGGCCCAGCCTCCGGGACGTGCGTCTGCACGAGCCGATCGAAGTCGTGGCGCTGTTCGACTTCGGGCTGACGCCGCGGCATCTGAAGAACTCTGCGGAAACCATGATGAAGTACGAGAAGGACAATCCGCAGACGGCCCCGATCCTGCAGGCCTTCGCGAAGGCGGTGCTGAACAAGCCCGCTGCGCCGCCGCCAGGCGTGCCGGAGCGCCTGTCCTACTACAAGTGCAACATGAACTCCATCGTCGGCGACGGCGAGACCATACCCTGGCCGCTCTATACGTCGCGCCTGGACATCGAGCCCGAGCTGGCCGTCGTCTACGGCAACGCGCAGCAGCCGGTGGCGGGCTACTGCATCTTCAACGACGTTTCGGCCCGCGACGTCCAGGCGCAGGAGTTCATCGGCGGCTTCTGCCTCACGAAGGACATGGACAAGGGCAACCAGCTCGGCCCTTACCTGGTTACTGCGGACGAGGTGGGCGATCCGTATGACCTGCAAGTCGTCGTCAAGGTCGACGGGCAGGTCCGCTACCAGGGATCGACGGCCGACATCGATCACAAGGCGGAGGCGGTCTTCGCCTGGCTCGGTTTCATCTCGTCCATCAAGCCCGGAACGGTCATGGGGTTCGGCACCATCCCGGATTGCACCGGCCTCGATCACGACGACTTCGTCGATCCCGGTGCGGACATCGAGATCAGCTTCGAGCGGCTCGGGACGCTTCGGTGCCAATTCGCCCAGCCTGCGGGTAAACTGCTGCCCAGCCGCTGGCCTGTCCGGCCACAAATGCGGCAGTACCACGCGTGAAGGGAGGGAAGCGAGAAATGCAGACCATGCTGCGGCGCTCGACGCGCCTCATCGCCGGGATACCGGGCAACCTCGGCCGGCTGCTCACAACGCTGGGCATCGCGGGCATGCTTGCGGCGCTGGCCGCACCCGCCACCGCCGCCGCGGACCCACCCCGCCGGCCCAACATCGTGGTCATCCTCGGCGATGACTTGGGCTTCGCCGACATGGGCTCGTTCGGCGGCGAGATCCGGACGCCGAACCTCGACTCGCTGGCAAACGCGGGGGTGCGGTTTACCAACTTCTACACGCACGCGACCTGCTCGCCCACGCGATCCGTGTTGCTGACCGGCGTCGATACGCACTTGAACGGCCTCGGCAACATGGACGAGTGGACCGCGCCCAACCAGCGGGGCGTGCCCGGCTACGAGGGCTACCTCAACAAGGGCGTGGTCACGTTGCCGCAGTTGCTCAAAGGGGCCGGCTATCACACCTACATGGTCGGCAAGTGGCATCTGGGCAAAGCACCGGACCAGATCCCGGCCGCGCGCGGCTTCGAGCGGGACTTCACGCTGCTCGACGGGGCGGGAAGCTACTGGGACATGACGAACTTCACCGGCGCGTCGCCGAAGTCGGTCTTCACCGAGGACGGGCGTTACCTCACGAAGCTGCCCAAGGACTACTACGCGACGAAGACCTACACGGACAAGCTGATCGGGTTCATCGACGCCAACCGGGGCGACGGCAAGCCCTTCTTCGCCTACGTCGCCCACCAGGCGCCGCACGATCCCTACCATCTGCCGCAGGAGTGGCGCAAGCGCCACGTCGGCGCGTACGACAAGGGCTGGGACGCGGTGCGGCAGGAACGCCTGAAGCGGCAGATCGAGCTCGGCATCATGCCCGCAGGCACGCAGCTGGCAGAGCGGATGTGGTTCGTGCCCGATCCCATCGTGCTTGCGCCCGCGAGTCGGGCCATCCTCGGCAAGAAGATGGAGCTCTACGCCGGCATGGTGGAGAACATGGACTACCACGTCGGCCGCCTCATCGACCACCTGAAGAAGATCGGCGAGTACGAGAACACGATCTTCATCGTGTTCGGCGACAACGGGGCCGAGGGCACCGATCTGTTCCAGATGATCGCGGGATCGCCGGGCTCGCGCGACTACCTCTTCGCAGCGATCAACTGGTCGCAGACGCATCCCAATGCGTGGGGCGATCCGGGCTCTTACGTCGGCTACGGCCCGATGTGGGCGCAGGTGTCGATGACGCCGTTCAGCCAGTACAAGGGGTGGACCGCGGAAGGGGGTATCCGCAACGCGCTCGTCGTCAGCGGGCCGAACGTCAAGCGACCCAAGGGCAGCATCAACCAGGGCCTGATGCACGTGGCCGACCTGATGCCGACCCTGCTGGAGGTCGCCGGCGCCAGCTATCCGAAGACCCACGACGGGAAGGATCTGCCTCCGCTCATGGGGAAGTCTTGGAACCGGATGCTCGCAGGCCAGGCGGAGTCGCCGCGAACGGTCGAGGACTACCTTGCATGGGAAAACTTCGGCAACCGCGCGGTGCGGCAGGGCGACTGGAAGATCCGTTGGGAGTGGAAGCCGTACGGCACCGGCGACTGGCAGCTCTTCAATCTCGCGGAGGACGCCGGCGAGCGCAAGGATCTCGCCAAGGAACGCCCCGACAAGCTGAAGGCGCTGCTCGCGCTCTGGGACGATTACGTCCGGGCAAACAACGTCATCCTGCCGAATCGCTCCATGTTTGAAACGCTCGAAGATCAGTTGCCGGTGCGCGTCCCCGATGAGGCGGGCTACCCGCCGCTGATCTACAAGCGGCAGTTCGTGCCGCCGAAGGACATGATGGCCGATCCCAAGCCTTGAGCGTTGCAGATGCGCGAATCATTCACGCAAGACGGAGATCTCATGCACAACGACGGAGGTCCGATGAAATCGGTTGCCTGGCTGCGGTTGGTCGTCGCAACGACCCTCGCCCTTGCTGCGCTCTGCCCGCCTCAGGCTCTGGCGCAGGTCCCCGCGCGCTTCTACTGGAAGGGGCTGTCGGATGCGAACGCGGTACCGCTCATCTTCAACTCGCTGAGCGGCAACACGAATCCGTTCGACCCGGCGCATACCGTGACGCCAGGCGCGAAGATCGACGCCACATTGGCCCTGGCGGGTTACGCGCACACATTTTCTCTCTTCGATCGCGCGGCCATGGCTGCGGTCCTCCTGCCCATGGGGCGGGTCTCGGGCGAGGTCACGGCAGCCGGCAGGACGTTCAGCCAATCGGCCAACGGGTTCGGCGACCCGATGCTGGAGTTCAACATCAATGTCATCGGCCCGCCGGCGCAGAAGAACATCCCCGACGCCCTGCGCTACGAGCCGGGGTTCTCTGTCGACCTGCTCGCCGACCTGGCGGTGCCGATCGGCGAGTACGACAGCAGCCAGCCGCTGAATCTCGGGCAGAACCGCTGGTACGGACGCCTGGGCGCGCCCATCATCTGGCAGCTCGGCTCGTGGGTGCCGGGCCGGCGCACGACCCTGGAATTCCTCCCCGCCGTGTGGCTCTTCGGAACGAACGACGACTACGTCGGGCAGACGTTGAAGACCGATCCGATGTTCCAACTGGACGCGCACCTGACGCGCGACTTCACCGAGCACTTCTGGGGGTCGCTCGACGCCGCCTGGTACAACGGCGGCCAGGCGAGCATCAACGGCGTTGCGGGGAAGAAGCTCGACAACCTCGGTTTCGGACTCACCCTGGGGTACACGATCAACGACAACCTGAACCTCACCGTCGGCTACAAGTCGACCGTCAACGACAGCGCTCCCGACGCCCTTCGCATGGACGGGTTCATGGTCACACTCGTGTTCGGATGGCACCCGCTCCTCGAAGGCGCGCGACGGCTGAAGGGCGAGAACTAGCCCGATCTTGCGGGGATAGGGTCAGCGTTTGAGCCGGACCCCGCCCGCGAACGTCGCGATCTCCGGCAGAAGGTGTGGGAGACGCCGAAGCGGCGAGACACCTCTCGAAAGCCGACACCCGTGATTGTCAGCTTTGGGGCCGAAAGCGGTCTCTGCGCCGTAAGCGGTAGCTCAGCCCTTGCCCGCCAAAGCCAGCATCAGCTCGTTCAGCCGCTTGACGAAGCTGCCCGGATCCTCGAGCTGCCCGCCCTCGGCGAGCAGCGCCTGATCGAACAGGATGTGGCTCCAGTCGCCGAAGCGGGCCTCGTCCGCCTCGTACTTGAGCCCCTGGACGATGGGATGAGTGGGGTTGATCTCCAGGATCGGCCTGGCGGTGGGGACGTTCTGGCCCGCGGCCTTGAGCAGGCGCTCGAGGTTCATGCTCATGCCGTACTGGTCGCTAACCAGGCAGGCAGGTGACGCCGTGAGCCGGTGGGTGACGCGCACCTCCTTGACCTTCTCGCCCAGCACCTTCTGGATCTTGTCGGTGAGCTCCTTGAACTCACCGGCTTGCTGCTCCTGCTCCTTCTTCTCGGTCTCGTCGGCGAGCTTGCCCAGGTCGAGATCGCCCTTGGCGACCGACTGCAGCGGCTTGCCCTCGAGCTCGGTGAGGTTAGAGCTGAGCCATTCGTCCACGCGCTCGTGCAGCAGCAGCACTTCGATGCCTTTCTTCCGGAAGATCTCCAGATGCGGGCTGTTCTTCGCCGCGGCAAAGCTGTCGGCGGTGATGTAGTAGATCTTGTCCTGGCCTTCCTTCATGCGCGACACATAGTCCGCCAGGGAGACGGTCTGGTCTACGCTGTCGGTCTGCGTGGACGAGAAGCGCAGCAGCTTGGCGATGCGCTCGCGGTTGGCGAAGTCCTCCCCCGGCCCTTCCTTCAGCACCCGGCCGAACTCCTTCCAGACCTTGGTGTACTTGTCCTTGTCGTTCTCCGCCATGTCTTCCAGAAGGCCCAGCACGCGCTTCACGCTGCCGGCCTTGATGGTCTCGACGACCTTCGATTCCTGCAGGATCTCGCGCGAGACGTTGAGCGGCAGGTCGTTGGAGTCGATCACTCCGCGCACGAAGCGCAGGTAGGCCGGCATCAGGTGCTCGGCGTCGTCCATGATGAACACACGCCGCACGTACAGCTTGACGCCGTGGCGGTGGTCCCGGTCCCACAAGTCAAAGGGCGCATGCGCCGGGATGTAGAGCAGCTGGGTGTACTCCGTCTTTCCCTCGACTCTGGCGTGGGCCCATGCGAGCGGCGCCTCGAAGTCGTGCGCCACGTGCTTGTAGAACTCCTGGTACTGCTCGTCGGTGATCTCGGACTTGGGCCGCGCCCACAGGGCCGAGGCTTGGTTGACCTGCTCGGTCTCCTCCTTCAGCACGTTCTCGCTCTTGTCTTTGTCCCACTCCTCCTTCTGCATGAGGATGGGCAGGGTGATGTGGTCGGAGTACTTGCGGATGATCGAGCGCAGCCGGTAGCCGGAAAGCAGCTCGTCTTCTCCCTCGCGCAGATGGAG
>Ga0209705_10000587_pt1 | contig 19007 bp, 13 predicted proteins | sample PPLLaktember2015_5_FD_187262 | JGI IMG/M metagenome (GOLD analysis project Ga0209705, IMG submission 187262) | Freshwater sediment microbial communities from Prairie Pothole Lake near Jamestown, North Dakota, USA - PPLs Lake P8 Core (1) Depth... | ecosystem: Environmental > Aquatic > Freshwater... | reverse complement strand
GAGGATGGCGCGGCCCAGTTCGGTGTGCAGCGCGTGTCCGGCGCGGTGCGCCACCACGTGGCCCAGGACGGGATAACCCACCAGCGCGAGGTCGCCCACGACGTCCAGGATCTTGTGGCGCACGAACTCGTCTTCGAAGCGCAGGGCGTTCAACACCCCCGTGTCGCCGATGACGATGGCGTTCTCGAGCGATCCGCCGAGGGCCAGGCCCTGCTGGCGCAGCCATTCCACTTCCTTCAGGAAGCCGAAGGTCCGCGCGGACGCGATGTGATCCGCGAAGGTCTGCTCGGTGATGCGCTCGGTCCGCGTCTGGTGCTTGAGCAGCGGGTGATCGAAGCTGATGGTGTAGCTGACCTTGAAGTGATCCGACGGGTAGACCGCGATGCGCTTGTCGCCACTCGCAATCTGCAGCGGCTTCAGCACCTTCATGTACTTCCGCGCGGCGCCCAGCTTCTTCACGCCCGCCTCCTGCAGCAGGAAGAGGAAGGGCGCGCTGCTGCCGTCCATGATGGGCACTTCGCGCTGGCTGAGCTCCACCACCACGTTGTCGATGCCGGCGGCGACCAGCGCGGCCAGCAGGTGCTCGACGGTCTCCACCGTCGCGCCCTCCCGTCCCAGCACGGTCGCGTACTGCACGGCGGACACGTTCGCCACGGTCGCCGGAATCTCGATGCCCAGGTCGGTGCGGCGGAACCGGATGCCGGTGTCCACAGCCGCGGGCTTCAGCGTGAGCGTCACCTTCTGGCCGGAGTGGAGTCCGATGCCGGCACAGGAAATCTGACGCTTGATGGTTTGTTGAACGTCCATTCGCCTCTGGTGTCGCTACGTGCGACGCCTGGTAGTGAAGCAAACCCGGTGCCCGTTACACTCGCGAGTTCATTTGCACGACAACTTGTTGAATTCCAATCACTTATCAAGACCTGACCAGGTCATGGCCGCGCGCAACTGTGTAAACCAGGCCACACGGTTTTGTGGGTCAGCTGTGGCAATTCAGCCACACCCGCCGCCCAGAACCGAGACTCTCAGTCCCTGAGAACCTCCGCCAGGAACTGCCCCGTCGCCGAGCCCTCCACCTTCGCCACCTGCTCGGGCGTCCCCTGCGCGACAATGCGGCCGCCGCCCTCGCCCCCCTCCGGCCCGAGGTCGATGACCCAGTCGGCCGACTTGATGACGTCCAGGTTGTGCTCGATGACGACGATGGTGTTGCCCTGGTCCACCAGCCGCATCAGCACGTCGAGGAGCTTCCTCACGTCCTCGAAGTGCAGCCCCGTGGTCGGCTCGTCCAGGATGTAGAGCGTGCGGCCGGTGCCGCGCTTCGACAGCTCGCGCGACAGCTTCACGCGCTGCGCTTCGCCGCCCGACAGCGTCGTCGCCGACTGGCCCAGCTCGATGTAGCCCAGCCCCACGCTCTGCAGGGTGCGCAGCTTGGTGGCAATCGGCGGGAAGTTCTCGAGCAGCGGCAGCGCGTGATCGACGGTGAGGTCGAGCACCTCGGCGATGGACTTGCCGCGGTACTTCACGTCCAGCGTCTCGCGGTTGTAGCGCCGCCCCTTGCACTGCTCGCAGGTGACGTAGACGTTGGGCAGGAAGTGCATTTCGATGGCGATGACGCCGTCGCCCTGGCACGCCTCGCACCGCCCGCCCTTCACGTTGAACGAGAAGCGTCCCGGCTTGAAACCGCGCGCCCGCGCCTCGGGCACCATCGCGAACAGCTCGCGGATGAAGGTGAAGAGGCCGGTATAGGTGGCGGGGTTCGAGCGCGGCGTGCGCCCGATCGGCGACTGATCGATCTCGATCACCTTGTCGACGTGGTTCGTGCCCTCGATGCGCGCGTGGAGGCCGGGCTCGTCGGCCGCCTTGTAGAGCTGCCGCGCCAGCGACTTGTAGAGGATGTCGTTGACCAGCGTGCTCTTGCCCGACCCGGAGACGCCGGTCACCGCGACCAACCGCCCGAGCGGGATCTTCACGTCGATGTCCTTCAGGTTGTTGGCGCGCGCGCCGCGGATGACCAGCTCGCCCTGCTTGCCCGTGCGTCGCTTCGCGGGCGGCTCGATCTGGCGGTGCCCGCTCAGGTACGCGCCCGTCAGCGAGCCATTGCCGTTCTGCGCCAGCACGTCGGGCGTGCCCTGGAAGATCACCTCGCCGCCGAGGTCACCGGCGCCGGGGCCCAGATCGATCACGTAGTCGGCCATGCGGATGGTGTCTTCGTCGTGCTCGACGACGACCACCGTGTTCCCCATGTCGCGCAGCCGCGACAGCGTGGAGAGCAGTTTCCGGTTGTCACGCTGGTGCAGTCCGATGGAGGGCTCGTCCAGCACGTAGAGCACACCCGTCAGATTCGATCCGATCTGCGTGGCGAGCCGGATGCGCTGGCCCTCTCCGCCCGAGAGCGTGGCGGCCGAGCGGCCGAGCGTGAGGTAGCCGACACCGACGTCGTTCAAGAAGCGCAGGCGGTCCTGGATCTCCTTGAGGATGCGCGTGGCGATGAGGGCCTCGCGGTCGCGTAGCTCGAAGCCCTCGAACACCCCGAGCGCCTCCGAGATTGGCAGGTCCACGTACTCGGCAATCGTGCGGCCCTTGATCGTCACACCCAGGCTCTCCGGCCTCAGGCGGCGGCCCTGGCACGCCGCGCAGAAGGTGAGTGCGCGGTACGGATCCAGTTCCTCCTGCACGGCCCACGAGCCTTCGTCGAAGCGCCGCCGCAGGTTCGGAATGACACCCTCGAAATCGCGGCCGAACGGGTCGGGCTCGCTGGCCTTCTTCTTCGCCGCAGCCGGACGCTTCGCCGCCTTCTTCGGCACCTCGTCTTCCGCGCCTCGCGAGCCGGCCGCGGGGCCGAACAGCAGCAGGTCGCGCTGCTTCTTCGAGAGCTTCGCGAACGCGGTGGCCGGATCGATGCCCCAGTGACGGCCAATCCTGGCGATGGCCTCACCCACCAGCGCCGCGTCGCCGCGCGCCCACGGGGCGATGGCGCCCTGGGCCAGCGACTTCGAGTCGTCCGGCACGATGCGGCGCGGGTCGAAGTCCCAGGTGGCGCCCAGGCCCTGGCACGATGGACAGGCGCCGTGCGGCGAGTTGAAGGAGAACGCCCGCGGCGACATCTCGGGCACGCTGATCCCGCAGACCACGCACGCCAGCTTGCGCGAGTAGAGACGGTCGCCCTGGTCCAGTGACTGGATGGTCACCACGTCGTCGGCCAGTTGGAGCGCGACGTCCACCGAGGCCGCCAGGCGGCGCTCGATGCCGCTGCGCACGATGAGGCGGTCCACGATGACGTCGATGTTGTGATTGCGGCGCCGGTCGAGGCCGATGTCCTCGTCGAGCGAGCGCAGCTGGCCGTCGATGCGCGCCTTGGTGAACCCGCGCGCCGCCAGCGCCTGCAACTCCTTCTTGAACTCGCCCTTGCGGCCCCGGACGATGGGCGCCATGACGGTGATGCGCGTGTCCTGGGGCGAGGTCATCACCAGGTCCACGATGCGCTCGATGGACTGCGAGGTGATCTCGCGCCCGCAGTTCGGGCAGTGCGGCACCCCGATATTGGCGAAGAGCAACCGCAGGTAGTCGTAGATTTCGGTGACGGTGCCAACGGTCGAGCGCGGGTTCGATCCCGTGGTCTTCTGTTCGATGGAGATGGCCGGCGACAGGCCCTCGATGAGGTCCACGTCGGGCTTTTCCATCTGCTCGAGGAACTGCCGCGCGTAGGCGGACAGCGACTCGACATAACGGCGCTGGCCTTCCGCGTACAACGTATCGAAGGCCAGCGACGACTTCCCGGAGCCCGACAACCCCGTGATGACGACGAGCTTGTCCCTGGGGATATCGACGTCGATGTCCTTCAGGTTATGGACGCGGGCGCCCCGGACGGAGATCCAGTCGTGCGGCATGGGTACTGCGGGTGCCCTGGCGGACACCCCAAACGACCATTTTAGTTCAAAGTCACGAGTTCGAGGTTCGAGGTGGGAAAGAAACCGTGGTCTCTCTGGCCGTCAGCCCGCGTCGAAGCCGTAGAGGGTGTCGTTCGATGAGACGACGAGTGCGCCGTCGGGCGCGAAGGCGAGGCCGACCAGCCCCGGCCCCGAGACGATCAGCTCGCGCGGGCGCTCGGGCCTGAGCGCATACACCCCGCTCGCACCCGCCAGCGCCTCCACCACGTGGAGTGTGCCCGACGCGTCGAAGGCCACGCCCTGGGGGCGGCCAAACGACCACTCGAGCGGCTCGACGCGCCCATCCGGGTGCACGCGGCGCATGATGTCGTAGGTGGAGAGCGTGGGCGCCGAGACATACAACCACCCGTCGGGCCCCCACGCCAGGTGAAAGGCCGCCATGCTTCCGGACATCGTGGCCACGGTCTCGGTGCGCCCCAGGTTGTCGATGCGGAAGATCGTGCCCGAGCGGTCGCCTACGTACAAGTTGCCATCGGGCGCAAAGGCCAGGCCGGTCGCGATGCCCAGGTCCGACCCCATCACTTCGTACTGCCCGTCCTCGTGCACGCGGTAGACGCGGCCCTCGAACCGGCTCGACACATAGAGTTTCTGGTCCGGCCCGATGGCCATCGACGTGGCGTTGACGAGCCCGTGCACGAACGGCTCGCGCGCGCCGTCGGGCGTCACGCGGAAGACCGACACCGTGGCCTGCTGCCCACGCGAGCCGGAGTAGGTGACATAGACGTTCCCGTGGGCATCCACGACCGGGTTGTCGACCTGGTGAAGGCCCCTGGCGCGCACGCGGCCGATGCGAGCATAGAGCGTGGCGCCCGGAGTCCACGACACCTTGACGGGGACCTCGCCGCCTTCGACACCGTCCGGCACCACCACGGCCACGCGATTCGGCGCTGCAAAGGAAATGCGGGCCGGCACGCCGCCGATGGTCACGTCGTCTGCGGAGGCCGCCGGGGTGGGGAAGCCGTCGCCATGCACCCAGAGCCGGCCGCCATGCACCACGCGGATGGGCTCGAGGCTTCGAAGGGCGGGCACGTGATCAGGTCTCGTCGAGCTCGAGGTTCCAGTAGAGATAGTCGCGCCAGCTCTCGGGCGCCTGTCGCAACCCGATGGTGATGCGGATGGCCGGCGCCGCATTCGGGCGACGAGGCGGGCGCACCAGCGACATCGCGGCCTCGTGGGGCGTGCGGCCACCCTTGCGGCGATTGCACCCGACGCAGCAGGTGACGATGTTCTCCCAGTCCTTGCGACCACCTTGCGACACCGGGACCACGTGGTCGAAGGTGAGCTCGGGCGTTGGGAAGGTGCGAGCGCAATACTGGCACTTGAACTCGTCCCGCGCGTAGATGTTGGCGCGTGAGAACGGCACGTAGTCGAACCGCTGCTTGATGCGTACGTAGCGTAGCAGGCGGATCACCGACGGCATCTTGAACGAGAATGACACCGCGCGGATTTCGCGGTCGTGATGCGCGATGATCTCGACCTTGCCCTGGCACCAGAGCGTGACCGCTTTCTGCCAGTGAACCACCTTGAGGGGTTCGAACGTCGCGTTGAGCAGGAGCGTCTGCTCCATATGTCTTCTTACCGGGGCATTTTGACCGGATTCGCGCGTATCTGTCAAGCGACCAAATCGCGTAAAGTGATGGTAAATAGGTAGTTACATCGTTTCAGGGCCCCTGGCTGCATGCTTGCCGATGCGGGGCCGATACGAGAAGCAGTGTGCATGGCGTGCAGGTCGACGTGGCGACGGGCGGCGCTGGCGGCACTTGTGGCGGCCACGCTCTCGGCCTGCGCATCCACCGGAGCTGTGCCGCAACCCTTCCCGGGGGCGGGAGGAACGGCCCGCCGGCGCCCGGCCGACCCGGTCCCGGCGCCGGGTGATCCAGCTTCCGTGCCTGGTGACCCCGCGTCGCCTCCCGGTGCCCCGCCCGCGCCGGGCCGGCCGGCCACCGCCGACGAGGTGGATGGCTATGCGCTCAGCAGCACGGCCCTGTCCCTGCGCGGCGCCCCCTACCGGAACGGCGGCACCACCCCCACGGGATTCGACTGCAGCGGCTTCGTTCAGTACGTGTTCGGGCAGCACGGCATGACGATGCCGCGCGAGACGCGGCAGCAGTTCCGGGTGGGCCGCAATGTGGATCGGGGACGGCTACAGCCTGGCGATCTGGTCTTCTTCACCACGGTGGCACCCGGCGCGTCGCACGTGGGCATCGCGATTGGCGGCGACCAGTTCGTCCACGCACCGAGCGAGCGCGGGGTCGTGAGGGTGGAGCACCTGTCTGCAACCTATTGGAATCGTCGGTACATCGGGGCCCGGCGGCCACGCTGAGCCGTCCCCCACGGCCTTTCATACGGCCAGGTATGTAAAAACTTCGCCAGATTAGGCACGTCGAGGGTCAACCGGCCAAAACGGCCGGCCGCGCTGGCCCTTGAGTCTGGCACCCCGATTGCTCAGACTGGAGGTGAAGGAACAGATAGGCGTACCCCCATGCCCTCCTCCTCTATCCACTCACGCCGCTTCCTGTGGACCGTGGCCGCCCTCGGGGCCCTGGTCCAGGTTGGGGCCACTGCCGGGTCGCAGTGGGCGCTCTACTCGGTGCTGTCCGGCGTGCCCGCGCGGAACGAGTTGGGCCGCCTGGGCGACACGGCCCAGGCCACAGTCCTCTTCGACGCAGCCGACCGGCCGGCGTTCTCCATCTTCGAGGAGCAGCGGCGCGACGTGGCGCTGGACGCGATCTCGCCGCACCTGGTCTCGGCCATCGTGGCGGTGGAGGATCAGCGGTTCTTCGATCACAACGGCGTGGATCTGGTCCGCATCGCCGGCGCCGGGCTGGCCAACCTGCGTGAAGGCCGCCGCGCGCAGGGCGGCAGCACACTCACGCAGCAGCTGGCGCGACAGAGTTTCCTGACGCTCGAGAAGACCTATACCCGCAAGATCCAGGAGGCGCTGCTCGCCGCACGCATCGAGCGCGAGTACACCAAGGAGCAGATCCTCGAGCTGTACCTGAACAAGATGTATTTCGGCGCGGGCCTCTACGGCGCGGAAGCGGCCGCGCTGGGCTACTTCGGCAAGCCGGCGCGCGACCTCACCGTGGACGAGGCGGCGCTGATCGCGGGGCTCGTGAAATCGCCCTCGACGCTTGCGCCCACCGTCAATCTCGATCGCGCCGTGGCCCGCCGCAACGTCGTGCTGCGTGCCATGCTCGACACCGGCGCCATCGACAAGCCGACCTACGAACGGGCCAAGGGCGCCGAGGTCCACCTGAAGGACGCGCTCCGCAAGGACGAGCCGTTCGGCCAGTACTTCAAGGAACTGGTGCGCGTGGAATTGGTGGAGCGATTCGGCCGCGAGCGCGTCTACGAGGGTGGCCTCAAGGTCTATACCACCATCGATCTGGAGGCGCAGAAGGCGGCCGACGCGGCGGTGGCCGCCTCGCTGAAGGATCTCGAAAAGCGACGCGCCGCGGCGCTGAAGGCCCGGCGCCGCACGCCCGCGGCCGAGCCGAGCCCGCTACAGGCGGCGCTCGTCGCCATCGATCCCGCGACCGGCCACGTCCGCGCGCTGGTGGGCGGGCGCAGCTTCGCCGAGAGCCACTTCAACCGTGCCACGCAGGCGAAGCGGCAACCCGGGTCCGCGTTCAAGCCCTTCGTCTACGCCGCCGCGCTCGAGGCCGGCTACACCCCGGCCAGCCTCATCACGGGGCTGGACGAACCCATCGAGCTGCCGTCGGGCGCCTGGGTTCCCGAGGACGGCCACTCCACCGAGCCCGAGCTCACCATGCGCACGGCGCTCCGGACATCGAGCAACCGCGCCGCCGTCAAGATGATCGAGACCATCGGCATCCCCTCGGCGGTGTCGTACGCGCAGAAGCTGGGCATCGGCTCGATGCCCGAAGTGCCTTCACTGGCCCTGGGCTCGGGCGAAGTGACGCTGATGGATCTCACCGCCGCCTACGGCGCGTTCGCCAGCGCGGGCGTGCTGCATCACCCGGTGCTGGTGCGCCGGGTGGAGGACGCCGCTGGACAGGTGCTCTACGCCGCCGAGCCCCACGCGGAGCAGGCCGTCTCGCCACAGACCGCGTTCCTGATGGCCACGATGCTGGCCGACGTCATCAACTCGGGCACGGCGTGGAAGGCGCGGCAACTGGGCTTCCGCCTGCCGGCGGGCGGCAAGACGGGCACGACCAACGACTATCACGACGCCTGGTTCGTCGGTTTCACGCCCAGCCTGGTCAGTGGCGTGTGGGTGGGCCACGACGCGCCGCAGCCCATCCTCCCGGGGAGCGCCTATGCGGGCGACGTGGCCGTGCCGATGTGGGCCGGGTTCATGAAGGCCGCAACGGCCAGCGCCAAGGCCGCGTGGATCGCGACACCCAAGAACATCGTCACCGTGAACGTGTGCCGTCTCTCGGGCAAGCGACCCGCCGGGGGGTGTGGCTCGGTGCACGTCGCGCTCGAGGGTGGCGGCACGACCGAGCGGTCGATGCTGATGACCGAGTACTTCGTGCGCGGCACCGAGCCGACCGACACGTGCCACCTGCACGTGGGCCGGTCGCTGTTCGCGCGGATGGGCGACTGGCTCAAGGACCAGCCGGGTGCCGCCGAGAGCCGCACGGCGGGTCGACAGGACGAGCAGGAGGCGCCGGCGCCCGCGGTGGCGGAGCGCGTCGAGGCCGAGACGCCGGAGGTCGACGGGGAGGAACCAAAGAAGAAGCGCGGCTTCTGGTCTCGAATCTTCGGACGGCGCGACAAGGACGAGGACAAGAAGAAGGACCAGCCGAAGCGTCGGCCGTAGAGGGCGTCACCGCCGTTAGCCCCCCCAAGGGCCTGTTCGCACCTTCTGCACCATCTGCGTTCGACTGCGGCCCTTCTGCGTTCATCTGCGTTCTCTGCGGCCTCTTGCGTTCTCTGCGGCCCATCTGCGACTGGCTAATCCGCGTCGCCCATGCGCCGCAGGACGATCTGCTGGCGGCGCAGCAGGCGACGGTTCGGGCGCGCCACGTTCAGCTCGCGCGGATTGATGATGGCGCCCGCCATCAGCGCCGCCTCCTCGCGTGACAGCCCCGCGGCGCTCTTCCCGAAGTACGCGCGAGCGGCCGCCTCGCAGCCGAAAACCCCGTCGCCCCACTCGATCACGTTCAGGTAGATCTCCAGGATGCGCCGCTTGGTGAGCGCTGCTTCGAGGCGGCGCGTGATGAAGAGCTCGCGAAGCTTGCGGACAGGATTTCGCGAGGGCGACAGGTAGAGGTTCTTCGCCAGTTGCTGCGTGATGGTGCTGGCGCCGCGCGCGAAACGCCCCTCTTCCCAGTTGCGCTCGAGCGAGGCCTTGATCTCGTCGAGATCGATCCCTTCGTGATCGAAGAAGGCGGCGTCCTCGGTGACGACCACCGCGCGCTTCAGGTTCTGGGAGATCTGGCCGTACGGAACCCAGCGCTGCCGGATGGCGAACGGGCGGCCGTCGTCTTCGGCCTCGTCGATCCGCAGCTCCATGAACGCCGTGGTCTTCGGGTTCTCCTTCGCCAGCACCCGGACATCGGGCAGCGTCAGGTAGACGTAGGCGAGGTAGAGAAAGACGAAAGCCGCGACGGCCACCAGGCCGCGCCCAAGGCGACGCACCCCGCCATTATGGACTAGCCCTGCACGACGATCTTCACGCGGTCGCCCGGCTGGGGCTGCTCGCTCACCTCGACGCCGTTCATGATGGCCAGCGTCGCGGCGCTGGTGATGCCCTGGCCCGCGCGCTGGGCGATGGACTGCCACGAGTCACCCTGGCGTACCAGGTAATACGCCAGGCGGTTGGGGCGCACCCCGGCGGCTTCCTGCGCGCTCAGTTCCCGGAACGTGCTCACCGCGGGCGCAATCGCGCGGTCCACCTGATCGAACTCGGCTTCGGGCGCAAAGCCCGCCAGCACGTACACCTGGCGGCCGACCGCGACGTGCGCCGCGCGCATCCGCACCTTGCCCACGCCGCTGATGGATCCGCGATAGAGTCCGATGTAGGCATCCAGCCCGGCCAGCGTCTCGCGCGCGCCGTCGAGCCGCGAATAGCCGGCGCGGCGCATCGCATCCGCCGCCACGTCGTCGATGCTGCGGCCGCGCGGCTGCTCCACCTGCTGCAGCAGCATGTAGTGCTGGGTCCCGGGCTCACGCGCCATCACCTGCTCGGCGGTGTTCAGGACATCCCATCCCTCGGGGAACTCGATGCCGATGCGGAGCATGGGGTGCAGGAAGACGTTCCCTCGCACGATGCCCTGTTCGAGACTGTCGCCCACGACGATGCCCTCGATGGCGCGCAGGAAATCGTCACGGTTCCGGGTGGTCGGCGCGTCCGCCGCGACCTTGGCCACGGCCGGCTGGGCTTCGTCGACGCGCGACGCCGGAGCGGGATGGGTGGAAAGCCAGTTGGGCACGCCCGGCTCGCTGGTCTCGCTCACGCGGTTCAGCGTGGAGAGGAAGCGCGGCACACCCGTGGGATCCCACCCGGCCGAGGCCGCGTACTCGACGCCCAGCCGATCCGACTCGAGCTCGTCGTCACGCGAGTACTTCAGGAAGAGCACGCCGAGGCCCATGGACGACAGGTCCTGGAAGGGAGCGGCCTGCGGCACGAAGATGCTGAGGAGCACCAGGCCAATGCCGCCGCCGACCTGTCGCGAGTACTGCTGCGCGGCGTGGCGCGCCGTGATGTGACCGATCTCGTGGCCGAGCACGCCAGCCAGCTCGGACTCGTCGTCCAGGTACGGCAGGATGCCGCGGGTCAGGTAGACATAGCCGCCCGGCACGGCAAACGCATTGATGGCCGGGCTGTCCACCACCGTGAAGGTCCACGGCAGATTGGGCCGATGCGACTGCCGCGCGAGGCGCAGGCCCACATCGGACACATAGCGCTGCACTTCGTGGTCGTCGTAGACGCCCATCTCCCGGCGGATCTCCGCGTCGGCCTGCTGGCCGATGGCCAGTTCCTCGGCCTCGCTCATCAGGTTGAACTCGCGCTTGCCGGTGACGGGGTTCGTGGCACAGGCGACCGAGACAGAGAGAGCGAGAGCGGCGAGGGTCAGGCGCATGGATAGGCACCTCTGCTGGGACCTCATGGCTGCAACGGGCATGCCACCGCGACGTGGCCGTTCCGGGTGACACTCGAGCCGGGTCAGGGCTGCGGGCGACGACCGAGCGCGTCGCCGAGCGCGGCCAGGCACAAGGCCACGTGCGCGGGCGTTGACCCGTTCCCCATCAGGCCAATCCGGAAGATCTGGCCGGCCAGGGGCCCCAGCCCCGCGCCAATCTCCATGTTGAACCGCTGCAGCAAGTGCCGGCGCACCGCCGCCTCGTCCACGCCGGCGGGCACGCGCACCGTGTTCAGCGTCCAGAGTCGCGCTGGCTCGGGCACCAGCATCGAGAGGCCCAGGGCGGTGACACCGGCCACGAACGCGCGGTGATTCTGCTCGTGTCTCGCCCAGCGCGCCTCCAGCCCTTCCTCCTCGACCATGGCCACGGCCTCGCCCAGCGCGTACACGAGCGACGACGACATGGTGTGGTGATACTTGCGGCGCACCCAGTAGTCCTCGAGCAGCGTGAGGTCGAAGTAGAAACTGCGGCAGGTGACGCGCTTCTCGAGCGCGCGTGGCGCAAAGACTACCGGGGCGAGCCCCGAGGGGGCGCCCAGGCCCTTCTGGCTGCAACTGTAGACGGCGTCCAGATTCCACGCCGCCACGTCGAGAGGCATGCCGCCCAGCGAGGTGACCGCATCCACGATGACCATCGCGCCCAGCTCGTGCGCGATGCGCGCCACCGCCTCCACGGGATTCAGCACGCCCGTCGATGTCTCCGCGTGGACGATGCAGACGAGATCGGCGCGCGAGACCTCGAGGGCTTTCCGCACGTCGTCTGGATCCGCGGCGCGTCCCCATTCGACGTCGAGACGCCGTACCTCGGCACCATAGCGCGCGCACATCTCGGCGAGGCGCTCGCCGAAATAGCCGGTCACGACGGCCAGGACGCGCGTGCCGCGCTGGACGAGGTTGGCCACCGCCGTCTCCATGCCCGCCGTGCCGGTCCCTGAGACGGCCAGCGCCAGCGAGCCCTCAGGCGCCCGGAACACGCGGGCCAGGCCGGAGCGGAGCTCGTCCATCAGGCCCACGAACTCCGGGTCCAGATGGCTGAGCACGGGCGAGGCCATGGCACGCATGACGCGCGGCGACATGACCGACGGGCCGGGGCCGAGCAGGATGCGGTCGGTGGACGGTAGCGTCATCGTCGGGAGTCGGGAGTCGCCCCTCGAGACGCTCGGGGCGCCCTGAGCATAGTCGAAGGGTCGGAGTCGGAAACCAGATGCCGGATCAGAGCGGTGCGGGTTCCTCCGCGAGCAGGCCCAGGGCGGTGAGCTGCGCGTGCAGACCCGTCACCACGGCCGGGGGCGCGGGCCTGAGGGGCGGACGCGGATCGCCCGTTTCGTAGCCAAGCAGCGCGAGCGCGGCCTTCAGCGCCGGCACGCCGTGCTGAACGCCGATAGCGCGCGCCAGGGGCAGCAGCGATGTCTGCAGGGCGCGGGCCTCGGGATAGCGGCCCTCGGCGACCATCCGCCTGAGCTCGACGCATCGATCCGGCACGATGCCCGAGAGCGCCAGCACCGCACCGTGCACGCCCAGTGCCAGTGCGGAGAAGAACGACGTGGCCGAGCCGCACAGCACGACGAAGTCCTCCCCTGCCGACGCCGAGAGGTAATCGGCGAGCAGCTGCATGTCGTTGCCGCTCTCCTTGACCCCGGCGATGTTCGGGTGGCGGCTGAGCAGGCCCACCGCGTCGGCCTGCAGCGTGACGCCGGTGTACACGGTGACGTTGTAGAGCAGCACGGGTACGGGCGATGCGTCCGCCACCTCGGGTAGTGCCGCACGAAGGCGTCGCTCGTCATCATGTTCTTGTAGAACGACGGCGTGCGGACCATGACGGCGCTGACGCCCAGGGCTGCGGCCCGCTTGCAGGCGGCAATGGTGGCACGCGTGGACTCGCGTGCCGCGCCGGCCAGCAGCGGCCGTTCTGCCGGCAATACGTCGCGGACGGCGGCGATGACGCGGTCCGACTCGTCTTCGTCCAGTTGCGGCGATTCGCCGTTCGAGCCAAGGACCACAAGGCCCGTGAGCGGGGTCGACAGGTATCGCCTGGCATTGCGGGCGATGGCGCCGGCATCCACGTCGCCGGACGAGGTGAAGGGTGTGACGAGGGGGTGGAAGACTCCCGAGAACCTCATGATGTGGTGACCTCTCGCAGTGGTGATCTTATCTGGTGAGGTGGTGATCTGGCGATGGATCTGCCGACCTGGCGAGCTGCGGACTGGGTGCCCGGGACTGGAGGGCGAGGTTGGTGGCGAAGGTGACGGCGAAAATCGCGGCGGCGGGGGCCAGGGTCCAGGGAAAGCGCACGAGGTTGTTGACGTTGCCGGCATCGGCCAGCATCCGGCCCCAACTCGGCAGCGGGTCGGGAAACCCCAGGCCGACGTACGACAGCGTGGCCTCGGCGAGGATGAACGCCGGCAGCAGCAGGCTGGCCTGCACGGCAATCTGCCCGGCGCACGCGGGCAGGAGGTGGCGCCACAGGACGCGCCAGGGGCCGGCGCCAAGCGAGCGCGCCGCGAGCACGTACTCGCGGTTCCGCTCCTGAGCCACCAGCGCGCGCACGCCGCGCGCCACGAATGGCCATCCCACGACGGAGAAGATCACGGCCATGAGCGCGAATACCACCCCCGCCGGCAGCACCAGCGGCAGCACGGCCCGCAGCACCAGCACGACGTAGACGACGGGCAGCACCAGGATGAAGTCGGCCGTGCGCATCACGGCCTCGTCCATCCATCCTCCGAGTGACGCGGCCAGGGCACCGAGCACGGCACCGAGCAGGGTCGCGCCCAGCACCGAAACCAGCCCGAGGCCAATCGACAGGCGCGTGCCGGCGAGCAGGCGCGAGAGCACGTCACGGCCGTCGCGATCGGCCCCCAGCAGGAACACCGGCTCGGCGCTGCCGCGCCAGGGCCATCCGAGGGTCCGGCTCCGGTCCTCCGCGAATCGCTGCTCGATGCGGTCTTCGAGCACGAGCGGGTACACGCCCAGCCCCTCAGACACGCGCGGAGGCATCGGCGGCGCGTGGACGAAGCCGCGGAACGATCGGCCCGCATCGTAGGGCGCGAGCCACGGGCCCGCCAGGGCGACCGCGGCGAGCGCGATGAGCAGGGCGGCGGCGCGGCGCGTCACGACCGGTGCCGCTCCCGTACGCGAGGATCCAGCATCGCGTGCACGACGTCGACCGCGAGCGTGCCCGCGGCCAGGCACGTCGCACCGGCTGCAGCGGTGCCGGCGACGAGGTACAGGTCGCGGGCGCGGAGCGCATCGAACATCAGCCGGCCCAGGCCCGGCCAGGCCGTCACTACTTCCACCACGAACGATCCGCTGAACAGCGACCCGATCATCAGGCCGTAGAGGGCCAGCACCGGCCCGAGCGATGCCGGCCACGCGTGGCGTGCCACGACGTCACGCGCCGACACGCCCCGGGCGCGGGTGGCGCCGATGAAGGGCTCACGCACGGCTTCGCCCAGGGCTTGCGACTGGATCCGCTCGAGCGTGGCCGCGAGCGGCAGCGCCAGGGCGAGGGCGGGAACCGGCAGGTGCGCCAGCACGTCGGCCAGCCAGCCGGACCACGAGACCGATCCGCCCACCGAGGTCATGCCCCCGGCAGGAAACCAGCCGGTGCGCGCCGCAACCAGCACCAGTAGCAGCGATCCGATCAGGGGTGGCGTCGAGACCATCAGCGTCGATGCGGCCCGCGCCAGCGCAGGGCCGGCCCCTGAGGCGTGCGTGCCGGTGTAGATGCCGAGCGGCAGGCCAATGAGTGTGGCCAGGACCAGGGCGGCCGAGGCGAGGATGGCAGTGTTTGCCGCGCGCTCGCCGAGCATGTCGGCGACGGGCCGCGAGTAGAGGACCGAGTCGCCGAAGTCCAGCCTGAACACCCCGGCCAGCCACGACGCATACTGCGCCGGCAGCGGGCGATCGAGGCCCAGTCGCGCCCGCTCGGCTGCGCGCGCCGGCGGATCGATGAAGGGGTCGGCGGCGATGCCGTCTCCGGGCGCCAGCCGGGTGAGCACGAACGCGGCGGAGGCCACGGCCAGGACGAGCAACGTGGCGAGCAGCGCCCGGCGAACGCAGAAGGTCAGCACCTCGCCCGCATTCTACGGCGTCACGGCAATGGTGTCGGCCGCCCAGAGCAACTGCGGCCGCAGGAGGGCGGGCGTGAGGTTCACGACGCGTGTCGCTGCGGCCGCGTAGAGGCGTGGCGCGACGAAATAGAGGGCCGGCACGTGCTCGCCGAAGACGCGCTGCACGTCCGCGAACAGCCGACGGCGCTCCGCGGGATCCGTGGTGGCGGCCTGCTTCGCCATGAGGTCGTCGATCGCCGCCTCCCACTCAGTGGCAGGCTTGGCCTGCTCCCTGTTCCAGATGTGCGCAGGACCCGAGCTGAGCCAGAAGTCCTTCGACAGCGCCGGGTCGAGATCGGACGCCAGATACTGGAAGAAGATCGACTCGAAGTCGCCCTTCAACATCCGGTCCACGAGCGTGTTCTGCTCGAGGGCCACGACGTCGACGGCCACCCCCACTTTCTTGAGCTCGTCCCGCACGAACGCGGCCTCGCGCTCCAGCACGAGGTTGCCGCGGAAGGTGAGCACCGTGAAGCGGGCCTCCGTGCCCTTCGGGTCCTCCAGCCACTCGTCCGCATCCCGGTTCTCGAGGCCCAGGCCGGCCAGCAGCGTCCGCGCCGTTTCCAGCGAGTGCGGATACCGCGGCACGTTAGGCGAGAACCACTCGCGGTTCCCCGGTGTCACCGGTCCCCAGACGGGAACGGCGGCGCCCAGGAAGACGGTCTCGGCCAGGGCCTCGCGGTTCACGGCATGTGAGATGGCCTGGCGCCACTCGCGGGTGGTGATCCAGCTCCTCCGCGGATCCTTCGACCAGTAGGGGTCGCGGAGGTTGAAGAAGAAGACGTCGGGATCGGTGGAGACGCCAAGGTCCAGCAGCTGCAATTTGCCGTCGCTGACCAGCGGGCGAATGGTGGCGATGTCCTCGGCCCTCACCTGCTGCAACAGGTCCATTTCACCGGACTGGAGGCGCACGAACTCGGCGTTCTGATCCGGCACGATCTCGAGCACGATCTCGTCCAGATACGGGAGCCGGGCGCCATCCGGCGCCGTGCGCCAGTAGTGCGGGTTGCGCGCCAGCACCAGCCGCTGCCCCGGCTCGTAGCGGGCCAGCTGGAACGGCCCCATGCCCACGAGGTCGGTCGCCGGCGTCGCCGCATTCCACGCGTCCTTGAACGTGCCGGCGGCCAGCGCGGCCTCGAGCTTGTGCCGCGGCAGGATAGGCAGGTTGTCGAGCAACCGCACGCCGGGACCAAAGGGCGCGGCGTACTCGACGCGTACCGTGCGGGCGTCGAGCACCGTCGCGGCGACGGGCCTCCCGCCCACCTGGAGCGTCGGGCCGAGGACACTGCCGGCCCTGGCGTCGTAGAGCGCCCGGAACGTGAACGCCACATCGCCGGCGGTGAACGGCGTGCCGTCGGACCACTGCAGACCTTCGCGCAGGGTGAGGGTGAAGGCCCGGCCGTCGGCGGAGGCCTCCCACTTCTCGGCGAGCCAGGGCTCCAGTTCCTGGGTCGCCCGATTGATGCGCACCAGCTTGCCCTGGGCGAGCAGCGAATAGAGCTCGGTGACGGTGCCGGCGGATACCAGCCGGTTGAACGAGCGTGGGTCGCTGCGGAGCGTCGCCGTGAGGCGGCCGCCGCGGGTTGGGGGGGCGATGGGCCTGTCCGTGACGCGCGATTCGCCTGGCGGCGGCGCCTGGAGGTCGCGCCAGAGGAGGTAGGCCGTACCGGCGATGGCCCCGACGAGGAGCAGCGTCAGCAGTGTGCGCGGGTGTCGGTTCACTTTTTAACCGGGTGGCCAATTTCTTGGCCAGCTGTGAAATTGCACACGTTCGTCAATTCCTTCGAAATGCGTGCAGATTCTGCGAGGTGTGGTGCGGCTGACACATCTGGGGCAACTTGCTGGCCGAAGTCTTGCCCGATTGCCCCGTTTGGAACTTCCGGCATCGTAAACCACGAAATCCCATCCGTGCAATGAGTTAGCGCCCGTCCACGGGGCCGCACGCGCGACTGGCACCGCCTTCGCCACTGTATCGGGCGGAGGTTTGAGGTTCATGCAGATGGTGCCTTTCGCAACGAGCTACATACCGACGCCGGTGTTTCAGCCGCAGCTGGGACGCAGCGTCACCATCGACCACGCTGCCAGTCTTCTCGGCGTCTCGCGCCGGACCATTTACTACCGGATTCGCGAGGGCCGGTTGCTGACCGTGCGGACCATCGGCGGTTCGCAGCGGGTGCTGATGTCGTCGCTCGACGCGGCTCGTGCGTGATCCGATGCCTCTTTCCCGTTCGTTTCAGCCACCGTTCGTTTCGCCCGAGGACACAACCATGACTCTGCAGCCGACTGACGCGAGGCACACCGCCCCCCCGGGCGTGTTTCGGTCGACATCGCAGTGCTTCACCACGTTCCTGCTCGCCCTCGCCCTGGTCGCGGTGGCCACATCGGCCGATGCCCAGCGTCGCGCGCGCCTGTCTTCCGACCTGCGGTCGCACCTCGATTCGGGCGCGACCGCGGCGAAGGACGTCATCGTCAGCGGCACCCCCGAGCGCATCTCGCGGCTGGCCGCCCGGCATGGCCTCACGGTGAAGAAGTCGCTTCGTTCGGGCGCGGTGCTGACGGCCACGCCGTCGGCGCTCGAGTCGCTTGCGGCCGACGCCGAGGTGGACGCGGTTTCGGCGGACGCGCTGGTGCGATCACAGATGGCGGTGACGACCGCGACCACCGGCGCCGACGCCGCGTGGTCGGGTCTGATCAACGAGCTGGGCGCCACGAGCGGCCGGGGCGTGGGCGTGGCCATCATCGACTCGGGCATCGCGGCGCATCCGGCGCTGGCGGGCCGGGTGGTGGCGAACGTGGATTTCACCAGCGAGCGGGGCCGGGGCGTGGATCGATACGGCCATGGCACGCACATCGCCGGCATCGTCGCGGGGCGGGCCTTCCGCCGGGGCGTGGAGGGCTCGGAGAGCGGCATGGCGCCGGGCGCGCACCTGCTGAACCTGAGAGTGCTGGGCGCGGACGGTTCGGGCAGCGCGAGCGACGTGATCGAGGCCATCGACTGGGCCATCGAGAACCGCCAGCGGTATGCGATTCGCGTGCTGAACCTGTCACTGGGCGCGGCACCGACGCAGAGCTACCGTGACGATCCGCTGTGCCAGGCGGTGGAGCGCGCGGCGCGCGCGGGCCTGGTGGTGGTGGCATCGGCGGGCAATTTCGGGCAGACCACGGACGGCCGGACCGTGCTCGGCAGTGTGACCTCCCCCGGCATTTCTCCCTTCGCCATCACGGTCGGCGCGCTGCGCACGCAGGGCACGGCCGATCCGAGCGACGACGTGGTGGCGCCGTGGAGCTCGCGCGGACCGACGATGGTGGACCACATCGTGAAGCCGGACCTGGTGGCGCCGGGCAGCGCGATTGTATCGACGGCGGCGGCGGGCGGGGCGCTGATGGCGCAGTATCCGGACCGCCTGGTCGACGGCCCGGGGCGGCTGGACTACTTCCGGATGAGCGGGACGAGCATGTCGGCGGCGGTGGTGAGCGGGGCGGTGGCGCTGCTGCTGGAGGCGAAGCCGACGCTGAACCCGCTGCTGGTGAAGCTCGCCCTGCAGGGAAGCGCGGAGTTCCTGCCGAATGACGGGCTGGTCGCGGGAGGAGCGGGGCGGCTGCGGCTGGAGGGGATCGAGCCGCTGACGCTCCAGACAGAGCTTGCAAACCCCAGTGGCCAGGTGACTCTCGCAGGCCTCACAACCGAGGAGCAGGCCGCTTTGGCTGAGTCCATCATCTGGGGCAACTCCATCATTTGGGGCAACTCCATCATCTGGGGCAACTCCATCATCTGGGGCAACTCCATCATCTGGGGCAACTCCATCATCTGGGGCAACTCCATCATCTGGGGCAAC
>Ga0209705_10000586_pt1 | contig 19011 bp, 17 predicted proteins | sample PPLLaktember2015_5_FD_187262 | JGI IMG/M metagenome (GOLD analysis project Ga0209705, IMG submission 187262) | Freshwater sediment microbial communities from Prairie Pothole Lake near Jamestown, North Dakota, USA - PPLs Lake P8 Core (1) Depth... | ecosystem: Environmental > Aquatic > Freshwater... | reverse complement strand
GGCCGCGCGCGTCGCAGAAGCGGCCGAGCAGGCCTATCGGGCTCTCCTCGAAGGCGGCGCGGAGCAGCGCGACGCCCTCCTCGAAGCGCGCCACCCGCTCGGCCGTGGCGACTGCGAACGCGTCGAAGGCGCGCTCGTTCTCGCCGAGCCCGAGGCCGAGCTCGAGACGACCCGCCGAGAGACCGTCGACGCTCGCGGCGTCCTCGGCCACGCGCAGCGGGTGGTGCAGCGCGAGGGCGAGGGGGCCGACGCCGATTCGCACGCGCGAGGTTGCGGCGGCGACCGCCGCGGCGAGAGGAAAGGCCGCCGGGATGGGCGCGCCGCCGGCGAAGGGACGCTCGGAGAGCCAGACCAGGTCGACGCCGCGCGCCTCGGCGGCGCGCACGTGGGCGACGATCTCGCGGTGCAGACGAGCCGCGGCGTCGGGGGCGTCCCGATCGTCGAGCGGCGCGGCGGGGTCGTATCGGAGGCCGAGGCGGAGCGTCACGCGGGCACGTTACCATCGGCCCATGACGGCCGAGTCCGCCCGCTCCGTCGCTCCCGCGCTCCCGATCGACGTCGACGCCCTGCGCGCGCTCCCGAAGGTCGAGCTCCACCAGCACGTCGACGGCTCGATCCCGGTCCGCACGGTCTGGGAGCTGATGCACCGGCACGGGCTCGCTCCGACGGCGACCCAGGACGAGCTCGAGAAGCTGCTCGTGCTCCAGCCCGACGAAGAAGGCACGCTGCTCGCCTACCTCGACAAGTTCCACTACCCGCTCTGGGTCACGCAGTTCTTCGAGAACATCGAGCGCGTCGTCGGCGACATCGTGGACGAGGCGGTCGGCCACGGCGTGCGGCTGCTCGAGCTCCGTTACTCGCCGATCATCCACACCTACGCAGGGCTCACGCTGCGCCAGTCGATCGTCGCGGTGCTGTCGGCGATGCGGAGCAAGATGCACGAGCACGCGGCGCTCGGCCTGCGCTGCGGGCTGGTCGTGATCGCGATGCGCCAGCAGGGGCCTCACATCGCGAAGATCCTCGCGCGCCAGTCCGTCGGCGAGGCGGCGCACCTGCACCGCACCTGCGGCGTGGTCGGCTTCGACATCGCCGGCGCCGAGCGCGGCACGCCGCCGCGGCTCTTCGCCGAGGCCTTCGAGATCGCGCGCAAGGGCGGGCTCGGCACCACCGCCCACGCGGGCGAGGACGAGGGCTCCCACTTCGTCTGGGAGGCGGTGGACGTGCTGGGCGTGCAGCGCCTCGGCCACGCCTGCTCGGCGGTGCAGGATCGCGAGCTGCTGCGGCGCCTCGCCCGCGACCGCATCCTGGTGGAATGCTGCCTCACGTCGAACCGCCAGACCGGCGCGGTGAGGCGCGGCGAGCCGCATCCGATCCAGCGTTTCCTCGAGGCCGGCGTGCCGGTCGCGATCTGCACCGACAACGTCACGGTGTCGCGCACCGACCAGCTGCGCGAGAGCGCGCTCGTGGCGGCGGAGGTCGGCGTCGACGAGGTGGCCCGGATCCATGCCGAGGCGCGCGCCTGGAGCTTCCTCGAGCGGCTGGCGCCGGCCGACGCACGATCGTCGCCCCGCGGCGCCGATCCGCAGCTATGATCACCCCACCTGCCCGCTGCCGCGCGAGCGCTGCCCCCTCCCCACCGATCCCACGCGCCCGCCGGCGCCCGAGACGCCATGAGCACGATCCTCAACCTCCACGCGCGATTCGTCGCCGCCCGCCCCGACGAGCGGAACGACTGCCCCGGCGTCGCCCTCGAGTTCGAGATCGAGCGTCCACGCCCCGACCTCGCGCGCATCGAGGACTTCGCCGCCCTCGGCCCGCCCGGCGCGGTGGCGGCGGTGTCGGGCATGGGTCGCGTGCGGCGGCTGCTCCGCGCCGCGCGGATCGCCCTGCCGCGCGCGCCGGCGGAGGCCCTGGCCTCGCCCGAGGTCATGAGCGCGCTGCTGGCGCGCGCGGCGGGAACGCGCGTCGTCCTCACGCTGCGGCCGCGCAGCACCTTCGCCTTCGTGGTGTGGACCGAGAGCGGCATCGAGACCGTCCCCGACGTGATCCAGGTGCTGGACGACGAGGAAGCCTGGCTGGTGCTGCGCCACGGCCGCCCGCCGGTTCGCGTGGCGCGCCGTCACGTCGTGCGCCACCGCCTCGAATGCCAGCGCTGGTGGGAGGTGATGAGCCTCGAGCCCGCCGCGCCGCGCTCGCCGGCCCAGGCCGCGCGCACCGCCGCGCGGGCGCGGACCCGCGCCGAGCGGGGGTGCTAGGCTGCGCGCGTGCGCAGCCGCTGGAACGACGACGAAGCCCGCGCCGCGATCGAGCGCCACGGAGAGCGGTACGGCGAGCCGCTGGCGCTCCGCGTCTACAGCTCCCGACTGATCGGCGCCGAGCCGGCGCTGGTGTTGCACGGCGGTGGCAACACGTCCGTGAAGGCGCCCTTCGCGACGCTGCTCGGCGACGACGTCGACTGCCTCTACGTGAAGGGATCGGGCTCGAGCCTCGACCGGGTCGAGCCGCGCGACTTCCCGGCCCTCGACCTCGCCTATTTGCGCCGCCTGCGCGCCCTCCCCTCGCTCTCCGACGAGGCCATGGTGAACGCGCTCCGCACGCATCTCTTCGACGCGTCGGCGCCGAATCCCTCCGTCGAGGCGCTGCTCCACGCCTTCCTGCCGCACCGCTTCGTCGACCACAGCCACGCCGACGCGGTGCTCGCGCTCACGAACCAGCCCGACGGCGAGAAGCTCGCGGCGGAGGCGCTCGGCGATCGCGTGGCGGTGCTGCCCTACGTGATGCCCGGCTTCCCGCTGGCGAAGGCCGTGGCCGAGGCCGCCGCACGGTCGCGCGGCGCGATCGGCATCGTGCTCGCGAAGCACGGGCTCTTCAGCTTCGGCGAGAGCGCACGCGAGAGCTACGAGCGCCACGTCGAGCTGGTGGACGCCTGCGAGCGCTTCGCCGCCGCCCGCGCCGGGCGCACCAGCGTGCGCGTCTCCGGCGTGCCCCGCGACGTCGCCCGCGCGCGCGTCGCACGGGCGGCGCCGATCCTGCGCGGGCTCCTCGCGGAGCCGTGCGAGGGCGACATTCCGTGGCGTCGGCTCGTGATGGAGTGGCGCGGCAGCGACGAGGTGCTCGCCCACTGCGCCGCGCCAGAGGCCGAGCGCCTCGCGCGCTGCGGCCCGCTCACGCCGGACCACGTGATCCGCACCAAGTCACATCCCGCCTTCGTCGCGGCGCCGGACTTCGACGACGAGGCGCGCCTGCGCGCCCAGCTCGAGCAGGCCGTCGCCGGCTTCCGCACGGCCTACGACGAGAGCTTCGCCGAGAACGTGCGCGCGAAGGGCGTCTCCCGCACGAAGCTCGACTCGGCGCCGCGCGTGGTGCTGCTGCCGGGGGCCGGCGCCCTCTGCTTCGGGCGCACGAAGGCCGACGCGCGGATCGCCGCCGACCTGACGGAGCACACGCTCCGCACCAAGGCGCTCGCCGAGTCGATCGGCCGCTACGAGGCGCTCTCCGCGAGCGACCTGTTCGACATGGAGTACTGGAGCCTCGAGCAGGCGAAGCTCGGGAAGAGCGTCGAGCGCCCGCTCGAGCGCCAGGTCGTGCTGGTGACGGGCGGCGCGGGCGCGATCGGACGCGGCATCGCCGACGCCTGCGCCGGGGCAGGCGCCCACGTCGTGCTCGTGGACCTCGACGCGCGCGCGGCGCACGCGGCCGCCGACGAGCTCGCGCAGCGCCACGGCGCCGGCAGCGGCCTCGGCCTCGGCGCCGACGTCACCGACGAGGCCTCGCTGCGCGCGGCCTTCGACGCGACCTGCGTCGCGTACGGCGGCGTCGACGTGGTGGTGCCGAACGCGGGCGTCGCCCTGGTGAAGCCGATCGCGGAGCTCTCGGCCGAAGAGGTGCGGCGCGTCGCCGACGTGAACTACGTCGGTGTGCTGCTCGCCGTGCGCGAGGCGGCGCGCGTGTTCCGCGCCCAGGGAACGGGCGGGAACGTCGTGATCAACGCCTCGAAGAACGTGTTCGCGCCAGGCCGCGACTTCGCGGCCTACAGCGCGAGCAAGGCCGCGGCGCATCAGGTCGGCAAGGTGGCCGCCCTCGAGCTGGCGGAGCTCGGCGTGCGCGTGAACCAGATCAACGCCGACGCGGTCTTCGCCCACGGCGAGACGGCGAGCGGGCTCTGGCGCGAGATCGGCCCCGCGCGGGCCCGCAGCCGCGGTCTCGCGCCCGAGGCGCTCCCGGAGTTCTATCGCGAGCGCAACCTGCTGCACGCGCGGATCGAGGCGCGGCACGTCGGCAACGCCGTCGTGTTCTTCGCGAGCCAGACCACTCCCACCACCGGCGCCACGCTGCCCGTCGACGGCGGCGTGCCGGAAGCCTTCCCGCGCTGAGGCGTGACGAGCCCCCAGGAGGAATCCCACGATGCAGCGGATCGAGATCGAGAAGCGCGTGAACGCGCCCGCCGAGAAGGTGTGGACGCTCCTCGCCGACCACGAGGGAATGAAGCGCTGGATGCCGGTGCGCGAGGTCGTGCGCCGGCGGCCCGGCGCGCCCGACCCGAACGGCGTCGGCGCCGTGCGCACGATCCGCGGCATGGGCCTCGTGCTCGAGGAGGAGGTGGTCGCCTTCGAGCCCGGGAAGCGTCTCGCCTACCGGCTCACGGCGGGCGCGCCCATCCGCGACCACGCGGGAGAGGTGACGCTCACGCCGGACGGCGCGGGCACGCGCGTGCGCTGGACCGTCGGCTTCCGGCCGATCGTGCCGGGCACCGGCGGGCTCCTCGCCTTCGCCCTGCGCCGGAGCCTGTCCCAGGGCCTCGACGGGCTCGCCCGCCTCGCCGAGCAGGCCTGACGCACCCGACATCCGAGAGCGGCGCCCGACGCGCCGGCGGAGGAACCGATGGCCACCCCGACCGTGATCCCGAGCATCGGTGCGCTGAAGCAGTTCGTGGGCAAGCCTCTCGGCACCTCGGACTGGGTGACCGTGACGCAGGAGCAGATCAACGCCTTCGCCGAGGCGACGGGCGACCACCAGTGGATCCACGTCGACGTCGAGCGCGCGCGGACGCAGTCGCCCTTCAAGACCACGATCGCCCACGGCTACCTCACGATCTCGCTCGCGCCGGCGCTGCTGCCCCAGATCGTGCGCGTCGAAGGCATCCGCATGGGCGTGAACTACGGCCTCGACAAGATGCGGCTCCCCGCGCCGGTCCCGGCGGGCGCGCGGGTGCGGCTCACGGCGTCGATCAAGGACGTGCGCGAGATGCCCGGCGGCGCCGCGCGCGCAACGTTCGGGCTCACGTTCGAGGTCGAGGGCGGGACGAAACCCGCCTGCTCTGCGGACGCGATCTACGTGTACTACCCCGCGTAGAGGAGCGAAGCGGTGGCCTAGGCTTCGAGGAACGCGCGGATTTCCCGCTCGAAGAATTCGGGCTGGTCGTGATGCAGCCAATGGCCGGCGTTCGGGACGTTCACGAGCTTTGCGTCCCGGAAATGGGCGATGCGTCCATCCTTCTCGGGATCGCTGGCCCAGCTCTCCTCGCCGCGTAGCAGCAGCACCGGACACGTGATCCTCTCCCAGATCTGCAGCAGGCCCTCGTAGTCGGGACGGACGGGAGACGAGCCGCGCACCAGCGGGTCGAACTTCCAGACGTAGCCGCCGTCCGCCTCGCGGCGCAGGCCGTGCTCCGTCAGGTGACGTGCGAGGGCGGGCGTGAGGTGCGCGTTCGCTTCCTGCATGCGCGCGACGGCTTCCTCGACGCTCGCGTAGCGACGCGGCGCGCGGGCGGCGAGGCCCTGCATCTCGGTCACCCAGCTCCGCAGGCGCTCGGCGGCGGGAACGGCGAGCAGGCGCTCGCGCATCTCCGGGGCGGGACCGAGCCCCTCGAGGGCCGCGACCTTCCGCACGCGCTCGGGGAAGACGCCGGCATGGTGCAGCACGATGGCGCCGCCGAGGGAGTGGCCGATCAGGGTCACCGTCTCCGCGCCGAGGGTCTCGACCAGCGCTGCGAGGTCGAGCACGAAGTCCGGGATGCCGTAGCGGCTGCCGGGCGCGGGATCGCTGTCGCCGTGGCCGCGCAGGTCGGGTGCGACCACGTGCCAGCGGTCGCGAAGCGCGTGCGCGAGGGCGTCCCAGCTTCGCGCGTGGTCGCGGCCGCCGTGGACGAGGACGAGCGCCGGCGCGCCCGGGTTGCCCCAATCGGTGTAGCGGAGGCGCAGGCGCTGCGACGAGAACGGGCGCGAGACGGGCTCCGGAGCGGCGGCGGGCGGCATCCGGCGCACGGTAGCGGGCGCAGCGGGATTGACGCCGCTGCGCGCGGCTCCGATCCTCGCGCGATGCGCGTGGCCCTGGCCCAGATCAATCCCACCGTCGGCGACCTCGCGGGCAACCGACGGCTGATCGAGGAGGCCGCGGCCAAGGCGGCTGCGGCGGGCGCGAAACTCGTCGTGTTCCCGGAGCTCGCGCTCACGGGCTACCCGCCGATGGACCTGCTCGAGCGCGACGGCTTCGTGCGCGACCAGCTGCGCGAGCTCGAAGCGCTAACGCCGGCGTCGCGGGACGTCGCCCTCGCCGTCGGCGCCGTCCTGCCGCTCGAGACGAAGCGGCCGAAGCATCTCGCGAACGCGGCCGTGCTGCTCGCGGGCGGGCGTCGGGTGGCCGTCCGCGCCAAGTCGCTGCTGCCGACCTACGACGTCTTCGACGAGAAGCGCTACTTCCAGCCGGCGGCCGAGCGCTCCGTCGTGCGCACGGGCGAGCTCGGCCTCGGCACGCTCGGCCTCACGGTCTGCGAAGACCTCTGGGCCGAGGAGATTCCGTACGGAATCGACCCGATGCGGGAGCTCGCCGCCGCGGGCGCCGAGCTCGTCGTGAACCTCTCGGCGTCGCCCTGGCACGTCGGGAAGCCGCGCTTCCGGCGCGAGCTCTTCGCCCGCCAGGCCGCGTCGACGCGACGCCCCGTGGTGTTCGTGAACCAGGTCGGCGGCAACGACGAGCTGATCTTCGACGGCGGATCGTTCGTGGCCGACGCCGACGGCCGCATCCGCGCCGCGCTCCCGCTCTTCGAGCCGGCGCTCGAGGTGGTCGACCTCGCCCTGCCCTCGCCGGGCGTGGCGCCGGCCGACGTGCCCGAGCTCTCGAACGTGGCGCAGCTCGAAGCGGGGCTCGTGCTCGGGATCCGCGACTACTTCCGCAAGCAGGCGCTCCCGCCCGGCGTCGTGATCGGCCTCTCGGGCGGGATCGACTCGGCGGTGACGGCCCATCTCGCCGTGCAGGCCCTCGGCCCCGACCGCGTGCTCGGGGTCGCCATGCCCGGGCCCTTCTCGTCGGACCACAGCATCGCCGACGCCTTCGCCCTGGGCCGGAACCTCGGGATCGAGGTGCGGCGGGTCGACATCCGCCCGGTGTACGAGGCGTATCTCGCGACCTTCCGGGCGCTGATCGGCCCGCGCGACGACTACGGCCTCGCGCAGCAGAACATCCAGTCGCGGATCCGCGGCGCGATCCTGATGGCGATCTCGAACTTCGAAGGGCGCCTGGTGCTCGCGACGGGAAACAAGAGCGAGCTCTCGGTCGGCTACTGCACTCTCTACGGCGACACCGTGGGCGGCATCGCGGTGCTGGGCGACGTCTACAAGAAGGACGTCTATGCCCTCGCGCGTCACGCGAACCGCAGCGGCGAGCGCATTCCGGCCGGCTCGATCGAGAAGCCGCCCTCGGCCGAGCTCGCGCCGAACCAGCTCGACCAGGACGACCTCCCGCCCTACGACGTGCTCGACGCGGTGCTGGAGCAGGCGATCGAAGGTGGCCTCGGCGCGGGCGCGATCGCGCCGCCGCCCGGGGCGACGCCGGAGGTGGTGCGGCAGATCGTGCGACGCCTCGACCGCAACGAGTACAAGCGGCGCCAGTCGCCGCTGATCCTGCGCTGCTCGAGCAAGGCCTTCGGCAGCGGGAGGCGGCTCCCGATCGTGCAGCGGTACGAGGCGAGCTGAGGGGCGCGCCGCCACGGCGCGCCCGCGGCGGGCTACGGCGAGGGAGCGGCGGCCTTGGCGGCTTCGGCGGCCACGGCGCGGACGTGCTCGGCGCGCGGGCCCCGGGCGCCCTCCTGCACCACGTACTCGACGGTGTCGCCCTCGGACAGGATGTCGTACTCGGCGCCATTCAGGCCGGAGCGGTGGAAGAAGACCTCCTTGCCGTCCTCGCCGCGGATGAAGCCGAAGCCGCGCTCGCGGACCATCTTCTTGATCCGGCCCTTGCACTTCGGTCCGACCGGCGCGCGCGGAGCGGCGGCGGGAGTGCCGGCGCCGGGGGCGCGGCGGCCACGGCCGCGGCCGGCGCTGTAGCGATCGGTCGCGATGAACTCGGAGCAGAAGAGGCCGGCCGGCACGACCAGGTCCTGGAGGTCGCTCGACTCCGGCGAGAGCAGCACCTCGTCCTCGCCCACGTCGACGACGGTGTAACGGAGACCGGTGTTCTTGTGCGTGACCTTGGTGGTGGGTTCGATCTCGTCGAGCGTGAGCATGGGCGGACCTCGAAACCGCGAAACGCGTCGCGCGGCGAAACTTTCCGAACCGGCCGATCGTTTCGAATGGAACGATCCGGACGAGCCGTTGGGGAGAAGCCGAAGCTTCCGGGGAGCCGGCAACTTAGGCGATCAGTGCCGTCGGGTCAAACCACGCACGGCGTCGCGGCGGGGCCGCGCGCGGCGCAGGGACGTCGTCGGGCTACGGTGCGCCGCGACCTTTCGCGCGGAGCTGCCGAGCCGTGAGCCGCCGACCCGTCCTCGCCCCGATCGCCGCCATGGCGGCGCTGCTCGGCGTCGCGTGCGCCCGCCCCGAGACGCGCGCGGCCGCCCCCGTCGCCGCGCTCCGGGTCGGCACCACGCTCGACTACGCACCCTTCAGCTTCGGCGTCGCGCCGGAGGCGGCCCAGGGCTTCGACCTCGACCTCGTCCGCCGCTTCGCGCGCGAGCGCGGGCAGCGGCTCGAGCTCGTCCCGGTGACCTGGCCCGAGCTCGTGCCGGCCCTCGCCGCCGCGCGCTTCGACGCGGCGCTCGGCGGTGTGACCGTGCGCCCCGACCGGAGCCTCGTCGGCCGTTTCAGCACGCCCCTCGCCGCGAGCGGCGCGGTCGTCCTCGTGCTGGCGGCGAGCCCGGTCCACGACGCGACCGACCTCGAGCGCCCGGGGCTACGCCTCGCGGTGAATGCGGGCGGCCACCTCGAGCGGGTCGCGCGCGCGCGCTTCCCCCACGCGGCGCTGACACCCGTCCCCGACAACGCCGCGGTTCCGGCGCGCCTCGCGAAGGGAGAGGCCGACGCGGTGATGACCGACTCGGCCGAGGCGCCTCGCTGGCAGCGAGCGCTTCCGCCGACCCGGACGATCGGACCGCTGACGCGCGACCGGAAGGCGTGGCTCGTCGGCGCCGACGGCGCCGATCTCGCGCGGGAGATCGACGACTGGCTCGCCGCGCGCGAGGCGGACGGCTCGCTGGCGGCGGCGCGGAAGGAGTGGCTCGGCGCGGCGGGCGCGCCGACGGCCTCGCCCGAGGCTGCGCTCCTCGCGGCGATCGACGAGCGGCTCGCCCTCATGCCCTTCGTCGCCGACGCGAAGGCGCGCGCCGGTCTGGCGCTGACCGATTCCGCCCAGGAGGCGCGCGTGCTCGCGGCGGGACGCCGCAGCGTCGCCGACGCCGCCGCCGAGAGCGGCCGCGCTGCGCCGCCGGACGCGGCGGTGGACGCGCTCTTCCGCGCCCTGATCGACGCCGCGGTCGAGATCCAGACCGCGCGCCTCGCCGAGCGCGCGGGCGCCCCGGCCGCCGCCGGGCCGGACCTCGAGCGCGAGCTCCGTCCCGCGATCGCCCGCATCAGCGACCGCGTGGCGCGCGCGCTGGTGGCGCTCGAAGGCCCGCTCGAGCCCGCGGCCCTGCGCGCGGAGGTCCGGGACGCGATCCGCAGCGCGGAGCTCATGCCGGCGACGCTCGACCGCATCGGCGCCGCGATCGCGGCCTGCGCCGCCGGGCGCTAGCGCCGGATCGGCGCCGTCCTCGCGGCGGCCACGGCCCGGCGCTAGCCGGCGTCGGCTCCCGCCTCGACCCGCTCCGCCTTGCCCTCCGCGATCCGGTAGACGCGGTCGGCGACGCCGAGGAGCGTCGTCTGGTGCGAGATCGCGAGCACCGTCATGGCGCCACGGAGATCATCGATCGCCGCCCAGACGGCGGCCTCGCTCTCGGGATCGAGGGCCGTCGTCGCCTCGTCGAGCACGAGCAGCCAGGGCTCGTGCACGAGCGCGCGCGCGATCGCGATGCGCTGGCGCTGGCCGCCCGAGAGCGCGGCGCCCCGCTCTCCCACCATGCTGTCGAGCCCCTCCGGCAGCCGCGCCACGAAGTCCGCGGCGTGCGCGCGCTCGAGGGCGCGCTCGACGTCGGCTCGCGTCACGCTGGGATCGCCGAGCGACACGTTCATCGCCACGGTGTCGTGGAGCAGGAACATCTCCTGGGGCACGTACCCGATGCGGTGGCGCCAGGCGTGCAGGTCGAGCTTCGGGAGCGGCACGCCGTCGACGCGCACCTCGCCTGCGCTCGGCTGCACGAGCCCCGTCACGAGATCGACCACCGTGGTCTTGCCCGCGCCCGAGGGCCCGAGCAAGGCCGTGATCTCGCCCGCCCCGATCTCGAGGTCGAGCCCCTCGAAGAGGCGGCGCTCGTCGTACGAGAACGTGACCCCGACGAGCTCGATCGAGCGCTCGAAGTGCGGCGCGGCCCCGCCGCTCATCACTTCTGCGTTGCGCTCGGCCTCGTCGATGGTCTCGCGCAGCGACCAGTAGGCGCTCTCGTCCACGCCCGCCTTCTGCTGGCGGCGCTGGAACTTCTTCACCACGTCGAAGGTGCGCTCGGCAAGCAGCGCGAGCAGCACGACGCGCCCGATCTCGAGCTCGAACACGCCGCGCATGAGGTAGATCGCGGCGCACAGGATCACCATGCTGATGATGTCCTGGAACGCGGTCAGCGCCTCGGTGGCGAAGGTGTCCTTCCGCATCGCGCGCTCGAGCCGGAGCGTGCCCTCCTCGAGCAGCGGATTCACGAGCTCCTCGCGCCCCATGGCCTTCACCGGCTTCACGCCCTGGAGCACGTCGGTGAGGCGCCCGAGCAGCGCCTTGTTGAGGCGCGTCTGGCGCTGGCCCGCGCGCCGCCCGGCCTTCACGAGGCCGTTCAGGGCGAGCGCCACGCCGCTGCCGAGCACGGCGGCGGCGAGGGTCGCCTGCCACGAGGCGGCGAGAGCGATCGCGGAGTAGATCCCGAACTGGATCAGGTGCGTGACCATGTAGGTCAGGTGAACGAAGGCGTTGGACGCGCGCTGCGCCTCGGTGGCGTAGGCGTTGCCGAAGCTGCCGACGCGTTGACGGACGTAGTAGCTCCAGCGCGCATGGAGCAGTGCGCGCACGAGGCGCAGCCGCAGGTCCTTCACCAGCGCGGCCACGGTGTTGCCGATGTGGCTGCGCGCGATCATCAGGAGCGCGCTGCGGAGCGCGAACGCGACCAGGATCAACACCAGGTACGCGCCCAGGCCCGGCGTCGCGCCGAAGAAGCCGAGCAGCGTCACGACCGCCGCCTGCAGCCGGTGCAGCCCGCCCTCGGCGCCCGGGACCGCAGCGCCGGGTGCGGGTGCCGCCGTCCCCGTCGCGAAGTTCACGAGCGGGATCAGCGACGAGAGCCCGATGCCCTCGAGCACGCCCGCGACGAGGAGGCACGCGAGCATCGTCGCGCAGTAGCCGGGATTCTCGCGCGCAAACTCTCGTAGCAGCCTCATCGCGCGCTCACGACCGCCAGATCAGGCGCACCGCGAGGCCGGCGAGGATCGGCAGCAGGATCGACACGGCGAAGCGGAGCAGCGCGAAGCGCGCGCCCAGGATCGGCACCTCCCAGGCGACGAGGCGATGCAGGGCGAGCAGCGACCAGGCCGTGAGGTACGCGACCACGACCGAGGTCGCCGCGCCGGAGCGCACGAACACGGCCGCGAGGGGCATCGCGGTGAAGGGGCCCGCGGGCGTCATCGCGCCGGCGAGCGTGGCGATCACGAGGCCGCGCAGGCCCGATTCCTGGCCGAAGTTCGCGCGCACCCACTCCGTCGGGACGAGCACCTCGGCCACGCCCGCCGCCAGGAAGGAGATCGCGATCAGGAGCCCGAACTGGAGCAGGAGCTCGCCGCCGCGGCCGAGCCCCTGGCCGAGCAGCACCGCCCCGCCCTTCGCGTACGCGATTCCCGCCAGCACCGCGAGAGCGCCGAGCACGATCAGGAGCCCGCCGTCGAGCACGGCCTTCCTCCGCGCCGCCATCAGTAGTAGACCGACCGCGTGCGGTGTCGCGGCGTGGCCTTGATCTCGGGGCTCTGGCCCCGCGTCCAGAGCACGTAGTCGAGGAGGCGCGGCGGCGCTGGAACGCCGCGGTGCGCGAGCGCCGCCGAGAGGCCCTCCACGGCGTGCACACCGCACGCGCGGATCTCGACCTCGTCCTCGCCACCCGGCGGCAGCAGCTCTTCGCGTGCGATGCGCGCGGCGAGCTCGGGCGTGTAGACGAGCACGCCGTGGTGCCGCAGCACGTGGGGCACGAGGTTGTCGGCGAAGATCGTCATGCGGTCGAGATCGCGGAAGGCGCCGGGGCCCTTGCCGTCGAAGGCGAGCGCGAGATCCGAGGCCGTGATCTGGGCGCGCTTGTAGAACGGCACCTCGCGGCCACGCCAGCTCGCGACGTCGCGGTAGTACGGCATCTCCGCGAGCCGCGTGACGAGGCTCGCGGCGGAGCCATCGGCGGCGGCGACGAGGGCCTCGAAGGAGCCTGCGAAGTCCGCCAGCAGGAACGCGCCGAGCTGGCGCAGCGCCGCGGCCCAGAGCCCGACGATCTCCGCGGCCTCGGGCTCCGCGAGCGTCTGCCCGACGATCGGGGCGAGCTCCTCGGCCTCGATCTCAGCCAGCTCCGCCGCGCTCCAGGGGCCGCCGGAGTCGAAGCGATCCTTCAGCCCGGTGAGGACCGTGAGCGCGCCCGAGAGCCGATCGCGCTTTCGGAGCTTCGGGAACCAGCCCGAGCCGAAGTTCACGGCGTTCCAGGTGACGACGAAGGCCAGCGTCGAGTGGGCGGGGCCCGCGTGGTGGTAGCGGGGGTCCCAGGTCGGCGCGGGCGGCGGCGCGGCGGCGAGCGCGTCGGCGAGGGCCTCGAGGCGTGCGGCGTCGATCTGCACCTGCCGCGCCCCCGCGGCGACCCTCGCGGCCCCGGCCCGTACGGCGTCGAAGACGTCGCTCACGGGCCGACTCCGACCAGGGTCAGGGCGCCGGGCAGCGCCTCGATCCGAACGGGCAGCGCACCCAGGGGCTCGCCGTCGATCTCGATTCGCAGCGGCGTCGCGCCGCCGACGGGCTCGAGCTCGACCACCCGTCCGCGCGCCGAGCCCACGCCGGCGACCCGCAGATGCGCGCCGGTGTAGAGCTTCGGCAGGTGGCGCAGGAGCCAGGCCTTCGAGCGCCCCTCGATCCACACCACGTCGAACAGACCGTCGTCCGGTCGCGCGTAGGGCGCGATCTGCATGCCGCCGCCGAAGTAGCGGCCGTTCGCGACCGCCGCGAGCGTGAGCGGGCCTTCGTGGAGCGTGCGGCCGTCCACGCGGAGCCGCGCGGCGGCGGGCCGGAAGCGCACCAGCGCACGCACCGTGCCGACCAGGAACGAGACCGTGCCGCCGAGGAGCTTGGGCGTGTCGTTCACGAGCTCGGTCACGAGACCGCTCACCCCGGCGCTCGTCACGTTCAGGAAGAAGAGCTCGCGCACCGCGCCTGCGTCGCCCTGGAAGCGCACCGACCCCGCGTCGAGCGCGCGGATCTTGCCGCGTGCGATCGCCGCGATCGCGGCGTCGAGATCCCGCGGCACGCCGAGGGCGCGCACCAGGTCGCCGCCGGTGCCGAGCGGCAGCAGCGCGAGCTCGACGCGCCCCCCGAGCCCCGCGGCGAGCAGGCCCGTCACGACCTCGCTGGCCGTGCCGTCGCCGCCCGCGACGATGATGCGCGCGGCGCCCCCGGCCGCGGCCTCCCGGGCGATGCGCTCGGCATCGCGCGGACCGCGCGTGGTCTCGACCACGACCTCGCCGAGCGCGCTGCGCAGCTTCGACGCGACCGCTTCGAACCGGTTCCCGGTGGCACCGTTGCGGCTCGCCGGGTTCATGATCACGACCGTCCGGGACGACACGGCGCCGAGCGTACCGCGCTGCGCGCCCGGGAGTGTCGGCGGACGCGGGGCCCGTCCCGATCCGCCCCAAAGCGAGGCAAGGGGGCGCCTCGACCCCCGGCCTTCGGTTAGGATGCGCGCCGATGACGCCGCGCTCGCTCCAGCTGACCGGGGCCGACGGCCACGCGCTCCACCTCCTCTCGTGGAGCGACGCCGGCGTGCCCCTCCTGCTCCTCCACGGCTTCGGCAACGACGCCCACGTCTGGGACGACTTCGCGCCGGCCGTCGCCCCCTACTACCGCACCCTCGCCCTCGACCAGCGCGGCCACGGCGACTCCGCCCACGACCCCGAGCTCCGCTACGACCACGACTCGATGGCCCGTGACGCGATCGCGGCCCTCGACGCCCTGGGCATCGAGCGCGTCGTGCTGGTCGGGCACTCGATGGGCGGCCGCGTCTCCATGCGCTTCGCGCGGCGGCATCCGGAGCGCCTCGCGGGCCTCGTGATCGTCGACGCCGGCCCTGAGCTCGACGCGCGCGGCGTGCTGCGGATCCGGCTCGACGCGGAGGCGAACATCGATCCCTCGTTCGGGTCGGTGGAGGAGTACGAGCGCGTCCTGGCGCGCGCCTACCCGCTGGCGCGGCCCGAGGTCGTCGCCCGGCTCGCACGCCACGGCCTCCGCCCCCGTGCCGACGGCCGGCTCGTGCCGAAGACCGACCCGGCCTTCGCGAGAACTGGGGGAAGGTTCCGCCCGAGGAGGCCGCGCGTCGCAGCGCCGAGGAGACGGCGATCCTGTGGGAGGCGCTGCGCGGCACGCCGTGCCCGACCCTCGTGGTGCGCGGCGCCGCGAGCGACGTGCTCTCGCCGGAGACCGCGGACCGCATGGCCGACGAGGCCCTGCCCCGCGGCAGCCTCGCCGTGGTTCCGCGCGCGGGACACTCGGTGATGCTCGACAACCCCGAAGGGTTCCAGGACGCCGTGCTGCGCTTCGTGGTGGGCGACGCCTGAAGAATTCTCCCCGGACTGCGACCAACCCGCAGCTAGGGTCGGGACGAGGTGGCACGCACCGCGTCGGAGGAACCATGACCGCACTCACGCACCGCGCCGGCCGCACCCTCCGGGTCGCCCTCGCCGTCGCCTTTGTCTTGCCGTTCGCGCGCCCCGCGCTGGCACAGGAGACGGACGGCGCCCGCGCCACGGTCGAGCGCTTCCACGCGACCCTGCTCGAGGCGATGAAGGAAGGCCCGAAGCTCGGCTACGCGGGCCGCGAGAAGCTGATCGCGCCCGCCGTCGAGAGCACCCTCGACCTCCCCTTCATGTCCAAGGCGGCCCTCGGCCGTCACTGGGCGGCCCTCGATCCGGCGACGCAGGAGAAGGTGCGGATGGCCTTCACCGGCTGGTCCGTCGCCAACTACGCCTCGCAGTTCGCGAGCTTCGGCGGCGAGCGTTTCGAGACCGTGGGCGAGGGCGATGGCGGCCAGGGAACGACGCTCGTGCGCACGAAGATCATCGAGGCGAGCGGCAAGGAGACGCCCCTCGACTACCGCATGCGCAAGTCGGCGGCGGGCTGGCGCGCGGTGGACGTGCTGCTCGACGGCACCGTCAGCCAGCTCGCGCTCTACCGCGCCGACTACTCGGCCGTGCTCGAGCGCGGCGGCGTCGATGCGCTGCTCACGACCCTCGCGGAGAAGACGGCCGCGCTCGAGGCCGCCCCGCCCAAGCCGCGCTGACGCGCGGCTGCGACGCTCCCCTCAGCGCGCGGCCGGCTCCGCCGGCGCCGCGACCGGCGCGACCGCAGGGTCCGCCGCGGCCTCGTAGATCGAGCGCGACGACAGCTCCGAGTCGAGCTTGCGCTGCTCGAGCTCACCCTTGCGGTTCATCAGGTACGCGCCGCGCAGCGCCGAGTAGTAGTCGAGGGACGAATCGCGGAGGGCATTGATCTGGTCGAGGTGCGACTCGCGGTGGCTGAGCCCGGCCGTGGCGTCGAAGAAGAGCCGCTCCGCCGGACCCAGCACCCAGAACTGCGGGCGCAGAAACGAGTCGATGCCGTCGCCGATCGCGTCGCGCGCCGTCGAGGGACCGAAGAGCGGAAGAACGAGATAGGGGCCGGCCGGCATCCCGTAGGTGTAGAGCGTCTCGCCGAAGTCCGACTCGTGCTCCGCCAGGCCGAGGCGCGAGGCCGGGTCGAAGAAGCCGGCGACCCCGATCGTCGAATTGATGGCAAAGCGGAACACCGTGACGATCGCGTCGTGCGGCTCGCATTGCAGGACGTCGTTCGCGAGGACGCTGACCGAGTTCAGGTTGTCGAAGGCGCGGCGCAGCGCGACGCGCGCCGGGGCCGGCACCACGAAGCGGTACGCGTTCGAGATCGGATCGAGCACGGCCCAGTCGATCGCCTCGTTCACGCGGAAGAAGCCCCGGTTCACGGGCTCCAGGGGATCGCTCGGCTCCCGCTCCAGGCTCGCGAGCAGCGCCGCATCGCTCGCGGCCTCCGCGGGTGCGGCGGTCGCGGCCGGCTCTTCGGTCATGCGCCCGGCTTCGGAGGGTGCCGTCCCCGCGCAGCCGAGCGCTCCCACGAGCGTCGCGGCGAGCCCGAGAGCGCGATGGCTCCAGGAAGGGCCCGCTGCTCGCCGCACCGGGAACGAAACGACCGGCATCCCACCCCCAAGCATCGAAGTGCGAGCCCCGAGGTGGGCCCGGTTCCGACACGCCCATGGTTTCGACACGCCCATTGTACGGAGCGAGACGCTCCGGGCCAGGGAAGGGGCCGGGAAGGGATTCGCCCGAGGCGCGTGCCCCGGCGAAACTGGCTACGTTCCGCGCGCCCCCCGGGAGGCCGCACGCATGGACGTGTTCCAGAAGTGCTTCGACTACAAGTACGTGGATCAGGTGCGAGAGCTCGGCGTCTACCCGTACTTCCGGGTGCTCACGTCGGGCCAGGACCCGGTCGTCACGATCGACGGTCGCGACGTCGTGATGCTCGGCTCCAACAACTACCTCGGGCTCACGAGCCATCCCGAGGTGAAGGCCGCCTCGATCGCTGCGATCGAACGCTACGGCTCGGGCTGCGCGGGCTCGCGCTTCCTGAACGGCACCCTCGACATCCACGTGCGGCTCGAGGAGCGGCTGGCGGCGTTCATGCGACGGCCCGCGGCGGTCATCTTCTCCACCGGCTTCCAGGTGAACCTCGGCGTCATCTCCTGCCTGCTCGACCGCTCCGACGTCGTCTACCTCGACAGCCTCGACCACGCCTGCATCCTGGACGGCGCGCGCCTCGGCTTCGCGCGCCACGCGAAGTTCCAGCACAATGACATGGAGGACCTGGAGTCGAAGCTCCGGGTCGCCGCGCCCGAGAAGGGCAAGCTGATCGTCGTCGACGGCGTATTCTCGATGGAGGGCGACCTCGCCGACCTGCCCGGGATCGTCGCGCTGAAGCGACGCTATGGCGCGCGGCTGATGGTGGACGACGCCCACGGCCTCGGCGTCTTCGGCGCGAACGGCCGCGGCAGCGCCGAGCACTTCGGCCTCGAGGACGACGTCGATCTCGTGATGGGCACGTTCTCGAAGTCGCTGGCCGCGATCGGCGGCTTCGTCGCCGGCGAGCCGAAGGTGATCGACTGGATCAAGCACCACGCGCGCACGCTGATCTTCTCGGCGGCGCCGCCGCCGGCCAGCATGGGCGCCGTGCTCGCGGCGCTCGACATCCTCGAGCGCGAGCCCCAGCGGCGCGAGCGGCTCTGGGACCACACCCGCTACATGATGCGCGAGCTCACGACGCTCGGCTTCGACACGGGCGCCTCGGCATCGCCCGTGATCCCCATGGTCGTCGGCGAAGACCTGACCGCGTTCCGGATGACGGCCCGCCTGTTCGAGGAGGGCGTGTTCGTGAACCCGGTGATCTCGCCGGCCGTCCCGCCGGGCCACGCCATGATCCGAACCTCGTACATGGCGACCCACGAGCGCTCGCATCTCGATCGAGCCCTGGAGGCGATCGGGAAGGTGGGGCGCGAGATGGGCGTGATCCGCTAGCGGGAGCCCTGCTCGAGCCCGAGCCGGCCCGCGAGATCGTCCACGAACTGCCTCGCCACGCGCCCCGAGCGGCTCGAGCGATCGAGGGCGAAGCGCAGCGCCTCGGCGCGCAGGCGCTCCGGCGCGACCGCGAGCCCGGCCCGGGCGGCGTGGTGCGCCACGATCCGCAAGTAGGTCGCCTGGTCGAAGCCGTAGAAGCCGAGCACCAGGCCGAAGCGGTCCGAGAGCGCGAGCTTCTCCTCGAGCGCCTCGCCCAGATGGAGCTCGCCCGCATCGTCGAGGCGCGCGGCGCGGTTCTCGCCGACGCGCTCCGGGATCAGGTGGCGGCGATTGCTGGTGGCGACGATGCGGACGTTCGCGGGCGGCGCCTCGAGGCTGCCCTCGAGCGCCGCCTTGAGCTCGCGGTAGGCGGGCTCGCCCTCGTCGAAGGAGAGGTCGTCGCAGAAGAGCAGGAAGCGGTGCGGCGCGCCGCGCAGCGCGGCCAGCACGTCGGGCAGGTGTACGAGGTCGGATTTGTGCACCTCGACCAGGCGCAGGCCCCGGGCCGCAAAGCGCGGCAGGAGGCCGCGCACCGCCGACGACTTGCCCGTGCCGCGCTCGCCGAAGAGCAGCACGTGGTTCGCGGGCAGGCCCCGCACGAACTGCTCGACGTTGCGAAGCAGGCGCTCGAGCGAGCGTTCGACGCCGACCAGGTCGTCGAGGTCGTAGCTCGCGGGCGCGAGGATCGGAACCAGCCGGCCGGGCCCGCCGCGTGCGTCCCAGCGGAAGGCGGTGTGCCGCTCGAAGAGCGCGGCCGCGC
>Ga0209705_10000585_pt1 | contig 19033 bp, 12 predicted proteins | sample PPLLaktember2015_5_FD_187262 | JGI IMG/M metagenome (GOLD analysis project Ga0209705, IMG submission 187262) | Freshwater sediment microbial communities from Prairie Pothole Lake near Jamestown, North Dakota, USA - PPLs Lake P8 Core (1) Depth... | ecosystem: Environmental > Aquatic > Freshwater... | reverse complement strand
CTTGACTCTCCGTCCATACTGCTGTAATACCTGCAGCCAATAGCCGCGCAGCCGGTTCATCGCTCCGGCGCTGATCGGTCGCACAGACTCTACAGCCAGGATACGGTTCCCATTGGATAACAACCCGCCCACCACCACATCGCTGTTAACCGCTTTCCGCAGGTGTCCCAGCAATAATTTAAACAGGTCGTTGTAAGAAAGGGTATAACCGATTTTTTGGCTGAGCTCGTACAACTCAACCAGCTCTGCCGTGCGCTGGGCAACGGTCCCTTCCAAATCCTCTGCATGCAGGCGCACGCGCCCGTAAAGCACGGCGTTTTCCAGGGCAATCGATATTTGTCCCGCCAACACCTGCACCAAATCACGATCTTGAGCCGATAATTGTCCCGCGGTGTGGGTCTCGATATTGATGACACCCACTACCTTGTTCTCACGATAAATGGGCACCGCCAGCTCTGCCACGGTACGCCCGACACAAGCCTGGTAATCGGGATCGGAATTCACATCCAGAACCAGCGCCGCCTGTCCGGTGCGCGCCACCCGCCCGACAATTCCCTGTTCCAGCGAGAGCAAGTTTAATTGTGGATCAGCTCCATGATATGCTCGTTGCACCAGGGTGTTTCCCTCGATTAAAAAGATTTCCACTTGAGGGTATCCCAGGCGCTGCGCCAACTGGGCCGCAGCTTCGTTAAGTAGCTCTTGCAGCTCCAGGCGCCGGTTGAATGTTTGAGCCAGACTCTGGATCAGGGTGATCTCCGTCAGACGACGCTGCACCTCCTTGTAGCGTGTGGCATTGCTCAACGCCAGGCCTACTTCCTGGCAAATTGCCTGCAGCAAATCCAGGTGATCGTTACTGAATGCGTTGGAATCCGGATGTAATACACTCAAGACCCCCAGCATGCGCGCTCCAACGGTTATCGGGGCGCTGATAGCCGATTGGACCTGGTCATCCACTCCCTGCAGGTAATACCAGCGTGTATCCTCCTTCACATTCACCACGATAGCAGGTTTCTCGTTCTTGAATACCCATCTTACCAGGCCCACCTCAGAATGTACCCTCAAAAAGGCATTTACATCTTCCAAAGACGACTCGGACCCACCATAGATCGCCCGCAGGCTCAATTGATCTTCCTGGGGCAGATACAGGAAAGCCTGACCCACCAGCCCATTCAGCGCTTGGCAAGTGAGGGTTATGGCGCGCTGCAGGATCTCATCGGGTTCCAGGCTGGTTGCCAGTTCACGGCTCACATCGTACAGCAGACTGAGATGGCGCTGCTCTGTAGCCGCCTGTTCGAACAAGCGCGCGTTCTCGATAGCAATGGCAGCCTGATCACCCAACAGACGCAGCAAGCGCAGCTCGCTGGCCGAGAAGGTGCGCGCTTGCTGGTATGAGACATTCATCACCCCCACCACCCGTTGTCCTATCTTTAGCGGTAGACCGATGATCGCACCCCTCCAATCCGCTGGCACTCCCTTGTAGAGCGGGTGGGTGGTCATATCGGGTACAACGATGGCCTCACCACCACGGGCAACGGAATAGGTTAAGCCGCCCGGACGCGGGATGGCAATCGGCTTGCCGCGCCTCCCATCCGCCCATAAGGCTGCCCCAAAGACTAGCCGGTCGTTATCTGGATAGTACAGGAAGATGTGGCTGTTTTGCGCATCTGGCAATAGATGCAGGACATTACTCAGAATCGAATCCAATACCTCAGGCAGCTCCAGGCTGGCAGTCAGGCTTAAACTGGCCTGGCGTACAGCCTCAAGCTCAGCGGCGCGCTTTCCCTCCGCCTCAAACAGGCGCGCATTCTCAATCGACGTGCCGGCATGCCACGCGAAAGATTGTACTAACAAAATCTCTTCCTCGGTAAAGCCTCCATGACTGGACCGGTCCAGGCTGAACAGACCGATGCACTCCTCGCGCACGAACACGGGCACGCCCAGCCAGGAATTAATGTGCCGGCTCTGGTCATTAACCTGCCAGTCTGGGTGGTCACGAACATTCTTAAACGTGAGCGGCTGCCCGCTGCGCACAACCTTGCTACAGAAAAATTCAGAGTCCAGATCGAACCATACCGCATCGATCATCTGGGGATCCACATATTTGTCGTACCCCCACCAGACCTTGATCTCCAGGCGGTTCCCCTCGACCAGCATCACATTTCCACTATCGAAGGCCAGGACGCGCTCCAATTGCTCCAGCACAGCTTGTAAAACCTCATGCAACGACAGCGTCGAGCTGATAATTCGCACAGCATCGCGCAGGGCATCCGAGCGCTCCCGCGCAGATCGCTCGGCTTCGAACAAACGCGCATTTTCAATCGCTACCGCGGCCTGGTTGGCAAACGCCATCACTGTATCCCCATCGGCTGCGGTATAGGCCCCCGCCACGCGGCTATCAACGTTCAGGCTGCCAATAAAACGACCCTTGACCAACAAAGGAGCGCCAATCCAGCCTCGAATATAATCCAATTCGGGGTGCGGTATCCAACGTGGATCATTCCGCGTATCTTCTACCACCATCACTCTTGCCTGGGTCCATTTGATCTCCATCAAGGGTTCGCTCAGGTCGTGCACTACCTGCCGGACTTGATCAAAATCAACGAAACCACGTCCGGCAGCCATCTCCAAATATCCATTTTGATCCAACAGCTGGATCGAAGCACAGTCATAGCGAACGACACGTCCCAGTAAATCCAGAATGTTTTCCAACACTTCAGGCAGGCTGAGCTGCGATGTGAGCAGAGCCCCCAATTCTTGCAAGGTTTGAGCCCGCAGTAGTTGAGAACGTTCTGCTTTGAAAAGGCGTGCGTTTTGTATGGCGCTGGCTGCCTGGTTCGCAAAAGCCTCGGCCAGCCCAGCCGCTTCATCATCGTAAGCTCCGGGCTCCCGGTTATCCAACGTAACGTAACCGATTACCTCGCCGCGTGCGATCAGCGGCACCCCCATCCAGCCCCTGACATAACTGGTTTCCTCCCAGCGTTGAAAATGCTGGCTTTCCTGCGCATCCTCCAGAATGATGGAACTTTTCCGTTGCCTGATCTCTGAAAAAAGCATGTCATCTGCAGGAAATCCGTTTCCGATCACGTCTTCCGGGTGTGCAAATCCCTTAGCAGCAACGATCTTTAATCGATTGTTTTCAAGCAAAAAGACCGCTGCGCTGTCGTAAGGCACCACCTCTTCCAGATGCGCCAGGATCGACCCCAACACCTGGTCAAGATCCAGGCTGGATGTCAGCACTGCGGCAGCTTTCCCCAGCATCTCCGCTTCCTGGCGCCGGCGGCGCTCGGCCTCGTACAAACGGGCGTTGCTGATCGCCACGGCTGCCTGGTTGGCGAACAACGTCAGGAGATTCAGGTCGGATTGAGAAAACAAGCGCGTCGAGGCGTCATCCAGAATATCCAGCACCCCGATCACCTGATCTTGCCAGATCATGGGCACGACGATCACCGCGCTGAAGGGTTTTCTATCCTCGTAAACGGCTGCACGCCCAGGCCATTGACTGTAGTCATCAATGACCAGGGGTTTACCCGTTTCAGCAACCAGCCCCGCAGCGCCTTCTCCATAACCCAACACAATTCCACTATAATCTTCCTTGGTATTGAGACTGACGACCAGGTTCACCGTGCGCCGGCGCGAGTCGCACACATACAGACCGCCGCCGCTGCCACCCAGCAGCCCAACCGCGCGTTCCACAACTTTATGCAATAACTCTGTCAGATCCTGTATGGAGTTGATATCGATGGATAGCGAATACAGCCCGGAGAGCGCTTCGGCGCGCTGCAGCAGGTCTTTCTCCATATTTTTACGATCGGTGATTTCGCGCCCCAGTACCAGCAAGCGTTTACGGCTGCCATCTGGATGGAACATGGGCACTTTAATGATATCGAAAGCTTGCTCGAGGCCTTCTGGGGTAACGAAGAACTCCTCGTTCCTAAAAAGCGCCCCCTTTTGCCAGGCCCGCTCATCCGAAACCTCGCAAACCTCGAAAACTTCCTTGAATTGTGGTTTAAGCTTGGCCAGTTCCCGATCGCTCTTTCCAACGTAGTCAATGTCCCCAAGCTGGAACATCCGCAGCATCGCCTGATTCGCGCTCACCCAACGCCCCATTCCATCCTTGATACACACCGTATCAGGGATGGCTTCGATCAGCTCGCGCACGCTATCCTCATTCCCGCTCAATCGTGTGAGCAAATGGGCGTTTCCCAGGGATGAATCTCCCGGGTTTTGAGATTCTGCCATTATTAGATTATAGACCGGTTTCAATCAAAATCGCCTTACGATTCTATTCGTTGGCCATAAAAAAAGAGCTGTTGGGCGGCGATATTGCCGCCCAACAGCCTGTTCTGGTATTCGGGTCCCCTCCCCTGTTCTGGGCAAGGATCAGGTGTGAGAACTTAGAACAATCCCACCACGCGTCCGGTCTCTAAATCCAGGTCCACGTCGTAGAACACCGGGCGAGTGGGCAAACCGGGCATGGTGCGCATCGTGCCCAGCAGCGGGTACAAGAAGCCAGCCCCTACCGAGGCGCGGATATCGCGGATGGGTATGCGGTAGCCTTTGGGCACGCCTTTCAGTTCGGGATTATGGCTCAGGCTTAAGTGGGTTTTAGCCATGTTCATCGGTAAGTCAGCGAAGCCCAGGCGCGTGTACAGCTCGATCTTGGCTTCTGCCTCAGGCGAGTAATCGACCCCGTCTGCCCCGTAGATCTGCGTGCAGATGATCTCGATCTTCTCTTTGATCGAAATGTTCAGCGGGTAGAGGAATTTGAAGTCATTGGGTTTTTCGACAGCCTTCACCACCGCCTCTGCCAGCTTGACAGCGCCTTCGCCGCCATTCATCCAATGGGTGCTGACTACAGCATCTTCGGCGCCGGCTTCCACAGCCGCCTGGCGCACCAGCTCTACCTCAGCCGGGGTGTCATCTTTGAATGAATTCACCGCCACTACCACCGGGATGCCAAAGCCGCGCGCATTACGGATGTGGTGCTGCAGGTTCGGTAGGCCCGCTTTCAGCAGGTCCAGGTTCTCATCTGTATAAGCCGCGTCAAGCGGTTTGCCAGCGACCACCTTGGGGCCGCCGCCATGCATCTTCAGGGCCCGCACCGTCGCCACCAGGACAACTGCATTGGGGATCAGACCTGAATAGCGGCATTTGATATCGAAGAACTTTTCCATGCCGATATCCGCGCCGAAGCCCGATTCAGTGACCACATAGTCCGCCAGTTTGAGAGCGATGCGGTCGGCGATGATCGAGCTGTTCCCGTGAGCAATGTTAGCAAACGGTCCAGCGTGCACAAAGACCGGGGTGCCTTCCAGGGTTTGCATCAAGGTCGGTTTGATAGCTTCCTTCATCAGGACGGTCATCGCACCTGCCACACCCAGGTCCTCAGCGGTGACGGCCTCGCCCTTTTTGTTCGTGCCGATCACGATACGCCCCAGCCGTTCGCGCATATCAGCTAGATCTGTTGTCAGCGCCAGGATTGCCATGATTTCACTGGCAACGGAAATATCAAAACCGGTTTTGCGCACCATGCCCTTCTCTTCGGGGCCCTCACCGATCGTGATCTCGCGCAGGAAACGGTCATTCGTGTCGACCACCCGCCGCCAGGTAATGCTGTCTGGATCGATATCCAGCCGGGCAAAACGGCTGCGTTCTTCTGGGGTCAGATCTTCCGGATCGGTTTTATCGATACCCAGCTTCTTCAAACGCCGCAGCATCGAAGGAGAGAACCTGCGAGTCCCATCCTTAGCCATTGGGCAGAGCGCATTAAATAGCTTGTTGTCATCCGGCTGAGAAGCCTCGTGGAAAATGCGCGTATCAATCGCAGCAGCCAGCAGATTGTTCGCGGCTGTGATGGCATGGATGTCGCCCGTCAGGTGCAGGTTGAAATCCTCCATGGGCACCACTTGGCTGTACCCACCGCCGGCAGCTCCGCCCTTGATGCCGAAAGTCGGGCCCTGGCTGGGCTGGCGGATGCAGGTGAAAACCCGCTTCCCTAAATGTGCACCCAGCGCCTGGCTTAGCCCTACCATCGTTGTGGATTTCCCTTCTCCCAAGGGAGTGGGCGTGATGGCGGTCACATCGATGTAAACACCATCGGGCACATCCTTAAGCCGCTCCAGAACTTCCAGATTGACTTTGGCTTTGTATTTGCCGTGGAATTCAAACTCATCCGGTAGCAGACCCAGCTCATCAGCAATCTGGCTGATCGGTTTAAGATCTACCGCTTGGGCAATCTCAATATCCGATGGGACCGGAACCAGCCTTTTAAGCTTGGTGGGCTCGAAACGACGGAGACCAGGAAAATCTTTTACTGCGTTCATATTCTCTCCTTTTAATTTCTTTGTAGTGACTTTGCCGTAGTAGAGCTTGCCCTAAAATTTGGGAGATCGTATCCATTTAGATACTTATTGTGACAGATTTCATTATTTCAAGCAAGGGACTGAAATCATCTTCACGCGTGCCGAGTGTCACGATTCTATGGTTACAGGTCTTTAACCAGGTAGGACGCGCCGCGCCGGAAGCCTCGTCCCAGATAATAGGAGCGCGTGCCCACGGCTGCGATCACTGCCAGGCGGCGAAATCCTCGCCATCGGGCGATGCGCTCTGCCCGTCGGATCAGCCGTGTCCCCAATCCGATATGCTGGGCGGCCCCTTGTTGATCGTCGCCCACCGGCACAGATTGCCCGTACACATGCACTTCCCGGATGATGGCAGCTTCCCGCAAATCTTCAAAACCGGTCTCGATTGAACCAGGCGTGGGTAATGAGAGGCGCAAAAAGCCAGCCAGACGGTCCTCTAGGGTGACGTAGGAGAGAAAGTGTTCCAGCGCCCCGCCCGCCTGGTAAACCTGGTTTTCTGCACGCAGCGATCCGCTTTCCACTCCATGGCCGCGCACCTCGCGGCAGCGGATGCACTGGCAACGTTGGCCGCGCCGCTGCAGCTCCTGGTGCACATCCTGGCGCAGGCTGGTGCGCTTATTGCCTTCCACAACGTTGGTAGAGGGGATATCCCGGATAACGCGGTTCACCCGGCAGTAACGCGGGATGCTGGGTTTAATGTCCGCGATCAGATCGACCAGTTCCTGGGTGCTGTAAGGGCGATATTCACCCCGCAGCCAGTACGCGTACAGGTCAGCGTTTGCCAATAGCTGAGTGGGATATATCTTTATCTCATCCGGGCAATGTGCGTGCCACAAGCCCATGAAGTCAGCCCGGTCTGTTTCCGGTGTGGCTCCCAGCAGGTTGGGCATCCAATGCAAAACGATCTTGAAGCCAGCCGCTCGCAGCAGCGCCGTAGCCTGCAAGGTTTCAGCCACGCTGTGCCCGCGTTGGTTGAGCTCCAGAATACGGTCATCCAGGCTCTGGGCGCCCATCTGCACCTTAGTCACTCCCAGGTGGCGCAGCCAGGCCAGTTCTTCCGGATTCACGTGATCGGGGCGGGTCTCGATGACCAGGCCTACATTGCGGTGCCGGGCGTCTTCGTTTAGGCTGTGCGCCTCCTCCAGGTTCGGGGATTCCACCTCGTTCAAAGCCTCAAAACTGCGCCGCACGAACCACTCCTGGTAATCTCGCCGGTAGGAGCTCCAGGTGCCTCCCAGGATCAGCAGCTCGATCTTCTCAGTAGGGTGCCCCACCGCCTCGAGGGCTTCCAGGCGGGAGGCCACCTGGTCGTAGGGATCAAAATCGTGCTGCAAGGCGCGCATAGCCCCGGGTTCATCCGGCAGGTAGCTTTTGGGCATGCGCACATCTGTCGGGCAGAACACGCATTTGCCGGGGCATGGGTAAGGCTTGGTGAGCACCGTGACCGTGGTCACTCCCGAAAGTGTGCGCACCGGCTTCATACGGATGCGCGCCAGCAAAGCCGGGTCTGCCTCCCACACCCCGCTGGCGATCAACTGGCGATAGGCTGCCACCAAGACATGCTTGGCAATGTGACCCCCGCTGGGCAGGGGATTGCGGCGAATCGAGTCGATCACCCGCTTACCGGCGCGCACTTCTTCCAGAACGATGCGCGCCAGCGCTATCTTCTCGGGTGTTATTTGCCGCGCCTCCTGCCAGGTGTCATAATCCATACTTCACCAAGGTTGGTACAATTAGGTCTATGCAAGCAGATATCGCTGCCCGCCTAGTCACGCTCAATCGTCAATTTTACCAGACCTTTGCACCCCAGTTTTCTGCCACGCGCTTGCGCCTGCAGCCAGGGGTGCGCAAGGTGCTCGAAAAGTTGCCTCTCTCGGCCTGCGTGCTCGATTTGGGCTGCGGCAACGGGGAGCTGGCTCGCCAGCTTATGAGCCGTGGGCATCAGGGCGCCTATGTCGGCCTGGATTACAGCCCCGCGCTGGTGGAGATCGCTCGCCAGAGCCTGCCCGCCGGAAGTGGCGCGGTTTTCTTGCAGGCCGACCTGACCACCCCAGGCTGGGAGACGCTGGCTGCCCGCCCAACCGAGATGGGTCGCTCCTTCCGCCCCGAATACGCTCTCGCCTTTGCTGTGCTCCATCATATCCCTGGCGCCCAACTGCGCTGCCAGGTGTTGAGCGCTCTGCGTTCCGTGCTTGCTCCAGATGGCGTCTTCATCCATTCTGAGTGGCAGTTCTTGAAAAGCCCGCGCCTGCGCGCCCGCCTCCAGCCCTGGGAGCGGGTTGGCTTGCGCGCGTCGCAAGTGGACCCTGGAGATTATCTGCTGGATTGGCGCGCCGGCGGCGCAGGCTTGCGCTACGTACACCATTTTTCCGAAGCTGAGCTGGCAGACCTTGCCCAGGACAGCGGGTATTCCATCCAGGACTCTTTCCTCTCCGATGGGCAGGACGGCGATCTTGGTCTTTACCAGGTCTGGCGCCCCGCATCTTAAATTCCTATCTAATTTGCGAGTTTATAGTCGCTATTCTTCACGCCCGCAACATTCTGTGCTACCATAATACCAATGCGCATTCTGATCATCTCCGACATCCATGCCAACCTGACCGCTCTGGATGCTGTCCTGAAAGATGCCGGGGAAATCGATGGCGTCTGGTGCCTCGGCGACCTGGTAGGTTATGGACCAGACCCCAATGAGTGCATTGCGCGCGTGCGCCAGTTGCCGGGTCTGAAGTGCATCCTGGGCAATCATGACGCCGCTGCCCTGCAGCAAATCGACCCGGCTTCCTTCAACCCCGAAGCCCGCCATGCCATCAGTTGGACGCAAAGCATGCTCTCGGAATCCAGCCAGGAGTTCCTGCTCAGCCTGCCAGAGCGCATCGATCTGGAAAAGGTCACCCTGGTGCATGGCTCCCCGCGCCAACCTGTTTGGGAATATCTGCTGGATACACATAATGCCACCCGCAATTTTGACTTCTTTAGCACTCCCTATTGTTTTGTCGGACACACCCACCTGCCAATCCTCTACCATCTGGGAGAAAATCAGAGTCTGGCTCGCCTGCTCATCCCGGAGCCTGGGCTGCGCCTGGGTCTCTCTCCGCGCACCATCCTGAATCCCGGCTCCGTCGGACAACCGCGTGATCGCGATGCTCGGTCTTCCTATGCAATTTATGACCCTGATCAACAAATCTGGGAATTTCACCGCGTAGAGTATGGAATCGGGGAAGTTCAGAAACGCATGACTGCTGCAGGCCTGCCCGAACGGCACATCCAGCGTCTCTCGGCAGGCTGGTAACCAAAACTGGAACGATTTGCGATGGGGGGGCGTCTTAGGGTGGGAAAATTCAAAAGGAGAGACCAACATGCCCACGAATAATACCATCACCCGTTCGTTCATTTTCATCTTGCTCGCCGCGTTGCTGCTTTCGGGTTGCGCCTCGATGGCTTCACCCCAGTCCCAATCGCGGGAATTTACGAGTGAAGGGGCAGCCTCTCCGCCGATGGAAGAAGCGGCCTACGACCAGACAGCCGGAAATGTCTTCTCCAGCGGCAATACCGCCCAGGCAGCCGAGAGACTGGTGATCAAAAACGCCAGTATCTCGCTCGTGGTGGATGACCCCTCCGCCTCGATGAACCGCATCAGCGCTCTGGCTGAAGAGCTGGGCGGCTTCGTGGTCAGCGCCAATCTCTTTCACACCCAGTTGGATAGCGGCCTGGAAGTCCCCCAGGCTACGATCACGATCCGCGTCCCGGCTGAATCGCTTAACCCCGCCCTCGAACGCATCCGCGCCGAGAGCGACCGCGAGCCGGAGCGTGAAGACGTCAACAGCCAGGATGTCACCGACGATTACACCGACCAGCAATCCCGCCTGCGCAATCTGGAAGCTGCTGAAGCCCAGCTCACCGAGATCATGGGCTCAGCCACCCGCACCGAGGACGTTCTGGCGGTCTACAACCAGCTCGTGCAGGTGCGCGAACAGATCGAGGTCATCAAAGGCCAGATCAAGTATTTTGAAGAGTCGGCAGCCATGTCCCTCATCAGCGCCGAATTGATCGCCAACGAGGCCGCCAAACCGCTCACCATTGGCAGCTGGCAGCCAGCGGGCGTCGCGAAAGAAGCCATCCAGGCCCTGATCAACGGGCTCAAATTCCTGGTCAACGCTGCCATCTGGGTCGTACTGTTCGTCCTGCCGGTGCTGCTGGTATTCTATGTGCTCTTCATCCTGCCGCTCACTCTCTTCATCCGTATGCTTCGCCGCCGCCGCAGTCGCAGCAAGCAGACTCCCCCCCCACCGCCCGCCGCCGCTCCCCAGCCGTAAATCAGCATCCCCATGGGTAAAACACAAACATGACTCATCCCAAACTTAAGGGATGGGTCATGTTTTTCACCCCAAACTACATAATTTGGGGTGTTTCGTAACGTACTGCCCACCTCCTCACGAATGACGAAAAAACAGGTTGTTCGGCGGCTGTGCCGCCGAACACCTGTCACCCATGTGTCCAGTCTATACACCGGGGGAGGGCGGGGTCAGGGGTGGGTAGGGGTCATCCTGGATCATGACCAAGCCCGAAAGATTATATTCGGGATGTGTCATGTTTCCCTTTACCTCACCTCAACCGCAGCACCTGCCCCGTGTAGATGATATACGGATAACTCAGCCCATTCAGCTCTGCCAGCCTGCGCCAGTCCAGGTCAAAGCGCCGCGCCACCGCGCTCAGATAATCGCCGCGCCGCACCACGTAGCGATCCGGTGCACTGGCGCTTCGAGCTGCCTGCCCTTTCTTGATCGAGCCGCCGTAGACCGTTGGCAGAAAAATATGTACCGGCAGGTCCGAAGAGTCAATGGGCTGCACCACCGGCGCGGTCGGAGCCGGAGTCGGCGGTGTGATAGCTCGCACTACGCCATCCCCTGTCACCGCCATGTTGCCCAGCGTCGCCCAGGAAGCCAGGAATGCTTTGCGGGCGTGCGTCTGGGTTTGCCCGGTGTAAGCATCCACCAGCTGCACTTTGCCGGGTTCGTAGCCAATCACGATCACCGTGTGTTCGAAGCGCGCCACCGTCACGTTGCGCCCGTCGGAGGCGTGGTATTTTTGCGGCGTTCCGGGCCAGACCTGCCCGATCACCCAGGCGATCACCGGCCTCCCCGCCGCGATCTCCGCGCGCAGCTCATCCCAGGTCATGCCGCCGCGCGCTTGGGCTTGCAAGCCGAATTCTCGCAGCAAGGCTGCCACCGGCTCTGCGTGCACTCCGTAAGAGGCCGGCGGGATATTGCCCCACGCGCCGTTCGGATCGCCAACAAAACCCTTGTTCGGATTATCCGAACGCGGCAGGTTTGCCAGGAACTTCTTCTCACGAATGCTCACCCCCCAATAGGCTGCCCAGTCCACTGCTGAGCGCGATTCACAAGACAGCGAATACGTTTGGGCGTGCCCTGCCACGCCAGCGATACGCGCCCGCTCTGGCAGCGCTTCCGCGCGCGCTGGCAAGGCGCTCATCCCGGGCATTAACATGCAAATGACCAACAAAAATACCAGGGTCTTCGATATCTGCATGGGTCCGCTACCGCCTTTACGAAGAGGTCGTTGAAACCAGTCTCCCTCCAGAAAGAACTGTCCTGTTATATCATAAAAATGCAAATCGATTAGCGGGTATTCGTAGACCTTTTTTCTCGCATACCTGGTCGTTTGCCTCTATCTCGCCCGCTCGTTGACTCTCAGACTCTCCTCCTAGGCCAAGCGGGTATAATCACCATATGCGCGAGTTCGCACAAGCCGCCAGGAGCACCCTGGGCCTGCAATTGACTGCCTCTCAGCTCGCCGCGTTGAACCTGTACGAGCGTGAGCTGCTGGATTGGAATCTGCGCTTTAACCTGACCGCCATCGACGAGCCTGATAAGATCCGCATCAAGCACTTCCTCGATTCACTGACCTGCTTGCTGGTTCTGCGTGAAAAACCAGCCGGCCGCGTGATCGATGTGGGCACTGGCGCTGGCTTTCCCGGAATTCCCCTCAAGATCGTCTGCCCAGATATCCGTCTGACCCTGGTCGAGTCGGTCGGCAAAAAGGCGGATTTTTGCCGACATGTGGTGCGCGCCCTGGAACTGGATGGAGTGGAGGTCCTGCAAAACCGCGCCGAAGAGGTCGGTCAAATGGCTGCGCACCGCGAGCAGTACGACTGGGCGCTGGCGCGCGCCGTCGCCTTGCTGCCTGTCCTGGCCGAATACCTGCTGCCCCTGGTGCGCGTGGGCGGCGCGATGCTGGCCATGAAAGGCGCCAGCGTCCCCGCCGAAGCCAACAGCGCCGAGCCCGCCATGTGCATCCTGGGTGGGCAGTTGCGCCGCCTGGTCCCGGTGGCGCTCCCCGGGGTTGCCGACGAGCGCTATCTGGTAGTCGTCGATAAGATCTCCGCCACACCGCGCGCGTATCCACGCCGGGTGGGTGTGCCAGCCCGCAAGCCGTTGTGATTCGGGTTTGAGGTCGCGCCCAGGGGCTTTCTAATCTGTTACAACCTCGACCGGGTCACCCACCCGGATCGAGCCTGGTTGCAACACGCGCACGTACACCCGCGACCATCCTGGGTGGGCTTTCTGAGACACCCGGCTGAAATCCCCATCTATGAAATAATCGGTCAGATTGCTGCACGGCGCTGTGTAACGCGTGATCTCCACCAACACTTCCTTCCCCAGTCGCAGGCGCACTCCCAGAACCATCACTGACCAATCCAAACCCACCAGGGTCAGGTTTTCTCCAATAGCCCCGGGGTAAATGGGATGGCCCTCTGCCTGCAACGCCAAAATTCGCTCCAGCGCAAACAAACAAAGCGCCCGCTCCACGCCGCCATGGTGTTCTGTATCGCGGTGTTCATCGCCCAGAATACCCAAGGCATTGATTTCGCCTTGCGGCTGAGGCAATTTGGGGACGCCTCCGCTGGACGTGTTAATCTGAAAGATGCGCCCTGAAGGGGCTCCATTGCTACTGAGCATCATGTTTTGTAACCTCCAGGCGGCCCGCCTGCACCTGCCACAGGGCTGAGCCGGCGACGAACTCCGGGGAGAATAAATCCAGGTCGGTTGTGGTCAGCATTGTCTGCTCGCATTCCGCGAAGCGTTCCAAAAGATCTGCTCGGCGCTGCTGGTCTAGCTCAGCCAGCACCTCATCCAGCAGCAGCACCGGCCAGTGACCTGTTTTTTCTTTCATCCAGGCCACTTCCGCCAGTTTCAGCGCCAGGATAGCTGTGCGCGCCTGGCCGCGCGAGCCGTAGATGCCCAGGTCCAGGCCATTGCCCAGAAAGCGCAGGTCATCCCGGTGCGGTCCGGTGGTTGTCACACCGCGGTTGATCTCTTCAGCGCGCAGTTTTCCCAGGCTGTCGAAAAAACCTTGCTGGATTTTTTCCACTGAAATCCCGCTACGATCCAACGGCGCATCCAGCGGCAAGGTGTATTGGCGCTCCGGTTGCGGCAGCGGGTCGTAGGATGGATCGTAGCCCAGGCGCAACACCTCGTTTCCGCGCGTGAGCTGGCTGTGGATCACGCCAGCCAGGCGTTCCAGCCCCTGCAAGGCATGGATGCGAGCGTAGATCAACTGCGCTCCGGCGCTCGCCAGGAGCTCATCCCAATAGGCTAATTGTTGCGTATCTCCATTACGCTCGAAGAGCAGTTTGAGCAGTGCATTGCGCTGGGACAGGGCTTGCGTATAATTCGCCAACGCTTCCGCGTAGTGCGGCCAAACCTGCGCCAGGGTCAGATTGAGATAGCGCCGGCGTTCTTCGGGTGCCCCCTCGATCACCCTTAAGGTTTGCGGCAGGAAAAGGACGGCATTCAACGCCCCGACTGCCTCGCTCACCTTGCGCTTGACCCCATCTACCAGCACCTCTTTGCGCACGCGTGTAGATCCGTTGACCCCATTGCTCTCCTGGATGATGCGTACCTCGATGCGGTGCTTTCCCCCGCCTCCCGCAGTCCCATGCCGGCAAAATTCCGCCACGATGCGCGCCACCGCCAGCGGCTCGCGCATCGCCAGGAAATTGATCAGTTGCCGGTCGCTCTCCGCGTGGAACGAGACAAAAGTCGCCAGGTAATAAATCGCCTCCAGCAGGCTGGTTTTACCCTGCGCGTTTGCCCCTACCAGCAAAATCGCCCCCTGGGGGATATCCAAATCCAGGCGGGCGTAATTGCGGAAATTGGTGAGCGAGAGATGGGTCAGGTACATCAATCAGCCGGGATCGCCTGGTTCGGCGCCGCCTGGTAAGGAGCCTCATCTACTTTCCAAACTTTCTCAGCATGGTCGATGAACAAAACGCCCTCCAGGTGATCCAATTCATGCTGGAAGATGCGCGCCAACCAGCCCTGGGCATTGATCTTGATTGGCCTTCCGCGCCGGTTATACCCTTTGACCGTGATCTCCAACGAGCGCTCCACATCCCCGACGAAACCCGGTATCGACAGGCACCCTTCGGTGCTTACCTCTTTCTCCTCCGATTTGCGGGTGATTTCTGGGTTAACCAGCACGTAAAGGCGCGGCGGGGTCTCTTCGTCTTCATCTTCTCCATATTCCACCACTGCCAGCTTCAGGGGGATATCCACCTGAGGCGCTGCCAGGCCTACGCCCGGCGCGGAGCGCATGGTCTCGATCATATCGTCAATGATCGTCTGCAGCTCGGGACCGAAGCTGGTCACTTTGCGCGCTTTGCGCCGCAGAATCGGCGCCGGATGAGTAACAATTTCTCGTACTGTCATTCCTACCTCGTATAAATAGGGGTATGAGAGATCACGTGCGGGCTTCGCCCCAATGTGATCCCAACTCCCTCAATCTGGAGTAACTTTCTTATATTTTACCCTGGAAATATGTCCCAGTCGGATTCTTTTTTCTGTTCTTCCAATATTTGTGACTGCCGGTTGTAGGTGGAAAACCACTCCATCAAGCGCTGGCGGTCGCGCAATGCAGTCGCCTCTTCCTTTTTCCTGCGCAGCGTCTCGATGGCGTCGGCGATGTCTTTATGCACATCATCCGGGTAAGTCACACCCCTGAAGATAAACTGCGTCTGCCCCACGTTCATGATCACATTGCCAAAGTTGAAGATCAGCTGGATAATCCCCTGCCGGCTGTGCTCCAGGCTCAGGATCGAATCCAGCGGAGCAGATTTTTTGATCTCCTCGCCTAAAGGTTTGCGCTCGATATCCAGAATTTGGTCTGGCGTGAGCTGGTAGATATCGTTGCTCCAATCCAGGTAGTTATACCCCCACCACAGGAAAGCTGCCAGGTAGAATAATCCCAGGATGACCAACACCGGGACCCCAATCGCACCCGGCGCGCCTTCCAGCAACCTGCTCCTGATCAAGTAGATCGTCCCGAGCACCAGCAGAAGACCCACCAGCAAGGGCTGCCAGGTCTTCCACAACAAAACCAGCAGGTGTTTGCGATATGTGATGATCCCGTTGCGCTCGTAGCGTGTCTGCAGGAAAGTCTCCAGCTTCTCGCGCCATCCTCCCGGCTTGGGTTTGCGCTTTTCCGGTTGGATGGGTTGGGTTGGTTCCTCAGCAGGCTCGACTGCCGGCGCTGGCTCGGGTTGTTCCAGGCCCAATTGCTTGCGCAGCTCGCGCTCGATCAAAGCTGATTCAGCTCTCTTCTGCTGCTCTTTAGCACGTGATTGGAAACTTTCGACGTAATAGGCAAAACGATGGGGATCTGCCATATTTTTCATGCGGATGCCCCCGGTGAAAGTGCGCACCTCTACGTTCCCGTAGCCTACAATCTGCCCGATGAAGCTGCTGTTCACATTCACAGCCAGCACCTGGGTCATGGGGGCCTCGCGCCGGCTGTAGTAAAAGATGACCACCCGTTCCAGCCACACCACGCGTTGGCTGGTGACAATGTAGTAATCATTGCCCCAGTCCACCCAGTTCCAGATGCCCAACAAAGCAGCGATCACCAGCAGCACGCCCCCAATCTCGATCCCACTCCAGGAAAAGGTCGTAGTCACCGCGCCGAAACCCAGGCCTAAAAAGACCACCCCCGCCACGCCTAATGAGATCGGAAGGATCAGCGCCAGGATCAGGAAAAACACATGCTTGCGCGCTACCAGGTAGATAACTTCGTCATCTCCCAGCCATTTGAAGTGCACCCGCTGCGCCAGGTAGCGGCTCTCCGCGGTGGCAGAAAGGTTCAGACGCATATCTGGGTACTGCTCGAGCAGCTCGTCGAATTCCTCACGCTCCAACCGCAGAGTTACCAGGTCTTCCAGAGCGGTGACTGTTGCTGAACGCGGGCGGTCGAACAGCAGGGCTTCTTCCCCAAAATAATCTCCTGGACCCAGGTCATCCAAATGTCGTTCAGAGGCGCCCTCCTGGCGCGTGACGCGCACCCGCCCCTCGAAGATCACATAAAAACTCTCCTCGATGTGGCCTTCGCTGATCACTACCTCGCCAGCTTGCCATTCTTTGCGCGTGAAGCGCGTTACCACGTGGGCAATATCCGCCTCACTCAAGCCCCGGAACAAGTACTGCTGGCGTAACAGCGCCGCATATTTGGGTATTTCGTTGTCCACCATGTCCCTATTCTAGCACGAACTTTAATAGAAATCGGATCTACACAGCTCGAGGGGATTGGGGTGTGTGCGGCGGCTTTGCCGCCGCACACACCCCAAATTTCCATTATTGAGATGAGTTCTAAGAAATCTGGATAAGCCCCAGGTTATTGGTGGGCTGCCCATCATTCGTTGCAAGATATCGACCAAATCTCCCGGAACGGTCTGTCGGTGATAGAATCGGTAAACCTTAATCTATTTACCAGGAGTCACTTTATGCCCATTCATTTCGGCACGGATGGCTGGCGTGCAGTCATCTCCGATACCTTCACTTTTCACAACCTGCGCATGGTAACCCAGGCCATTGCTGATGCGGTCAATTCAGCCGCCTGGACAGAAGGCAATGGATTGAGCGGCAATCCGGATGCACGCGAGATGGTGGTGGGCTTCGATACGCGCTTTCTCTCCGACCGCTACGCGGTGGATGTCGCCCGCGTGCTGGCTGCCAACGGTTATACTGTGCACCTCTCGCAATCGGATGCCCCCACCCCTGCGATTTCCTACAATGTCCGCAGCCTGGGTGCGGTGGCAGGCATCATGATCACCGCTTCCCACAATGCCCCGCGTTATAACGGCGTCAAGCTCAAGGCCTCCTACGGCGGTTCCGCTCTCAGCGAGCAATGCCGGCGCGTGGAGGTCTACCTGAACGACAACGAGGAGCGCGCTCGCGGGCCTAACCTGATGGATTATGAGCAGGCGCGCCAGTTGGGTCTCATCCGGCGCTTTAACCCACTGCAGGCTTACTTCGAGCATCTACGCAAGCTGATCGATTTTGACGCCATTGCCGATAACCCCCCGCGCCTGGTGGTGGACTCGATGTACGGTTCCGGCCGCGGCGCCATCAAAAGCGTGCTGCAAGGCACCGGCTGTGAAATCCAAGAGATTCGCGGCGAGATGAACCCCGGATTTGGCGGCATTCATCCCGAGCCCATCAGCCAATACCTGGGAGCGCTGGCGGGCGCCATCAGCACCCACATGGGTAATTTTGGCCTGGCGACCGACGGCGATGCCGACCGCATCGGCGCCATGGATGAGCGCGGCAATTTCGTCGATCCGCATAAGATCATGGCCCTGGCGCTGCGCCACCTGGTGGAAAAGCGCGGCTGGAGCGGCCCGGTCGTGCGCACGGTATCCACCACGCGCATGATCGACCGGCTGGCAAACAAATATGGCCTGCCGGTCTATGAAACCCCGGTGGGCTTTAACCATATCGCCGATTATATGTTGAAGGGTGATATCCTCATCGGGGGAGAGGAATCGGGAGGCATCTCTTTCAAGGGTCATATCCCTGAAGGGGATGGCATTCTCATGGGCCTGCTGATCATCGAGATCGTCGCAGCCACCCGCGCCACCCTGCACGAGCTGGTGGAAGACCTCTTGCAAGACGTCGGACCCGCGTTTTATAAACGCAACGATTTACGCCTGAGCCGGCCGGTATCCAAAGAGGCGATGAAGAACCTGCTGGTCGATAGCGCCCCCGCCAGCATCGCTGCCGAGAGCGTCGTCGAAGTATCCACCCGAGACGGGGTTAAATATATCCTGGCGGATGATTCGTGGCTGCTGATTCGCCCGTCGGGCACAGAGCCGGTATTGCGCGTGTATGCCGAAGGACGGACGCAAGAAATGGTCAAAGCCATGATCGGTTTTGGCGAGCAGGTAGCTGCCAGCGTGACCTGAATCCTATAGGAAGCCACTATTCATAAACCTTTAAATAAAGATTGTCCGGGGTTTTGCCGCCGGACAATCTTTTTTTCGTTTTTCAGCCCCTCCCGCAGCCGCAGGCGGAAGAAAGGGGGATTTAGAGGGTGGGAATGAGACACTCTGTTTGCCCGCAGTTGCGCCGCGGGCTTATGAGAACCGTTCCCAGCTCCCCCGGATGTTTCCTTAACTCACGCCGTTCTCAGGCGCCGTGCCAGAAAGATCACCACCACCAGTAACACCGCCATGCCCAGCAGCCCGGGTATGCCCACATCCTCGACGAAGCCTGTTGTGGGTAACGCGGTCGTGGTGGGTACCACCGTTTGAGTTAAGATGGCTGCCTGGGTGAGCAAGGCTGCCACAGTAGCCGTGCTGGGATTCTCGGTTGGAGGCGAGG
>Ga0209705_10000584_pt1 | contig 19041 bp, 10 predicted proteins | sample PPLLaktember2015_5_FD_187262 | JGI IMG/M metagenome (GOLD analysis project Ga0209705, IMG submission 187262) | Freshwater sediment microbial communities from Prairie Pothole Lake near Jamestown, North Dakota, USA - PPLs Lake P8 Core (1) Depth... | ecosystem: Environmental > Aquatic > Freshwater... | reverse complement strand
CGTAATGGGAGTGCAGGGCCTCTCCCCTGACCCCCGCCGTCGAGGTCACGTTGACGATCCAGCCCCGGCCGTGCTCCTTCATCGACGGGACGACGGCGTTGATGCCGAAAAAGACCCCGTCGATGTTGACGCCGACCGTTTCGTGATAGACCGCCTCGTCGAGCCGGCCCATCTCGAGATAGGTCCAGATCCCGGCGTTGTTGACCAGGGTGTCGAGCTCGCTCCACTTGGAGAGGATGTCGCCGACCATCCGGTCGATATCGGCCCGCGAGGCCATCTCGGCCCTGTAGGCCAGGGCCCGGCGGCCCCGCTTTTCGACCTCTCGGACGACCTCTCCGGCCGCTTTCTCGTTGCTGACGTAGCTTATGGCCACGTCCGCCCCTGCCTCGGCGAAGAGGAGCGCCGTGGCCCGGCCGATGCCACGCGAGCCGCCCGTGATAAGGACCTTGCGGCCGTCGAGGCGGATCACTTGACATACCCCAGGCTGAATTCGCCCATCTTGTGGAACTCGAGGGTACGGTAGATCTCGGCGGCCTTGGGCAGGACCTTGTCCTTCATGACGGCCATGTACTCGCCGGCCGTGGGGAGCCGGCCCTGGAGCGCGGCCAGGGCGGCCAACTCCGACGAGCCGAGATAGACGCGGGTGTTGTCCCCGAGCCGGTGGTCGAAGTTCCGGGTCGAGGTCGAAAAGACGGTCGAACCGGGGGCGACCCGGGCCTGGTTGCCCATGCAGAGCGAGCATCCCGGCATCTCGGTCCGGCCGCCGAAGCCCGCGAAGATGGCGTAATAGCCTTCGCGCATGAGCTCCGCGGCGTCCATCTTCGTCGGCGGCGTGATCCAGACCCTGGCCGCGGGCGTGCCCTTGTCGAGGATGCGGGCGGCGGCCCGGAACTGGCCGATGTTGGTCATGCACGAGCCGATGAAGACCTCCTGGACCGGGTCCCCGGCGACGGCCGAGAGCGGCCGGACGTCGTCCGGGTCATTGGGGCAGGCGACGAGCGGCTCGGTGATCGCCGCAAGATCGATCTCGAGGACGGCCTTGTATTCGGCCTGCGGATCACGTTTGATGAGGACAGGGTCGGCCAGCCAGGCCTGACAGGCCTCGATCCGCCGGCGGAGGGTCTCGGCGCTCTGGTAGCCCTCCTTGATCATCTCTTCCATGAGCGCGACATTGCTCTGGAGATATCCGGCGACGCGCTCCTCGGAGAGCGAAAGGACGGAGGCGGCCGCGGACCGCTCGGCCGAGGCGTCGGTCAGCTCATAGGCCTCGTCCCCGGTCAGGTCCTCGAGGCCCTCGATCTCCAGGACGCACCCGTTGAAGGCGTTCTTCTTGTTCTTCTTCTCGACCGTCAGCAGCCCTTCCTTGACGGCGAAGTAAGGGATCGAATTGACGACGTCGCGCAGGGTGATGCCGGGGTTGCGCCGGCCCGAGAACTTGACCAGGATGGATTCGGGCATGTCCAGGGGCATGAAGCCCAGGGCGCCGGCGAAGGCGACCAGGCCCGATCCGGCCGGGAACGATATGCCGATGGGGAAGCGCGTGTGGGAGTCGCCGCCCGTGCCGACCGTATCAGGCAGGATGAGACGGTTCAGCCAGGAGTGGATGACCCCGTCGCCGGGCTTCAGGGCGACGCCCTTGCGGGCGATCATGAAGGCCGGCAGGGTCTTGTGGACCTTGACGTCGGCCGGCTTGGGATAGGCGGCCGTGTGACAGAAGGACTGCATGAACAGGTCGGCCTGGAACTCCAGGCAGGCCAGTTCCTTGAGCTCGTCGGCGGTCATAGGTCCGGTCGTGTCCTGGGAGCCGACCGTGGTCATGTGCGGCTCGCAGGCCGTTCCCGGCAGGACTCCGGGGAGGCCGCAGGCGCGGCCGACGATCTTCTGGGCCAGCGTATAGCCCTGGTCCGGCTTGGGCTTGGGGTTCTCGACGGACGTGAAGAACGCCGGCTCGCCGAGGCCGAGCGTCCTGCGGGCCTTGGCGGTGAGCTGGCGCCCGATGATGAGCGTCAGGCGCCCGCCCGCCCGGAACTCGTCCTTGAGGGTCGGCGGCTTGACCTCGAGAGGCGAGATCTTCCGCCCGGCGGCGTCGAGGATGGCCCCGGCCGCGAAGTCGAGGGTGATGATGTCGCCGGTCTTCATCCCGGTCACATCCGCCATGAGGGGCAGGCCGCCGGAGTCCTCGGTCGTGTTGAAGAAGATAGGGGCGATGAGGCCGCCGATGACCACGCCGGCCCGGCGCTTGTTGGGCACGGAGGGGATGTCTTCGCCGATATGCCACATGAGCGAGTTGCAGGCCGACTTGCGGCTCGAGCCCGTGCCGACGACGTCGCCGACAAAGGCCACGCGGTGGCCCTCCTCGCGGAACTTCTTCATGGTCTCGTTGCCGCCCGGGAAGCGCTTCCGGCCCATCGACTGGGCGTGGACCGGGATGTCGGGGCGGGTCGGGGCGTCGCCGGCCGGGGAGAAGTCGTCGGTATTGATCTCGCCGTCGACCTTGAAGACCTTGAGGACGAGTTTCTCGGGGAACGCCGGCCGGGACAGGAACCACTCCCCCGCCGCCCACGACTCGAGGACGGCCTTGGCGTGGGGGTTCGTCGCGGCGAGGCCGGCGACCGTCTCGAAATGGCCGTAAACGAGGATCGTCTTCTTCAGGGCCTCGGCCGCCGCGGCGGCGATCGAGGGGTCGGAGAGGGCCTCGACCAGCGGCCCGACGTTGTAGCCGCCGAGCATCGTCCCGAGGATGGCCACGGCGTCCTGCCGCGAGACCGCCGGCGACTTGATCGTGCCCTTGCCCACCGCGGCCAGCCAGTCCGCCTTGACCTTGGCGGCCGGATCGACGCCCGGGGAGACGCGGTTCTCGAGCAGGCCGCGGAGCTTGGCTCCCCGCTCCTTGTCGACGGTCTCGAGGCCCTTGCAGACCTCTTCGACCTCGGCCGGGGTGAGCGGGAGCGGAGGCAGCCCCTCTTTGGCCCGCTGTTTTTCCATCTCGTAGTAGGCGTCGAGCATCGTTCTCTCCTGTCGTCCGGTTCTTCCCGTCTCCGTCTAATTTATCGATTTTCCTCCCGTCTTGTCAAAGCGGCCTTGGGGGGCCTTGGTGGAGGCCGATGCAGGCGGTGAGAAAGGCGGTCGACCCCGACATTGGGAAAGTTTAGGCGGGCCGCGTGGCGGAGGAGGGAAGTTTCAGGGGAAACCGACAAAACGTGTTTGAGCGAGGCGTAGCGCACGCCGAGCGAGTTGTTTTGGCGCCGAGTCCGCCACACGGACCGGCGTCTTCAAACTTTCCCAGGAGGGGGAGGCTGCCTTTCGAACCGCCTCAGGCCGACCGCAGACGAGGCCCCTCCGCGGCCGCACGTACTCCCTGGCGACGCTATTGCATTCCAGGGCGAATCCGGCTAGAATCCCCGTGTATGTTCTTTGTCTCAATCTAAACGGAGGGACCACAGAATGGATGTCGCCGCGATCGATCGTGCCAAGGAGCACTTCGGCAAGCTCCTCGAATCCCAGATGAAGCGTATGGAAAAGGTCAAGGCCGCCCCCGACTGGATCGACTACTCGAAGCTCTCCCCGCTCAAGATCGGCATCCTCGCCGGGGACGGCATCGGCGTCTACATCGCCGCCCAGTCCAAGCGCGTCCTGGAGTTCCTGCTCAGAGACGAGGTCAAGTCCGGCCGCGTCGTCATCAACGATATCGAAGGGCTGACCATCGAGAACCGGGCCGCCCACGGCTGCGCCGTCCCGGCCGACGTCATGGCAGAGATCAAGAAGTACCCCGTCACCCTCAAGGGCCCCACGACGACGCCGCGCAAGGGCGATCCCTGGCCGAACATCGAGAGCTGCAACGTGGCCGTGCGCAAGGAGCTCGATCTCTTCGCCAACGTCCGGCCTGTCCGCATTCCCAAGCAGGGCATCGACTGGATCTTCTTCCGCGAGAACACGGAAGACCTCTACGCCCTCGGCTCCAACGGCATCGACGTCGACGAGGATATCTCCATCGACTTCAAGCTCATCACCGGGCCGGGCGCCGACCGCATCTGCCGGCTGGGCTTCGAGCACGCGAAAAAGAACGGCCGCAAGCGGGTCACCTGCGTCACCAAGGCCAACGTCGTCAAGACGACCGACGGCCGCTTCCTCGAGAACTTCTACCGCATCGCCAAGGACTACCCGGGCATCGACGCCGATGACTGGTACATCGACATCATGACCGCCAAGCTCGTCGACGAGAAGCGCCGCCGCGACTTCCAGGTCCTGGTCCTGCCCAACCTCTACGGCGACATCCTGACGGACGAAGCGGCCGAGTTCCAGGGCGGGGTCGGCACGGCCGGCAGCGCCAACATTGGCAAGCAGTATGCCATGTTCGAGGCCATCCACGGCTCCGCGCCGCGCATGGTCACGGAAGGCCGGGCCCAGTACGCCGACCCTTGCAGCATGATCCGGGCGGCGGCCATGCTCCTCGGCCATATCGGTTATGCCGAGATCGGCAAGAACCTCGAGATGGCCCTCGACATCACCGGCCAGTACGAGAAGAAGATGGTCATCACCGGCCGCTCGACCGGCGTCACCGGCGAGGCCTTCACCGACTACGTTATGGACTGGGTCAAGAACCCTAAGCTCAAAGAGGCCTGGGAAGGCTACATCAAGGGCTGATCCCGGCCCGGACAAAAAAAGGAGGTCCCATGCGCAAGAAGATCGCTCTCATCGGCGGCGGACAGATCGGCCAGATCCTGGCCATGCTCGCGGCCCAGAAGGAGCTCGGTGACATCGTCATCCTCGATATCCCCGAGCTCGAGAACCCGGCCAAGGGCAAGGCCCTCGACCTTATGGAGATGGCCCCCCACGGCAACTATGACGCCGCCATCACCGGCACGTCCGACTACAAGGACATCGCCGGCGCCGACGTCGTCATCATCACCGCCGGGAAGCCGCGCCAGGCCGGCATGACCCGCGAGGACCTGCTGGCCGTCAACCTGGACATCATAACCAAGGTGGCCGCGGGCGTGAAGCAGAACGCCCCCAAGGCCTTCTGCATCGTCGTCACCAATCCCCTCGACGCCATGGTCTATGCCTTCTACAAACTGACGGGCTTCCCCAAGAATCAGGTCCTCGGCATGGCCGGGACCCTCGACACGGCCCGTTGGCGCGCTTTCGTCGCCATGGAGCTGGGCGTATCCGTCACGGACGTCGCCGGCACCGTCCTCGGCGGCCACGGCCCCGACATGGTGCCCCTGCCCCGGCTGACCACGGTCGGCGGCGTGCCGCTTGCGGACCTGGCCACCAAAGAGCAGATCGACCGGCTGGCGACCCGCACCCGCGAGGCCGGCACCGAGATCGTCAAGCTCTTCGGCAAGGGCTCGGCCTTCTTCAGCCCGGCCTGGAGCGCCATCGTCATCGCCGAGTCCTATCTCAAGGACAAGCGCCGCGTCCTGCCCTGCGCCGCCCTCTGCGAGGGCGAGTACGGCGTCAAGGGCCTGTTCATCGGCGTGCCCGTCCTGGTCGGCGCCAAGGGCATGGAGAAGATCTTCGAGATCGGCCTCAACGACGAGGAAAAGGCCATGCTCCAGAAGACGATCGGCGTCGTCCAGAAGACGGTCGAGGAGACCAAGCTCTAGGACCTTACGCCGGCGGATCAGCCCGAAGGCCGGGAGCGACCGTGCTCCCGGTCTTTTTGGGGGACAGGGCCAGCGGGAACGTGTCCCCCGCTTTTAATTGCTCCCCGGCCCCCGCTCCCTTATAATGAGCGCGGGGAGGATGCCTTAAGGATCATGGCGCAAGACCCGTCCGTTGCGATGGCCAGCGGCCCGACCGTGTTCGCCGACCTCGATGAGGTCGACATCCTCATCGGCATCCCGAGCTTCAACAACGCCAAGACGATCGGCCACGTCGTCCGGGCGGTCGAGGCGGGCCTGACCAAATACTTCCCCGGGCGCCGTTCGGTCCTGGTCAATTCCGACGGCGGCTCCACCGACGGGACCATGGAGGTCGTCCGGGAGGCGAGCGCCGATCTAGATTCCATCATGCTCGAGAACCGGGTCGGCGGCTTCCGCAAGCTCGTCACGCCCTACCACGGCGTCCCGGGCAAGGGCAGCGCCTTCAGGACCGTCTTCGAGATCGCCCGCCACCTCAAGGCCAAGGCCTGCGCCGTCGTGGATTCCGACCTCCGGAGCATCACCCCGGAATGGATCGAGCTCCTGGTCAAGCCCGTTCTCGACGAGGGCTACGACTACGTCTCGCCCTACTATATGAGGCACAAGTACGACGGGACGATCACCAACTCGATCGTCTACCCCCTGACCCGGTCCCTCTACGGCAAACGGATCCGCCAGCCGATCGGCGGCGATTTCGGATTCTCGGGCGGCCTGGCCTCGTTCTATCTCGAAAAGGACGTCTGGGACAGCGACGTCGCCCGCTTCGGCATCGACATCTGGATGACGACGACGGCCCTGGCCAACGGCTTCAAGATCTGTCAGGCCTTCCTCGGCGCCAAGATCCACGACGCCAAGGACCCCGGGGCCGACCTCAGCGCCATGCTGCACCAGGTCGTCGGTTCGGTCTTCGAGCTCATGGAGGAGTACGCGGCGGTCTGGAAGACCGTCGAGGGGTCGGAGCCGGTCGAGACCTATGGCTTCGTCTATTCCGTCGGCCTCGAGCCGATCAACGTCAACGTCGACCGGATGATCGAGATGTTCCGCCTGGGCGTCAAGGACCTCGGCCCGTTCTACCGGACGTTCCTGACCCCGGACGTTCTGTCGTTCCTGACCGACCTGGCCCGCGCGGACCGCAAGGACTTCGCCTACCCGGACGCCGCGTGGGTGAGGACCATCATGAGCTTCGCCCTGGCCTGTCACCGCAAGGTCGTGCGCCGGGAGCACGTCATCAAGTCCCTGACGCCGCTCTATCTCGGCAAGATCGCCTCGTTCGTCATCGAGACCTGGGACAGCGCCGCAGGGGCGGTCGAGCAGCGGCTCGAGGACCTCTGTCTCGCCTTCGAGCGGGAGAAGGGCTATCTCGTCGAGAGATGGAACGGCCAGGCCTGACCGCCGGGCCGCAAAGGAGAGCGCCATGAACAGCACCTTCGACAAGGTCATTTTCGAGCCGCTGCGCGAGGTCGCCCGGAAGCTCGTGGCCTTCCTGCCGAGCCTCATAACGGGGCTCGTCGTCTTCGCCGCCGGGCTGCTCCTGGCCTGGCTCATCAAGTTCCTCGTCATCAAGATCCTTAAGCTCTTCAAGATCGACGCGGCCTTCTCCCGGACGGGCGTGACCGAGGCGCTCCAGAAGATGGCCGTCAAGGACACGCCGGCCAAGCTCATCGGCCGAACGTTCTACTGGCTCGTCACATTCATCTTCTTCATCCTCGCCCTCAAGGTCATGAAGGTCCCGGTGATCGACCAGCTGCTCGAGAACCTTCTCCTGTTCCTGCCCAACATCTTCGTCGCCCTCATCATCGTGGCCCTCGGCTGGCTCCTGGGCAATTTCCTCGGGCGGGCCGCGCTCATCGCCTCCGTGAACTCAGGGGTCAAGCTCGCCAGCCAGATCAGCAAGGCGGTCAAGGGGCTGGTCCTGATCTTCGCCTTTGTCATGGCCTTCGAGCAGGTCGGCATCGGGCGGCACACCCTGCTCGCGGCCTTCGCCATCGCCTTCGGCGGGGCCGTCCTGGCCCTGGCCCTGGCCTTCGGCCTGGGGGGAAAGGACATGGCCCGGACGTTCCTGGAGAAGCGCTTCAAAAAGGACGGGGAGGACACCAAGCCCGACGACCTCAAGCACATCTGACGCCCGCTTGCTTTTTCCCGGTGCCGGGGTATAATACCCCCCAGCCGCAAATCTCCCGGAGAGCCATAATTCAATCCAATTCAATACTTTAGTCGTCATATGAGCCAGGACAACGGAACGATCGGCCGCAAGATCAAGCGGACCCTCATCGGCGGGCCCCGCGACATCAAGGACCCGTCGCTCTTCCACAAGATCGCCCTGATCCCGATCCTGGCCTGGATCGGCCTCGGCGCCGACGGCCTGTCCTCGGCGTCCTACGGCCCCGAAGAGGCCTTCAAAGCTCTCGGCGAGCACACCTACCTGGCCCTGGCCCTGGCCCTGGCCACGGCCCTGACGGTTTTCATCATCTCCTACGCCTACTCGCGCATCATCGAGTACTTCCCTTCGGGCGGCGGCGGCTACATCGTCGCCACCCATACGCTGGGAGAGAAGGCGGGGGTCGTCTCCGGGAGCGCCCTGCTCGTCGACTACATGCTGACGATCACGGTCTCCATCGTCGCCTGCGGCGACGCCATTTTCAGCTTCTTTCCGGCTTCTCTGCAGCCGCTGAAGACCCCCTTCGAGGTCCTGGCCATCGTCTTCCTCGTCATCATCAACCTCCGCGGCGTCAAGGAATCGGTGACCATGCTGGCCCCGATCTTCGCCGTGTTCATCCTGACCCACGCCCTCCTCATCGGCTACGGCATCCTCAGGCATATCCCCGACATCGGCGCCGTGGCCTCCGACGTCGGCACCCGGTTCCAGGGCGGCCTGGCGACGCTCGGTCTCGGCGGCATGGCCCTGCTCTTCCTGCGGGCCTTTTCCCTGGGCGGCGGCACTTACACCGGCATCGAGGCGGTCTCGAACGGCCTCCAGATCCTGCGCGAGCCCCGCGTCCGCAACGGCAAGAGGACGATGCTCTACATGTCGGTGTCGCTGGCCCTGACGGCCGGCGGCATCCTCGTCTGCTACGTGCTCCTCGGCGTCAGCCCGGTCCCGGGCAAAACGCTCAACGCCGTCCTGGCCGGCGAGGTCTTCGGCGGCTGGAGCTTCGGCGGCCTCCTGGCCCTCGTCACCATCTTCACGGAAGGGGCCATCCTTCTCGTCGCGGCCCAGGCGGGCTTCGTCGACGGCCCCCGGGTCATGGCCAACATGGCCGTCGACTACTGGTTCCCTCACCGCTTCGCCTCGCTCTCGGACCGGCTGACCATGCAGAACGGCGTCGTGCTCATGGGCGGGGCGGCCATCCTGCTCCTCCTCTACTCCCGCGGCCGCATCTCGACGCTCATCGTCATGTACTCGATCAACGTCTTCCTGACCTTCTCGCTGTCGCAGCTGGGCATGTCCCGGTTCTTCGTCAAGAGCAGGAAGACAGACCCCCTCTGGAAGAAGCACCTGCCCGTCCACCTCCTCGGACTGGCCGTCTGCCTGGCCATCCTCGTCGTCACGGTCCTCGAGAAGTTCGCTCACGGCGGCTGGCTGACGCTCGTGATCACCTCGGTCGTCGTCGGGCTTTGCTATCTCATCAAGGGCCACTATAACAAGGTCCGCAAGGGCGTCCGCGAGCTCGACGACATGCTCACCGCGGTCATCGCCCACAAGGGCGAATACAATCCCGACCCGACCGACCCGCGGGAGATGACGGCCATCCAGCTCGTCAGCGGCTATTCCGGGTTCGGCGTCCATACCTTCCTGTCGATCATCCGCGGTTTCCCGGGACTCTACAAGAACTTCGTTTTCGTCTCCGTGGCCGAGGTGGACGCCGGCGCCTTCAAGGAGACCGAGTCCGTGGGCCGCCTGACCCAGGCGACCAAGGACTCGCTGAAGAAATACGTCGAGCTCGCCCGGCGCCTGGGTTTCCCGGCCGAGTCCCGGTTCGATACCGGGATCGACGTCGTCGAGACGGCCTCGGCCGTGTGCGAGCGGGTGACCCGGGAGTTCCCCAAGTCGACCGTCTTCGCCGGCCAGACGGTCTTCCGCCAGTCCGGTTTAGTCCACCGCCTCCTCCACAACGAGACGGCCTTCGCCATCCAGCAGGAGCTGCGCTGGAAGGGCATCACGACGGTCATCCTCCCGATCCGCATCAACATCTAACCCGTCTCAGGCCAGCACAGGGAGTTTTCTCGCCATGGTCTTGACCGGCCGCCGCGGGGTTTCGGGGATCGTCTCCGTTCGCTGCGGTGACTTTTCACGCCGCCACGCTCTGGAGCCGAGTTAAAGACGCCGCGTCTCCCTCGCGATGTCGGCTAAGTCACCGCTCGATGCTCCCTCCGACGATACCCCTCGACCCCTTCTTCGGCGGCCTGGCCCGAGAATCCTGCATGACCGCCGCGGCGTAGCCCTCTGTCTGTGATGAATCGAAACGACCCGAGATGGGCGCGCCAACAGCCTCATGCAGGGCCAGAAAAAGCGGACCGTGATTGACAAAAGACCGTCGGGCGGATAATAAGAGAAGGCCGAAAGACCGATCGGAAAGGAGGACGAGATGGTGCGCAGACTGTTCGTCATTGGGAGCGTTCTCGTCTTGTCGTTCGCCGCCGCGGCGGCCCAGAACCCGCCGGCCCCGAAGAAGGCCCCCGCCCCGGCCCCGCTGACCGTCCAGCCGATCACCAAGGACCTCTTTCTCGTCAAAGGCGGCTCGGGCGCCAATACGGCCTTCTACGTCACCGAAAAAGAGGTCTTCGTCATCGACGCCAAGATGAGCGCCGGCTCCGCGGCGGAGATGCTGGCCGAGATCAAGAGAGCGACCTCCCTCCCCGTGACGACGCTCATCATCACCCACAGCGACGGCGATCACATCAACGGCCTGCCGGGCTTCCCCAAGGGCCTGCTGATCCTCGCCCACGAGAAGTGCCGGGCCGACATCGCCGCCGCCGCCGAGACCCAGCCCGAGCTCAAGGACTATGTCCCCAACAAGGCCTACGACCAGCCGCGGCTCGAGATCACCTCGGGTGGGACGGCCATCGTCCTGGCCTATTTCGGGCCGGCTCATACAAGCGGCGACACGGTCATCCACTTCCCCGCGGACAAGGCCGTCTTCGTCGGCGATCTTCTCTTCGTCGGCCGCGATCCGCTCGTCCACCGGTTCAAGGGCGGCCTCGTCTCCGGCTACATCAAGACCCTCGGAGCCCTGCTGGCGCTCGATCCGCCCGTCGAGACCTTCCTCTCCGGCCACGCCGACCCGCTCGGACGGACCGACGTCGAAGCCCTGCGGACCGCCATGGTCGAAAAACAGGCCAAAGTCGAGGCCATGATCGCCGAGGGGAAGAGCCTCGAGGACATCAAGAAGGCCTTCGGCATCGAGGACCGGCCCGCCGGGCCCGGCGGCCGCCGCTTCCTGAGCCTGGTCGAGACGATCTATCTCGAGCTCACCGGGAAATAGTCCGGCCCGGCCCCCACCTCATCCCAGGAGAAGGCCATGAAGAAGCCTCCTATCGCCGCCGCGGCGCTCGGCCTGAGCGCGCTCGTCATCCTGCTCGCGGTCGCCGCCTGCCGGCCGGGCGCGTCCGGAGCGGCCACGGCCGCCGAGAACAAGGAAACGATCACGACCTACCCCTTCTCCGATCCGGACCCCGTGCCCATCTTCGCCAGGTCGTCCATGTGGGGCCAGGGGGCGCGTCTCTACCCCTACTTCATGTTCGACCGCTTCACCGCCGCGCCCGTCGAAAAGCCCTGGACGGTCGTCCGCCTCTCGAATCCGCACATCGAGGTCGCGGTCCTGCCCGAGGTCGGCGGCAAGGTCTGGGGCGCGGTCGAAAAAGCGACCGGCCGGGAGTTCCTCTACTGGAACCACGTGCTCAAGTTCCGCCAGATCGCCCTGCGGGGGCCTTGGACCTCCGGCGGCATCGAATGGAACTTCGGCGTCGTCGGCCACGCCCCTTCGACGGCGTCGCCGGTCGACTACCTCGTCCGGCAGAACAAGGACGGCAGCGCGAGCTGCGTCGTCGGGACGATGGACCTCGCCTCGAGGACCCGCTGGAGCGTCACCATCACCCTGCCCAAGGACAGCGCGGCCTTCGAGACGCATTCCCAGTGGGTCAACCCGACCCCGTTCAGCCAATCCTATTACGCCTGGTCCTGCGCCGCCGTGAAGACCGGCGAGGACCTGAAGTACATCTTCCCGGGCCAATGGTTCATCGGCCACGATTATTCCGTCCCGCTCGAGCCCTGGCCCGGCGACCGCTCGGGGCGCGACCTCTCCTGGTACCGGAACAACGCCACCCCGGGCTCCAAGAGCTACTTCACCGTCGGCGAGTACGCCGATTTCTATGGCGGCTGGTACGAGAAGGCCGACGCCGGCTTCGGCCACTGGTCGCCCTACGAGGACATGCCCGGCCGCAAGGTCTGGATCTGGGACCTTTCGCGCTCCGGCGAGATCTGGGTCGATCTCCTGACCGACAAGGACGGCCAGTACACCGAGCCGCAGGCCGGGCGCCTGCTCAACCAGTCCGACCACGGCGATTTCGCCCCGGGCTCGGCCGACCGCTGGAAGGAACAGTGGTTCCCTTACCGCGGCATCGGCCCGATGACCGCAGCCTCGCCCCACGCGGTCCTCAGCGCCGCCCGCTCCGGCGATTCGGTCGCGTTCGGGATCTTCCCGCTCCGGCCGATCGCCGACGACCTCGCCGTGACCGCCCTGGGCAAAGAGATCTTCCGGGAGCGCCTCGTCCTGAAGCCCGAACAGGTCTGGAGGAAGGACGTATCCCTGACCGGCGCGCCGGCCGGCGCCCCGTTCGAGGTCCGGCTGGGCGCGAAGCTCGTCTACGAGAGCGCCCCGCTGGCTGACGACCTCGAGCGTCCGCTCCGGTTCAGCACTCCGACCGGGAGCTCGGCCGAAGCCCTCTTCCTCCAGGCCCGGAGCCTCGAGCGCGAGAGGCGCCTCTCCGAGGCCCTCGAAAAGTATTTGGCCGCCGCGGCCGAGGAGCCGCTCCATGTCCGGGCCCTCGCCCGCGCCGCCGAGCTCACCACCCGCCGGGGCGAGCCGGCCAAGGCCTTGGACCTCGCGGGCCGGGCTTTATCCGTGTCGATGTACGACCCCGAAGCCAACTACGTCTACGGCGTCGCGGCCCGGCGCATGGGCCGCCTCGTCGACGCCAAGGAGACCTTCGGCTGGGCGATCCGCTCCCCGCAGTTCGAGGGCGTCGCCCGCGTCCAATCAGCCGAGATCGCCATCCTCGAGAAGGACTTCGACAAGGCCGCCGAATACGCCTTCGAGGCCCTTGTCGCCGACGATCTCAATGTCAACGCCCTCGAGGTCCTGGCCGTGGCCCACCGGCTGGCCGGCCGCAAGGCCGAGGCCGACCGGGTCCTGGGCTGGCTCCTCGAGAACGATCCCCTCGACCACCTGGCCCGCTTCGAGCTCTTTCTCAGGACGCGAGAGGTCAAGGACCTCGAGGCCTGCCGGGCGCTCGTCCGCAACGAGCTGCCGCACGAGACCTGGATCGAAATGGCCGCGTTCTACCAGCGCCTCGGGCTCACGGCCGACGCCGTCACAGCCCTCCAGGCCTCGCCCTGGCACCCGGCCGTCCTCTACTGGCTGGCCTACCTTCAGCGCGACACCTCTCCGGCGGAGAGCGCGGCCCGGCTCGAAGAGGCTTCGGCGGCCTCGCCGTTCCTCGTCTTCCCCTTCCGCGAGGAGGAGATCGCCGTGTTCTCCTGGGCCCTCGCGGCCCGGCCGGCCGATTGGAAGCCCCAGTACTACTTGGCCCTCATTCTCTGGGGCAAGGGCCGCCTCGAGGAGACGCACGACCTTTTCGAGATGATCGACGGCGCCGATTTCGCGCCGTTCTACGTCGCCCGCGGCGCCTTCTACGAGGGAAAGGACCCCGCCCGGGCCGCCGCCGACTTGGCCAAGGCGATCGAGATCGACGCTTCGAGCTGGCGGTCCCGCCACGCCCTGTCCGCGTTCCATCTCCGTCAGGGGCGGAAAACAGAAGCTCTGGCCGCGGCCCGGAAAGCGGCCGCCGATCTCCCCGCCGAAGTGCCTCTCCAGGTCGATCTGGCCGAAGCCCTTCTCGCCGCCGGCGAGCCGCACGAGGCCGCGACCGTCCTCGACGCGGTGGCCGCCCTCCCCTTCGAGGGCGCGAGCAACATCCACGGCCTCTACGTCCGGGCCCATATCGGGATCGGCCTCGAGGCTATGAAGAAAGGGGCTTGGGCCGATGCGGTCCAGGCGCTCGAGCTCTCCAAGCTCTATCCGGAGAAGCTCGGCACGGGCGCGCCCTTCCACCCCGACAGCCGCATGCAGGATTATCTCATCGCCCTGTGCCTCGACCGGATGGGCGACAAGGACAAGGCCGCGGACCTGCGCGAGTCCATCCGCGACTACACCCTGACCTATTGGGACGAGCCGCAGCCCTACGCGTACTTCGGGGGCCTCGTCCTGGAGAAGCTCGGCCGCAGGGAGGACCGGCTCAAGGCCCGCGAGATCTTGGCGGGACCCAAGCCTTCGGCCGAGATCATGGCCGTCGTCTCGGCCCTGAGGTGATCAGCGCGGCCAGCTCTTGTACGGGATGACGGCGGGGGCCGCCGCCCCGGTGAAGCGCAGGATCTCGAACAGGCCGGCGGCTTCGGGCACGAGCTTGAACTTCCAGTAGCGGATGAGGCCGTAGGCCGACTGCGGCTCGAGGAGGGACGGCACGAGGTTGGCCGCAGGCTGGACGCAGTCGACGTAGAAATCGCCCTTTTTGACCGGGACCTTGACCGCTTTCGCCGCGACGTCGATCGACTCCGGCGCTTCGTAGTCGGCCGGGGACGGAACGACGGCCGAAACCTCATAGACCTCCGCCTCGATGAAAGCATCGCGGGTGACCAGCCCGACATCGACGCCGAGCGCAAGGAGGGTCTCGACGATGTCCAGGCGGTCGCCGCGGACGATGTAGCCCCGGGGGCGCTTGACCGAGAGCGTCGCCTCGACGTTGGGGAACCAGTGCTTGACCACCTCGTCGACGACCCTCGCGCCGCCGGGACCCTGGGTCGGGACGAAATCGGCCGCCGAGACGGTCTCCCCGGCCCTCTTGTCGACCCTGAGGACCCGGCCGGCCGCGGCGGTGCCTCCCCTCTCGAACCGCTTCAGATGGAGCTCCGGCACGGCCGGGTCGCGGACATAGGTCATCCGCAGGTGGACGGGGTCGCTTTCGGCCCGGGCCGCGGCCCGCTCGAGAAGGCGCGCCCTGTGGTCGCCGACGATCTTCAGCACCTCCGGGGCGTGCCCGGCCACCGATTCGAGGAAGGCCCTGAGCCCGTTGTACTGCCAGGCCGTCCGCGCTTCGAGCGTCTCGATGTCGTGACGGGACGCGCCCTCCTGGATGAACGAGAGCGTCTCGAAGATGCCCAGGCTGTTGCGGCCGTCGTTGAGGTCGGTCGTCGAGTAGCGCTTCATCTGTTCGCGCGCCTCCCGGCTCCCCGGGACCCGGGCGGCGCCGGAGGACGAGTCGACGCCGAGGGCCTCCGTGACCAGGTATTCGAAGAAGGTGAAGTTCTTTTTCTTCAGGGCCTGGTCGACCTCGGCCAGGATGACCTGGCGCGAAAAATCCTGGAGGCCCCGGCCGATGTTGATGTTCGAGACGCAGCCGATCGAGACCCGGTAGTAGTCGTCACCCTTTTCGTGGACGTCGATCGTCACTTCGGGCATCCAGCGCCGGAAGACGCGGTGGATGGCCTTGACGCCTTCGGCCTCGAGCTTGACGTGGTCGCGGTTCATGTCGAGATCGAGCTCGTTCGCGCGGACGTCCCGGAAATTGCCGTAGGGATTGGTCTGGGGCATGACCAGGACGTTGACCTTCTTGAGCAGCGGCCTGAGGTCGCCCGCGGCCAGGTCCCGCAGGAGCCAGAGCGCGGCCTCCTTGGCCGACTGTTCGTTGCCGTGCTGGGCGGCGGTGAAGAGGACGGTCGGCTTCGTCCGGTCAAGGTCTTCCGGCGCGGCGGACGGCTTCTCGCTGAGGACGGCCAGGAAGATGTCCCGGGCGCCGTATTCGCGGTCCGGGAGCGACCGCCCGACATTCGACACTCGAAGCTCGGGCGTCCGGGCGGCGAGAGCGCTCAGGAATGAGGCGATGGCCTCGTTCTGGGAATAGGCCAGATAATTCGCCTCTTCGGCCGGCGTCTTGAGGGTCTGACTCTCTGGGGACTGTCCCCGTTCGGGGGACTGTCCCTCTTCGAGGCCCGGCCCCAGGATGAGCTCCGGCGATCGCTTCTCCGCCGGATCGGCCGCCGGGGCCTTCTCGCACTTGAACGGGACGTCTTTGACCGCACCGGCCCGCAGGATCTTGAACGTGGCCACGTCGCCGCAGGCGAGCTTGGCCAACGTCATCCTCAGCTCGTTGATGTCGGTGTACGCCTTGCCGTCGACCGAGAGGATGACATCGCCCTTTTCGAAACCGGCCTTGGCCGCGACGCCATCGGTCGGCTTCGGGTCGACGACCAGGTTCTCCAGGTTCTCGACCTTCTTGAGGCCGAGGCCGATCGCCGGGAAAGCGGGCTCTTCTTCCGGCGCCAGCCCGAAGACGTAATCACCGAGCGCCCGCGAGACCGGCAGGGTTTTTCTTTCGGCCGGGACCTCGACGGCGATGACCGTCTTGAAGGGCAGCTTCGACATCTCATAGGCGCGCCGGTTGAGGCCGAGGTTGTAGAGGAGATGGCCCGAGCCGACGCAGACGACGACGCGCCGGCCTTCGGCCGCGGCTGCCCGCACGGCGTTCGCGCCCATGACCTCGTCCCAGGCCGACTGCGACCGGTAGAGCCCTTCGAAGACCTGGTCGAGGCCCGCGCCCTTCATCGCGTGGGGGATGTCCGCGGCTTCGAACACCGTCCGGATGAGCGTCCGGTGGTCCTGGTTGGAGACGTCGGGAACGCCCGGGAAAAGGGCCTTCTCCTCGCCGCTCAGGGCGTCCCAGCCGCGCATCCGGATCTTGGTGATGACCTCGCGCGGCGCGTTCAGGGCATAGATCGGGAGCCTATGCTCGCGGGCGAAGTCGAAGATCTTCTCGTAGTACCCGAAGTTGAAGTTCCAGGTGACGTACCAGCGGATCTCCCGGAGGAACTCCTCTTTCGCCAGGATGCCGGCGGTCCACCGGTTGAGCGTCTCCTGGAGGGTCACCGGCACCATCTCCATCCCGATGGCCAGGTGCCTGTCCCTGGCGTAGAGGGCCCGGATGACCTGGAATTCGATCTCGTGCATGGGCATCGAGTTGTGGGTCTCGCCGACGTGGACGATCCGGGCCGCGAGCATCTCGTCGATCATCCGCTCGAACCCGATGGGCTGGCCCGTCCGTCCGGAGAGGATGGCGCCGGGCCCGATCTCCATCGTCTTGCCCTTGAGCTTGGGGTCGCCGATCGCCAGGGTCAGGGTCGGGTCGGGCTTGTCGGCGGGGGCCTGGCTTTGGGTCTGCGCCGGGCTCGCCGGCATCGTCTGCGGCTGCGTCCGGGCGGAAGAGAGGGCCGGCCCGAATAGGATGGCCGTGATCAGGAAGGTCGGGAGGGGCAGTCCCCTTCGGGGACAGTCCCGGGAAATCTGGCCATGCGATCGATCCATGGTGTCCTCCTCGGGGAATTCCTCCGTATCATAACCGCGGCCCCCCAGGGAGTCAACGCGCCCAATGGGGCCCAATGGGGTCGGACCTCAGCTTCAGAAACGATATCAACAAGATAACCCCAAAAAACGGTCTTGGATCGGCTTATAACGGCGGTTTTTTGGCCCAAAAATGAAAGAAACATCAGGCCAGGAAACAACGGCAATTTGTTTAGTTTTTATGGCCAAAAACACGGCTTTTAAGCCTTTTTAACCCCAGAATTCGCGGCTATCTTATTGAGTTAATTTTGATTGCTGAGGTCCGACCCCATTGGAAAGCCATTGGAAAGGGGGGACAAAAGGGCTACAATCGGGGGCGGTTAAATTCATGCTCGAAGAAAAAACGCCCCCCGAGCCGCTTCAGGCCCCGGAAACGAAGAGGACCGTCCGGACCTTTGCCATCGCCTCGTTCCTCAACGACATGGGGTCCGACATCATCTACCCCGTCTGGCCGCTCTTCGTCACCCAGGTGCTCAAGGCCAACATGTCCGCCCTGGGCTTCCTCGACGGCCTCGGCGAGGCCGTCGTTTCGCTTTCCCAAGCCGCAGCCGGCTATTACTCGGACAGGATCCGCAAGCGCAAGATCTTCGTCTGGCTCGGTTACCTCTGCGGGGCCGCGTCGCGCCTGGGTTACGCCGCGTCGTCCGTCTGGCAGCACCTCATCCCCTTCCGCATCCTCGACCGCGCGGGCAAGATCCGCAGCGCCCCGCGCGACGCCATCATCGCCGACATCTCGACCGACGGCAACCGGGGCCGGCACTTCGGCCTGCTCCGGGCCATGGACAACTTCGGCGCCGTCGCGGGCATCCTCATCTCCATTGCCCTGTTCAACCTGCTCGGCTACCGGCTCCTCTTTGCGCTGGCCGCGATCCCGTCGGTCATCGGCTCGGCGCTCATCATCAGGAACATCAAGGAACCGAAGGAGACCCGGGCCCGCGCCTTCAAGGGCTTTTCGTTCCGGGACGTCGACCGCAACCTGGCGCTGTACATCCTTCTCAACGGCGTCTTTGCCCTGGGCGCATTCACCTACTCGTTCCTGCTCATCAACGCCAAAGCGGCCGGGTTCAAGGCCGGCTTCATCCCCGTCCTCTATCTCGTCTTTTCAGCGACGGCGGCGCTTCTCTCCTACCCCTTCGGGCGGCTCTCCGACCGGATCGGCCGGAAGCCCGTCATGTTCATGGCCTTCGGGGCCTGGGCCGCCGTCTGCGGGGGGGTCATCCTGACCGACAGCCTGCCGGCCGTGGCCTCGCTCTTCGTCCTCTTCGGCGTCCACAAGGCCGCCCTCGATCCCGTCCAGAAGACGATCGCGGCCGAGCTCGCGCCGCAGCCCTATCGGGCTTCCGTCCTGGGGGGATTCCAGATGGTCGTCGGACTCGTCGCCTTGCCGGCTTCGCTCATCGCCGGCCTGCTCTGGGACAAGGCGGGCCGACAGGCGCCCTTCATTCTCTCGCTGGGGTTGACGGCCATGGCCGCCGCGCTCCTCCTCTTCGTCAAAGAAACGCGGCGCCGCGCCTAATCTTCTTCTTCCGGCTTGACCCGGCCTTCCTTGACCGCCTCGGCGATGATCTTCTGCTGGATGATCGCGGGCGCTTCCTCGTAGTGCGAGAACTCCATGAGGAAGGAGCCGCGGCCGCCGGTGATCGAGGTCAGGGTCGGCTCGAAGTCGAGCATCTCCGACATCGGGACCTGGGCCTTGAGGACGCGCATGGGGCCTTTCTGCTCCATGCCCT
>Ga0209705_10000582_pt1 | contig 19075 bp, 18 predicted proteins | sample PPLLaktember2015_5_FD_187262 | JGI IMG/M metagenome (GOLD analysis project Ga0209705, IMG submission 187262) | Freshwater sediment microbial communities from Prairie Pothole Lake near Jamestown, North Dakota, USA - PPLs Lake P8 Core (1) Depth... | ecosystem: Environmental > Aquatic > Freshwater... | reverse complement strand
ATTGATTGATTGCATCTGCAACTGCGCGGTCGATCACCTCATGGGTATGTCCTAAGAGAATCGCAGCAAAGGCAGCGTTGTAATCAACATATCGATTGTCGTCGACATCCCAAATGTACGCTCCGTGCGCTCGCTTAAAAACCATGTCGATGGAAAGTTTCCGCAGGGAGGAATGCACTCCACCCGGGGTATATTTGCTGGCTTCACTCATCAAATCGATCGATTTGTGATGTGATTGTGTTTGACCCATCCGATCATCTCCCTCGAATCATTGCCCATGGGCAGTATAACCTTTATTTATCATCCGGAGGCAATAGAAGAAGCCATGGATTCTCTATGGTCTCCGCTAATTCATCTAGGAACCTGGCCCCGCAGGCGCCATCTACAGCACGGTGATCGCAGGTAAGAGTAGCAAATAGAGCAGGCTTGACAGCAGGCTGCCCATCGACAGGAATGACTCGGTCTGCAATCCTGCCGAAAGCCAAAATTGCGGCTTGGTTGGTGTTGAGAACCGCATTGAAGGAATCAACGTTGTACATTCCCAGGTTCGATATGGTAAATGTTCCCCCGGAGAAATCTTGCGGGTGAAGTTTCCCTTCGTTAGCCTTCTCTACCAGCGCCTGGCGCTGTATGGCGATCTCCGCTATATTCAGCGTATCTGCATTGTGGATTACCGGCACGACCAGCCCATCTTCCACGGCGACGGCGATGCCAAGATTGATCTGGTCGTGAAGAAGGAGTTCACTTTCAATCCAACTGCTGTTTAAGCGGGGATGGGAGTGCAGGACCTCAGCGACTATTTTGATAAGCAAATCGGTGTAAGTTAATTTGATATGATACTTTTTTTCCATGACCGCGAGCAGGCTTTTTCGCAAGTTAACCAGTTGCTCTGCGCGAATCTCGTGCAGCAGGTAAAAGTGGGGCGCAGTTGTCCAGCTTTCTACCAGGCGCTGTGCCATAATCTGATGGATCCTTGACACAGATTCTTTCTTTCCGGTCTCTTCTGCACCAGCAGGCAGTGGGGTTTTCACACGCACAACATCTTCCTTCATAATGCGGCCTCCCCGACCTGTACCTACTATCGCACCGAGATCAACCCCCTCTTCTTTTGCGATTCTCTTCGCAACTGGAGAGACAAAAACAGGCTTTTCTATTCTGACTCTATCCTTGGCATGCCAGAGCACGTCGGCTTCCACAATTCTCCCACCCGGTCCCGAAGCTTCCACCTGGGTTATGTCAATAGCCAGTTCATGGGCTGCTTTTCTCGCTCGTGGGGAGGCAATCACCCGCTGGATTGCGTCTGTAAACGCCTGGTGATTGACCTCTCTCGACTGATCAGAGTTCGTGGGGTTTTTGAGGCCTGTTCGTGAATCAGGATCAAGCACAGAGCTCAACGGTCCGCCAATGGGGACTATAGCCCCTACCGGCGCCACAATAGGGCCCAAGATGCCATCCGCAGGAGACTCCAGTTCAACAGTGGCTTTATCGGTTTCAACTTCAACCACCGGTTCCCCTTTTCTAACGGGATCTCCTTCTTTTTTCAGCCAGTTGATGACTACCCCCTCAGTCATAGTGAGGCTGAGCTGCGGCATATAGACATCATTCATTGGGATATCTCCGCCCAAAAAGGCCTTTCACGGTCTGTACAACTTGGACCTCGTTCGGTATTGTTACCGTTTCCAGAACCGGCGTCATCGGGATGGGCACATCCATGCCGCCAATTCGCTTTACAGGTGCATCCAGGTAATCGAATGCCTCATCGGAGATCAGGGCAGCGATTTCAGCCGTCGTTCCGTAGCTTAAATACCCCTCATCGATCACCACTGCTCGCCCGGTCTTCTTTACCGAGTCTAGAATTGTCCCTTTGTCAAGCGGGCGCAAACAGCGGGGATCAATTAACTCAGCACTGATTTTGTCCTCTCCGAGGAGGTCAGCAGCTTTTTCTGCCACCTGGACCATACTGGATGTTGCAATCAATGTCACATCTGTCCCGTTGCGTTTGATATCGGCGACGCCCAGCGGAATCGTATATTCTCCAACCGGCACGGGCCCCTTGACTTTGTAACTCATCTTATCTTCAAAATAGATGACCGGGTTATCGTCCCGGATGGCCGATTTCAGCAAGCCTTTGGCATCGTAAGGGGTGGACGGTAGCACGACTTTTAATCCAGGAATGTGGGCAAACCAGGCGTGCAGGCTTTGGGAGTGTTGGGCCGCAGCAGCTCGCCCGGCACCCCCTGCCGTGCGAATCACCAGGGGGACTTTAACCTGCCCGCCGGTCATGTAATGCATTTTTGCTGCTTGATTGACCACCTGGTCCATGGCCAGGGTCATGAAATCGCAAAACATGATTTCCACCACAGGGCGCATTCCAGTCATCGCCGCGCCGACCCCGGTTCCTGCAATGATCGCCTCGCTGATCGGGGTATCCATGACCCGATCCTTGCCATACTTCTGCTGCAACCCCTCGGTCACCATGAACACGCCACCGGCCCTGCCAACATCCTCCCCCATCAGGAACACAGCGGGATCCCGGGCCAGCTCTTCGTCAAGCGCCTCTTTAATGGCTTCGAGGATCGTGAGTTCTCGCATCTCAGGCATAGATGTCCTCCGCTATCTTGCTAGCATCGGCTGCCGGGGAACTGTTTACAAAGTCGACTGCTTCCTGAATATCCTTCTCTATCTGCTGGTCGATTATTGTGAGATCAGGTTCTTCTAGTATATTCTTCTCAAGGAGCAACTTTCGAAAACTGCCCACCGGTTCATGATGCCAGCGTTCATCCATTTCTTCTTTGGTTCGGTAACCCCGCGCGGTTCCCACATCTCCCATATGATGCCCTCTGAAACGATACGTGCAAGCCTCGATAAATGTCGGCCCTTTCCCGGCCCTAGCTCTTGCCGCAGCCTGCTGCACGCACTCGTAGACAGCTATCACATCGTTGCCGTCGATCTTGGACGAGGGTAATCCAAACGCAGCAGCGCGCTCACCAATTGGTTTGTCAGAGACGGTTGCCTCATCAAAACGCGAATATTCACCAAATGTGTTGTTCTCACACATATAGATGAGAGGAAGTTTCCAGATTGCAGCTAGGTTTAGAGATTCCATCAATATTCCCTGGTTGGCTGCACCATCCCCAAAAAAGCAGGCCACGATTTGACCAGATTGGCGCTTCTTGGCGGATAGCGCTGCGCCTGTCGCGATGCCGAAACCGCCCCCGACGATTCCATTTGCCCCCAGGATTCCCAGGCTGAGATCGGCCGCATGCATGCTCCCCCCTTTCCCTTGGCAGTAGCCGGTTGCCTTCCCGCACAACTCGGCAAGCAATTTTTTTAGATCGCCTCCCTTGGCAATCAGATGGCCGTGGCCGCGATGCGTGCTCGTGATGTAATCATCCTTCTGTAAAGCAAGGCAAGCTCCTGTCGCGACCGCCTCTTCACCGATGTACAGGTGCAGCAGGCCGACCACCACTCCTCGCTTGTAAAGCTCTTCTGCAGTCTCCTCAAAACGCCGGATCCGCTGCATGTAGAAATACATATCCATCATAATTTCCCGGTCAATGCTCATGGTTCCTTTCCTCTTTATACCAGTGGTTGAGACTGCTCTGAGCCGAATTCGAAAAAACGATTCTCACGATGAGATGCGGTAGATAGTATATTCGTTGTAGCCTGTGACCACCTTCACGTATCCGCACAAAAGTTTATCGACTGTGGATGATCCGGTGTCAACGAGCAGTGGCTGTCCCCTCAGCGTAACGATTTTATCTTTCGTGCTCACTACGATAATATTTTCTTTCCCAACCCGGCGGATGACCTCAGCGCTGATCTGCTGATTGCCTCGCCCAAAGACATAGCCTTGCCCCCCGATGGGTGTGACGATAATTTTCGCGGGATGCTGGTTCAGCAGACTCAGCAGCTCCTTTTCTGTTACATCGCTGGCCAAGATTTGGTGGTTTTGGAGAACATCGACCCCGATCAAGGTCTTGGCGAGACCCAAACGATCCGTGATCGCCCGCGTAGTTGTTCCCGGCCCAAGGATATACAGCCAGTCTGGAGCCATCTGCTCAATGATCGTCGCCGCGATGGCATTGGTTGAGTACTGCTCGCTCGGAGGGCTACTGCTCTTCAGGCTTTGCACCAGGGACCGGCGGAAAGGGATTCGTAGATAGCCATATAAAATAACCGAAACGACCCCCTGGCGCACATCCTCCTCGTCGATATCGACGACTTCTGCCTCGCGTAGCTCCTTAGCTTTCCCGTGCAGGTACAGGGCCGCAAGCTCGCCGGCGCTCCTCGGATTTGTCGCATATACTGCTGAATAAATTTTCACCCCGGTCGGAATACCCAGGACGGGCGTTTGGGTGCCGATTGCGCTCGCGATATCCCTGGCAGTTCCGTCCCCTCCGGCAAACAGCAGTAGATCAACGTCCATTGCCTGCATCTCCCGGGCAGCCCGCTGGGTATCGGCTGCGGTGGTGTTCCCCGAGGTAATTTTGCCGATCACCGCAGGCTTGAACCCGCAGACAATAGCTGCATCTGCGCCCATTTCACCCGGGTAAGTGATGAGCTCGAACTCACCCTGGAAGGGCAGGAGGGGTCTCAAGGCCTCGCCTGCCCGCTCCTGGGCGCGAGGTACCGCGCCCAGGGCCCGGGCGCGTTCCTGGATGGATGTGCCATCACTGCCCTTCAGGCTGACAGCGCCGCCAATCCCGGAGATGGGGTTGATAATCAATCCTAGCTGTTTTTCATTTGGAGGCATCCCTAACCTTAGCTTTTCGCTGGTAGGCGCGCCAGGTAATCGCCCAGTGATCGGGATCCTCGAAGGGATCGTGCTCTGTAACCTGATGTACAGCGGATTGATGCGGGGCAGTTTTGACCAGTTCAGGTTGAGAGCGTGCTTCGGCAGCAACTTTTGACCAAGCCGCTGCGTATTCATCGATATCCGTCTTCGAGTAGGACTCGGTTGGTTCCAGCGTCAGCGGCTCAGGCACAACGAACGGGTGATGGCTGAGAAAGCCGTGCGCCGCGTGGTCGGCCATCCGCAAGGCAAAATCGAGGCAGTGGATACCAGTTTCTTTCGTTAATTCCTCAATGCTGTAGCGCACCTGTTCAATGCGCCGCTTGCCCTCGGCATAGGGGGCGGTGATCCCCGGAATTTCAAGTATCTTCTTCATCAAGTAATTGTTGTTGAGGACCGCGACCTCCGCGGCTTCACGCATCCCGTCCGCCCCAAGCGACATGGCCCAGGCGTACGCTCTCAAGATATTGGAGACCATGCCGTAAAAGGATGAGACCTTACCGATTGAATCAGGTCGGTCGTAATCGAGATAATATTTCTGCCCATCGAACTCGACAATCGGGACAGGTAGATAGCGGGCTAAAGACTCTGTGACCCCGCATGCGCCTGCCCCAGGCCCGCCGGAGCCATGTGGGGTAGAAAAGGTTTTGTGCAGGTTAAAGTGGCACAGGTCAAAACCTGCGTCTGCTGCCCGGGTAATCCCCAGCAGTCCGTTCGCATTAGCCTGGTCGTAAGAACAAAGGCCGCCAGCAGTGTGCACCACCTCAACGAACTTGTCGATGATGGGGTTGAAAATCCCGGTATCGTCAGGATTGGTAATAAACAGCGCCGCGGTGCGCTCTGAAACTGCAGCCCGTATGGCTTCCAGGCTAGGATAACCACATTCTTCCGGGTATAACGTGATTAGTTTATAACCGGCTGTTCCTGGGCAGGCCGCATCGCTCGGATGGGCAAAAATCGTCGTGATCACCTCGTCTCGCCGCTCTGCTTCCCCGCGGGCAGCATGGTAGGCGCGGACGATCGAAGCGTTTGTGTAAATAGCATGAGAACCGGCCCGTGGCTGGAAGGAAAATCGAGCCATGCCAGAGATCTCCTTGAGAATCTGCTCGAACCGGTAGATCACTTCCAGAATGCCCTGGACTGTCCTTTCATCTTGTAGCGGATGCAGCTCACTGAGCTTCGGGGATCGAGCCAGCTGCTCATTGATTGGAGGGTTGTACTTCATCGTTGAGGTAGCCATGCCAAAGTCGGGCACCAGGCCTGCGCCCAAGGTCTCTTGAGATAGTCGCAAGTAATGACGCAGCACGTGAACTTGGGAAACCTCCGGCAACGCTGGTGGCTGTTTCCGGCGCAGTTTATCAGGCAATGCTGCCAGTGGGTCAGGATCCTTTGCAAGAATCTCAGGCTCTACCTCTGGCACCAGGACGCCTCGCTGTCCGGGTTGGCTAAGCTCAAAAATTAGGCGTTCGGTCCACTGCGCTTGGTGATAGAACCGGGCTGTGGTTTTCTCGTCTTTTATTTGTTCCGGGAGGAAATCGAGGGCGTTCATGATTACACGACCCCTTTTAAGGCATTAACCAGTCTTTTGATATCGGCCAGGGTGTGAATCTCGCTGACGCAATACAAGGCGCTCTGCCCTAGTTCTGGAAAGCTCCGGGTGAGGTCCAGACCACCGAAGATTCCCTGGGCAAGGAGTGCTCGGTTGATTTCAGCCACGCTCTTGCCAGTAGCATCGAAATTCACCACGAACTCCTGGAAAGGAGCGGATGGGAAATAGGGCGCCTTCACTCCCCTTACGGTATTGATCTGCTCCATGGTGTGCCTGGCACGCGTTATGATCGCTTGACCGATCTCGGTCATGCCCTTCGGGCCCATCAGCGCCAGGTAAACACCGGCTGTGATTGCCCACAGGTTCGACATCGTGCCCAGGTATTCCTTGCCGCCCTCGCGCTTCATAAAGGAGGTTCTTTCAAAGGCAACTTCGCCAAATCCATACTCGCCAGGAACAACCGTCGGGCTGATCCCTACAAGTCGGGTGGGGAATTCCTGGACAAGTCTTTCTTCGTCGCGAGTGGCCATATACCCGGCATGGCCGCCGCCGTAACTCATGTGCATGCCCAAGGGCTGGATGTCGCCGCATACGTAATCTGCCCCATATGTCGCCGGAGAGGCCAGAATCCCAAGCGAGATCGGGTCAGCGCCAACCACCAGCAGGATACCCTGCTGGTGTGCCAGCTCTGCAATCTGCTCGCCCTGGATTTCAACTGCCCCTAGGAAATTGGGGTTGTCGAAATAGACTGCCGCCGTCTTTGCGGAAATTGCTCTCTCCAGCGCCGCAAGATCTATCAGGCCCGTCTCTGCATCCCATTTCACAACAATAATTTCCAGGCCGGGCCGGCAGTAATCCAAAATTTTAGACAATTTAGCCGGATCGATCGGTTGGCAAATCACCAACTCTTTCCGGCCTGTGACTCGGGCTGCCATCCGCAGGCATGTGGCTGCAGCCTGGTAGCTATCGTAAGTAGGCAGGCTGACCACATCCAGTTCCAACAACTCTCCCATTAAGCTCTGATATTCCCACAATGCTTGGAACCGCCCGTGATCCTCATACGCCCGACCGGAATAGGCCGTCAGGAACTCGTTACGCGAATTTACCTCATCGCAAACTGCCGGTACATAGTGTTGATAGCAACCCGCACCGAGGAAGCTGATAACTTCTTGTGTGCTGACGTTCTTGGCTAATACTCCTTCTACATGCCGCCTCAGGGCGTACTCTGACAAAAATGGCTGCGGTAAGTCCATCTTGCGATGGAGTCGCAGCCGATCCGGAATTTCTTCAAACAGCTCTGAAATAGACTCAGCCTCCACTTCTCGAAGCATCTGCTCCTTGACCTGGGGGACTGAGTTGGCAATATAGGGATAGCCAACCTGTTTTTCTTCTGATGGCATGCGATCCTACCTCCTTATTCGTTGTTAGAAGGTGCCTGTGCACCTCGATGATCTGTCTATCCGTAGCTGGCCAATCCGCCCGCGATCTCGCCTCCATCGATCACGAAAACCTGGCCGGTGATAAAGTTGGCATCCTCTGAGGCGAGGTATGCAAAGAGGCCAGCAACCTCCTCGGGCCGCCCCATCCGCTTCAACGGAACCATTTCGGCTACGGTAGGAGGGTATGTCAGGAGAGGAGTCTGGATAAATCCCGGGCAGACGACGTTGACACGGATCTTAGGCGCCAGCTCTAACGCGAGCGAGCGAGTCAGCTGGACGATCGCCGCTTTTGAGCTGTTGTAGATGGCATGGCGTAAGTATCCAACCAGCGCATTGGTCGAGCCCATATTGAGAATTACACCGCCATTTCCTGCCAGCATGCGCCGGGCAGCCTGTTGGGAGGCCAGGAATAGGCCATCGAGATTGACTTTCATGACTTTGTGCCAATCCTCCAGGGTGATGTCGCAAAAGTTGCGCCTCAGGCTGATGCCGGCATTGTTGATCAGGACATCGATCCCTCCTGCTATATCATCCGCTTCAGAAAAAGCGCGGGCGATCTGCTCAGGCTCAGTGAGGTCCGCAAGAATAGCCCCGCCGATGCCAGGCTGCTCGCTGGCAAGACGCTCGAGGGCTTCCTGGTTGTAGTCCAGGGCGAGAACGCACGCACCTTCCTCCAGGAATCGAATCGCGGTTGCTTTGCCGATCCCGCTGGCCGCGCCGGTGATCAGCACTCTTTTCTCATTGAGTCCACGCATCGTATGCCTCTGTATGAGCTTCCTGGTTTATTAGCTCTCACATCCCGGTTCCATAAGCAGCCAGGCCTCCCCCGTCAATCACGAGGGCTGTGCCTGTGATATAGCGCCCATCGTCGCTTGCCAGGTACAGAACTGCCTTTGCGATATCCTCCGGGTTTCCAATGCGCCGCAACGGCCGCCTGGCAATCGAAGAATTGATCAAATCCTGTTCAGGAATGCCCAGTTGCTTGGCTTCTTCTTGCAGCATTGGCGTAGCGGTATCGCCAGGGCAGACACAAACGACACGTATGCGCTGGAGGCAGTGATCCAGCGCCATCGCTTTTGTCATGTTATAGACCGCTGCTTTTGAGGCAGCATAGGAGATCACATTACGAGCGCCAGCCAGGCTCAAGGCTGAACCGGTGTTGACGATAACACTATCTCGATCAGGATTGGCCAGGTACGGGATGGCGTATTTGCTCATTAAGAATATGGATTTCACGTTGATGGCCATTGCCCGATCCCATTCTTCTTCGGTCGTTTCTAGCACATTGGCCCGAATCACAATCCCTGCGTTGTTGAACAAGATATCCAATCCACCGAACGCTTTCACAGTCTCTTCAACTGCTCGCTGACAATCGCTTGCTTTCGATACGTCACACTGAACAAAGATTGCTTGCCCCCCTTGCGTTCTAATCTCATCGACAACCGCACATCCTCTGGCCTTGTCAATATCCACAATGGCGACCGAAGCGCCCTCCTGCGCGAAGAGGAGCGCCGTTGCGCGCCCGATACCCGAGGCTGCACCGGTGATAAGGGACCGCTTTCCTGTAAGTTTTTGCATGATTTCACATTTCCTATCCGAAGGAACTTTGCTTATTCTATGCCGCACTAATCTCTCAAGACATCGAATATGATATCCAGGAGGTCATCGGCCTGTTCCATGGTGATGATAAGCGGTGGGGTTAACCTCAGGCTGCTCGGGCCGCAGCGGGTCATAATGACCCCCCCCGCACCCATTCGTTTGACAATTTGTTTGACTTTATCGAGTGAAAGTTGCTCGCCATCTTCTGTCACAAGTTCAACGCCGGTCATAAGCCCGCGCCCGCTTACGGTCCCGATGATGGGCAGTTTAGTACGAGCTTGATTCAACCGGTCGCGCATATGGTCGCCGACATGCACGGCATTTTCAATCAGGTTTTCATCTTCAGTAATCAGCAGGCTTTCAAGGCCAGCCACGCATGCCACAGGATTGCCGCCGTAGGTGGTGCCATGTGCGGAGACCCACCAGGCATCCATCAAATCGGCTCGGGCAATGACACCGCCAAGTGGAAGACCGCCGCCGATGGCCTTTCCTAAGATGGCAATATCGGGCACGATATTGGAATGCTGGAAGCCAAACCATTTCCCGGTGCGCCCGAGGCCCGTTTGAACCTCATCACAGATAAGGAGAGCACCGGTGCGATCACAAATCGAGCGAAGCTCGGGTAAAAAGTCATCGGGCGGGACCTGGTACCCGCCCTCTCCAAGGATGGGCTCCACAACTATGGCTGCCAGGTCGTCTGGGTGAACGAGCCTGTCGAGCGTTAGCTGGATCATATTCCGCCACTGGCCACAACAATCATCGGGTGAATGGCTGCCGTGTCCAAAAGTACAGCGATGGCAAACAGGGTAGGGGACATGCTCAACGCCCACCAGCAACCCGCCAAGGTGGCGCCGGTAGACGCTGGAGCTGGCTGTGAGTGACAGGGCTCCCATCGGGCGCCCATGGAAACCCCCAATGAAGGCCAGGATCATCTGCCGACCGGTGACCATGCGGGCGAGCTTGATAGCTGCCTCTACGGCTTCGCTGCCACTATTAAGCAGGATACCTTTACCTTCGCGCAGGGGTGAGGGTGCCAGGCTAAGGATCTTGGTTAAGATATCTACATAAGGGGCGAGGTACCCGACATGGGATGCGGCATGCATCAGGGTACCGACCTGTTCCGTGACGGCCCTCACCACGCGAGGGTGGCAATGACCAACATTCATACAGGCAATCCCTGCCGCAGTGTCATAGTAGCGCCGGCCTTCGAAGTCATACAAGAATATGCCCTCTCCGCGCGTAAAAGCAACATCCGTGTAATGATAGAGGGCAGGTGTGACACGAGCTTTGTCGCGCGCAATAATTTCTTCAGATGTGCGAACCTTCAACATAGCATTCTCCATTCTATAATCCCAGGTAAGCCTTACGTGTGTGTTCGTTATTCATAACCTCACGCCCGGTACCATGCAGCGCTATATTTCCGGTTTCAAGAACATAGGCATAATCAGCGATTTGTAGGCTGAGGCTGATATTTTGCTCAACAAGTAGGATGGTCATCCCCTGCGCTTTTAACCTTTCGATGGAAGTAAAGATATCGCGGACAAGCAGTGGGGCCAGCCCGAGTGATGGCTCATCAAACATGAGCAGCTTTGGACAGGCCATAAGAGCCCTGCCGATGGACAGCATTTGTTGCTCGCCACCTGATAACGTGCGCGCCTGTTGCTCAAGGCGCTCCTCCAATATAGGAAATAGTTCAAAAACCTCGCGCATGGTCTCCATGCGCCGTGACCTGACGTTGGGGCTAAATCCGCCCATGAGCAGGTTTTCGTGGACAGTCATGTCAGGGAATATCCTGCGCCCCTCCGGTACTTGGACTACTCCGAGGGTTGCGATCTGATGTCCCTTGAGCGCAACTAGACTAGTATCGTTAAAGGTGATGCGCCCAGAAACTGGTTTGAGCAATCCGGAGACAGTGTTAATCAGCGTGGATTTACCAGCACCATTGGCGCCAACGAGAGCCGTAATCGCACCATCCTGGATGTCGAGAGAAACATCATGCAGTGCAAAAAAGGCTCCATACTTTACTGACAGATTCTCGATTTTAAGCACTGGCTACCTCTCCTCCAAGGTAAGCCTGGAGGACCCGGGGATCTTGGGCTACCTCAGCGGGCTTACCTTCTGCAATCTTGACCCCGAAATTGAGGACGATGATACGGTGGGAGAGACTCATGACCACCTTCATATTATGTTCGACCACTAGCAGACTGATCCCCAATTTATTTAGCTGGCGTATTAAACTCAACGTTTCCTCGACTTCTACGGGATTAAGACCGGCTGCTGCCTCATCGAGCAGAAGCATGCGGGGTTCTGTAGCTAAAGCCTTGCTTATTTCCAGCCGTTTGTGCTCAAACAGTGTGAGGTCCTTACCCAAGGTGTTAGCTTTCTTTTCAAGGCCGACTTGTTGGAGCACTTGTTGAGCCTTTTCCCTAGCCTGAGAAGGGATCGGGTAACGGACAAAAGCCCCGATCATCGCGTTATCCAGTGCAGTCAGGTCCGGGAAGGGTTGTACGATCTGAAAAGTGCGTGTGAGGCCGAGCCGGCATATCTGGTGGGGCTTTAGGCCGGCGATGGATCTTCCACCAAGGACAACGTTGCCAGAACTAGGTGGAATGAAACCCGAGATCAAATTGAAAGCAGTGGTTTTGCCGGCGCCATTTGGGCCAATCAGGCCGAGGATATCGCCCTCCTCAATGGTGAAGGACAGGTCATTCACGGCTGTTAGACCACTGAACTTTTTTGTGAGACCCGAAACTTCAAGAAAGCTCATAGTGCCTCTTTATATATATTCTTTTTGGTAAACCGGCGATTCAATTTGGAGAGCACATCCTTGGCCAGGCCAACAATCCCTTTTGGCATAAAAAGCATGACCAGCACCATGACCATTCCATAGATAACCAGATGAGCACCTCCGACACTGCCGCTCAAATTGGCTCTGGCTAGTTCAGCTACTGGTATCAACAACAGCGCACCGACTGTCGGTCCCCACACCGTTCCCAGACCACCAACGATGGCAAATATCAGGATTTGCACTGACACAATTTCGCCAAATACTGTACGAGGACCGATGTAGGTAAAGTATTGGGCATAAAAAGTGCCGCCGATAGCAGTCATGAAGGCGCTGAGAACGGTAGCCTCAATCTTGGTCCGGAGTGTGTCAACTCCGAGGGCTTCTGCGGCATCTTCGTTCTCGCGCACTGCAACCCACTGGTAACCAGGACGTCGATTATGAAGCCACAGCGTGATAAGAACGCCGATCACCAAGATAGTAAGAATGATGAAGTAGTAGCCCATCTTGCCATCAAACTGCATCATGTCCGGGCGATGCCCAATCCAGGTGACCTCCAGGCCCCGTGCACCGCCAATACTGGCCATGTTTGACGTCAAGAATACGAATGCTTCTGCCAAAGCAATGGTCACCAAGGCAAAGTAAGGGCCTTTTAAGCCATAGCGGAAGCAGAGATATCCGATGAACAGGGCTGCTAAGGAAGCAAGTGCTCCGCCAATCCACATTCCTAGCCAGGGGCTGATTCCCAGATGGATGAACAGGAGCGTTGAGGTATAGGCGCCGATCCCCAAGAAAACCCCATGCCCAAGTGAATGCTGCCCGGCGTAGCCCCCCAATATGTTCCAGCTTGTTGCCAGATAGGCCCATAGCAAGACTAAGATGAACAGGTGAAGAACATATTCACCCGCAACAAATGGCAGGAGAATCAACAAAAACAGCACAATCAAAGGAAACAGATAAGTATGTAACTTCATTTTCGTGTCCTTGAGAGCAAACCTTGAGGCTTGAAAAGCAGCACCAGGATGAAAATGGTAAAGGTTAATACACGTGATAACGAGCCGGGTAGAATTGCGGCGCCCAGCGCCTCGGTCAGGCCAATAATTTGTCCACCTACTAGTGCGCCAATGAAGTTGCCCATTCCTCCAAGTACTACGATGATAAATGTAATCTGGCCGAAAAAAGCCCCTACAGTAGGCGAAACGTAATAGAAGCTAATCATGAGTGATGCAGCGACACCCAGGCAGGCTGAGCCGAGGCCAAATGCGAGCAAAAATGTGCGTTCCACATCTATGCCCATCAGTGTTGCTGCAGTGCGATCCTGTGACGCGGCTCGAATCGCCCGACCTGCATCCGTCTTTTGAAGAAACAGATAGAGCAAGACTGCTGTCAGGCCTGAACCAACAAATGCGATCAGTTGTGGGATACGGACTACGGCTGGACCGATGTTAAAAACGAGCCGATTATATTTGGTTACTACAAATAGTGGGTCGGCGCTGAAAAGCACTTGAGCGCCAGCGCTTAAAACGATTGACAGTCCCAGCGTGAGCATTATCTGGTTCATGGCTGGGTCGGCCAGGATAGGTTGGATGGTGGACCTGTAAACTAAGACCCCGAACAGGAAGATTAGTGGCACTGAAACGATAAGGGTCAGGTAGGGGTCCCAACCGCCCTTTTCTACAAGGAAGTAGACAATGTACATGGCCACCATAAAGAACTCACCATGTGCAAAGTTGATGATGCGCATAACGCCCCAGATTAAGGTTAACCCCACAGAGAGGAGGGCGAATATTCCCCCAATAAGGATACCGCTGATTAAGCCCTGGAGTATCACATCAGGAGAGAAGACCATAAACAACCTCCCAATCTTCTACAAGAGGACGCAGCCTAGGCTGCGTCCTCTTGTAAGTCATATGATGTTATTTACCGAATGGTTGAAGGCTTGCTACAGCGCCAGCTGGCGGCCAGACTGGTATGAGCTCGCCATTCTGAACCTGGCCTATATAGAGGCCACTTTGAGGATTTTGACCCGTCTCGTCAAAGAATAGCTCTTCCATGGGAAGAATGACTTTATCACCGGTGAGTCTGGTTTGGGCAATTGCATCTCGGACTGCGTCACGATCTATACTGCCGGCGCGCTCAAGTGCATCCCAAATCACCATACCAACCTGATAGTTCAGGGCTGAGTTGCCGGAGAAATCGACGCTGTAGGCATCAAAGTATTTGTCGTTGACGGCTTTGGTCTTTGGCGCATACTTTGAGAACTCCACGATGGATAACCAGCCTTCAGCACTATCACCCAGTGCTTGAGTGAACTCTGCATAAAGCGATCCACCCGCTGCATCAACGAAGGGGGTATCTTTCATGCCACCGGCTAAGCGTCCCTGAGCGAGGAGGATGGCGTCATTCAGATAGGTGACGACCAGGACCGCATCAGGATTGGTCGCCTTTACCTTGGCTATTTCGGTTGTCAGGTCTGCTGCACTGGAGGGATACTTTACCTCGATTGTAAGCTCCATCCCTTCCTGTTCAAGGTATTTTTTCTGGCCCACTGCTGTGGACTCGCCATAATCGGTATCTTCGTGCAGCAAAGCCACCCTTTTAACATCCAGACCAATCAAGTCCTTCAAGCTTTTAAGGAAAAGCACCTGGTCACGGGCATAGAAATCTGCCTTTGAGGCGACCCGGAAAGTGTATTTAAAACCACGCTCGGTAATCTCATCGGCAATGGATGCGGCGACAATGAATGGTGTTTTGAGGCGCTCAGCAGCCTGGGTGGCGGGAGTGGAAACGCTTGACTCGTAACCGCCAAGGATAGCTACAACGTTTTCCTGCTGCACCAGCCGCTCAACTTCACTAATGCCAACCTCCGGCTTGCCTTGGGAGTCTGCCCAGACCATCTCAATCTTAGCGCCTCCCAGCGACTTAATTCCGCCGGCTGCATTGATCTCGTCGATAGCCATTTGCAGACCCTGTCGGTTTTCGATACCGACTTTAGCTGTCCCGCCCGTTAACGGGAAAAAACCACCGAGGCGAATCGTGTTAACGGTCGGTTCCTCGGTTGCTTCCGCTACTGGTGGAGATGTCTCCTCTGGTTGGACGGCAGGAGTTGGTTGCCCGCAGCCAACCAGGGACAGTGACAGTGAAATTAAAAGCAGCACGTTCCAAAAGACTCTCTTCATTTCTTTCGCTCCTTCTCTCACGATTGTCAGACGATGGATGGTAAGCTAATAGATACGAGGTGGATACGGTTGGTATTTATTTGTCGGACCTCCTCTCCCGGTGGGTTCTATCTCGCACCCAGAGAACAGTAGAGCGTTTACTCGTTATCTATAACGTTTTGTCAGCGCTCTCCCTCATTCGGGGTTGCTGAAGGAGTGCTCGTACAGTGCCGCGGATATGTTCTGCCATGAGCTGGGCAGCACGCTCGCCATCTCTGGCTCGGAAAGCCTCGAGCAGGGCTTTGTGCTGAATAAGGGTTCCCTCGGTAGTGGAAGGATCGGAAAGAAAAATTCGCCTGTACTGCTGGGTTGAATTCCAGAAGTTGACGATGGCTTTGAGCAACGTTGGGTTCTTGCAGTGCTGGTATGCCAACAGGTGAAAATGACGGTCGAGGTCGACCCAGCGCCCTAGATCGCCCTGTTCGGCGGCTTTTTCCATAATTGCAACGCTTTCCGCCATTACCTCGAGATCCTGATCGCTTAGGTGGGGGATTGCCAGACGCATTGCCAGGGCCTCGAGAACTTCACGAACCTGGTAAATCTGCACGAACTCTTCAAGATCGATCTTGGCGACAAAAGCCCCCCTCCCCGGTCTTAGCCGAATCAGACCTTCCCCCTCTAGTATCCGGAAAGCGTCACGAATAGGCATCCGGCTGATACCGAACCGATTTGCAATACTGGTCTGATCGAGTTTCTGTCCTTCTTTGAGCGTGCCGCTCAATATCTCCTGCCGGAGCTTTTTCGCCACGGCATCGCATAAAGTGGTGTAATCCAGAGATTCACGAGTCGAGTTTTGCTGTGGCAGAATAGGCAAATCATTTCTCTCTGAGGATATTGCTTTCTGGAATGGATTGTCTATAACACCCATTGTTATATATTGGGTTTGTTAATATATTTTTGGATACTTAATACTGGATATTGGATACAGAACGAGTCTAGCATTTTTATGGTGACATGTCAACAACTAAATCTGACCGTGTTTGTAACATCAGCGGTTGGCGAAAAGCCAAAACTGCCCAAGGCGCAAATCTCCTAAGCCCTGCAAGCAATCACAAGGCCAAACCCGTCCCACTCAGCCAGAGTCCCGCCTGCATCCCCCTCCAGGATTTGTAGCCTCGCACGGTGCGAGCCCGCATTTTCATGCGTCCAATGGCCTGTTCAATGGACTGATCACAAATGACAAATTCTGCATGACGCGCACTGGACAGGTGCGGCTGAATCATTGGCGACGTCCATTACGGTTACGTAATCCCGCCATTGAGCAAGAGGTGTACTCTACACTAAAGAGTTCTGAGTGTGGAGGGCGCCATGAAACGCCAGTGGAAAATTCAACGGGAAGTGAAGGAGTATCCGGATGGACAGAACCGATGGGATCGAGCGTACCAGTTGGTACTGGAGATGGCTCGTTTCGTCGAAGAAACCCAGGCGCAGATGAAAGCGGAGGTGTGCTATGCGAGTAGCAATCTATGCGAGAGTATCGACTCAACATCAAGTGCAAGCCCAAACCATTGAGCAGCAATTGGAACGATTGATGGTTTATACCGAGCAACAGGGATGGGAACTAACGCAAGAAAACATTTTCCGGGACGACGGGATTAGTGGTGCAAGTCTGAACCGGCCAGGATTGGACCGCCTGCGGGACCGTGTGGTTGCCAGGGAAATCGACTGCATTGTGATCACTGCACCGGATCGTTTAGCACGGAACTATGTTCACCAGATGTTGCTGTTGGAAGAGTGGGAGAAATGTGGTTGCCGAGTTGAAATTCTGGATCGTCCGATCAGTCAGGATCCGCACGACCAGTTGGTATTGCAGATTCGGGGAGCTGTTGCAGAATATGAACGTACTCTGATCGCCGATCGGATGCGTCGTGGTCGTCAAGCCAAATTTCGGGCTGGGATCTTGCTGCCTTGGACTCGGCCACTCTATGGGTATCAGACAGATCCAGATCGTCCCAGGGACCCCGCCAAAGTCACTCTCAACGAAGCAGAAGGGTCAGTTGTCCGAGAGATGTTCGCCTTTTACCTACAGGAGGACACCACCCTGCATAGCCTGGTACAGCACTTGCATACCATGGGGGTCCCGTCACCGCACGGAGGGGAATACTGGAGCACTGCCACGGCACGCGGCATCTTGACCAATCCAGCTTATACCGGCCCAATATATGTAGGTCGCACGCGTCGGGTCAAGTCTCACTTACGTCGTTCGGCTATCCGTCCCATTGGGAAGCAGGGAGGAAGTTACGTTAAGGTTCCAGAAGAAGAATGGATCCCGGTTGCAACCATTCCGTCCATCATTGAGTCACATCAGTTTGAGCTAATCCAAGCTAAATTGTCTCACAACCAGCAGACTGCCAGCCGCAATAACACAACCCACCAATACCTTTTGAGAGCCCTGGTAAGTTGTGGCGTATGCAACGTCAGTTGCACAGCCCGCCAATTAACCCCGGGCTATGTTTACTACGTGTGTCAGGGAAAGATAAATCTGAGCCACGCGCATCTTCACGAACGCTGACTGTCTCGTTTCATCCCGGCCCGCCAATTGGATGAACTGGTGTGGCAGGACCTGTGTAAACTCCTGACACACCCTGAAATCATAATCTCCGCCTTGCAAAGAGCACAAGGTGGTTGCTGGTTGCCACAGGAACTGCAGGCACGTCGCGAAAACCTGCGTCGGGGACAGCTCGCTGTGCAAACCCAACTGGATCGGCTCACAGAAGCTTACCTGAATCAGGTTGTTCCATTGGCTGAGTATCAACGCAGACGAGCAGATTTGGACAGTAAACTCCAGGGTATGCACGACTTGGAAAAGCAGCTGGTTCATCAGGTGGATCGACAAAATGAACTCTCCGGCCTGACTGCACCCATCGAGGCTTTTTGCCGCCGTGTTCAGACAGGATTGGATAATGCCAGTTTTGAAAAGAAGCGGAAACTGGTAGAATAGCTCATTGATCGAGTGATCGTCAAGAACGAAAATGTCGAAATCCGATACGTGATCCCCACCAGTCCAGCTAGTGAACATGTACGTTTTTGTCATTTGCGTAAAGACTATTTCGGTGGCGTTGTTGGTCCACGGCACGCCATTCTGCCAGGCGAACACCCGATAGCTGTCCCAATGTTCGCTCAGGCGGATCAGCAGATAGCGCAATTGATCCAAGGGAGACAGCGGCACATCCCGTCCGGCTCGACGTTCAGGGATCTGCTTCCATAGCTCAAACAGTCGCCGGCTGCCTTCGGGCGGCAGTTCAGCCAGCAGGCTCTTGATCTCATCCAACACCCACAGCCAATCTCTGGGCAGGATCTCACTCAACTCGCGCAGGCTGCGCCCCACCCAGCGGCGCACATGGAACTGGCACACCTGATGTTCCACTCCCAGTTTTTGGGTGGCAATGCGGAAGCTGGCCAGGTCGTCGGTCACCACCACGCTCACCCCCAGGCGCTGCACCAGGGGCTGCAGGAAGCGCCGCACCGCCTGTGGATTGGCTTCGTCCAGGTAGCCGACCGCCACAGGTTGACCATTCCCTAGATCAACCGCTACCAACACCGCATGCTTGCGCTTATCCCATCCCAGGGGATACAGCCCATCTACTCCCAAGACACGCACGCCCTGCCAGCGCCGACGCTGCTCCAACACATCTGCCTGCTCCTGCAAGTCCCGCCACACGCTCATGTGGCTGAGCTGCACCCCAAAGG
>Ga0209705_10000578_pt1 | contig 19153 bp, 18 predicted proteins | sample PPLLaktember2015_5_FD_187262 | JGI IMG/M metagenome (GOLD analysis project Ga0209705, IMG submission 187262) | Freshwater sediment microbial communities from Prairie Pothole Lake near Jamestown, North Dakota, USA - PPLs Lake P8 Core (1) Depth... | ecosystem: Environmental > Aquatic > Freshwater... | reverse complement strand
CACTTCGATCCGGCCAAACACCGCCTGCTGGGCGAGCGCACCAACCGCATCTATCGCCTCGGCGATTCGGTGCGCGTGAAGGTGGCACAGGTGAATCTGGACGAAGCCAAGCTTGATTTTGAATTGGTTGGCGAAGTGAAGCGCGAGGCCCGGCGCGCGCCCAAGCGTGAATCGAAACACCAGGGCAAGCGCCGCGAACCGAAACGCGGGCCGCGCAAGAAATAGCCGATGCGCGAGGAAACGGTCGGCGGCTGGCATGCCGTGCTGGCGCTGCTTGAGCGGTCGCCGGAGCGGGTACTGTCGATCCGCATCGACCGGGCACGCAAGGGCGAGCGACGTTCGCAACTGATGCAGGCGGCGCGCGCCGCCGGCGTTGCCGTCGAGGAGGCGAACACCGAGGCGCTCGACCGCCAGGCTGGCCACGGCAACCATCAGGGTGTCGTGGCGCGTTGCCGGGCCGCGCTCGAGCGCAATGAAGCTGACCTCAAGGTTTTCCTGACCGAGCTTCCGAAAAAGCCGCTGCTGCTGGTCCTGGACGGTATCCAGGACCCGCACAATCTCGGTGCCTGTCTGCGCTCGGCGGATGCTGCCGGCGCCCAGGCGGTGATTCTGCCGCGCGACAACAGCGCGCCTATCACACCGGTGGTGCGCAAGGTGGCGAGTGGCGCCGCCGAGACCCTGCCGGTGTTCCAGGTGACCAATCTGGCGCGCGTGCTGGACGAACTCAAGGACGCCGGTGTGTGGCTGGCGGGGGCGGCCGGTGAGGCCGAACAGGAGCTGTATGACGCGGACCTGCGCGGCCCAGTGGCTTTGGTGCTGGGCGCCGAGGGCACCGGCCTGCGACGCCTGACGCGTGATAAATGCGACTATCTGGTGCGTATCCCCATGGCCGGCACGGTGGAAAGCCTGAATGTCTCGGTGGCGGCCGGGATTTGCCTGTTCGAGGCCGTCCGGCAGCGCCGGAAAAGCTAATTCCCGGCTTGCCTCACCCCTGGAAACCCTTTAGAATTCGCGCCCTTAGCCCGGCATCCGCCGGGTTTCCTTGCCTCATCGGCCGCAGTGAATAGAGTCCGCGCGACTCCGGTTACGGGAGGCTTTACAGCCAGAAGGAGCAGTCATGCGTCATTATGAAATCGTTTTCATGGTCCACCCGGACCAGAGCGAGCAGGTACCGGCCATGATCGAGCGTTACCGCTCGATGATCGAAGGTGCCCAGGGCAAGATCCACCGCCTCGAAGACTGGGGCCGCCGGCAGCTTGCCTACCCGATCAACAAAATCCACAAAGCGCACTACGTGCTCATGAACATCGAGTGCGGTCAGGAGACGCTGAACGAGATCGAAACCGCGTTCCGCTTCAACGACGCGGTGATTCGCTCGCTCACGCTGGCGCGCAAGTCCGCTGTCACCACGCCTTCGCCGCTGGTGAAGGAAAATCAGGAAGAGTCCCGCCCCGTGCCGCGCGCCGACAGCGAGGAGAGCGTTGTTGAGCCCGCCGAGCCCGCGCCGTCGGCTTGAGCACATCGCGACCATTCATTTTCTGACCGGATTCCGAGGAACCACACATGTCCCGCACATTCTTTCGCCGCAAGAAGTTCTGCCGTTTCACCGCCGAGGGTGTGGTGGAGATCGACTACAAGGATCTCAACACCCTGAAGGGCTATGTCACCGAAACCGGCAAGCTGATCCCGAGCCGCAACACCGGCACCAAGGCGCATTACCAGCGCCAGCTGACGCGCGCCGTCAAGCTCGCGCGCTTCCTGGCCCTGATGCCTTACACCGACGCGCATCGCGGTTAAGCGACGCCCGTCCATACTGAATTGCGGGAAAGCAAGCCTGCACAAAAATAGCTTTTTTAGAGGAAGCAACCATGGAAATTATTTTGCTTGAGAAGGTGCGCAATCTCGGCAACCTGGGCGACCTGGTGAAAGTGCGCTCCGGCTACGGCCGCAACTTTCTGATCCCGCAGGGCAAGGCGGCGATCGCCAATGAGAAGAACAAGGCTGAGTTCGAAGTGCGTCGTGCCGAGCTGGAGAAAATCCAGGCCGCGGCATTGACCGAAGCCAAGGCGCGCGCCGAGAAAATGGCCGGCGCCACGGTGCAGATCATGGGCAAGGCCGGCGAAGAGGGCAAGCTGTTCGGTTCGATCGGCACTGCCGACATCGCCGAGGCCATGACGGCGGCCGGTTTTCCGCTGGAGCGTGCCGAGATCCATCTGCCGAGCGGTCCGCTCAAGCAGATCGGCGATTTCGAGATCCCGGTCAGCCTGCATGCCGAAGTCAACTTCAAGATCATCGTTTCGGTGATCGCCGAGAAGACCGAGAAGTAACGCGGTAGTCGCGGCGACCGGCGGCATTAGACCGCCAGCAAGGACGATTTGTAGTATCGTCACTGTATAACAACAGGCAGCGGAGGTTTGATGGAGGATCGCGCCGTTGCGCTGGGCGGTCAGTCGACTGCCGAAGCGCTCAAAGTCCCTCCCCAGTCGGTCGAGGCGGAGCAATCCGTCCTCGGCGGCCTGATGCTGGAAGGGCAGGCCTGGGATCGCGTCGCCGACAAGATCACCGAGGCCGACTTCTATCGCAAGGAACACCGCCTCATCTTCCGGGCCATCGGCGCGCTTGCCGAGGAAAGCAGCCCGGCGGATGTCGTCACGGTGTCCGAGTGGCTGGACAAGCACCAGGAACTCCAGAACGCCGGCGGCCTCGCCTATCTGGCCTCGCTCGCCAACAACACCCCGAGTGCCGCGAACATCGGCGCGTACGCCAACATCGTGCGTGAGCGCGCCATCCTGCGAAATCTGATTCAAACCGCCACCCGCATCGCCGGCAGCGCCTACAGCCCGGAAGGCCAAAGCGCCTCGGATATCCTCGACTTCGCGGAACGCAGCATTTTCGACATCAGCGAGCAGGGTGCGCACCGACGTGGCGGCTTCGCGCCGCTCAAGACCTTGCTGACCCGGGCGGTCGATCGCATCGACACCCTGTTCCGGTCCGAATCGGCGATCACCGGCGTCTCGACCGGCTTCAAGGACTTGGATGACATGACCTCCGGTCTGCAAGCGGGCGACTTGGTGATCGTGGCCGGCCGGCCGTCCATGGGCAAGACCTCGCTGGCCATGAATATCGCCGAGAACGCGGCGGTCGGCAGCAAGTTGCCGGTGGCGATCTTCAGTATGGAAATGCCGGGCGAGCAGCTGGCGATGCGCATGATGGCCTCGCTCGGGCGCATCAACGCGCACAAGGTGCGTACCGGCAAGCTCGAGGACGATGACTGGCCGCGCCTCACCCATGCGATCGGCCTACTCGCCGAGGCACCGATGTTCATCGACGACACCCCGGCGCTCACGCCGCTGGAACTGCGCACGCGCGCACGTCGCCTGAAGCGCGAGCACGGCCTGGGCCTGATCGTGGTGGACTATCTGCAGCTCATGCAGGCGCCGGAATCGAGCGAGAACCGCGCGACCGAAATCTCCGGCATCACCCGCTCCCTGAAGGGCCTGGCCAAGGAGTTGAATGTGCCGTTGATCGCGCTCTCGCAGCTCAACCGCAGCCTCGAGCAGCGCCCCAACAAGCGGCCGGTCATGTCCGACCTGCGCGAGTCCGGCGCCATCGAGCAGGATGCCGACGTGATCGTGTTCATCTATCGCGACGAAGTCTACAACGAAGACAGCCAGGACAAGGGCACGGCCGAGATCATCATCGGCAAGCAGCGCAACGGCCCGACCGGCAAGGTCAAGCTCACGTTCCTCGGCGAGTACACCCGCTTCGAGAACTATATCAACACCGGTTATGGAGAGACGTATTGACTCCAGAAACAGGTTTCTCGTTCTGCCCGCCGCCCGGTGTTCATCGCGCCGCTGTCCGCGTTAAGGAAAGCGGGTCTGCACAAGAATATCCATAATCAAAAAGCACGCCCGCAAAAGATATCCATCATTCATGAGACCGACGCGCGCACTGATCAGTCCGGACGCCCTGCGGCACAACTTTGCGCGGGTCCGCAGCTATGCACCGCTTGCCAGCGTCATGGCCGTGGTCAAGGCGAACGGCTATGGCCATGGATTAGCATGGACCGCGAATACCTTGCGCGACGCCGCTGCCTTCGGTGTCGCCAGCGTCGAGGATGGCGCGTTGCTGCGTGACGCCGGTATCAAACAACCCGTCTGCCTGCTGGAAGGGTTTTTCCATCCCGAGGAACTTCCGGATCTGGTGCGCTACCAGTTGTCTTCGGTCTTGCACCACGAAAGCCAGCTCTGGGACCTGGAGCATGCCGGCAAGATCGAACCCATCGACGTCTGGGTGAAAGTCGATACCGGCATGCACCGCATCGGTTTCGCGCCGCAGGCCTTGCCGGATGTGATCAAGCGGCTCAAGGTGTGCATGGCCGTGGGGCGTGTGCGCGTCATGTCGCATTTTCCCACGGCTGACAACCGTTTCGACACGGCCACGCCATACCAGATTCGTCAGCTCGATGAGATGACTCAGAATCTGAACGTGGAACGCAGCCTCGCCAACTCGGCAGGCGTCGTGAACTGGCCGTCGAGCCATTTTGAATGGGTGCGTCCGGGCATCATGCTGTATGGCGCCACGCCCATGATCGGCATGAGCGCTGCCGAACTCGGTCTCAAGCCGGTCATGACGCTCACGAGCGAACTGATCGCCATCAACCCGCGCCGCAAGGGTGATGCCGTCGGTTACGGCGGCGACTGGGTCTGCCCGGAGGACATGCCCGTGGGGGTCGTGGCCATCGGCTACGGTGACGGCTATCCGCGTCATGCGCCGCCCGGCACACCGGTGCTGGTGAATGGCGCGCGCGTTCCCATTATAGGGCGCGTCTCCATGGATATGGTCACGGTCGATCTGCGGGACGTGCCGGACGCCAAGGTCGGTGATTCCGTGGTGCTGTGGGGAGCAGGTCTGCCGGTCGAGGAGATCGCGGCGTTATCCGGCACCATCGCCTACGAACTGTTATGTTGCGTTACGGCGCGCGTGCCGCGCATCGAGAGCGATTCATAAACCACCTGCAAAAACATCTGCCGCAAAGACGCAAAGATTGCAAAGATTGCAAAGAAAAAACGATCCAATAAAGCCTTTTCGTCCTTTGCGTCTTTGCGGCGGGTGTTAACCGGTTGACTATGTCCAAGATCAAGTCTGTCTACAGCTGCAACGAGTGCGGCGCGCAGTCGCCCAAGTGGGTCGGCCAGTGCCCGGGCTGCAATGCCTGGAACACGCTGGTCGAGACCGTCGTGGCGTCCAAGAGCATGCCGGATCGGGGCTGGCGTTTCGGCGCACCCGCCGATGCCCCGACCGTGCAGTCACTGGATACCGTGTCGGCGGAGAAAATTGTCCGCATCCACTCCGGCCTGACGGAGTTCGACCGCGTGCTGGGCGGCAGCGGTCTGGTGACCGGCTCGGTGACGCTGATCGGCGGCGATCCGGGCATCGGCAAGTCCACCTTGCTGCTTCAGGCGCTGGCCGCCATCAGCGCGACCGCGCCGGTGCTGTATGTCACCGGTGAAGAATCCACGCAACAGATCGCCCTGCGCGCGCAGCGCCTCGGGCTGACCGCCGACAAGGTACGGGTGTTTACCGAGAACCGGGTGGAGACCATTATCGCCACCGCCCAGAGCGAGAAGCCGGCGGTGATGGTGATCGACTCCATCCAGACGGTGTATACCGAGAACCTGCAATCGGCGCCCGGCAGCGTCGCGCAGGTACGCGAATCGGCGGCGCAGCTGGTGCGGTTCGCCAAGCAGTCGGGCATGGCGCTGTTTCTGGTCGGACACGTGACCAAAGAGGGCACGCTCGCCGGTCCGCGCGTGCTCGAGCACATGGTGGATACGGTGTTGTACTTCGAGGGCGAAAGCAGCAGCCAGTACCGCATTGTGCGCGCCATCAAGAACCGCTTTGGCGCGGTGAATGAAATCGGCGTGTTTGCCATGACCGAAACCGGCTTGCGCGAAGTCACCAATCCTTCCGCGATGTTCGTCAGCCGCCAGGGCGACGCGGTAGCGGGCAGCGTGGTGCTGGCGACCCAGGAAGGCACGCGCCCGCTGCTGGTGGAGGTGCAGGCGCTGGTGGACGAAAGTCATGCGCCGAACCCGCGCCGTGTGTGCGTCGGCCTGGACAGCAACCGCCTGGCCATGCTGCTGGCGGTGCTGCACCGGCACGCCGGTATCGCCATGTACGATCAGGATGTGTTCGTGAACGTGGTCGGCGGGGTGCGGGTGCTGGAACCGGCCGCCGACCTGGCAGTGCTGTGCGCTGCGGTTTCAAGCATGCGCAACCGGCCGCTGGGCCGGGACCTGGTGGTCTTCGGCGAGATCGGCTTGGCCGGGGAGGTGCGTCCGGTGCAGCGCGGCCAGGAGCGCATCCGCGAGGCCGCCAAGCTCGGCTTCCAGCGCGCACTGGTGCCGGCGGCCAACATGCCGAAGAAACCCGAGTTCGGAATCGAACTGCACCCGGTGCGGCGGTTGGATGAAGCCCTGGAGATTATTCTTCAGTAAGAAAGCTGGCCGCAGGTGTGTCTGGTTTCGTCTGCGGCCAGCCGTGCTGTTTTTATTTCAAATAAAACTGCATGCGTGAGTCGGCCGCCTCGATCACGTCGCCGTTCTTGAGTTCCTCACCACTGGCGCTGACCCTCACGCCGTTCAAGCGTGGCGCTTCGTTGTTGTCACCCGGGAGCAGGATGTAGCGGCCGTTGCCGGCACGCGAGATGACGCCGGCGCGCTTGCCGGCGCGCCCGAGGTTGGTCACTGCCGAGGTGAGGTCGATACGTTTGCCGTTGTTCGCGCCGCTCAGGATGAAGAGCGAGCCGAGGCGCGGCTCGGCCGCAGGCGGCGCATCTTTGGACGCGACCGGGGCCGGCTTGCCGGCCTGGGCAAGCATTTCTTCCTGCTTTTGCGGGTTGATGATCACGGTCTTGGCAAAGTCGGGTCCGCTCTTCGATGCCTTCTCGTTGAGGTAGGTGAGGCTGTGGTTGCCGATGGTGACCACATCGCCATTATCAAGATGATGTTTGGCGACGCGCTTGTTGTTGACGAACGTGCCGTTCGTGCTGTTCAGGTCCTGGACGAACGAATCCTCGCCGATCGTGAAGATGCTGGCGTGATTGCCGCTTACCGCCATGTTGTCGAGCAGGATTTCGCTGCCCGGACGGCGGCCAATGTTCATGTCGCCCTGTTTGAGCACGATCTGGTCGATGACCACGTCGTTAAATTTGATGATCAGCTTGGCCATGTTTTTATCTCACTACTTGAATATGGGTAAGTGGTTTGTCTTGTATCACAATCATATTTTCAACACGCGTCGGATACAGCGTCAATGCGCCTGGCGCGAGAATTGCCCGTCGGTGCGGACCAGCACGATCGACACGTTGTCCGGGCCGCCGCGCGTATTCACCTCGGCGATCAGTTGCTGTGTGGCTGCTTCCAGGTTGTCCGGGTGCCGGGCCAGAATGGCGGCGATCTCCTCGTCCAGCAGCACATCGTTCAGCCCGTCCGAGCAGAGCAGGTAGATATCGCCGTCCTCGAACGGCTGTTCGCGCACATCGACTTCGACCAGCGGATCGATGCCCAACGCGCGTGTCACCAGGTTGCGGTTGAGTGAATTGCGCGCCTCTTCCGGGGTCATGAGGCCGCGGCGCAGCAGCTCCTGCACCATGGAATGGTCTTCGGTGACCTGGCTGAGAACGCCGGCGCGGTAGCGGTACATGCGCGAGTCGCCGACATGCGCCACGGTCAGCGTGTTGTTCTGAAAAGTCGCGGCCACGATGGTCGTGCCCATGCCGGCCTGTTCCGGGCGGTTCATGGATGCCTCGTGAATCGCCGCGTTGGCGGCCTTGATGGCCTCCACGAGCGCTGCCGATTCAAAGGAATGGCCTGGCTCGCCCCCGGATTTCGCCGCGCGCCTCTGGGCAAACGCATTGAGCAGGGAATGGGTCACCCGGTCGATGGCCATGGCGCTCGCGACTTCACCGGCGAGATGTCCGCCCATGCCATCGGCGAGTATGGCGATGCCGCTCTCCGGGACGATCAGAAAGCAGTCCTCGTTGTGCTCACGCACCATGCCGGTGTCGGTTTTGCCGGTCATCCGCAGAGTGTTCATGCTGCTCCCGCCTTCTTTTTCTGTGATTTTCCGTCGAGGCACTTGCGCAACGCCTGGCAGAATTCGTCGCCGGTCTGGTAACGCTGGTCCGGATTCTTGGCGAGCGCCCGGTCGATGACAGCGCGCAGACAGGCCGGCAGCTCCGGTTGCAGGGCGCGGATGTCCGGGTGCGATTCGTTGGCAATCTGGTACATCAGGGTCGCCATGGAATCGCCCTGGAAGGGCAGTTGGCCGGTGAACAGCTCGAAGGCCATCACCCCGAGCGAGAACAGGTCGGAACGGCCATCCACACGCTTGCCGGCGAGCTGTTCGGGCGACATGTAGGAGGGCGTGCCGAGGATCACGCCGGTGCGAGTGCGGCTGGAGGCGGTGATGCGCGCGATGCCGAAATCCGTGACCTTGATGCTGCCGGTGCGCGGATCGTACATGATGTTGGCCGGCTTGATATCGCGGTGCACCACGCCCTGGCCATGGGCGCAAGCCAGGGCCTCGGCAATTTTGCAGACGATGTCCGCCGCTTCGGTAAGCGGCAGGCGTTGTTCGGGGTTGGTGAAGGCCGTGAGATCCTTGCCTTCCAGGTACTCCATGGCGATGTAGGCCAGGTCCTGATCCTCGCCGGCATCATAAATGGTGACGATGTTCGGATGATTGAGCCGGCCGGCGGTCTCGGCCTCGCGGAAAAACCGCTCCTTGGCCTGGGCGAGATCGGCGCCCTCGAATTCGCTGGCCAGGGCCATGGTTTTGATGGCCACCACGCGGTTGATCTTGGGATCGCGTCCATAGTAGACCACGCCCATGGCGCCCTTGCCGAGCTCCTTGTCGACTTCGTAGCGCCCAAGGACCGGTTTTTGATCGGTCTGGTCGAGCACCAGCGTGCCGGCCGGGTTGGCGCGGCCACCGCCGAAAATGATCGTGTTATCGACTTTCTGGGCGCGCTTGTGACGCTCGGCGACGTCGCGGAACTTCGGGTTGTGTCCGAGAATATAGTCATACGCGGAACCGGCCTTGCTGAACTGGCGTTTGCGCTCGAAGTCGAGCGCCAGGTTGTAGATCAGTTCGAGCACCGAATCGTCCACCGGCAGGGCACGGAACTTGTCCAGGGCCATATCGAGCTGACCCTGGTTCTGAAACGCGAGTCCGAGCATGCGGTTGGTCTGGCTGGAATCGGCTTCGACGCGCAGCTTCTGGCGCTCGGTCATGAAGAAGCGCTTGGTGGTCAGCAGTACGTGGCCGAACAGCAGCAGGAGCGCGGGCGAAACGGTTTTCATCCAGACCTGCTCGCGCAGCAGCAGATAGTGGCCGCCAGCGAGCAGCGCGATCAGCAATACGAAGGACACGAGCCCGGCGGTTGCCGCCGGCATGCGCGGCAGCAGCAGCATGAGATAGAGCGCGAGCGCCAGATAGAGCACGGCCTCGGCACCGATGGTCCAATCCGGACGCGTGTAGAAATCCTGGTTGAGAATACTGCTTACGACATGTGCCGTGAAAGCCGGTGCTTCCATACTCTCGCTGATCGGCGTGACCTGGCGGTCGCCGATGCCCGCCGCGGTGGCACCGATGAGCACGATCTTGTTTTCGAATTGCGCCGCCGGGATACGGCCGGCGCGCACGTCGCTGAACGAGTAGGTGGCGAACGGCATGCCGCCATCGGCGCGCCGGTAGAAACTCGTCAGCATGCGCAGGTCATCTTCGGTGCGGATGTTCAGGTTGCCGATTTTCACGCCTTCGCCGAGGTTGACGGTAATGTCGGCCGGTTTCAGGTTGAGGCTGCGGGCCGCAATTAGCAGCGCCAGTGAGGGATAGTAGTCACCGTAGTATTCCACCGCCAGGGCATCGCTGCGCACGGCGCCGTCGGTATCGGGGATGAGATTGAGATGGCCGATACCGGCCGTGTGCTGGCCGAACGCGGCGAGCGGCACGCTCGCGGCCCTGGTCTGGCGCGGTAGCTCGACGTTCTGGCTGCGCGCCACAATGCGCGGCAGATGGTTGCGCTGCACAAAATCCGGCAGCGGCGCATCCGGCTTTCCTACCGGCCGCCCAAAGGTGAAGTGCATGGGGAGCAGTACGTTGCCGGCGGCCGGGATCGCCTCAGCCAGGTGCCGGTCGGTGTTGAGCTCTTGCTCGGCCTGATTGAGCAGTGCCGCGACTTCACCCTTCTGTGCCGCCTTGCCGAGTGCGGCACTCAGACGACGGATGTAGCCAAGCCCGGCATCGGTCTGTGGCTCGCTCAGGAAAATCTGCAGGCCGATGACCTTGGCTTTGGCGGCGCTCAGCTTGTCGACCACGTCGGCCAGCACGCTGCGTGACCAGGGCCAGCGGCCGATCTTCTGGATGCTTTCGTCGTCGATGGCGACAATGGCAATGTTCTCGGCCGAACCGGGATTGCGGTGCGCCGATTGAATGCCGGCGTCATAGGCAATGCGCTCAAACCGTTCGAGAAAAGTCGCGCCGTTGAATACACCGATCAGAAACAGGAGTGAAAAGACCAGCGCGATGAACCAGTCCTGCTTAAGCAACCCCCCCTTGACCATCCCCAACCCCGGCTTTTTCTATAAGTTCAATAATATCAAGTATTAATAAATAGTACATAAAGCAGTATCGCGCAAAAAAATGCTGTTATCAGGAATGTAGAGGCGGTCAGGCCAGAAGGTGGGCAAGGGTACGGGCATAGACCCGGGAAAGGCTCGCCAGGTCTTCAACACGCACGCACTCGTCAATTTGGTGGATAGTGGCGTTTAACGGCCCCAGTTCCACGACCTGGGCTCCGGTGGGGGCAATAAAGCGCCCATCCGAGGTGCCGCCGCTGGTCGACAGGGTGGTCTCAACGCCCAGTTCCACGCGGATCGCATCGCGCAGGGCATCGACGAGGGTCCCCGGCTTCGTCAGAAACGGCCGGCCGGACAGTGCCCAGCTGAGCTCGTACTGCAACCCGTGGCGCTTCAGCACCTCTTCGACACGTTGCTTGAGCCCGTCGTCGGTCACGGCCGTGGAGTAGCGGAAGTTGAACTTGATCTCGAGATGTCCGGGCACGACGTTGTCGGCGCCGGTGCCGGCATGGATGTTGGAAATCTGGAAACTGGTCGGCGGAAAGAACTCGTTGCCCCGGTCCCATTCGATACCCGTCAGCTCGGTGAGTGCCGGCGCGGCCAGGTGAATCGGGTTGCGCACCAGTTGCGGGTAAGCGATATGTCCCTGCTTGCCGAGCACGGTGAGCATGCCGTTGAGCGATCCGCGCCGGCCATTCTTTAGCGTATCGCCAAGCGTCTTCACACACGATGGCTCGCCCACCAGACAGCAATCGATTTTCTCGCCGTGCGCTTCCAGCCATTCGACCACCTTGACCGTGCCGTCGACCGATGGGCCTTCCTCGTCGGAGGTAATCAACAGGCCGATTGAGCCCTTGTGGTTCGGATGTTGCGCGACAAAATCCTCGATGGACGTGATAAATGCCGCCAGCGAGCCCTTCATGTCGGCCGCGCCGCGCCCGTACAGGAAACCGTCACGCACCGTGGGTGTGAATGGATCGCTGGTCCATTTCTCCTTCGGCCCGGTCGGCACGACGTCGGTGTGGCCGGCAAACACCACCAGCGGTTTGGCCGTGCCGCGTCGCGCCCAGAAATTGTCTACTGCGCCGAAACGCAGTCGATGCACCTCGAAGCCAAGTGGTTTCAGGCGTTCGATCATCAACTCCTGGCAACTTTCGTCCTTCGGCGTGAGCGAGGGGCGGGCGATCAGTTGTTTGGCGAGTTCGAGGGTTTTGTCGATCATATAATTTGATTACAACTCAACGCGAAGACGCAAAGGCGCAGAGAAAAACGGATATATTAATGAAAGTTCTTTGCGTCTTCGCGCCTTTGCGTTGAGTTTTCTCAGATATCTCTCAGCAGTTCGTTGATGCCGACCTTGGAGCGGGTCTTGGCGTCGACCTGCTTCACGATCACGGCGCAATACAGCGAATACTTGCCGTCCTTGGAGGGCAGGTTGCCGGATACCACCACCGAACCGGCCGGGATACGGCCGTAGCTGACTTCGCCGGTTTCGCGGTTATAGATCTTGGTGCTCTGGCCGATGTACACGCCCATCGAGATGACCGAGCCTTCCTCGACGATCACGCCTTCGACGACCTCGGAACGCGCGCCGATGAAACAGTTGTCCTCGATGATGGTCGGCGCCGCCTGCACCGGTTCGAGCACGCCGCCGATACCGACGCCGCCGGAGAGATGCACGTTCTTGCCGATCTGCGCGCACGAGCCCACCGTCGCCCACGTGTCCACCATCGAACCTTCGTCCACGTAGCCGCCAATGTTCACATAGGACGGCATGAGCACCACGCTCGGTGCAATGTACGCACCCTTGCGCACCGCCGCCGGTGGCACCACGCGGAAGCCGCCGTCGCGGAAACTCTTGGAGTTGTAGTCGGCGAACTTGGACGGCACCTTGTCCCAGTAGTTGGTATAGCCGCCCTTGATGAAACTGTTGTCCTCGATGCGGAAGTAGAGCAACACCGCCTTCTTCAGCCACTCGTTCACCAGCCACTTGCCGTCCTTCTTCTCGGCAACACGCGCCTTGCCGCTATCGAGCATGCCGATGGCCTCGTGCACGGCTTCCTTCACATGCGTGTCGACGTTGCGCGGCGTGATGCTGGCGCGGCGCTCGAAGGCCTCGGTGATGATGGACTGGATATCGCTCATGATGTCTGCTCCTGATGTTCAAACTGTATTATTCAATAAAACCTGCCGCAAAGGCGCAAAGGACGCAAAGTAAAGATGCGTTTTGTTTCAGCATCCTGATGTTCTTTGCGCCCTTTGCGCCTTTGCGGCGGATGTTTACAGTGTTTCAAGGTAATGTCGAATGCGTTTCGCCGCCTCGATACATTCATCGAACGGTGCGACCAGCGCCAGACGCACGCGCTTGCGACCAGGGTTGGTGCCCTGGGCGTCGCGTGACAGATAGCTGCCCGGGAGCACCAGCACGTTTTCGCGCGCATAAAGCTCGCGCGTGAAGGTTTCGTCGTCCTGCGGCGTCTCCGGCCACAAATAGAAACCGGCTTCGGGCTTCTCGACCTGCATGACCGGCGCGAGAATCTCCAGCACGGCATCGAACTTGGCGCGATACAAATCACGATTGGTGCGCACATGCGTCTCATCGTTCCAGGCACTGATGCTGGCCGCCTGCGTGGGCGGCGGCAGGGCGCAGCCCTGGTAGGTACGGTACTGGAAATACTGCTCGAGCGCCGCACCATCGCCGGCCACGAAGCCGGAACGCAGACCGGGCAGGTTGGAGCGCTTCGACAGCGAGTGGAACACCAGGCAATGGCGGTAGTCGGCGATGCCGAGGTCGTGCGCCACCTGCAGCAAACCGGGCGGCGGATTGCCCTCGTCAAAGTAGATCTCCGAGTAGCACTCATCCGAAGCGATAAGGAAATCGTGTCGTTCGGCAAGTTCCAGCAGCTGCGCGAAGTCGGCGTGTTTCAGCACCGTGCCGGTCGGGTTGCCAGGCGAGCAAATGTACACCAGTTGCACTTGTTCCCAGACCTCCGCTGGCACGCGCGTAAAATCCATGCGGTAGTGGTTGTCGGCGACCGTGTTCAGTAAATAAGGGCGTGCGCCGGCAAGCAGCGCCGCGCCCTCGTAGATTTGGTAGAAGGGATTGGGCATCAACACCACCGGCTGCTGGGTGTGCGCGCGCCGGTCGATCACCGCCTGGGCAATCGAGAACAACGCCTCGCGTGTGCCGGCACAGGGCAGGATGTGTCTTTCCGGATCGAGTGCTGCCCGGTCGAGTTTGAAACGCCGGTTCGCCCAACCGGCAATCGTCCGGCGCAGCTCGCTGCTGCCCTTGGTGACCGGATAGTGCGACAAACCATTCAGGTTCGCGGTCAAGGCTTCCAATACGAACGACGGTGCGGCATGCTGCGGCTCGCCCATGGACAGCCGGATCGCCGGCTTCCCGGACGAGGGAGTAAGGCCGCGGGTGAGCTCAGCGAGCTTCTGGAACGGGTAGGGCTGGAGGCCCGCGAGCCTGGAGTTCATCGGTCCGGTTCTGATTGAAAAATTAATAATGGTTATTTTTGTGCAAGCCTGCTTTCTTTAGATTATACGGAATCGAGCGCATGCCAGCCAATCTAAGGTAGGCAGGCCTGCACAAAAATAGCCATTCGAGGTAAGCAGGCGTGCACAAAAATAACCATTCGAGGTAAGCCAGCCTGCACAAAATTAGCCATACGACGATGTCGCGCCTGCTGCCGGTGGCCAGCATTCTTCTGGGCGCCAGCCTGTGGGGCGTGATCTGGTATCCGCTGCGTTTGCTCGAAGCGGGCGGTTTCACGGGCGTGTGGCTCACGCTCACGTTGTACGCCACGGCGCTTGTGGCGAGCCTGCCATTTACCTGGCGCGCGTTTCCGGAATTCACCCGTCGTCCGTGGTTGCTGCTGCTGCTCATGCTCGCGGCCGGCTGGACCAACATCGCCTTCGTCGAGGCGGTGCTCCAGGGCAACATCCTGCGCGTGTTGCTGCTCTTCTATCTGTCTCCGCTCTGGACGGTGGTCATGGGACGGATCGTGCTGCGCGAGATTTTGTCGCGCAACGCACTCATCAGCCTGCTGCTCGCCATGGGCGGTGCGCTGATCATGCTTTGGGATCACAAGATTGGCGTGCCGTGGCCGCGCGATGCGGCCGACGGGTTCGCGTTGTCCGCCGGCTTCGCGTTTGCGTTGTCGAACGTGCTGGTGCGCAAGATGGACGACATCTCCGTCCAGATGAAGTCGGCCAGTGTCTGGGGTGGGGTGGTGCTGGTGGCGCTGGTCATGATCCCGCTGCTGCAAATGGAGACGCCACGCCTTACGCACGGAATATTTGCCGGCGCGGTGGCCCTGGGCCTGCTCGGAATTCTGATCATGACCGTGTTGGTGCAGTACGGCGTGACACATTTGCCGGTGCACCGCTCGGCGGTGCTGGCGCTGATCGAACTCGTGGCCGGCGCCCTGTCGCAACAGTTGTTGACGGATGAGATCGTGAGTCTGCGGGACTGGGCGGGGGGTGCGCTGATACTGGTGGGCGCGTATCTCTCGGCCAGGGCAGCCACCCGCTAAGCGCAACTTCGAAGCAACGCCGCTCCCGGCCTAACCGGTTGTGGCTGACATAAACTTCCGGTCGAGCGCGAACAGCAACGCGTCGATTTCGGACAACAGGCCGTCCGAATCGTTGTCCTTCAGGAATACATCGAATTCCCTGGCCAGAACACCGGCTTCCTGCTCGATGCGCTGTGCCCGGGCCACGGTCTGTGCCGCGGTGCGCGAAGATATATAGGTGCGGTCTCCACGGTCGAAGGCCGCCTGCAGGCGGATCGCGGCGTTGGCTTCTTCGTAGGTCAGAAAACTGGCCAGCGACAGGTAGGCGGTGCGCAGTCTGTCCAGCGCCGCCGGGTCGGCCATCCCACCCGTGGCGGTAGCACGCGCGACGATACGGAGCGCCTGCCGTATTTCGTCCTTTGGTGCCGGTAATAGCGTTTCCGGCGCACCCAGGGTGAGCAACACGGCAACGCTGTGCAAAACCTGCTGGTATTCCTGCACAAGCGGCCCAGCTTGGGCCAGGGTCTGTGATTCCGGTGTTTTGTCCATGTCGATCAGCTTATTCTGGAGTTGTTGTGGCTGATGTTCGCCCGCCGATTCACATAGGTCGTTATTGTCCGCTGCTGCATAAAGCAAGGAATGTGCCAGTTAACCGGCGCCGGCAGAACGTACCGACAGTGAACCAAGGCGGACGTCAATTCTGTGACAGAGGCGCAGCGCTAGTGTGCCTCAGGAATAATCTCTTTCTCCAAAAATGGCTGTGCCAATCCGGACCAGGGTCGCGCCTTCCTGGATGGCCTCGATGAAGTCGCCACTCATGCCCATCGAAAGCTCGGTAAACCCGGGCAAGGCAATGCGCTGTGCGCAGCCATCACGCAACTCGCGCAGCGCGGCGAAGCTGGCACGCCGCTCGGATTCGGTCGCGGGATGCGGGCCAATGGCCATCAGGCCGCGTAGCCGGATACCCGCGAGATTCTCGTTCCGCAGCTGCTCGAGCAACGCCACGATGTCTTCCGGGGCAACGCCGTGCTTCGCCGGGTCGCGGGTGATGTTCACCTCGATGAGCGTATTTACAGTCGTATTCTGTTCCTGCGCCAGGCGCGCGAGGCGTTGGGCGAGTTTCACGCTGTCGAGTGAGTGCACCCAGGCGAAGTTGCCTGGGATGAATCGGGCCTTGTTGGATTGCAGGTGGCCGAGGAAATGCCACTCCAGTCCCTGGCCGGCGAACTGCGGAATCTTGGTCAGGGCATCCTGCACCGTGTTTTCGCCGAATAGGCGCTGCCCGGCGGCAATCGCGGCGGCGACGGCCTCGGGCGGCTGGGTTTTCGAGACCGCGATCAGTTTCACGTCTTCCGGACGACGGCCGGCATGTTCTGCCGTCTCGGCGATGCGGTGGCGCAGGCGCTCCAGGTTGGCGGCGATCAGCGCGCCACGGGTGGCGGGGTTCATGCCGGCTAGTATAACGGGGGCAATGCGGAAAAATGCCAGCGTACAGAGTAAACTGTGTCCATGAGCTTCTTCGGTGCAAAAAGAATTGGCAGCCTGATTACGCCGCTCACCTTGCGTGATCTCGGCATGCCGCCCGATATTGCGCGGCTGCCGGAAGTCGCCGCCGCCTGGGGCGAAGCGGCCGGGCCGGAACTGGCCGCGCACGTAAGCCCGATCCGCTACACCGGCGGCAAGCTGGTGCTGCGCGCCTCATCGGCGGTATGGGTGAGCAAGGTGCGGCATTCGCACGAAACCCTGACGCGCGCGTTGCGCCGCCAGCCGCTGTTCAAGGAACTGACCGGGCTGGAGGTGCGCGCTGCACCGCTCGATCGCGCGCGCCAGAAAAACCCGGCGCAGCGTGTGCGTGCGATCTCCACGGATACGCGCAAGCTGCTGGAATCCGTCGCCGAAGATATTGCCGATCCGGAACTGCGCGCGGCGCTCGCGCGCCTCAGCCGTAAAACCCCCGGTTAATCCGGTTAAATCAAACTTATAGAGAACCCATGCTGCTGCATTTGCCCCGGTACCTGTTGATCATTCCCGCCGCCTTCCTAGTGGCTTGTGCCACGGTGGCGCCACCGGTCGTAACGCCGCCGCAAACAACGGCGGCACCGGAAGCCGCGCCGGCCGTGCCGGAAGCCGTCCGGCCGCTCAAGGTGATCGCCGTGGGCGACATCATGTTGGATGGCACCGCGCGTCCGGTGCTGAGCGAACAGGGCTACGACTATCCATTCGCCGAAGTGCGGAAGTTGTTTGCCGGCGCGCAGGTGGTGTTCGGCAATCTCGAGGGCCCGCTGACCACCCGCGGCACACCCGAGCAGGACAAGACCTATGTGTTTCGCTCGCCGCCGGAAAAGGTCGGCCAAGCGCTACGCAACGCCGGCTTCAATGTCGTGTCGCTGGCCAACAATCACACCCTCGATTTCGGTGCCGATGGCCTGGCGCAGACCCAGGAGACGCTGGACGCCGTCGGCATCGCGCATGTCGGGGCCGGAGAAAACCTGAAGGCGGCACGCCGTCCGGCGATCCTGGAAGCGGCTGGCATGCGGGTCGCGCTGCTCGCGTATTCGCTCACCTTGCCCGAGCACTTCTATGCCGAACCCAACAAGCCCGGAACGGCCTTTGGTCACGAGGGGCATGTGCGCACTGACGTGGCGGCGGCGCGCCAGCAGGCCGACATTGTGCTGGTGTCATTCCACTGGGGACAGGAAGGCAAGACCACGCTGCGCGAATATCAGACCCGCCTCGGGCGTGCGGCGATCGATGCCGGCGCGGCGGCCGTGATCGGGCATCACCCGCATATTCTGCAAGGCATCGAGCACTACAAGGACGGCGTGATTCTCTACAGTCTCGGAAATTTCACCTTCGGTTCGTACAGCAAGAGTGCGCAGGTGAGCGCCGTGGCCGAACTGACCTTTGAAGGCCGGCATGTCGCGGCGCTGCGTTTGTATCCGATCAACGTGAACAACTTCCAGGTCGAGTTTCAGCCCAAGCCGCTGGCCGGCGAACAGGCCGGGCGCGTGGTCGAGGAACTGCGCACCCTGTCCGCCGCGCTCCAGACCGCAATCGTGGACGACGCTGGCAGCGCGCTTCTGCGTCTGCCGGCCGCACTGGCACGCACCGATACGCCGGCAACGGCGCAATGAGGGCGAGAGCGGTTCTCGCCGCCGCGCGGCTGTGGTTTAATGCCGGTCACGTTAACGTCCTGAACCCGATTCTCCCGCATGGCGCGCCCCTTTGAGTTGCTGATCGGCCTGCGCTACACGCGCGCCAAACGCCGCAACCATTTCATCTCCTTCATCTCTCTCAGTTCGATGATCGGCATCGCATTGGGCGTCACCGTGCTCATCACCGTGCTGTCGGTGATGAACGGCTTCGGCGAGGAACTGCGCGCGCGCATCCTCGGCGTGGTGTCGCACATCACCATCAGTGGCGAGCGCGGCCAGCTGGCGAATTGGGAGGAGGTCGCCAAGACCGCGCGCACTGTGCCCGGTTATGTGGCAAGCGCGCCGTTCGTGCAAGGCCAGGGGATGATCACCCGCGGCCGCACCGCGAGCGGCGTGATCGTGCGCGGCATCCTGCCAGACGAGGAGCCGAAGGTCGCCGCCATCGGCGACAAGATGGTGGAAGGCAGCCTCGCGGCCCTCAAGCCCGGAGAGTTCGGCGTAGTGCTCGGACGCGAGCTCGCCTGGAAGCTCGGTGCCGAGGTCGGTGCACCGGTAACGCTCGTCAGCCCCGAAGGCCAGCTCACGCCCGCCGGATTGCTGCCGCGCCTGCGGCGCTTCACGGTGGTCGGTATTTTCGATATCGGCATGCACGAATTCGACAGCGGGCTGGTACTGCTGCATCTCGACGATGCCGCCACACTCTACCGGATGGCCAGCAAGGTCAGCGGCCTGCGCATCAAGATCGACGATATATACCGCGCGCCGCTGCGCGCCCTCGAACTCAACGAGCAACTCGGCGACGACTACCGGGTACGCGACTGGACAC
>Ga0209705_10000575_pt1 | contig 19198 bp, 15 predicted proteins | sample PPLLaktember2015_5_FD_187262 | JGI IMG/M metagenome (GOLD analysis project Ga0209705, IMG submission 187262) | Freshwater sediment microbial communities from Prairie Pothole Lake near Jamestown, North Dakota, USA - PPLs Lake P8 Core (1) Depth... | ecosystem: Environmental > Aquatic > Freshwater... | reverse complement strand
GCTGCCTCCGCCGCCCCACATAGGCCGGCCATCTACACTTCGCAAGGTTACCTGCATCTGGTTATCCAGGTTTTCGATGCTCAGAATTTCCAGCCTGCCGTTGGCGTCGGTGAATGCTCGCAGACTCAGCCGGTCGCCTTTCTGGGCCTGGAAGCCTGCATCCTTGGCATAGCGCCAGCCGCGCCCGGCGATATCCATCGTCTCCCCTGAGGTTGAAGTGAACTCAATACCGTTTGAGGTGATCTGGCTGATGAATCCCTCCAGGATGCTTATATCGATTGCAGGGATTGATTCATGTAATGGGGTTTCATCGCCAATCGTTTTCGGATCGATGTGCCCGGCAGATCCTGCCCCGCGCCCTGATGCAGCGCCATTTGCCGAAGCCCCGATCAAGGGCGTGCCAGTTTTCGCCAGGGTGCGGTTCACGCCGCCTACCACCAGGATGGCCACAAAACCGAGGAAGAGTGCTCCGAGGATATATTTGCGCATGACGAATGTGTCCTTTCTGTCCGGTCGGCTTATTCACCGGGTTTACGATTGAGATAGATGGGTGCTGCGCTGAGGTGCCGGTTCAGATTGCCGGACCGGTTGGGTCGCCACTAGCCACATGTTGCGGGTGACTTTGGTAACCCATTTCCAGTGGATAGCAAAGTGCAGTACCGCAGCGCTGGTGAGCACAATGCCTGACCAGGTGTGGATCAAATCCCAGGTGTTCCAGCTAAAGATGACAGTGCTGCCAGGTAGATTCTTATTGCCCGGGAAGAAAAAGAAATACAGGCCACTGATCGCAACCAGGATGAAACTGACCGCGACCAGGACGTTAATCCATAAATTCCAGCGCCCCCGGGCGTTCATGCAGCCACATTGACCGCGTAACTCTTTTATTGTGCGGCGTGTCATTGCCGTGAACCACGACCAATGCAAGATCAGGTGGATCGTTGCTACGGCGACCATCACGATCCCACCCCAGGTATGCAAGTCCTCCCAGGTGTGGCGCTCGAAGATAATTTGTAGCTGGGCCAGGGGATTGCGCCCTCCCTGGTAACCGCCAGAAGGGATATAAAGAAAATAAACACCGCTCAACATAGCGATCAGCGCGCTCAATAGCAGACCTGCGTCAATCAACCAGTTACGACGGGTTAGATTGGAAACTGAGTTTACACCAGACATCATTAACCTCACAGTATGTTTCGTTTAAGTTGTGCAAGTCGTAGGTGACTCACATTTGATTGTGATGATAGCAGTAATTTGTGAATTATTTATGAAGGACATCTGAATGGCTTGTGAAGAATGGAGCAACAGGCTCGTGCAGAAGATGCTCTGGGTCTACGCATGATAGGCGATGACTTGTATAATACCTACGAGTTTTTCAAGCTATATGTAAGCAGCCAGAACCCAGGCGATCTCACCTGGTCGGTGGGGTCGACAGGGGTTCTGGCTAGAAACCCTTGTGAGGCAGGCATGAAAAAATACATCGGATGTGATTTGGGGGGGACGAATGTGCGGGCTGCTGTGGTTGATGTGGAGACCGGAGCGGTTGAGCATGCCACGATGATCCCAACGCTGGCCAGGGAAGGATATATGGCGGTCATCCAGCGTATGTCTGGGCTGATCCTGGGGGTTATTGAGCAAAGTGGTTTACCCAAATCGGAGATTGGCGGGATTGGGATTGGCGTGCCGGGTGTCCTGGATGTTGAGCGGGGCGTGGTTCTCTTCCTGCCAAACCTGGTGGGTCATTGGACGGATGTGCCGCTGAGCAGGCTGGTGAGCGAGCAAACTGGACTGCCCGTAAAATTGATCAATGATGCGCGTTCGATCACCTTCGGTGAATGGAAATTTGGTGCCGGGCAAGGCGTGGATACGATGGCTTGTTTCACCTTGGGGACCGGCGTTGGCGGTGGCCTGGTGATCAATGGACGTTTGCATTTAGGGATAGGCGGGACGGCTGGCGAGCTGGGTCACCAGACGATTGATTTTAACGGCCCCCAGTGCGGCTGCGGTAACCACGGCTGTGTGGAAACCTATGCATCAGGCCCCGCAATTGCGGCCATGGGGATGAAAGCGGTTGCACAGGGCCAGAAAACCCGCATCGCCGAACTGGTTAATTACGACATGAATAAAATCACTCCGGCGATCATCAGCCAGGCTGCTCAAGAAGGCGATCCGATTGCCATCGATATCTACGAGCAGGCAGGCTATGCCCTGGGTGTAGGGATTGCCAATGTGATGGTGATGGTCACACCGCACCGGGTGGTGCTTGCTGGTGGTGTCATTGCGGCCGGTGAGCTGTTACTTGGACCGATCCGGCGTACGGTCCAACAGCGTGTCTTTGTGATGCCGAAGGAACAGGTAGAAATTGTCCCCGCAGCCTTAGGGATCAATTCGGGAATTATTGGCTCGGCTTTGTGGGCATACGAACAACGCACCGTGGTTTAATCTTGATTTGAGTCGGGTAGCTCAGGAGCACTAATTTCATGGCAGAAAGCATCATCATTATTGGGGCGGGGATTGCCGGGCTTGCGGCGGGTTGTTACGCCCAGATGAACGGCTATAAAACGAAGATCTTTGAACTACACGAGCTGCCGGGAGGTTTGTGTACAGCCTGGGAGCGTAAAGGTTATGTATTTGATGGCTGTATCCACTATCTGTTTGGATCAGCGCCCGGACAACCGTTCAATAGGATTTGGCAGGAATTAGGCGCGGTACAGAACCGCCAGATGCTCAACCATACCGAGTTCATGCGCATCGTGGACACGGATGGACGGACATTTATTGGCTATTGCGACCCGGACCGCCTGGAACAGCACATCGCAGAGCTTTCCCCGGTGGACGCTCACCTGGGGCGCGAGCTGGCGGAAGGTATCCGTCAATTTATGCAGTTTGATTTGTCTGCCTTGCAGGAAATCCCCCGCGCTCTGATGGGGCCGGATGATGGACTGGAACTGGGCGTGAAGATGCTGCCATTTGTGCAGCCGCTGGCGAAATGGGGCATGATCTCGGCTGTGGATTACGCAGATCGATTCGAAGACCCATTGTTGCGGCGTGGGATGGGTTTGCTGTTTGCCTGGGATGAGATTCCGATGATGGCGGGGATCTCGCTGCTGGCCTATATGCAGCTTCAGAACGCCGGTTTTCCAGCGGGCGGCTCATTGGAGTTTGCCCGGGCCATTGAGCGCCGGTACCTGGAATTGGGTGGCGAAATCCACTATAAATCCCAGGTCGAAATAATTTTGGTAGAGGATGATCAAGCAGTGGGAATCCGCCTATACAATGATGAAGTACACCGGGCTGATATTGTGATCTCGGCGGCAGATGGGCACGGAACGATCTTCGATATGCTGGGTGGGGAATACGTGGACCGGGGGATTCGTAAAACTTATGCTGGTTATCTGCCGATCCACTCGCAGATCCAGGTTTCGCTTGGAGTGGCGCGGGATTTATCCCGGGAACCGCATTGGGCGACTTATCTGTTGGAAGAACCGGTCCTGATTGCGGGCGAGGAGCGGCATGAGATTGGGGTTAAACATTATTGCTTTGATCCCAGCCTGGCGCCTCAGGGAAAATCGGCGGTGGTGGTCATGCTACGGTCCAATTACGCTTACTGGCAGCGCATCTATGGCCGGCGCCTGTATGATACCGAACAGACCCAGGTGGCGGATATCGTGATTGATCTGTTGGAGCGCTGGTATCCAGGAATCCGCCAGCAGGTTGAGCTGGTGGATGTGGCCACGCCTCTAAGTTACGAACGTTATACGGGCAACTGGATGGGCTCAACCTGCGGCTGGCTGCTGACCAAAGATACCATGCGCATGATGCTGCTGGGGATGGATAAAACCCTGCCCGGGCTGAAGAATTTTTATCTTGCCGGACAGTGGGTGGAGCCAGGCGGCAGCCTGCCCCTGAGCGCCATGTCGGGGCGTAACGCCATCCAATTGATCTGCCATGTAGATAAGCGCCCTTTTGTGACTTCAACTCCGTAGGACAAATTTGAGTTCTTAAGATATACTTGCGCCTGTGCAATTTTTGAGACAAGTTCTAAGCTTTTTGATGTGAGATGATCAAGGATATGAGGCTTTATTACCGCAACACCTGACAGTTAACATTGGGCGTAGTTTTGCGCCCAGGTGATTCCCGGCATATGCCAGGTCGCGGTGGTGAAGTGCCGCGCTCCTGATCCACTCGCGTGCAACCTCCACAACTGTCGCTGGTGTATGCCGGCGGCGGTTGTTTTTTTAATGTCGGGCAGTATGCATTTGATGTCTGCCTGAATAAACTAACCATGGAGGTTGTAAAAATGTTTTCCGAGAACAAGTCAACGGTCATTTTGATCACCAGGCAGGGGATGGGGGATGCAGAACAGCCTCTGCCCATGAAGCTTATCCAAACGTATCTAACCTTTTTGAATGACAGCAACACCTTGCCAGACGTGATCTGTTTTTACACGGCTGGCGTCAAACTGACCGTAGAGGGTTCCCCGATCATCGAATTACTGCGCGCGATTGAAGCCAAAGGTGTGCGCCTGATCCTGTGTGGCACCTGCCTGAATTTCTATGGCCTGACTGAACGGGTGCAGGTAGGGATTGTTGGTGGGATGACCGATATTATCGAGGCTCAGCGCCGGGCAGACAAGGTGATCAGTCTGTAATTAACGTGAGTACGGGATAAGGGACTTCACCAATATCATTTGAGAATACCATAAAAAATGGCTTCATGAACGGGAGTGGAATACGGCATTTTTCCAGGTTCTACCGATTTGAATCCATGAGAGACGCCTGAAGCCGTTGAAGCATTTCAATGAGCTGCTCCTGCTCTTTTTCGTTCAAGGCGTTCAGCCAAACCTTTTGATGTTGGTGAACGATCGGGCGAAACCGGTTAGCGACCTGCCTGCCCGAGTCTGTCAGCTCTACCAATATCATACGCCGGTCGGATAGGTGCGGCTGTCTTTTTACGAACCCTCGCTTTTCAAGCGAGTCAAGCAAACTGGTGACGCTGGCCCGACTGATGATCAACCGGTCTGCGATATTTTTCGGCAATACGGGCGTCTCAGAGTCTGCCAGGATACTGAGGACCAACCCCGTAGCGGGGCTGAGGTCAAAAGGTAGGAGCAAGCTAGTGATGCGTTTTTCAAGCAGATCAGCGGTGAGGACCAGGTTCATGGCGCATTCTGTCGCTTTACCGCTAGAGTCTGGGTAGCGTTTCTCGAAGTCCGGTGCGATCTTGACTGACAAATAGTTAGACATCTTATTATTAGACCCTTGACAAATATAGTTAGAACGCTTATAATTAGAAGTATAACATAAGTTCGATTTTACTGCAAGAGAGGAGTAGAGTGATGGAGATTACAGTTGCTACAAATCAAGCGAAGGTACTGGGCTCAGGGGAAGGGCTGAGGCTCCAATCCGGCCCAGGCCGGGAACTCATTTTCAAAGTCACGGGTGAGGATACTGGGGGTGCATTCGACTATTTCATCGTCCAGGTTGCGCCTAAAGGGGGTCCGCCGCTGCATGTTCACCATAAGCAGGAGGAAACAATTCACGTCCTGAAAGGCCGCTATAAGGTTCGCATCGGCGATGAGATTTACTATGTCGATGAAGGCGGTTTTGCTTATATGCCATCAAAACTCCCTCATGCTTTCCTCAACTTAACCGATCAGCCAGGCGAGATTATCGTCGTCTATACCCCAGGTGGTGGGCACAAGTTCTACGAAGAGTTTGGGCCGATATCCCGGATGGGGCCGCCCGATCCTAAGGTGATCGGGCCGATCTTTACCAAATATGACATGTCTCTTCTGGGACCACCCTTGACCCCGGATTAATTTTAAATATCTTCACTGGGTGGTTCATGCAGCTCTTGTTTACTGGGGTAGCTTTGATTGGCACGGTATGGCGCATGCTGCTATTTTTCTTGGGTTTGAGGTCGTTTCTAAGGGCTAAGTTTATCCCATTAGCCTGATCGCTTGACCCAGACATCCTGTTAAAGGGCTAACTTGTGAGTAATGCCCTTAATATAAATCTCCCAATTTTCAGACGTCCATCTAAGGGTGGAAGTTTAAAAATGGGAGATTTTTATTCAATCAAAAATCCTGCTCTTTGTAATAAACGTGAGTACAGGATAAGGGACTTCACCTGGGATAAACTTGGGTTACCACACTCAAACTACGACCAGGAGAAGTCCCAATGGAAAGTTTAGTCGAATTATTTGTCCATGTCGATGATTTCTGCCAAACATTTCTGCCTCAGTTCGAGAAACAGTTACTTCAATCTGGCATTGTCCATCGCCGACGGGGCAGATCGCTTTCGATGAGTGAAGTGATGACTATTCTGATCCACTTTCATCAATCCCATTATCGGAACTTCAAGGCCTATTACTGTGAGTACGTCTTGCTCCATCTGCGCTCTGAGTTCCCGGGTTTGGTCAGCTACACTCGCTTCATCGATTTCATCCCTTCTGTCCTGCTGCCCTTATGTGCCTACTTCCGGCAAACCTGTGTGGGTGACTGTACCGGCATTTCCTTCATCGACTCAACTTCTTTAGATGTGTGTCTCAACCAGCGCATTGCTTCTCATAAGGTCTTTGACGGCCTGGCTGAACGAGGGAAGACTTCTACCGGGTGGTTCTTTGGCTTCAAGCTGCACCTGGTCATAAATGACCGGGGAGAACTCCTCAATGTCTTACTGACGCCTGGCAATATGGATGATCGCAAGCCGGTTCCCAAGTTAGTCCGCAAACTGTTTGGAAAGGTCTTCGGGGACAAAGGCTATATTTCGCAGCCTCTCTACGAGCTGCTCCGCCAAACTCTCGGGGTGCAGTTAGTGACCAAGCTCAAATCCAATGCCAAGAACCGTCTGCCTATGACCCTGACGGATCGGATTTTGCTGCGCAAGCGAGCGTTGGTCGAAAGTGTGATTGATCAGCTCAAGAACATCTCACAGATCGAACACTCTCGCCATGGTAGTGTGGCTAACTTCATGGTCAATTTGATCTGCGGATTGATTGCTTATGCTCATCAACCCAAGAAACCTTCCTTAGGCCGGCAGGCGCTTGTTTGCTTGCCCGCCTAACCCGTACTCACGTTAATTAGTACGGCTGAAATATTCTATCTAAAAATTACCCGGCGCCGAGATCCTGGTTAGAAAAAATCCTCTAAATTGAAAAGTCTTCGCCATGCCAGACGCCATGATCGGACAGGTGTAATGCGGGTACCTGGGTTGGGTGCCCGTTAAGGCGCTCTTCTAATTTCCTCACATGGGCAATCAGGGCATTGAGCGTCTCGCCAATCGTATCGGGAAGCTGCCCGTGATTCAGGTCGGGGGCCAGGCCGGGGCGTGGCTCACTGCGTACAACCACCTGTCCGGGTACACCGACCACGACTGAGTTGGGAGGAACCTCTTTGACCACCACGGCATTGGCGCCCACCCGGCTATTAGCCCCGATGGTGATGGCGCCCAGAACCTTAGCGCCTGCGCCGACCACCACATCGTCTTCCAGGGTGGGGTGGCGCTTGCCTTTGTTCAGGCTGGTGCCGCCCAGGGTCACCCCATGATACAAGGTGACGCAATTGCCGACCTCTGCTGTCTCGCCGATCACCACGCCCATCCCATGGTCAATAAACAGGCGCTGCCCGATGGTTGCTCCAGGGTGGATTTCGATGCCGGTAAGCGAGCGCATGATCTGGGACACCCAACGCGCCAGCAGGCGCAGATTATGCTTCCAGAGCCAGTGGGAGATACGATGCCCCCACACTGCATGCAATCCAGGGTAGCAAAAGAGCACTTCCAATGTGCTACGCGCGGCAGGATCGCGCTCAAAGACTGAACGGATATCTTCGCGGATTGTATTAAACATCTTTCATACTCCAAAAGGCTGTACTCCAGCCAACCGGCCGCTTATCCATCTACCAGATCGGCAAATAAGGGGGTGCTTAGATAGCGCTCGCCGAAAGACGGGATGATGACCACAATCAACTTGCCGGTATTCTCTGGACGCCGGGCAACCTGGATGGCAGCCCAGGTGGCCGCTCCGGAAGAAATGCCCACCAATAACCCTTCTTCTTTGGCCATCCGGCGGGCAGTCTCAAAAGCATCCTCATTCTTCACCCGGATGATTTCATCATAGCTATTTGTGTTGAGCACGCCCGGTACAAAACCGGCTCCGATACCCTGAATAGGGTGCGGGCCTTTGGGACTTCCGGAGAGGACCGCGGATGCGTCTGGTTCTACGGCAATCGCTTGAAACGATGGTTTGCGCGCTTTAATGACCTCGCTTACCCCGGTGATCGTACCGCCAGTGCCAACACCAGCTACCAGGATATCCACCCTCCCATCGGTATCACGCCAGATCTCCTCAGCAGTAGTACGGCGGTGGATCTCAGGGTTGGCCGGGTTTTCAAATTGCTGGGGGATAAAGTAGCGCGAGTCGGATGCAGCCAGCTCTTCAGCTTTACGAATGGCGCCGCTCATACCTTCGCTGGCCGGGGTCAGGATCAGCTCTGCGCCGTAAGCACGCAAAAGCATGCGGCGTTCTTTGCTCATGCTCTCCGGCATGGTCAGGATGAGTTTATAACCGCGCGCTGCGCATACAAATGCCAGGGCAATGCCGGTATTGCCGCTGGTCGGCTCAACGATAATGGTATCTGGTTTGATCAGGCCAGCCTGTTCAGCGGCTTCGATCATCGAGAAACCAATGCGGTCTTTTACACTGTGAGCTGGGTTGAAGAACTCAAGTTTGGCAACCACCTCAGCCACTGCGCCGTCAGTGAGGCGGTTCAAGCGTACTAATGGGGTATTGCCGATCAGATCTGTAACTGTATTTGCGATTCGCATTCCATAACTCCTTATTCAACCTGAAAAGATTTATTAATAAATCACGGCTGACTACCTGAGGGGCGAAGCATTGGGATGTAACCCGCCCGCGATTAATAACAAACGGACTCCAAGGAGTCCAGTCTGTTTGTGCGGGGTTGCTGTCTGTCGCCTGGGGTAGAAAGCCGTGAGGGATTAGCTGGTCTTTACCGCCAGCAAGTTTTGCCGGGGTATTGACGGGCGGCGGCAGTTACAGCCCCCGCCTCTTACAGGAGCAGGTGTACTTGCTCATAACTCGAACTACTAACTTAGACATATGGGGTCTATTTTAGGGATGGATGCAGTTCTTGTCAAGGAGATGATTAATGGATTCTATTCTAAGGCTTGCCCAAAGCTTGGCTTGCGTATAAGATTAACCAGGCTTGATCGTTGAAAAACTGAAATTTTCTGGAAGGATCATAAGGGAAAATATGGCCGAATTCTCCTTGCACATAGAACGTCAAAAAGAGCCTTTGAAAGGGGCTTTGAAAGCCCTGGTGAGTATCCCTAGCGTGATTACTGAGGATCAGGACGGATTTCCATTTGGCAAAGCTATCGACGACGCACTGCAGAAAGCGCTGGAAATCGCCCAGGGGCTCGGTTTTCGGGTATTTTATGATCCGCAGGGCTATTATGGGTATGCCGAGATCGGCGCGGGTGCTGAGATGGTGGGGGTGCTTGGGCATGTGGATGTTGTCCCTGAGGGCAGCCTGGACCAATGGCATTACCCGCCCTATGATCCCGTTGAGGTAGAGGGGCGTTTGTATGGGCGGGGTACCCAGGATGACAAAGGCCCCACGCTGGCGGCACTCTTTGCTGCCAAAGCGCTCCTGGATGCTGGTGTGCCGCTCGAGCGGCGCATCCGCTTCATCTTTGGCACCGATGAGGAGTCGCTCTGGCGATGCGTGCGGCGCTATCTTCAGGTTGAGGAGACCCCGCACCTGGGCTTTACCCCAGATTCACGCTTCCCGTTAATTTATGCTGAAAAAGGAGCTTTGCAAGTTATCCTGGAAGCTGAAAATCCCACCGATCTGCGAATAAGCGGCGGAAATGCTTTTAACGCTGTGCCAGATACGGCAATTTACCATGGGCCGTTCCAAACCGAGCTGGCTGCTGAATTGGAGCACCTTGGCTATGGGTATGAGCTGGTGGAGAACGGGATTTGTGTAATCGGTAAAGCAGCGCATGCCCAGGTGACAGAAGAAGGTGTCAACGCCATCACTCGTCTGGCGCAAGCCTTGTTGGGGATTGGGCAATCTGCACCAGCCTTGCAGTTTATTGTTGATGAATTGGGGGCCGACCCATTTGGGCGCGGCTTGTTTGGTGATTGCCAGGATGAGCTTACCGGGCGGCTGAAATGCAATGTGGGCATGTTAGAGCTGGGCGAGCGTGCAAAAATCTGCCTGGATCTGCGCATACCCGTTTCTGTAGAAAAAGAATGGATCGTAACCCGGCTGCAACAGGTCGCTGAGCGCTGCGGTTTCAGCTACCAGGAGCGTGAGTGGCTGGCTCCGCTATATATTTCTCAGGACCATTTCCTGGTGCAAACCTTGTTGCAGGTCTACCGTCAGGTCACAGGCGATCACGAGACCCAGCCATTCACCGCTGGCGGGGCAACCTATGCCCGGGCGCTGCCGAATTGTGTGGCTTATGGGGCAGTCTTCCCCAACCGGCCCAAGGTGGAACACCAGCCAAATGAATATATCCTGCTGGAAGATTTGTATCAGGCCATGCGGATTTACACCTATGCTTTGTATGAGCTGACGCGTTGAAATCGGCGCGATTAAAAATCGTTTTGTGATCTAAACTATTAACTGAAAGGAAGCACACCGATGTCCTACAACCTGCGTAACCGGAGTTTCGTTAAGCTGCTTGATTTCACCCCCCAGGAAATCCGCTTTTTGCTGAATCTGGCCCGCGATTTGAAAGCTGCCAAGTACGGCGGTTATGAGCAGCCACGCCTGAAAGGCAAAAATATCGCATTAATCTTTGAAAAAGCATCCACGCGCACGCGCTGTGCATTTGAGGTCGCTGCTTATGACCAGGGGGCGCATGTTACTTACCTGGGACCGGAGGGCTCACAGATCGGGCATAAGGAATCCATGAAGGATACGGCGCGAGTCCTGGGGCGCATGTACGATGGCATCGAATATCGTGGCTTTGCGCAAACAACCGTAGAGACATTGGCGCAGTATTCCGGGGTGCCGGTATGGAACGGCCTGACCAATGAATTCCATCCCACCCAGATCTTGGCCGATATCCTGACGATGATGGAACAAAGCCCTAAAAACCTGGAAGACATTGCTTACTGCTATCTGGGCGATGCGCGCAATAACATGGGCAACTCGCTCATGGTGGGCGGCTGCAAGCTGGGTATGGATGTGCGGATGTGCGCCCCTAAGGCGCTGTGGCCCAAGGACGAATTGGTCCAAACCTGCCGGGAGATTGCCGCAGAAACCGGGGCGCGCCTGACATTGACAGAGAATGTGGAAGAAGGTGTGCACGGCGCGGATTTCTTGCATACGGATGTGTGGGTCTCGATGGGTGAGCCGAAAGAGGTGTGGGACGAGCGCGTCAAGCTGCTCAAACCATACCAGGTGAATCGCCGGGCAATGGAATTAACCGGCAACCCGCAGGTGAAATTCATGCACTGCCTGCCGTCCTTCCATAATCGCGAAACGAAGATCGGTGAAGAGATTTACCAAAAGACCGGTCTGGATGGGCTGGAAGTGACCGAAGAGGTATTTGAATCGGCGGCCTCGATCGTTTTCGATCAGGCCGAGAATCGCATGCACACTATTAAAGCAGTGATGGTTGCTACCCTCGGCGACTGATCGGGTTCTGCTCCAATTTTCCTGCGCTGGAGGTTCACGTCTGCCGAATGCTGCTTATAGCGGCACTGCCCGAGCTTCCGGCGCAGACTGATTCTGGGTGGAGAAGTGAGCCAGCGCATGGCCTGGCTCAGCGAGCACCTGCACGCGACTGCCAGGACTGACTTGATGGGTATGGGCCTGCAACGAATGGACGATCCGCCCAGATGGCAAGCGCAAGGTGTACAAACTCGTCGCCCCGCGATACAGCCTTTCCTCGACTTGTGCATTACCGGTCGGATCAAGCTGAAAAATCACATCGTCTGCCCGCACGGCGACTTCGACCAGGCTGCCTGGGGGCAAGCTCACTGGCTGGTTCAGCAGGCCGATCTCCGTGGCGATGCCTGCAGGTGTAATGATCCCCGGGACAAAGTCGGTCTGGCCCATGAACTCGGCCACGAACTGGCTGGATGGCTCCTGAAAGACCTGCTCCGGTGTGCCCACCTGTTCCAGCTGACCCTGATTTAATACAGCCAGCCGGTCACCCATGAACAGAGCTTCTTCTTGATCGTGGGTAACAAAAACACAGGTGATGCCGGTGCGCTTCAAGATGTGGCGTACTTCGCTGCGCATCTGCAAGCGCCGGTCAGCATCCAGGTTGCTGAAGGGTTCGTCCATCAAAAGTACGACTGGCGCTGGAGCCAGGGCGCGCGCCAGAGCCACGCGTTGGCGTTCGCCGCCGGAAAGCTCATGAGGCAGGCGCTTTTCGTATCCCGCCAGGCCGACCATATCCAACATTTCTGCGCTACGAGCGGTGCGTTGTTCTTTTGACAGGCGGTCTAATCCAAAGGCGATATTGGCGCCAATGTTTAAATGTGGAAATAAGGCGTAATCCTGAAAAACCATGCCCACGCCGCGTTTTTCGGGGGGGACAAAGTTTGCATCGCTAACAACAATTTTCCCTTGCAGGCGAATCTCGCCGGCTTGCGGGCAGTCAAAGCCTGCGATCAGGCGCAGCAGCGTGGTTTTGCCACAGCCACTGGGGCCGATCAGGGACAGAATCTCTCCCTGTTGGACCTGCAGGTTGAAAGAACGCAAGGCCTGCACCTCAGCGAAAGTTTTGGAAAGTTGGACGCATTCTAATGCGGATTGACGATAATTCATCGATGCTCCTGAATGACCAGGACAGCCATGGGGATAGAAGATGCAACAATCAGAATCAGGGCTGGAAAGGCTGCCTGAGCGAAAAAGGCCTCCGAAACCGCTGACCAGACTTGCACTGCCAGGGTTTTGAATCCCAGCGGGCTCAGGATGAGCGTGGCAGGCAGCTCTTTCATGGCTGTGAGGAAAACCAGACCGAATCCGGTCAACAAGCCGGGGCGGATCAATGGCAGGGTGATCGAGGTCAGCACCTGGCGTGGGGTGCGCCCCAGGGAGCGAGCGGCTTCTTCAATGCCAGGCGGCACTTGCAGGAGAGCGGTGCGCTGGGAGCTGGTAGCCTGGGATAAAAAAAGAATGGTGTAAGCCAGCACCAGCACCGGCAAGGTCTGGTATAAGGGTAAGGCAAAGTTGGTGGTGAAGAACACCAGAGCCAGTGCAATTACGATCCCCGGCAGGGCATAGGCGGTGTGGGTCAGGGATTCAAGGGCACGGCTGGCTCGCCCTGGATGCCGAACGCCAAGGTAAGCGACCGGTATACCCACTACCAGGGTGGCTGCAGCAGCCAGCAGAGAAGCACTTAAAGAATTGCCAGTTGATTCCCAAACCGGCAGCAAGCGTTCTCCAGCTTGAAGCCCACGCACCAGCCAATGCACCAGCACGGCTGCCGGGATTAACAGTCCCATGGTCACTACCCCGGCGCAAAAGAACAAGGCTGGCCAGCGCCAGGTTCCAAGTGTGATCCTGGGTGGGGTCCGCCGCGCGCTGGCAGCAGAGGCGTGAAAACGCGCCCGCCCACGCAGCCATTGTTCGATGATTAAGAGAGATACCGTCAGCGACACCAGTACCAGAGAAAGTGCAGCCGCCGAGGCGCGGTCAAAAGCGGCGCTGTACTGCAGGTAGATCACCCGGGTAAAGGTGTTGTAGCGCATGATCGAAACCGCCCCGAAATCCCGTAACACATACAGGATGATCAACAGGCTACCCATTGCGAGAGCTGGGCGTAATTGCGGCAAGGTAATCCGCCAGAAGGTGCGCCAGCGATTCTGTCCCAGGCTGCGCGCCGCTTCTTCCAGGGCTGGGTCCATCCCCAGCAGGGCGGCTCGTAAGCTCAACAGCGTGTACGGGTAACTCAACAGGGTCAGCACATAAGCTGCACCTGTAAAGCCGTAAATGGCAGGCAGGTGAGAAATTCCCAGTAAGCTGTTTAAGAGCTGCGAGAGCATACCGCGCGGTCCGAGAGAAGCTACCATCAAATACGCGCCGACATAGCTGGGAATAACCAGCGGCAGGGTTCCCAGGATAAACCACAGCTTGCCAAACGGCAGGTCAGTGCGGGTGGTCAGCCAGGCAAGCGGCAGGGCGATGATGGCGGAGGCCAGGCTGACTGTCAACGCCAGGCTGAGAGTGCGCCCCAGAGTGCTAAGCGTGGCAGGCTGGAAGATCAACGCCCATGTGCCTTGATCGGCTCCAGCTGCGCGCACTAGTAGATATAGGATCGGGAGCAGAACGGCTGCGGCGGCCAGTCCGCCTACTAGCCAAAGACTCAAGGAAAGATGAAGAGGACTGCGGCAGTTCGCGACCGGGCGATTCCGGCGATTGATGATCGCTTCGTATGTGTAAGACCAAAGGCTCATAACGGATATTACGGCAGGATGCCGGTCTCACGCAGCAGGGAAACTGAGCCCTGCATGTCTGCCAAATCAGCAACGTCAATCGTGATCTGATGCAGTGTATCCAGACCAGGCAGCTCGCGTGGTGCGACAACACCCTCTACGACAGGATATTCATAAGTCTGGGTTGTGAAATATTGTTGTGCGACCGGGGAGAGCAGAAAATCCAGGAATTTTAATGCCGCCTCGCGATTTTGCGATGTCTCCAGTATCCCGGCGCCTGAGACCATCACCAGAGAGCCTGGCCCGCCGCCTGGCTGGAAATAATTGCGGGCGGTAAAGTCATCGCCTTCTTCCTGCAGGAAGCGGTAAAGATAGTAGTGATTAACAAAGCCAGCTTGCACTTCGCCGGCAGCTACAGCCGCGACGATGGCAGTATTGTTATCATAGACGACGGGCAGGTTGGCCTGGATGCCTTCCAGCCACTGGCGGGTCTTGGCCTCACCCCAGCTGGCGCGCATCGCACTGACCATGGTCTGGAAGGAAGCATTGGTGGGCGCCCATCCCAGGCGGCTTTTCCAGGTTGGGGCTGTAAAATCCCATATGTCGGCCGGTAGATCTTGAGCAGTCAATTGATCCGTGTTGTAAACGACCACGCGCGCCCGTCCGGAGATACCTACCCAGCGGCCTTGTGAATCGCGAAAACCCTGGGGAACCTGTTGGAGGATTTCCTCTGGTAAGTATGCCAATAGATTGGCTACTGCGCCCAGTCCACCTGGATCCTGGGCAAAAAATATATCGGCGGGTGAGCGGTCACCTTCCTCAAGCAGGGTGGCTGCCAATTCGGCGGTGCTCCCCCAGCGTACGGCCACCTTTATCCCACTCGCGGCTTCAAATTGCATAATGATTGGCCCAACCAGGCTTTCACTGCGCCCGGAATAAATCGTCAGTTGTGGTTGTGCCTGGGAGGAGGCTGTACTCGTACAGGCAGTTAGCAATAAGCTGGCAACGATAGCCATCAAAGTTAGAGAGCGTTGGGATGTTTTCAAGCAAGACTCCTCATTTTGTGATTAATCATTTTGGATTACTCCGCCGAATTCCTGCGTCCTAAAGATATAAAATAAGCATGATATTTATCATTTTATTCTAGTTTAATATTATTAGCATTGCCAGGATTAGTCAAGACAAATTAGGCTTAATTACTGAAATTTATAGACAATCGTCATGCCTATAAAGATGCTGAAGCTTGAGTCCGCGCGTATTTGTAAGGCTGTAGAATTGACTATGCGGATAAAATAATTGTAGACTAATTGCATATTCAGGCAACAATTTGTGATTTGACGGCAATAGGCGATGTGAAGTCTGCTTGAGTCAGCTCAAGACTGGTCGTCTTGCCTGCCCGGGGGTGAGTGAGCCATCAAAGACCATCAAAGGGTAGGCAGAGGGAGACTGAATGAACGACGATATCATCCTGGTTGTGGATGACGATTACCTGGTTTCGGATTTTCTGGCGCGCATTGTGCTGCCCAAGATTGGTTACCAGGCGGTCGTCGCACGTACGGGAACGAGCGCCTTAGAAAAGATTCGCCAGAAGAATATCGCGCTGATTGTGCTGGATCTGGATCTCCCTGATATGTCTGGGATGGATTTATTGCGCAACCTGGTGCAAACAGGTTATCGGATTCCCACGATCATGATCACCGGGCATGGCTCAGAGAAGGTAGCTGTAGAAGCTTTCCGCCTGGGCGTTCAAGATTATTTAGGAAAGCCGATCGATACAGATGCGCTGATCGAAGCTTTGAATCGGGGGCTGGCTACTACGCGCCTTAAGCGTGAAAAAGACCTACTCACCGCAGAGCTGCACAAGCAAGTTTCCTGGCTGACGACTTATTCCGAGATTGGTAAAAGTGTTACCTCTTCACTGGATACGGATGAAGTCTTACGCAGGATTGTGGCGGCAGGAGTGGAACTGACCCGCGCTCAGGAAGGCTTCCTGGCATTGTTAGATAAATCCACCGGTCAGCTTTACCTGAGAGCAGTTAAGAATATAGATGAACACTTCAGTAAGTCAATCCGCTTGCCAGTCGACGACTCACTGATCGGCAGTGTTGTGCAAACCGGTAATCCTATCCGTACTGCTCAGATACCTGAAGAAAGTTTGCTGAAAGTCAGCACTGGTTTCCTGGTGCACAGCCTTCTATATGTGCCTATCACATCCAAAGATAAGGTAATCGGCGTCCTCGCAGTCGATAACCCTACTGAGCAGCGCTCGTTTGGGGATGAGGATGAGGCGCGTCTGACCAATCTTGCGGATTACGCTGCGGTAGCCATTGAAAACGCATATTTGTATGAACAGGCTCAACAGGAAATCCTGGAACGCAAGCGGGTAGAACAGGCCCTGCGGGAGAGCGAGGAGCGTTACGCGCTGGCCGTGCAGGGCGCCAATGATGGTTTATGGGATTGGGATTTACGCGCCAACCATATCTATTTCTCTCCGCGTTGGAAATCCATTTTAGGTCTATCGGATGAGGAGGTGGGCAGCCAGCCGGACGAATGGTACAACCGCGTGCATATCGAAGATGTCGAAAGATTGAAGCTAGATATCTCAGCCCATATGGCGGGGTTGACACCCCATTTTGAGAATGAACACCGTATCTTGCATCGCGATGGTGAGTATCGTTGGGTACTCAGTCGTGCCCTGGCAGTGCGGGAGCAAGACGGGGTAGCCTATCGCATGGCTGGCTCCCTTACAGATATCACCGATCGAAAAAATGCAGAACAGCGCCTTTTGCATGACGCGTTTCATGACACCCTGACTGGATTGCCCAATCGGGCTTTGTTCCTGGATAGATTGCGCCTGGCAGTTGAAAGAGCCAAGCGCCGCAAGGATTCCAACTACGCAGTCTTGTTTTTAGATTTGGATCGTTTCAAAGACATCAACGACACCCTGGGGCATATGCTGGGGGATCAGCTTCTGGTTGCGATCGGTAATATGCTGGCAAAGGGGCTGCGCTCGACGGATACCGTGGCGCGTCTGGGCGGGGATGAATTTGTGATTCTCATGGAAGATATCAGCGATCTGCAGGGAGCGCTGCGCGTCGCTGATTGGATACATGAAAAACTCAAAACCCCAATCCGCGTGATGGAACATCAGGTGTTCATCAGTACCAGTATAGGCATTGTTTCCAGCGGATTAAATTATGCTCGACCCGAAGATATCTTACGCGATGCAGATATTGCTATGTACAGCGCCAAAGCGCATGGCCGGGCGCGCTCTGAAATCTTTGAGCCAGATATGCGCGTGCGTATCTCGGAACGCCTGCTCGTTGAGACCGAATTACGCCAGGCGATCGAACAAGAGGAGTTTGTTGTACATTACCAGCCAATTGTGGCATTGGACAACCGCCGCATCATAGGATTTGAGGCTCTGGTGCGCTGGCAACATCCAACTCGCGGCACCCTCAACCCGGTAGATTTCCTTTATACAGCCGAAGAGACTGGCTTGATCATCCCCATCGATCGCTGGGTGTTGCGGCAGGCTTGCCGGCAAATGAAAGCATGGCATGATCAGTATCCAATCGAGCCTCCTCTGACGATCAGTGTTAATTTATCTGGCAAACAGATCTCAAAGCCGGATTTGTGCGATTATATTAAGCAAGTGCTGGAAGAAACCGGGTTGACCCCGACCTGTCTGAAGCTGGAGATTACAGAGAATGTGATCATGGAGACCAACTTGTTCACCAGCGAGGTATTTGAGAAACTTCAGGCAGTGGGTGTCCAGTTGCAGATTGATGATTTTGGAATTGGTTACTCTTCCTTGAGCTATCTGTCGCAGTTCCCTGTCAATGCACTCAAAATAGACCAGTCTTTTGTAAACAAGATGTCGGTGGACAATTCTCAATTAAAAATTATTCAAGCGATTGTGATGTTAGCCCAACGGCTGGACGTGGTGGTTGTGGCGGAGGGGGTCGAAACAGATGCGCAGTTAGAACAGTTGCGGGAATTAGGTTGTGGATATGGGCAAGGTTATTACGTTTCCAGGCCTTTAGATACTGATAATGTTATTGCCCTGCTGGAGAACTGGACCCTGAAAGGGTCTCATCCTCCGTACCGGTCAGGTTTGTAGAAGTCTGACAACTCTCAACGCGGTTAAGTAAAACGCCAAAAGAAACTTTACCAAACCTAACTTGCTGCCAGGCGTTTTACTCAAGTAATTCGCTGGTTGAGAACCCGATTTGTTAAGCTACTTATAGCGAATTACATATTTTTCCAAGAATCTAGAATTCAATTTGATATCAGCACGCCAGTTCACGCATGATGGCTTTGGTCTGCGAACATGTGTGGAGAGGCGCGCCGCATCCATTTTGGGTATTGACTGGGTTGGGTATATTCGCTAAAATAGCAATGATTAGAATATCAGAAATTCTGATATTTAGGTGAAAATAGAATGCATGACCAAATCCCCCGCCATTCCCTGGTGACCAATCTGACCCACGAATTGCGCCAGATGATCCTGGATGGTCAAATCCAGCCTGGTGATTACCTGCCATCTCAAAAAGAACTGGCTGCCCGTTTTGGGGTTGGCTTATCTACGATCCATGAAGCCATTCAGGTGCTGGTTGCTGGTGGCCTTTTGCAGTCGCGTCCAGGCAAGGGTACCTGGGTCAATCCGGAATTCACCGATCGCGTGTTTCAGCCGCATGAGGTTAAAAACCGCTTGGGCGAGCTGCATGCACGCCAACTTTATGAAGCGCGCTCGGTAATCGAGGTTGCATTG
>Ga0209705_10000574_pt1 | contig 19217 bp, 21 predicted proteins | sample PPLLaktember2015_5_FD_187262 | JGI IMG/M metagenome (GOLD analysis project Ga0209705, IMG submission 187262) | Freshwater sediment microbial communities from Prairie Pothole Lake near Jamestown, North Dakota, USA - PPLs Lake P8 Core (1) Depth... | ecosystem: Environmental > Aquatic > Freshwater... | reverse complement strand
CTCGAGGACCGCGAGCGGCGGGTCGAGCGTGACCTCGACATCATCGGCAATCGTCTTCAGCGCCTGGGTCACGCGAGCGACGCAGCCGCCGCAGTGCATGCCTTCAATCCTGAACGTCTGCTCCATCGGCTCGACCTCGAGAAAGCGCAGCCGCTAGTTTGCCTTCGGTGGCGCAGACGGCAAGGGGGGCTTGGCCGCGCCGCCCGGCCCGCCTTGCGCAAACGGGCAGCCCGTCGCAGCGTTCGGGCCCGAAGCGCAGCCGAACTGGTGCCGGTGGCCGGGCCCGTTCATCATGCCGCGCCGCATCTGGCAGCCAGGCGCGTCGGCGTTCGGGCAATTCGGCGCGGCCTGGCGACGGGCCTCGATGCACGCTTCGTCGCCCATGCAACCGCAGCCGCCGCCCTGGTAGCGCGGGCCTGCGTACGCCGAGAAGGATAATGCCGCGAGGGTAGCGATGCCCGCGAGCAGGATTCGTGAAGACAGGTTCGCATTCATTCAATTTCCTTCCCTCTGATTGCGCTATGCGCGCTGACGATTGCAGCCTAGCCAGGCGGCGCGCCGCTGCGAGCGTCATTTGTGACCGCATGTAACGCCACGACGTTTCGGGCGTGACCTGAATCAACCCGGAGCGAATCGACGGCGGCTCGGATGCACGGGACCCGCGGTGTAAGATGCGCGCGCCTTTCGCCCCCGAGTCCCCGAGCGCCACACCATGGACAGCGCGCAGATCGCCCCGCAGTTGAAGGCCGAGATCCTGTCCGAGGCGCTGCCTTATATCCGGCGCTTCCACGGCCGGACGATCGTCGTCAAGTACGGCGGCAACGCGATGATCGACCAGAACCTGAAGGAAGCCTTCGCGCACGATGTCGTGCTGCTGAAGCTCGTCGGCATGAACCCGGTCGTCGTGCACGGCGGCGGACCGCAGATCGATGAGGCGCTCGAACGCGTCGGCAAGAAGTCGACCTTCATCCAGGGCATGCGCGTGACGGATGCAGAGACGATGGAAGTTGTCGAGTGGGTGCTCGCGGGCGAGGTCCAGGGCGAGTTGGTGACCCTGATCAACCGCTTCGGCGGGCAGGCCGTCGGTCTGACCGGCAAGGATGGCGGCCTGATCCGCGCGCGCAAGCTCAGGATGCCCGACCGGGACGATCCGTCGAAGAGCCACGACATCGGCCACGTCGGCGAGATCGAGGCGATCAATCCCGCCGTGGTCAAGGCGCTGCAGGACGATGCGTTCATCCCGGTCATCTCGCCGATAGGTTTCGGCGCGGACGGCATGACCTACAACATCAACGCCGATGTCGTTGCCGGCAAGATCGCCGAGATCCTCAAGGCGGAGAAGCTCGTGATGCTGACGAACACGCCGGGAGTGCTCGACAAGAGCGGCCGGCTGCTGACGGGCCTCACGGCACGCGAGATCGACGAACTCTTTGCCGACGGCACGATTTCGGGCGGCATGCTGCCCAAGATCTCGTCCGCACTCGAGGCGGCCAAGAGCGGCGTCAATGCAGTCCACATCATCGACGGCCGCGTCGATCACTGCCTGCTGCTCGAGATCCTCACCGATCAGGGCGTCGGCACGATGATCAAGAGCCATTGAGAACCAGTGATAGGTGAGCCGAAGCGGGGCGGCAGGCTCGTCTGGTTCTTCGACCTCGACAACACGCTGCACGACGCGACGCACGCGATCTTCCGGACGATCGACACGCGGATGACCGACTACGTCGAGCGTCATCTCGTGGTCGATCGGGTCGAGGCGAACCGGCTGCGCGAGTTCTACTGGCGACGCTATGGCGCGACCCTGCTCGGGCTGGTGCGTCATCATGCGGTGGATCCGCATCACTTCCTGCGCGAGACGCATGATTTCGACGTCGCCGGGATGCTGCGCGCGGAGCGCGGATTGACGCGCCTGTTCGCGCGGCTGCCCGGGCGCAAGGTGCTGCTGACAAACGCTCCCTACGCGTATTCGAGCGCGGTGCTGCGGCACCTGCAGCTGGATCGGCACTTCGGTGCGCAGTACTCGATCGAGAGCATGCGCGTTCATCGCGCCTTTCGCCCGAAGCCGTCACGACTGATGCTGCGCGCGATGCTGGCGCGCGAACGCGTGCGACGGGGCCAGGCCGTGCTGGTCGAAGACAGCCGGGCCAATCTGAAGGCCGCGCGCAGTCTCGGATTTCGCACCGTGCTGCTGACACGACATGGTTCACCACGAGCGCGGGCCGCCGGCCGGGGGGGACGCGCCGGCTACGTCGACCTGCGCATCGGCTCGATGCATCAGCTCCCGCGGCACATCGCACGTCTGCGACGCTGACTTCGAGCGGCACAGGTCCGCGATCGGCAGGCGCGGTAAGCTCGCGGCCTTCGGACAGTTTGCTCCTGGAGTGTCTATGCCGGCCCGTCCCGGTCTGTTGCGGCGTTTCTTCGGCGCTCTGTGGAGCGCGCTCGATTTCCTGCGTCGCCTGGTGCTGAACCTCGTGTTCCTGGTCATCGTCGCGGTGCTGCTCATCGCCTGGTTCGGGTCCGATCGGCCGCCGCGCCTCGCTGCCGACACCGCGCTGGTCGTCAACCTGCAGGGCGATATCGTCGAGGAATACACGATCGGGCCACGCGAGGCGGCGCTGGCCGAGGTGCTCGGGGAAGAGCGCCCGGAAACCCGTTTACGGGACATCCTCGAGGCGCTCGACGCCGCAGCCAAAGACCCGCAGATCACGCGCGCAGTGCTCGTGCTCGACGAGATGGGAGGCGCCGGCGCGGCAACGCTGCGCGAGATCGGTGCCGCGCTCGAGCGATTCCAGGCGACGGGCAAGCCGGTGCTTGCCTGGGGCGAGGGTTACAGCCAGGCGCAGTACTACCTGGCCGCCCATGCGGACGAGGCCTACCTGCATCCGAGCGGCATGCTCCTGATTCGCGGCATGGGCGGAACGCGCGGCTATTACAAGGAACTGCTCGACAAGCTGGGCGTCAAGGTCAACGCGTTCCAGGCCGGGCGTTACAAGAGCTTCGGCGAACCGTTCACTCGCACCGGTCCGACTCCCGAAGCGAAGGAGGCGGATGCCTATCTGCTGAACGGGCTGTGGTCGGTCTGGACCGGAGATGTCGAGCGCCTGCGCAAGCTGAAAACCGGGGCGATCGATATGGTGATCGAAGCGCTGCCCCAGCGTCTCGAGACCGTCGGTGGCGACGTCGCGCAGCTGGCATTGAAGGAAAAGCTCGTCGACGGGCTGCGCACCCGCGAGCAGTTCCGGACGGCACTGCTGCAGGCGGGCGCTCCGCGCAGTAACGACGACGAGGAGACTTTTCGACAGATCTCGATCTATTCGTACCTCCGGCACGTGAGCGAGCCCGCGGCCCGCGACGCGGTCGGGGTCGTCATCGCTCAGGGTGAAATCGTCGGCGGCGATGCCCGGCAGGGACGCGTCGGCGCGCGGTCGACCGCAGAACTGATCCAGCGCGCCCGTCAGGACGACTCGATCAAGGCGCTGGTCGTAAGGATCGATTCGCCCGGCGGAATGGTGCAGGCCTCCGAACTCATCCGCGAGCAGCTCGACCTGACACGGTCCGCAGGCAAGCCGGTCGTCGTGTCGATGGGCGATGTTGCCGCCTCGGGCGGCTACTGGATCGCGATGGGCGCCGACGAGGTGCTCGCCGATGCGGCGACGATCACCGGCTCGATCGGGGTGTTCGGATTGATCCCGACGCTGGAAGGGACGATGGAAAAACTCGGGATTGCGACCGACGGCGTGGCGACGACCTGGCTGGCCGGCGCGACCGATCTGCGGCGTCCGCTGGACAAGCGGCTCGCGCAAGTGCTCGAACAGGTGATCTCGTCGAACTACCGGCAGTTCGTCGAGCTCGTCGCCGAGCGGCGCAAGTCGACGCCGGAGAAGATCAACGAGGTCGCGCAGGGACGCGTCTGGACCGGTTCGCAGGCCAGGGAACGCGGACTGGTCGACGCGCTCGGCGGATTCGATGCCGCGGTCAAGAGCGCCGCAAAGCGGGCCGGGCTTGGCGAAAGCTTCCGGGTTGAATACATCGAGCATGAGCCGCGTGGCCTGAACCGTTACCTGTCGCTGCTGTTCGGCCGGGCTGCCGCCATGCTGCGCGACGACTTTGGTTGGGACTTCGCAGCCCGGCTGCTGCTGGGCCGCGATAGTGAAGTCCGGCGCGACCTGCGGCTGTTGATCGACGCCCGCGAGGACCCGCTGGCGGCCATCAGCTATTGCTTCTGCGAACTCAGATAAGCGGGTCGGAAGCACCGCAATCCGAGCGCTAAGAACGCGGCCGTCCGGCGCAGGAATGTTCGCAGGCGCGGCTTTCTGGGATAGTATGCCTTCACGTTCGGCGGTCGGCCGGACGCCATCCCGCGCCGCCACCCAGCCCGCCGCCGCCCGCCATGGACACCGCCAGCCCGCTCGCGAGCCCTCGTCGGCCGGGCGCCCGCAAGCTGCAGATCCTGCAGACCCTGGCCTCGATGCTGGAGGATCCCAAAGGCGAAAAAGTCACCACGGCCGCCCTCGCCGCGCGGCTCGATGTCTCCGAAGCGGCCCTGTACCGGCATTTCGCCAGCAAGGCCCAGATGTTCGAAGGGTTGATCGAGTTCATCGAGACCACCGTCTTCGGCCTCATCAACGAGATCAGCAGCAAGGAAACATCGGGCACGAAACAGGCGCGGTCGATGGTCACGATGCTGCTCGAGTTCGCACAGACCAACAAGGGAATGACGCGCGTGCTGATCGGAGACGCGCTGGTCAACGAGCACGAGCGTTTACAGGAACGTATGAACCAGCTGTTCGAGCGGATCGAGTCGTCGCTGAAGCAGAGCCTGCGGGTCGCAGTGACCGAGGGCGAGCTGCCGGAGTCGTTCGATCCGGGAGCGCGCGCCGCGCTGATCGTTGCCTTCGTCCTCGGCCGCTGGCACCGGTTCGCGAAAAGCGGCTTTCGCAAGCTGCCGGCCGAAGGGCTCGACGCCCAGTTGCCGGCGCTTCTCGGTTAGCCGGCCTGCCTCGCGGCCGTTGGGCCGCAGACCGGGCAGCCGGGGTCGCGGCTGACGCGCACCGAATGCCATCGCATCGCCAGCGCGTCCAGCAGCAGGAGCCGGCCTTGCAGGGTCTCGCCGATTTCCGTGGCGAGCTTCAATGCCTCGGCCGCCTGCATCGTTCCGATGATCCCTGTGAGCGGGGCAAAGACACCCATGACTGCGCACAACTCGTCCTCGGCATCTCCCGGTGGGAACAGGCACGCATAGCAGGGCGAATCCTCATGGCGCAGGTCGAACACCGCGATCTGGCCATCGAAGCGGACCGCAGCGCCCGAAACGAGGGGCTTGCGGTGCGCGACGCAGGCCCGGTTGGCGGCGTGGCGCGTCGCGAAGTTGTCCGAGCAGTCAAGCACGACCGTCGCATCGGCAACCAGAGTTTCGAGATCGGCGGCCTCGACGCGGCGCGCGATCGGCACGACGTCGACTTCGGGATTGATTGCTGCCAGCGTTTTTTGCCCTGACTCGGCCTTCGGCATGCCGACCCGGTCGGTCGTGTGCAGGATCTGGCGCTGCAGATTGGTCAGGTCGACGCTGTCGCCGTCGACCAGCAGGATGCGGGCGACGCCGGCCGACGCGAGGTAATAGGCGGCGGGCGAGCCCAGGCCACCGGCGCCGATCACGAGCATCGTCGCCGCCCGTATGCGCTCCTGCCCCTCGACCCCGATCTCATTGAGCAGGACGTGGCGCGAGTAGCGCAGCAGCTCCTCGTCGTTCATCGCGGCATCTTTACTCAAAACGAAACGGGCCGCAGCGCGGCCCGTTTCTGTACGACACCTTGATCAGCGGGCTGGCAAGGCTTTCGCGACGCTGTCGGGGCTGGGTTTGGCGACGTCCACCGGCTTGCCCTTCAGGCGGTTCATCGCCTGCTGCAACTGATAGTCCTCGCTGCTGCCCCACTCGTAGCGGCGGGCGGCCGCCTTCGAGTCCGTTGCCGCCGGAACGGTCGGCTGCGCGGCGGCGCCCGGAGGCGTGGTCGCCCGGCGCGTCGTGTCCTCGGTCTTGGCATTCTCGAGATGACGCACCAGGTCGACTTCGCGCACGTTGAATCCGGCGAAATTTCCTTCCGGCGTGTCTTCGACGACCAGATCGGGGACGATGCCCTTGGCCTGGATCGAGCGGCCGCTCGGTGTGTAGTAGCGCGCGGTCGTGAGTTTGATCGCCGCCGGATTGTCACCATCCATCCGCAACGGAATGATCGTCTGCACCGAACCCTTGCCGAAGGTCTGAGTGCCCAGCACGGTCGCGCGCTTGTGGTCCTGCAACGCTCCGGCAACGATCTCGGACGCAGACGCCGAGGCGCCGTTGACCAGCACGATCATCGGCACGGACTTCACCTGTGCCGGCAGCTTTTGAAGCAGATCTTCGCCGCGGCCGCGCAGATAATCCTCCGGCGAAGCGACGAAACGCCGGCGCGCATCGTCGGTGCGGCCATCGGTTGAAACCACCAGCGACTTCGCCGGCAGGAAGGCTGCCGATACTCCGACTGCCGAATGAAGCAGGCCGCCCGGGTCATTGCGCAGGTCCAGCACCAGTCCTTTGAGCGGACCCTGCTTGTAGAGATCGTTCACGTGGCGAACCAGGTCATCGACCGTGCGCTCCTTGAACTGCGACACCCGGACGAAGCCGTAACCCGGCTCGAGGATCTTCGAGCGAACCGACTGCACGCGGATCACGTCGCGCACGAGCTTGAACTCGAGAGGCTTTTCCTCTCCCTTGCGGGCGATTGTCAGCGTGATGCCGGTGCGCGGCTTGCCGCGCATCAGTTTCACCGCTTCGGGCAGCGTCAGCCCGCGCGTGACCTTGTCGTCGATCTTGATAATGAGGTCACCGGCACGGATCCCGGCCCGGGCCGCTGGAGTGTCGTCGATCGGGGCGATGACCTTGATGATGCCGTCCTCGGCGCCGACTTCGATGCCAAGGCCACCGAACTCGCCCTGGATGTCGCTCTGCATGTCCTTGAACGCATCGGCGTCCAGGTAAGCGGAATGCGGATCGAGTCCCGCGAGCATCCCGGAAATCGCTTCCTGCATCAGCTTCTTGTCGTCGACCGGCTCGACGTAATTGGCCTTGACCGCACCGAACACGTCGGTGAAGGCGCGGATCTCCTCCAGCGGGATCGGACCGCGCGAATCGCGGAAGGCGTAAGCCGAGATGCCGAGGCTCACAAGAACGCCGGCAACTGCGCCGGCGCCAATCAAAGCAACACTACGAGCCCTGCCAGCCATGCCACCCCCGGGATGCTGGAAATTCGATGGAGGGATTCCGCTTGCCACACTAGCGCGCGGCGATCCACTTGAGCGGATCAAAAGGTCGCCCTTGAAAGCGGAGTTCAAAGTATAGGCCCGTCTGTTCGTTTCCACCCGTGTTGCCGACGGACGCAATACTGTCTCCGACAGCAACGGTGTCACCAACGTTCCGTAACAGGCTTTCGTTATTTCCGTACACGGACAGGTAGCCGTCTCCGTGGTCGATCACCATCAGGTTGCCGAAGCCCCGCAGCCAATCGGCGAAAACGATCTGGCCGGGCGCAACCGCGCGCACCTCGGTCCCGAGGGGCGCCCGGATGAACAGTCCCTTCCAGGTCGGGGCAGTCCCCGCGCCTTCGACGCGTCGCGGGGAGCCGAATCGCGCGGTCACATCGCCACTGACTGGAAGTGCCATCTTTCCGCGCAGTTGGGCGAAGTTGCCGGTTGAAGACAGCGGTAGTTCGGGAGTGGTGGGCGCACTAGCGGCGGCAGGCGGCTTTCCTGCCGGCTTGCGTCTTCTCGCCGCTGCCGCCTTTGCGGCCTCATCGGCGCGCCTCTTTGCCTCGCGTTTCGCCTGCTCGGCCAAAACGCGTGAAACCTGATCGATCAATGCGGTGAGACGCTTTTCATCACGTTCGAGTTTGTCAATGGACTGCCGCTGGGCCGCGATCTGGCGTGAGAGGCGGTCACGGGTCTGCTTTTGTTTGGCCTGATCACGCAGCAGTGACGCCCGATCCCGCTCCTCGTCGGTTGCGATCTCTCGCAATTGACGCCCTTTCTCCTGCGATTCTTCCTCAAGTCGCGCCAACTCCGCCCTTCTCGACTGGAGTTCATCGATAGTGCGGGCCATTTCCCGGCCGGCGTAGCCGAGATACTCCGCATCCCGGCTGGACTGGCTCGGGTCCTCGCCTTCCAAAAACTCCTGCAAAGGGTCTCGCAATGTGAGCGCGTACTGCTGTCTAACCACCAGAATGAGGCGCTGTTCCTGGGAGCTTTCCTGCGCCGATACGGTTTTTTGACGCTCGCGTAGGCTGGCAATCTGAAGCTCGACTTGGGCCCGGGCGCGAGCGAGTTCCCGCAGCCGGCGATTGGTTGAAGAAATCGACCCTTCCACCGCCGCCAACGAATCGGCGGCGTCCTCGTAGGTCGCCTCGGTGGCCATCAACTGGCGCTTGAGGTTGGCCAGTTCGCGTTTCAGCTCCTGCTGCTCTGATTTCAGTTCCCGCTGGCGCTGAGGCGTGGCCGGCAAGCCGGCCTTGCCGGCGGCGCGGCCCGAAGCAGCCTTCTTCGCGGCAGGCTTTTCGACCGCGGGCGCCGCCTTGCGCGGCGTCTCACCACGCGACTGTGCGACGAGGGCATCCGCTGCAAGTCCCGCTGCCGCAAAAACGAGTACGAGGGCAGCGACGCGGATCACCGAGGTCCGCACGACCAGGGAACAGTCCAGCTGAACTTCACGCCGGCTTTGCCCGGCCTTGGGCGGCGACTGCCGCCGCAGCGCTAGCGATCTCGTCCGGGTCGCCGAGGTAGTAATTCCGAATCGGTTTCAGTTGCGCATCCAGTTCGTAGACCAGCGGTCGCGCGGTGGGAACGTTGACACCGACGATGTCTTCGTCCGAGATCGAGTCCAGATACTTGATCAGCGCGCGCATCGAGTTGCCGTGCGCCGCGACCAGCACTCGTCGACCGCGCTGGATGGCCGGCGCGATCGAATCGCTCCAGAACGGCAGCACGCGAGCGACCGTGTCCTTCAGGGACTCGGAGGCAGGAACTTCATCCGGCTTCAGGTGCCGGTAGCGCGGGTCCTTGCCCGCCCACCGCGCGTCGTCCGGTGTCAGCGGATCGGGTGCAATCGCATAGGCGCGCCGCCATGCGAGCACCTGCTCCTCGCCGAAGCGGGCGGCAGTTTCCGCCTTGTTCAGTCCCTGGAGCGCGCCGTAGTGCCGTTCGTTCAGCCGCCACGAGTGCACGACCGGCAGCCACATCAGGTCCATCGCGTCGAGCGTGATCCAGAGCGTGCGGATCGCGCGCCGGAGCACCGATGTGTAGGCGATGTCGAAGCGATAGCCCTCTCGCAGGAGCAGTTCACCCGCGGCCTGCGCTTCGCGCCGGCCACCTTCCGTCAGATCGACATCGGTCCAGCCGGTGAAGCGGTTCTCGAGGTTCCATTGGCTCTCGCCATGGCGCAGCAGCACGAGCTTGTACATGTCGGTTGGAGTGGGCCCTGATCTTGCCGAGTGCCTATTCTATAATTCGCCTCTTTGCCTTCGAATCCCACCGTGCAGTTCCTCACCGACAACATTCTTCTGATCGCGATCGCTTTCATCAGTGGCGGCATGCTCGTTTGGCCGCTGGTGAAGAGCCGCGCTTCGGGTCCGGCATTGAGCACGCTTCAGGCCACGCAGTTGATCAACGGACGGAATGCAACGATTGTCGATATCCGTTCGCCCGAGGAATTCGCGAAAGGGTCGCTGCCGAACGCGAAGAATCTGCCGGTGGAAAAGATCACGGAACGCATGCGCGAGCTGAAGAAGGACCGGCCGCTGATCGTCGTCTGCCCGACCGGCGGCACGGCAAGCCGCGCCGCGGCCCAGCTCCGGGCAGGCGGCTTCAGCGAGGTCTATGTGCTGGGCGGTGGACTGGCAGCATGGCGCGAAGCCGGCCTGCCGATCAGGAGCTGAGGGGATCGCGTCGGGAAGTCAGCATGAGTGCACGCATATTGATGTACAGCACGGGGTTCTGTCCGTATTGCCAGCGGGCCGAGTCGCTGCTGAAAGCGCGCGGCGTGGCCGAGATCGAGAAGGTCCGTGTGGATCTCGAGCCGGCACGGCTCGACGAAATGGTCAACCGCACCGGACGCCGCACGGTTCCCCAGATATTCGTTGGCGAGACTCATGTGGGCGGCTTCGACGACCTGGCGGCGCTCGACCGTGAGGGCCGTTTGGTACCGCTGCTCGCGGGCTGACTGCAAAGAGCATCGAATTTCAACCAAGAGCCTGCGCAGGGACGACTGCCTGCGCTCACAGCAAGGAAACTGAATGGCCGACACCACTCCCGCTGCCAACGCCGAACAGGCGCCGTTGTTCCAGTTGCAGCGCGTCTACCTGAAGGACGCTTCGCTCGAGATGCCGAACGCACCGCGCATCTTCCTGGAGGCTGAGGCGCCGGCGGTCGACATCCAGCTCGAAGTCAGCGACTCCGGCGTCATCGAAAACGTGCACGAAGTCGTCGTGCGGGTGACCGCAACCGCCAAGGTGAAGGACAAGGTCCTGTTCCTGGTCGAGGGCAAGCAGGGCGGGATCTTCGAGATCCGCAATATCCCGGCCGAGCAGATGGGGCCGATTCTCGGCGTCGTCTGCCCGGGGATCGTGTACCCGTACTTGCGCGCGAACATCGCCGACCTGATTTCACGCACCGGCTTGCCGCCGGTACATCTGGCCGAGATCAACTTCGAGGCCTTCTACTCGCAGAAGATGGCGGCCCTGGCGCAACAGTCCGCGGCGCAACCGGTGGGCAACGGCAGCGGCGCCGCCAGCAGCTGAGACCAATGAAGATCGCGGTGCTCGGCGCAGGGGCGTGGGGCACCGCCATCGCCTGCGCGGCAGCTGCGCGACACTCGGTCAAGCTGTATGTCCGCGACGAGGCGCAGCGGGCGCAAATGGCGCGCGAGCACGTCAACGCGCGCTACCTTCCCGAGATCGTGTTGCCGGATTCCCTTGCGCTCGACAGCAGCTTCAGCGGTTCTGTTGCGCATGGCGCGCCCGGCCTGATCGTGATCGCCACGCCGACAAGCGCGCTGCGCGAAATCCTGCGCGGGTTGCGCGATGCCGCGCCCACTGCCTTCCTGGTCTGGCTGTGCAAGGGTTTCGAGGAGACCAGCGAACTGCTGGCCCACCAGGTCGTCACCGCGGAACTCGGCGCGACAGCGCTGGAAAGGTCTGGCCCGCTGTCGGGTCCCAGTTTCGCGCTGGAGGTGGCGCGCGGACTTCCGACCGCGCTGACCGTCGCGGGTGCTCCCTCCATCTGCGATCGGGTCACCGACGCACTGCATGGCGGAGCGCTGCGCGTCTATTCGACTGATGATGTGATCGGCGTCGAAATCGGCGGCGCGGTCAAGAACGTGCTGGCGATCGCGACCGGCATCTCCGATGCACTTGAACTCGGACTCAACGCACGGGCGGCGCTCATCACCCGCGGGCTGGCGGAAATGACCCGGCTCGGAGTGGCGCTCGGGGCCCGTGTCGAGACCTTCATGGGGCTGACCGGTGTCGGCGACCTGATCCTGACCGCGACCGGCGACCTGTCGCGCAATCGGCGGGTCGGACTCGCCCTCGGGCGCGGAATGTCGACGGCCGCCGCTCTCGCCGAACTCGGGCATGTTGCTGAAGGCGTGCGCTCTGCGCAGGCCGTTGTCGGCCGCGCGCGCGCCGCCGGCATAGAGATGCCGATCGCCGAGGCCGTTTGCGCGGTCCTCGACGGCAAGCTGAGCGCTCCGCAGGCGCTGAACCGGCTGCTGGCGCGCGATCCGAAGCCCGAAGCTGACGCATGACGAAACTGACGTCCGTCTGCGTTTTCTGCGGTTCGCAGGCCGGCAGCCGGCCCGAATACGTGGACGCAGCGCGCGAGCTGGTGCGCGTACTGATCGCGCACGACGTCGAACTCGTCTACGGCGGCGGCCATGTCGGCCTGATGGGAACGCTGGCCGATCAGGCGCTGACGCTGGGAGGACGCGTGATCGGCGTCATCCCCGAGCATCTGATGCGGCCTGAGGTCGCGCACCAGGGCCTGACCGAGTTGCTCGTCGTCGACTCGATGCACACGCGCAAGCGCGCGATGGCTGATCGTAGCGATGCGTTCATCGTGCTGCCGGGCGGCTACGGCACGTTCGAAGAGATGTTCGAAATGGTGACGTGGCTGCAGCTTCAGCTGCACGCCAAGCCGGTCGGCGTCGTGAACGTCGAAGGCTTCTTCGATTCCCTGCTTGCCTTCATCCAGCACAGCGCAGCCGAAGGGTTCATCCGCCGCGAGCACTGGGACCTGCTGATCGTCGAACACTCCCCCGCGCTGCTCTTCGAGCGGCTGCAGCTGCATGCGGCGCAGCTGAAGCGCTCCCATCCGCCGCGCGTCGATCTCACGCGCGGCTGACGGAACACGAGGCGCTAGTGGCCTGTAACAGTCGATTCGGGAGGGAAAGGCGGGGCTGGCCGCGCCGAGTGCGCGAAGCGAGCCGCGTCGAATAGCCATCGCATATTCGCAAGGCGAGCGACAAAGCAATCGGCCGGCCCGACCCGCAAGGCACTACTGAATTGGCTGTTACAGGCCACTAAACGCCGCCCTCATACCTGAGCTGGCGCCAGGCTTCGAACACGACGACCGCGACTGCATTCGACAGGTTCAGGCTGCGATTGCCGGGGCGCATCGGCAGTCGCAGCTGCCGATCCGGCGGGAATCGGCCGCGTATTGCGGCCGGCAGACCGCGTGTCTCGCAGCCGAAGACGAACCAGTCACCGGCACTGAATCCGACCTCGGCAATCAATCGTTCGCCACGCGTCGTGACGGCGAACATGCGGTTCGTGGCCGGTTGCTCCGTCTCCAGCAGGACTTCGAAACTCGGGTGCACCCTCAGCGTCGCGAATTCGCGATAGTCCAGCCCGGCTCGCCGTAGCTGCTTGTCGCCGATGTCGAAGCCGAGCGGCTCGACGAGGTGCAGTTGGGCGCCGGTATTGGCGGCGAGCCGGATCACGTTGCCGGTGTTGGGCGGGATCTCCGGCTCGACGAGAACGATGTTGAACACTGGAAGCTGCGACCCAGGGCCTCAGGGCGTGCGGGCGACGACGAGATTGTGGACACCGGCGGCGCCGGCCTGCCGGAGGATGCGGGCGATCTCGTTCAGCGTACTGCCGGTGGTCATCACGTCGTCGACGATCAGCAATGTCCTGCCGCGCACATTACCGGTCACTTCGAACGCTCCGCGCACATTCCGATGCCGCTCGTCGAACTTCAGGGACTGCTGGGGCAGCGTGTGCCGAATGCGGCGCAGAAGGTCCGTCGCCAGCGGCATGCGACGGGCGCCGCAGAACGCGCGCGCGATCAACTGCGACTGGTTGAATCCGCGTTCGGCGACGCGTTCGAAGGCCAGCGGAACGGCAGCGACAATCTCCGCTGCGGTGGGCGGAGCTCGCCGCGCGAGGAGTTTTCCGAACACGATCGCCAGGTCGAGCCGCGCCGAGAACTTGAGTGCGGTCACCATGCCGGCAATCGGAGGAACGTAGTCCGCGAGCGCAGTGGTCGAACCGAAGTGCGGCGGATCCGCGAGACAGCGTCCGCAGACCGCGGTTTCAGGCGACGGCAGCGGCAGCGCGCAGCGCGCGCAGCGTGCGCGCGAAGCGGGGAAGAAATCCGCCTCGCAGTCGGCGCATAAGGGATCGCCGGCGGTGAGTGAACACGCAGCGCAGCGCGGTGGCAGCCAGCGTCGGAGCAGGTCCTGCAGCATCGTGGTCACAGGCAATTCGAGGGTACGCCACCTATACTGATCGACCCACAGCACACGGCGCAGGAATGTCCTACGAGACGCGGGAGCCCACGGCGCGCGTCCCGACGCGCATCGACACGGTGCAGCGGCAGTTCGATGCGCGTGCCGCGAGGTTCTCGCATCATGCCGCACTGCCGGCGGAGATCGCGCGGCGGATGCTGGATCGCCTCGATTACATCCGGCTGGCGCCGACCCGTGTTCTGGACGTTGGCTGCGGCGCCGGCGGGACACTCACAGCCCTGGCCGCGCGCTACCCGGACGCCGACTGGCTCGGGATCGATGTTTCGGAGCGCATGCTTCGAACGGCAACGACGCGGCTGTCGCCGGTTCGCCGCATGCGACGCTGGTTCGCGGGCCGGCGCGACCTTCGAGTTGTCGGTGACGGCGGCCGAATGCCGCTGGCGGACGACACCGTCGACCTCGTGCTCTCGAACCTGATGCTGCACTGGCATCCGCAGCCGCATCAGGTGCTGCCCGAGTGGAAGCGAGTGCTGCGTGTCGACGGCCTGCTGATGTTCAGCTGTTTCGGGCCCGACACGCTGAAGGAACTGAGGTCGGCGGCGGCAGAAGCGCTGCCGCACGCGCGACCGATGCCCTTTGTCGACATGCACGACTTCGGCGACATGATGGTCGCGAGCGGTTTTGCGACGCCGGTGATGGACGTCGAGGTGCTGACGCTCACCTACCCATCTCCGCGGGCGCTGCTCATCGAGGTTCGGGCACTGGGCGGCAACCCGCGCAGCGATCGCTGGCCGGCCCTGCCTTCGACACGGCAGGCACGCGCGCTGCTCTCGGCGCTGGAAGCGCGCCGCGGCGCCGACGGCCGGATTCCGCTAACCTTTGAGGTCGCCTACGGCCATGCTTGGAAGCCACGGCCGAAGACGGCGGCGACAACGGGAATCCCCCTGGATGTAGTGCGCGCTGAACTGGCGGGACGCCGCCGCTAGACATCGAGTCAACACAGGCCGGGTCGATCATGGCCCGGCAAACCACCGAGGAAATCATGGGACTGATCTCTTTTTTCAAGGAAGCTGGCGAAAAGCTGTTTGGCAAGGAAGTGCAGGCCGCAGAGGCTCCGGGCGTCGATCCGGCCAAAGTCGCGGAGGCGAACCGCGCCGCCGCGACCGCGATCGAGAACTACATCAGCAAGCTCAACCTGACCGTCACTGCATTGACGGTGACCTTCGACGGCGCGACTGCGGTTGCAAAGGTCTACGGCGTCGCCAAGGACCAGGCGACCAGGGAAAAGGTCATCCTCGCCGCGGGCAATGTACGCGGCGTGGCGGGTGTCGACGACAACATGACGGTCGATCTTTCGCAGCCGCCCGCGCAGTACTACACGGTGGTCAAGGGCGACACGCTGTCGAAGATCGCCAAGGAGTTCTACGGCAATGCCAATGAATACGACAAGATCTTCGAGGCCAACAAGCCGATGCTGACGCATCCGGACAAGATCTACCCGGGACAGAACCTGCGGATCCCGCCGAAGTAGCACGGCCTGCGACACGCACGGCGGCGGCCCGCGGACAAGGGGCCGCCGGTTTGCATATAATTCCCGCGGTTTGCGCTGGGTCAACGCTCGATCGAGGCAGCAGAAGTGTCCGAATCGACCTGGTTGATCAAGCGGAACTGTTCGGCCAGTCCAAGGCAGCTGGCGCTCGTGTTCGGTTCGCTGGTTGCCATCTCGTTTGCCTTTGGCGCGGCGTTCGCCGCCCATGGGCTATGGATGGTGCTCCCGTTCGTCGGCCTCGAATTGGTGGCGGTCGCGGCTGCCTTCATCTGCTATGGCCGACGCGCGGGGGATTTCGAACGGATCGAACTGACCGACGGCGGTCTCGTTGTCGAGCAGGTTGTAGGGGGGCGTCGTACCGGCTGGGTGCTTGATCCGCGCCAGGTACGCGTCGAAGTGGAGGGATGCTCCGAAGTGGGCAGCGAAGCGGGCAGCCGGGTGCGCGTGCATCTCAGATCGCGCACCGAACGGATCGAGGTGGGATGCCACCTTCTCGATGCGCGACGTGCGGAGCTGGCGCGCGAGCTGGGCCGGGCGCTCAGGTCGGCGCAGGGCGGAGCGGCATGAATCGGGGCGAGCAGCAGGCAGCAAGGAACCACGGACAGTCAATGACGAACACGATCAACTCCAGAACGACCCTCCTGCGCGCGGCTTGCGCCGGGCTTCTGACGACAGCGGCCGGCGGCGCAGCCGCGATCCAGAGCCGCTTCAACCTTGCCCCGCCGGTCACGCAGATTGCGCGTGACGTGCACTGGCTGCACAACATGATGCTGATCATCTGCGGCCTCATCTTCGTGGCCGTGTTCAGCGTCATGTTCTATTCGATCTGGAAGCACCGCAAGTCGAAGGGCGCAGTCGCTGCCAACTGGCACGAGAACACCACCGTGGAGATCGTCTGGACGGTGATTCCCTTCATCATCGTCATCGTGATGGCGCTGCCGGCCACGAGGACCGTGGTCGCGATGAAGGACACCAGCAATGCCGATCTCACCGTCAAGGTGACCGGCTACCAGTGGCAGTGGGGCTACGACTACGTGCGCGGCGAGGGCGAAGGAATCTCCTTCCTGTCGAAGCTGGCGACGCCGGTCGCGCAGATCGAGGGCAGGGAACCGCGGACCAGCACCTATCTGCTCGACGTGACGCAGCCACTGGTTGTTCCGGTGAACAAGAAGGTTCGCGTCATCACGACCGCCAATGACGTGATCCACGCCTGGTGGGTGCCGGCCTTTTCGGTGAAGCAGGATGCGATTCCAGGCTTTGCGCGCGACACGTGGTTCCGCGCGGACAAGATCGGCACTTTCCGGGGCCAGTGCGCGGAGCTGTGCGGCAAGGATCATGCGTTCATGCCGATCGCCGTCCAGGTCGTTTCCGCCGAGGACTACACGAAGTGGGTCGCGGGCAAGAAGAAGGAGATGGCGGCGCTGCAGGACGATCCGCTGAAGCAGTGGACGCTCCCCGAACTGGTTGCACGCGGCGAGAAGGTCTACCAGACGAACTGCCAGTCCTGTCACCAGGCGAACGGTCAGGGCGTCGCGGGCGCCTTCCCCGCGCTGGCGGGAAGCAAAGTCGTGGCCAGCAAGCCGGATCAGATCCAGATCCTGCTCGGCGGCAAGAATGCGATGCCTTCCTGGAAGGCGCTGTCCGACGTCGAGCTGGCAGCGGTTGCCACCTACACGAGGAACTCGTTCGGCAACAAGTCGGACGAAGTGCAGCCGACCGAATTCAAGGCAGCGCGCAAGTAGGCGCGACCACAGCAAACAGGCAACGAGGAACATCGATGAGCGCAGTCATTCCGACTCCAACAGCAGATCACGCGCACGACCACGCGCATGACCATCCGCACGGATGGCGCCGTTGGCTCTATGCGACCAATCACAAGGACATCGGCACGCTCTACCTCTGGTTCTCGTTCTCGATGTTCATCGTCGGCGGCGTGCTCGCGCTCGCGCTGCGACTCGAGCTGTTCCAGCCCGGACTGCAGTTCTGGCGGCCCGAGTTCTTCAACCAGCTGACGACGATGCACGGCGTCATCATGGTGTTCGGGGCGATCATGCCGGCGTTCGTCGGGTTCGCGAACTGGATGATCCCGATGCAGATCGGCGCACCCGACATGGCGTTCGCGCGCATGAACAACTTCAGCTTCTGGCTGCTGCCCCCGGCGGCGCTGCTGATCGTCGTTTCTTTCTTCGTCCCCGGCGGCGCGACGGCCGCCGGCTGGACGCTCTATGCCCCGCTCACCGTCCAGATGGGCCCGGGCATGGACCTGGCGATTTTCGCGCTGCACATCATGGGCGCGAGCTCGATCATGGGATCGATCAACATCATCACGACGATCCTGAACATGCGCGCCCCCGGCATGACGCTGATGAAGATGCCGATGTTCTGCTGGACCTGGCTGATCACCGCCTACCTTCTGATCGCGGTGATGCCGGTGCTCGCCGGAGCGATCACGATGACACTGACGGACCGCCACTTCGGCACCAGCTTCTTCAATGCGGCGGGCGGCGGCGACCCGGTCATGTACCAGCACATCTTCTGGTTCTTCGGCCATCCCGAGGTCTACATCATGATCCTGCCCGCGTTCGGGATCATTTCGCAGATCATCCCGGTGTTCGCGCGCAAGCCGCTGTTCGGCTATGCATCGATGGTCTACGCGACGGCCTCGATTGCGATCCTTTCGTTCATCGTGTGGGCGCACCACATGTTCACGACCGGAATGCCGGTGACCGGACAGCTGTTCTTCATGTACGCGACGATGCTGATCGCGATCCCGACCGGGGTGAAGGTCTTCAACTGGATCGCGACGATGTACAAGGGCTCGATGACCTTCGAGACGCCGATGCTGTTCGCGATCGGCTTCATCTTCGTGTTCACGATGGGAGGCTTCACCGGCCTGATCCTCGCGGTGGCGCCGATCGATATCCAGGTGCAGGACTCCTACTACGTCGTTGCGCACTTCCATTACGTGCTGGTGGCCGGGTCGCTGTTCGCACTGTTCGCGGGCGCCTACTTCTGGCTGCCGAAGTGGACCGGCCACATGTACGACGAGAAGCTCGGAAAGTGGCACTTCTGGCTGTCGATGATCTTCTTCAACGTCACCTTCTTCCCGATGCACTTCCTCGGCCTGGCGGGGATGCCGCGCCGCTACGCCGACTATCCGATGCAGTTCGCCGACTTCAACATGATGGCGACGATCGGCGGGTTCGGCTTCGGCCTCACGCAGATGATCTTCCTGTACGTCGTCGTGAAGTGCATCAAGGGCGGACCGAAGGCTGCCGAGAACCCGTGGCATGCGGCCGATGGCGGGCTCGAGTGGACGCTGCCGTCGCCGGCACCGTTCCACACGTTCGAAACACCGCCGATGGTTCGGTAGTTCTGGGAAGCCGGTCGCCCCTGGCGACCGGCGACGGATTCGATGATGCCGACTGAAGTACGCAAGCGGAACAAGCGGACAGCATTGATACTGCTGGGAATTGCGCTCGTGTTCTTTGCGGGTGTCATCGCTCGGTACTGGGCGATCGGCGGCTAGCGATGACGTCCGGCAACTCCCCGCTGCAGCAGGACAACCGCACGATTCTGCGCAAGCTGGTCGTCGTCGCCGTGCTGATGTTCGGGTTCGGCTGGGCGCTGGTACCGCTGTACCGGAAGATCTGCGAGGTGACCGGGATCAACGTGGTCACGACTCGCAATCCCGACGCCGAACGCTCGGCGCGCAACACGCAGGTCGACACGAGCCGGAAGGTGATCGTCGAATTCGATGCGAACCGTCAGGGCCCGTGGCAGTTCCGGCCCGAGCGCAACCACGTCGAGGTTCATCCTGGCGAGCTGGTCCACGTGAACTACGACCTTGTCAACCTCGAGGCGCGGCCGGTCGCGGGCCAGGCGATCCCGAGC
>Ga0209705_10000567_pt1 | contig 19412 bp, 15 predicted proteins | sample PPLLaktember2015_5_FD_187262 | JGI IMG/M metagenome (GOLD analysis project Ga0209705, IMG submission 187262) | Freshwater sediment microbial communities from Prairie Pothole Lake near Jamestown, North Dakota, USA - PPLs Lake P8 Core (1) Depth... | ecosystem: Environmental > Aquatic > Freshwater... | reverse complement strand
GTTCCTCCCCTCGAATGAAGACCAGACCACCCTGAGGTGAATATTTAACTGCATTGTCCAATATGTTTCGAAAGACTTGCTTTATCCAGCGTGGATCAACCTCAAGGATCGGAAACTTTTCTGGAAAGTCTACGATGACTCGGTGAGAATCGGTGCGATGCTGTATTTCCGCGGCGATATCGCGGGCAAGGTGGTGCAAGCGGACTGGCTGCTGTTCAATAATAAGCTGATCGACATCGATCAAAGAGGAATCGAGGATATCTTCTAACATCGATTGCATGTTTTCACTTTCTTCCTCGATCATGCGCAAGAAATTCTGGCGCTTTTCCTTGCTCCAATCCACCTCATCCATCAGTAATGCAGAGGAATATCCCTGAATTGCCGTTAGCGGCATGCGCAGTTCATGCGAGAGGGTAGCCAGAACCTCGGATCGCATGTGTTCAACCTGACGCTCCTCACGGACCGCGTCTGCTTGAGCAGCCAGGCGGTCGCGATCGATCGCCAGGGCAATCAGGTCGCTGATAGTCTGTAAGAAAGGCAAATCACTTTCAGAGAAAACCATGGGGCCATTAATCGTCTCTAAAATCAGCACGCCGAACTTTTTTGATCCTACCATGATCGGCGCGGCCAGCGTACAACGTGGCAGAACATCTGCTCCCAGGGCTCGAACCATCACTGCCCGGTTCGATGGGCGCATATCCGCCATTGCATCAGCAACTTGCTCAGGGGTTCTTAGCAGGCGTCCAATGCCATCATCAAATACTTTTCCAGTGATCGCCTCCCCGGCCCTTAATCCTAATTTGCTGAGAGCTTGTGGGTCATATCCAAAAGCCGCGGCTGGTCTGAAAACCCCTGCTGGATGATCCCACAACATCACTGCTCCAACCTCTGCTGGTTCGATAACCCCGATGATTTTACGAATCACAGCATTGAGCAATTCTGCCAGCTCGAGCGGCAGGGTAAGTGTTTTTGCCACCTCAGTCACTGCGTAGAGTTGGCGATGAAGTCTTTCGGCATCCGTCATATTCTGCGTTTCGTGCAAAATCAATCCGGGAAACCTGGCACTATTATCATATCATGAGTTTTTCGAAACTGCTCCAATTTAGAGAGCGTTCGTTAGTGATCTCCAGCCAGACGATTACGCTACCTTCGCCAGTATGGAAGCCACAAAGATATTGGATAGACGTCCTGCCGGCAGAGGCTACATCCGCAGCACAAAGGGAACTTGAAGAAAGAATCCGACCGCCAAGAGTAGAGCAAGAATACCAACCAGGACTAAAGCACCTTTCAGTGAGACAAAATTTATGAGCACTCCTTCTGAAACTGAAGGAGTGCTCATTTGTGCAAGTGAGTAGGGGTTAGATCTTGAGAATTCTGTGTATGAGTTACGGCAACGGCCCGACGAAGAATGGGCGCATCATCTCGTTGTCCTCATGCTCGAGAATGTGGCAGTGCCACGCATACAAACCACCCAGATCAAAGTTGGCGATAATGCGGGTGATGTAATCTGGGTTGGCAATCACGGTGTCCTTCCACCCCGTTTCCCAGGAGTTCGGCGGCTCGGGATCGCCTGTTGCATAGTCGAGGGGATCGGGTACCTCACCTCCTTCTTCAAGGTACTCGTTTTGTGCTTCCAGATATTCTTCCATGTCAAATGGGATGCGGTCAATTACCTGGAACATGACCATATGCAGATGGATCGGATGGGCGTCTGCCGTCAGGTTGACAATGCTCCAGATTTCTGTATCACCGACCATCGGGTTTTCGGTGATCGGGTCAGCGAAGCGCAGCCTCCCGTCGCCAGCCGTGCCCAGGTCTGCTTCAATGGGGATATCAAGGGATTCATACATCATCTCATTGAGGGTTAAAACCCGCTCTGGCAGGGTAGTGGTGAGCCGGTCGATGGCTGGCAGTGAGGTTGGGATGGTGCCAGGATTTCCCTGTTCCGTGGGTTCAACGATCCTGAATTGCATCACCTGACCGGTTGTCTCTGGGTTTGCCAGCTCTTCCGGTTCGATCGGAAGACTGCCAAAAGGAGAATCCGGTCCCAGGTTCAGCAGAATGATCTCATCACCCACCTGGAAGTTTGAAAAATCGACGATCACATCGGCTCGCTCGGCAGGTGACATGAGCAACTGGTCCAGTACGATGGGTGAGTTGGGTAAAAGCCCACCCTCGGTGCCGATCTGGTTGAATTGGAGCGGCTGGTCGAATCTGAGCACCAGGAAGCGGGAATTACACCCATTCAGGAAGCGGAACCGGTAAAGACGTGGCTCGACTTCAAGGTAAGGCCAGGTTTTCCCGTTAACAACGATCGTTTCACCAAAGAACTCGGGGTTCCAAATGCCAGGTACCAGCGTATCCGGAAGATAGGGGCCGGTATAGCCATCAAAATACTCGCGGCTGTCTGGATAGAACAGGCTGCCGTCGGTGTTGAACGTCCGGTCCTGGATCGCAATGGGGATTTCATAGTATTCGGTACCAGCCGGATCATCCAACTGGGGAGCTGGTCCGGGTAAATTCAGGCCGTCTTCAACATCATCTCTTAAAAGCCAGAATCCCGCCATGCCAGCATAAACATTTAACCGGGTAATGCCCAGAGTGTGGTCGTGATACCACAACGTCGACGCAGGCTGGTCATTGGTATACTCAAATACCGCCGTGCCGGTTGGAGCATCGCTCACGGTGGCGTAAGTGGGACCCTGAAGCGTGTACCCGGCAGGAATGTCGCTGGCCGCGGGCATATACCAGGCATCTGGTCCTCCATCGCTGTGCGAGGCGACATGGGATCCATGTACGTGTGTGACGATAGGCACCGGGCCGAGGTAGGGTGCGGGATCAAGGATGCCTTGTGGCCCTGGATTGGCCCAATGCAATGTTTGATCCACAGGCAGCAAATGCGGTAGGAAGAGTGGTGTGGCGCTGTCTGGGTCATCCACCAGTTGATTGACCCAGGTCACCCTGACCAGCTCGTTGGTCCGTGCCTCGATGGTGAAAGCAGGGTAATTGAACGAAGAAGCCTCCCCTGAACCGGGTAAGGGATCGCCCAGGCGCCCATATCCCCATACCGTGGTCATTTGGAAGCCCGAAGGCAGCACCTGCTGTTGGAACTGCCTGACGGCGATCGCGTATTCGGTGACCTCGCCCTGGCTGTTCGGCTGCATCACCGGCGGGATGACCAATGGATCCACGTATTTTGGGATGCTCTCTGGATCGAGATGCTCGACTTCTATGTCAGGCTCCTCGGTCTCTTCTTCCTCTGCCTCATCCTCCATCTCTGTCTCAGCGGGCAGAGGTGCGGTGGTATCGGTTGGTTGAGGTGCCAAGGTGTCGGTCGGTAGAGACGGGGCGGGTTTGGTGGGTGTCTCCTGGCGATTACAGCTGACCTGACTCCATGTCAGCAAGGTGAGCACAATCAGAAGCACGAACCATTTATATTGGATTGTGGATCGGGTATTCATTAATTCCTCCTTGATAACGATACTTTTTTATTGTCGGACAACCCTGTTTTCATGTATATGCTCGTCCTTGATAATCCTCCCTTCAGCCATTTGTAAGGCTCGCGTGCCGCAGGGGATAAGCTGCCCCGCATGGGTTACCAGTAAAATCGTGATCTCGCGGCTGTCGTGGATATCCTTAAACAGCCCAATGATTTCCTGCTCAGTTTGCTCATCCAGGTTGCTGGTTGGTTCGTCAGCCAGCAGCAGCGCTGGCTGGTTGACCAGTGCACGGGCGATCACAACGCGCTGTTGCTGCCCGGCAGAGAGCTGGCGCGGATAAGCCGATAATTTATTATTCAATCCTACTTCATCCAATAGCTTCTCAGCACGTTCGAGGATGAGGTGCTTTTCATTTTTTTGTCCGTACATACCGGGCAGGATCACGTTCTCCAGGACTGTTAGCGACTGAAGCAGGCTGGGGAACTGGAACACGAACCCCATTTTTTGATTGCGCAGACGGGACTGCTCCTGGTCAGACATGCTCCATAGATCCATGCTCTCGATCAGCACCTGACCGGAGGTCGGACGCGCCAATCCAGCTACCAGGTTGAGCAGGGTGGTCTTGCCCGAACCAGAGCGTCCCGTGATCACCACGAATTCTCCTGTGTCGATATTCAGGTTCACTTCCTGTATAGCCGGTATAGTAGTCTTGCCTTTAAGTGTATAGGTTTTTCCTGCCTGAAAAAGTGAGATCATCATTACCATTCCTTGATGGTCGTCCCTGGTTCCAGATGGCTGATGTGTAGGATTGGGAATAATGTTGCCAGGATAATACTGATCAATGTAAAGGCGAGAATACCTATTGATAGCAGGAATAGTGCAAGCGGTGTTGGAAATAGAAAGGGCATATCCATTTGATGGATGATCAGATCGCGGAACAGGTATATAGTAAAAGTCGTCAAGGAAATTCCGGCAGCACCACCGAGCAGCGAGAGGATCATCCCTTCAGATAGGAGTGAAAGCAGCACCCTGGCGCGGGATGCACCCAGGGCGCGGAGCACACCGATCTCGCGTTTGCGCTGTGTGATCGCCAGAGAGGTTACCAGTCCGATCAGGATGATGCACATGATCCAGGTAATTATCGATAGAACGGTTGCGCTGCTGGTCAGTCCCAGGATGCGCTCACGTTGCGTCCGGAACAGCTGAGTGTTTTCAATGGCGACCACACCCGGGACAGCATTTTCGATTTGCAATACCACCCGAAGCGGATCTGCATTTGCCTCGATCCTGACCAGGGCAGCAGATACACTGTGGGGAGAGATGACCAGCTCACGTTCAGCCTGCATGGGCGACAGGCGGGCAATCTCAAGTGCGGTTTCATAGGTGAAGAACATACTCTGGTCCAGACCGCTGCCAGTCGGCTCCAGGTTGCCTACCAGCTCGATCTCGTAGCCATAGATGAGAATATTGTCCCGCCCTTCGGATACCGTGACATAGATCCCACCAATGGCCTCACCAAGACTCAGCTCCCTTTCAAGTTTCTGCTCCAACCAGGGATGCACCGTAAAATCGGTCTCTGGATCATAGGCGATCATGAACATATCTGAGACCGAGCAGCAGGAAGCCCCTCGCATGGTCGACAGGAACAGTTGAGGAGAGACCGCAGAGACCCCGGGGAGTGCTGCGATCTCTGATATAACCGATCGAGGCATCCATACCGTCACCGGTACTCCCATTAACAGCGCATGCTCGACATCAGACTGGTTTCCCTCCGGGATGACCAGGATATCCGCACCCAATCGCTCGAATACCTTCTGCAGGCTGTTCTCCGAGCCCTGGACGATCAAGGTTGCGCCAATGACGCAGCAAGCCACCAGTGCAGCGCAGATCGCCACAATCCAACTTCTGAAAGCGTTATCTGCGATATTCTTCAATGCCAGTCTTAGGATATTCATCGCTCTCCCTGGTTCGGGGTGTTAGCCTCTCAATGTGATGGCTGGATCCTGGTGGCTGATCTTCCACGCAGGGAACAGTACTGCCAGGGTGACACTGGAAAGCGTCAGCGCCAGACTTCCGATTACCAAAATGAATAGCCTTAAAGGGGAGATGGCTACAAGTGGCAGGTCCATTGACTGGATAATTGCGTCTCTGTAGGACGCCTCGACGAGCAGGCTCAGGAGGATTGCCGCCAGCCCTCCGACGATGGCAAGCATGAAACCCTCCGTCAGGAGAAAACGGAGGACTGAAACACGCGTAAAGCCCAGCGACCGCAGTACGCCAATTTCACGGCTTCGCTCGTTGAATGCAATGGTAAAAACCATCCCAATGAATAAGACGGACAGCCCCCAGGTTATTCCCAACAGGCCAGGTATTTTTCTCAACATACCCGATAGCCTGTTTTGCCCCAGCTGAAAAGTGTCGGTGCTGTCGAAGACACTTACCCCAGGGATATCTTTCAAAATTTGGGCAGTGACTGCATGTGTTTCACTCTCGGAATGGATTCTTACCAAGATGGTCGGAAGACTGCTCCGGTCAACCTGCGGGCCGGAATTGTCTTGTGGCAGCTGGTACATCTCTCGGGCGGTCTCAAATGTGACCAATATACTTTGATCCAGGCTGGTGCCAGTGACTGGTAGCCGGGTGAATGGTTGAAATTCGTAGCCTGCCAGGGTGATGCTCTGCTCTCCCAATGGTACAGAAATGAGACTGCCAACCAAAGCCTCACCTGGGCCTGTTTCTATTGCCCCTCCCACTGGCAGCCAGGACAGAATTGTGAAATCGGTCGCTGGATCAAAGGCAATTACGTACAGCTCCGCTTCTGGGCAATAGTTACTATCCATTATAGTAAGCAGACGTAGCTGTGGGGTAGCCATGGAAACGCCAGGGATCGCAGTGACCTCCTCCAGCAAACCCTCCAGGTCAATGTTTTCCATTCCCACGCTTGAGTAACCGGTCCCGCGTGGGATGACCACCATGTCTACCCCTGAGCGATCCATGCTGCTCAAGCTGATGCGTAAACTCTCCTGGGCTCCCTGGGTGACAAAGAATGCCCACATGCCCGAGCCAGTCACCAGCATGACACACACGAAGATCACCCCGCTTCTGAACGGGCTTCCTGTAATGTTCTTGAAGGACAGGCTAAGCGGGTTCATCGAGTGCATCTTTCTACGGTGGTGTGTGGTCGCTTCAGGTTGCTGAGGGAAGTTTGCCTCTAAAGAACGAGACAACTGTGGTTATCAGACTGATCACAATGACAAGGCTGCCTGCCAGGATCAGAAATGGCTTCATGAATATGTTGCAGGTGTGATCTGCGCTTGAGCATACACCGATCAGCAGGGTTGGAAACAGGATGATGAACACTCCCAGGATTGCACCGAGAAGGCCTATATAAATGCGTGTCTCCCGGTTGTGACTGAAGAACAGGAACACACCAAGAAAAAAGGCGGGAACACCCAGGCCGATCTCAGCAATAGCGGTCCAGTGGCACTTCATCGGCACCTGTTTCCCGTTTTCCAGGGTCAACATGTAACCTTCTGATTGACAGTCAGTGAATATGGGAACGACACTGATCAGCACTGCAAGGAATGCAAGCAAGACCGCCAAGACTTTCATGAACGCCTCCCTTTTTCGTAAATTGGCCTGGTGAAGAGCTGTCTGTGAAATTATTAACCAATGCAATTATATAGGAGGGGACCAGTTGTGTACAGTCTTCCTACAATTATTTAAGATGGTTGGATCGGGTTTGCAAAAATGCACCATGCATATCGTTAAACACATGGTACAGCAGAACCTGCCGCCGCACTGGCGGTCAGGATCCTGCTGTGCTTTGAAGCATGGGATAGAGCGTGAAGAATGACTAGTCGATGCCGAGCAGCGCTGGCACACCGCTCAGGTCGGGCAGCTCATCGTAAGGGCCATACTTCTGCTGATCACCGACAATTTTTTCGCGATTGATCCAGACAGCTTTCCAGCCCAGGTCATGGGCGGGCATGATGTCATATTCATAGCCATTGGCAACATGCAGGATATCTTCTTTGGCGCAGCCCAATTTCTTCAGGGTGTACTCGAACACTGCGGGAGAGGGCTTGTAAGCACGCGCCTGCTCGGCGGTGATGTAGTCGTCAAAGGGGACACCGATATTTTCGATGTTTTTCTCGATCAGGCGGTCCTCAGTATTGGAGATAATCACCAGCTTGCAGTACTGGCGCAGCTTGCGCAGGGCAGGCGGCACATCGGGAAAAGGTCCCCAGGTAGGGATGGAGGCGATCATGGCATCGACATCATCCTCGGTGAAAGGGATGCCGTACTTGCGCGCCAAATTGCCGAAGCAGCGGCGCAGTACAGCCTCATAGGGGCGATAGGGCTTTAGAATGTCAGCAAAGCGTGCATCGCTGTATTCATCCAGGAATTTTTCAAAGTCGATCTGATTAACGCGGTCGCCGAGCACCTCTCTGGTCGCTTTGCCCAGTTGATATTTCACCAGCGTACCATAGGCGTCAAAAGTGATGTATTTCGGTAGCTTGTACATGATTTTCTCCTTTTGGGTTGAATTCCGTTAGGTATATTATACCCGATAAATTTATTTTGTAAAATATGATTTCATAATGTAAATTATATGAGGCGCGCCTGCCTGGATATGTCAAGGACGATGGATGCCGGATTTGTTCAAACGGTGAGGCTGTGTTTTTCGGATCGGGCGCGGCGAGCAGAAAGGTAATAGCAGCTTGACAGTCTAAAGAAACCCGCGTATAATATGAATACATGAGCAAGTAATCATATATTAAAGCTTTTGAGAATCTACACATGCCTATTGACGATCAAACCGCAGCCAGAACCGCTGAATTATTTGCCACATTGAGCGACCCCAATCGGGTCCGGATCCTCTCCGCATTATTGGAAAATGAGGAGTTGAGTGTGGGCACACTGGCTGCCTGCCTGGGGATGAGCGAATCGGCGATCTCACACCAGCTGCGCGGGCTGCGGCAGATGCGCATTGTACGCGCCCGGAAAGATGGCCGCCAGGTATTCTACGCAGTAGATGACGAGCATGTCGCCCGGTTATTTCAGCAGGGCATCGATCACGCTCAGCACGATTAATTTGTATAGGAAAACAGGTATCTGGCCACCAGGCTGACTGGAAGGTTATTATTGCCTGGTTGGAAAATCTGCATGTTGAGGATATGACCGTGAATGTTGAAAGTACAATCGAACTGCAAATCCCACTCCTGCTCCCCGGGATTGAAGATGAAAATGACGGCTGCTTGAACCGCTTAGAAGTGGCGCTGCAAGGGCATAAAGGCATTTTACGGGCTCATCTGGAGCGCGAGAAATCGCCGGTCAACCTGTGCCTGCATTATGACCCCAATTTGCTATCCATTGAGCAGGTGCGCCGCATGGCTGAGCGCGCCGGAACCAAAATCGCGAACCATTACTGTCATGCGTTGATCCCGATCGAAGGGATGGATTGCTCGGACTGCGTCACCGTCATCGAACACAGCCTCGAGCGGATGGATGGGGTGCTGGCGGTGAGTGTCAGTTATGTGGCACAAAATATGCGTGTGGAATACGACCGGCATTTGATCGACCGCCAGGGATTGGAGAAGCGCATCCGCAACCTGGGTTACGAGGTGCCAATGGAGGGCTTGCGCAACTGGTACAAAGAGAACCGGGTTATTCTGTTCAGTCTGCTGGCAGGATCGCTGGTGTTGGCCGGCTGGCTGGGACAGACCTTTCTGAGCCTGCCTGCGCTGGCTGCCACGGCAATGTTTATTGCCGCGTATTTCCTCGGAGGCTGGGAGATTTCTCAGCATGCCTGGCACGCGCTGCGCGAACGGCATTTCGATACAGACCTGTTGATGGCAGCCGCAGCGATCGGGGCGGCATTCCTGGGTGAATGGGCTGAGGGGGCGCTGCTACTCTTTCTGTTCAGCCTGGGTCATGCCCTGGAGGAACGTGCCCTGGAACGGGCGCGTTCTGCGGTGAGCGCCCTGGCCGACCTGACCCCCAAGACGGCGCGGGTGAGGCGAGAGGGGGGCGAGATTGAGCTGTCTGTGGAACAGGTGGAACTGGATGATGTGGTGATCGTGCGCCCGGGCGTGCGTATGCCTGTGGATGGATTGGTGCTGAGAGGGCATTCAGCGGTGGACCAATCCCCGGTGACGGGTGAATCTATGCCGGTGGAAAAAGCACCCGATAGCCAGGTATTTGCCGGAACGATCAATGGTGAAGGCGCGCTGGAAGTGCGCGCCACTCGCCTGGCAAAAGACAGCACCCTGCGGCGGGTGATGAAGATGGTGGAGGAAGCCCAGACTCAGAAATCGCCTACCCAACAGATCACTGAAAAGTTTGAACGCGTATTCGTACCCGGGGTGCTGATCGCAGCTCTGCTATTGATGGCTGTGCCTCCGCTTTTTGGAGTGGCTTTCCGCGACTCTTTCCTGCGTTCCATGACCCTCCTGGTGGCGGCTTCGCCTTGCGCGCTGGCATTGGGCACACCTTCGGCGATCCTGGCAGGCATCGCCCAGGCAGCCCGGAATGGCGTATTGGTTAAAGGTGGGGTACACCTGGAAAATTTGGGGCGCATCCGGGCGATCGCCTTTGATAAAACCGGCACCATCACCCAGGGTAAACCTGAGTTGACCGACCTGATCACCCTGGGCAGCCTCAACGCAGATGAAGTGCTTGGGCTGGCAGCGGCTGTCGAGAGCAGGTCCGCGCACCCACTGGCTCAGGTTGTGGTGCGCGCAGCCCTGGGCCGCGGCCTGGTGATCCCGGAGGCTGGCAATGTGTTGGCGGCGACTGGACGTGGCATTCAGGCACAGGTGGATGGCAAGTTGGTGAGCGTGGGGAATACCAGGTTGTTTGCGGAGGGTGGGGTGAGTCTGCCCGAGAATTTGGGAGGACAGGTCGCAGTTCTGGAAAACCAGGGCAAGACGGTCATGCTGGTGCGGGTGAAGGATGAGCTGGTAGGGATGATGGCGGTGGCTGATGTGCTGCGGGCTGAGGCGGCACAGGCGATTTCACGCTTGAATGCCCTGGGTGCAACGCATAGCGTAATGCTTACCGGCGACAATGCGACTGTCGCTGCATATATCGCTGAACAGGCCGGATTAAGCGAGACCCGGGCCGACCTGATGCCGGAAGATAAATTAAACGTCATTCGATCGTTGGTTCAGGAATATGGCGCGGTGGCGATGGTGGGCGATGGTGTGAATGATGCCCCGGCACTTGCAAACGCTACCGTTGGGATTGCCATGGGCGGGGCGGGCACAGATGTGGCTTTGGAAACCGCCGATGTGGCATTGATGGGCGATGATCTGTCCAGACTGCCCTACGCCGTTGGGTTGGGGCGGGCTACCCGGGCAATCATCCTGCAGAACCTGGTCATCGCCCTGGGGGTGATCGCGGTGTTGGGGGTTGCCTCAATCACAGGCTGGATCGGGATCGGGATCGCGGTCATTTTCCATGAGGGCAGCACGGTGGTGGTGGTTTTAAATTCACTACGCCTGCTACGATATCAACAAACAGCATAGAGCGCACCTGCCGGTCTAACTCGGATTTGGTTATACAGACAGACCGGGGTGTTCATGGGCAATAATGCCTATGAACACCCCGGTCTGTCTCATTCGTGGATTTTATATCGGTGGAGAAGATCCTTGATCAGTCCAGGCAGGGCTGGACTTCTACGGTAGCGTGGACGACCCCGGAATTGCTGGGGATCATGGTCTTGTATTTATCCGGTACATCGGGGTATTTCGTCACCACGGATATGTTTGCAGAATAGATTCCCGGACCAATGCTCCACAGATGGAAGTCGCATACCTTGGTGTCGCGATAGCTTTCCATGATTCCGGTGATCTTTTGGCGAACATCATCCGAGCCCTGGTGATCGAGTAAAACTTTACCGGCATTGCCAAGTAAACCGATCGACCAGCGCGCCACCATGAAGGCGCCAATGATTCCCATCAGGGGGTCAGCCCAATTCCAGCCAAAATATTTGGCAGCTAACAAGGCAATAATGGCAAGCACCGAGGTCATTGCATCCGCGAAAACGTGCAGATAAGCAGCTTTCAGGTTGTGATCTGCGCCTTTCTTGTTGGTAAGCTCGGCATGGTTGGGTTCATGACCATGGTCATGTTCATGTGCAGCATGATCGTGATCGTGATCATGATCGTGTTCATCACCCTGGGCGTGGGTATGACCTTTTTCACCCAGGATCAACATGGAGGCGCCGTTGACTACCAGGCCAATGATCGCGACGGTGATCGCAATGTTGTAATGGATTTCCACTGGATTGAACATGCGTACCACGCTCTCATAACCCATCACCAGTACGAACACGGCGAGCAGCAGGGCGCTGGTAAAGGCTGCCAATGAATTGACTTTGCCTGTGCCAAAGCTGAAACGATCGTCATTAGCGTATTTTCGGGCATAGACATATGCAATCAGCGCGATCAGCAATCCAACCATATGCGAGCCCATATGGATGCCATCTGCTAACAGCGCCATAGATCCATTGAATATACCCACCAGGATTTCAGCGATCATCATGAGTCCGGTGATCACAACAACCACTAAAGTACGGCGTTCACCTGAACGAACCCGGTCCTGTCCAAAAACGTGGTTATGCTGCCATTTTGCGATTGAATTCGTATGCATGTTTTTCCTCTATTCTATGGGACTTGTAATTCTCTGTTTCCTTATGTGTAATTCACAATGTAAATGTATAATTCACTATATGAAATTATAATTCATTTATCGAAAATGTCAAGTTACAGTTTGTGTGGGAATCGGTCAGGCTTCAAACTCCTGTAGATCGGCCTCAGCCAGGCTGCCAGAAAACATTTTATCTAATGGATAGACAACCGCGGGGAGAGGTTGTCCAGCGTTTATCCTGGTAACAAATCTATCGGGTCGGAAATCAGCGAGGGATATTTGGGGTTCTTTGCCTAAGATAAAATCTGCCATGATCTTCCCAACCAGAGGCGCCGGGCAGAATCCTTCGCCGGAGAAACCCGCTGCCACAAACAATCCCGGCGCGGCATTCACTGCTCCAATGTAGGGCTCAGCGCCTGGTGTGTACTCGGTGATACCGGAAAAGGCGCGGACGATCGAGATATCCCTTAACCAGGGAAGAACTCCGCACCAGTAATCAGCCTGTTTCTGCGCAGCTCTATAATCGAAGTGCTGACTATATCCATCGTTTCGAGCGCCTCCGGTTCCCATCACCAGATTACCAGAAACAGTCGGACGGATATAACCAAAGCCTCGAATGCTGAACCATGATCGGATATATTGGCGAGGCAGCCGTTCTGTGATCAGGATCTGGCTGCGCCCTGGATAGATGGGTGTCGGACAACCTGCCTGGGCGTTAAACTGGGCAGCCCACGGACCGGCAGTGTTGATCACCACAGGTGCTTCGACCTCCTCAGCCTCGGTTTTTACCCCACGGATGGTAGATCCTTGCTTGAGCAAACCTGTAACCGGTGTGTTAAACTGGAAATTGACGCCCAGTTTCCTTCCTGCCCGAGCGAAAGCAGGTGTTACCAGCATTGGATTTGCGACACCATCCGATGGGCAGAACTTACCTGCCACAACCTTTGACAATCCCGGTACCATGGCCTGACACTCTGCAGCAGTCAATAAGCTTACTTCTAGCCCATGCTGATGTTCCCAGGCAGCCTCCCGCTCAAATGCCTCTACGGTCGGTCCGTCAACTGCGACGTTGAGGTTACCGGTACGGATATATTCCAGGTCACATTGGAGTTCTTCTGCCAGGGTTCCCCAAAGCCGTACACTCGCCATCGCTAATGGAAGTATGGCTTTACGACCATGTTGACGGACACCTCCCGCATTGCGTCCCGATGCCTGCAGACCAGCACCAGGGTCTTTTTCTAAGACCAGCGACCGAATACCATTCTTTGCCAGGAAATATGCGGTTGCACAGCCAACGATCCCTGCGCCAATAATCACGACATCAGTTTTCATGTAGGGTAAACTCCGGCCATTTCATGTAAGAGAACCGTTCGGGCTTGAATTGTGCAAGCGATACGCCAGGTACTCGACCCGAGGCCAGCTCAGATATCACCTTCCCTACTATAGGTCCAAGGCAAAACCCCTGCCCCGATGATCCACAGATCGTGTAATAGCCTGCAATACCTGGAATTGGGCCAATGTAAGGCTCTTGATCGGGTGTGACTTCTGTAGTACCCGAAAACGAACGCAGGAAGCTGACATTTGCCAGCCATGGCAGCACCTCAACGATCCTATGGGCGCCTCTGGATATTGAGGTAAAATTCACCCCTTTTTTATAGGTAATAATCGGTTTGAGTGGTCTGCCCGTACCGATCGCAAAATTTCCTGACTTCGTCTGTACTATTTCTACTGCGCCGACCCCAGTACCAAACCAGGGGGTGAACTTGTGAGGCAGGCGTTCGGTGATCAGCTGGTGAGTCATGTGCGGTCGGGTCGGTGTATTGCAACCTGCCATTTCATTGAACCGCGCCGCCCAGGGTCCGGCTGCGTTCACAACCACCTCAGCCTCGATCTCTTCGGTTTCAGTAGTTACCCCCCGAACCGCAGACCCGTGAACCAGTAAACCCGTTGCCGCGGTATTGGTGCGCACGACCGTGCCGAAACGCGCCGCGCCGCGAGCGATGGCAGGCGAAACCAGCATCGGGTTGGCAATACCGTCTGTCGGGCAATATTTTCCGCCGACAATACTATCGGTCAGGCCAGGGATCATCTCAAGGCACTCTTTCTTCGTCATCATGCGCACTTCCGTTAATCCTTGCGCATGTTCCCAGGCGTTTTCCTCCTCAAGCACTTCCAGATCGGCTTGGTTGAACCTTACCTTCAGGTTGCCTGTCCGCACATACTCCAGGTCGCTGCCCAACTCTGCTCCCAACGTTGCCCAGATGCGGACACTGCCCATAGCCAGTTGAAGGGCGGCCTTGCGGCCATGTTGGCGTACTCCACAGCAGGGGCGTCCGGATGCCTCCAGACCGACCCCCGGGTTCTTTTCCAGCAAGGTGACTTTGTGTCCATCCTTGGCAAGGAAATATGCCGCAGAACATCCAGCGATCCCACCACCGATGACAACCACCTCGGTTTTCATTGGTTGATTATTTGTGATACCCCTGTTGCCAGCACCTTCAATGGAATTGGTTGGATGGGCGGGCGGACAGTGAAAGGTCGTATCGAAGACACAGGTTTGCCAGTTATTTGGGCAACCAGAGGTGCAAGAAGCACGCTGCAAAATCGACCCTGGCAATATCCCATTCCTGCTCGTGAGCGCAGTTTCAGCTGATGTAAATCCGTTGCACCGTTCTCTAAAGCTTGCTTTGCCTGAGAATAGGTAATCTCCTCGCACCGACATAGCAAGGTATCCTCTTTTGCCAATCCATTCAAGCCCGAGCGGAATCTATAGATACTCTGAAGAGCACTTGCCAACCGGTTCAGGCGGCGAAGCTCGGCGAAAGCTGGGGCGAGCTGCCTCTCAAGCTCTGATTTATTGATGTATTCCAGCTGGTATGCAGCCGTCAGCCCAGCGATCTGCCCCTCGAGCAGGGCCACTTTCGAACCCGCAATATCTGTAACGTCCCCTGCAACGAAAATACCCGGTCGAGAGGTCTCCATGTGATCGTTATGGATCGGTACGTACCAACTTAATAATTCGTCAAAACGTAGTTCGCAGCCCAAAGCTGCAGCTAATTGGAATGATGGGAGCAGGCCATAACCCAGGCAGATGGCATCGACTTCAAATTGTCGCTCGGTTCCTGGGATAGGCAACCCTTGAGCATCCAGGCGGGCGATCTTGGCAGATTCCACCTGGTCATGACCGGAGGCTTCAATGATGGCATGGTTAAACAATAAGGGTACATGGTGGTTGCACAGAGCAGTGGTGTAAGTCCAGGCTTCGCTCAGGCGATCCCAATGCCCCCAGAATTTTGGTACGTCCTTTACATGGTTGAAGGGGTTGGCTGCTTCTGCGACACACACAACCTTTGCACCCGCCTTGAGCAGTGCGTCTGCCAACGCCAGCTGCAACGGTCCTAATCCGGCTAATAGAATTCGTTTTCCGGGCAGCACCCACTGCGTTTTTAGCAGACGAAGGGTTGCACCAGCGCCGGAGATACCTGGCAATGTCCAACCCGGGAATGCCAGCGGACGATCGTATGCTCCGGTTGCCAAGATTATTTTATCGGAAAGCAGTAGCATACTCTGATCGTTGTCAGCCAGTGCTAACGAACGGTCGTCGAATACACCCCATACCAGGGTGGTATTGATCAACCGGATCTTTGGATGGTTTAATTTTTCCAGGACGTCCATCGAATCATCTCGTCCAGATTTACCATCCAACGGATTGGTAAAGGCGAACTCGGACGGCGATTGGCGGTAGTATTGCCCACCCGGCAAGGGGTTATCGTCGATGATGGTGACATCTACACCGGCTTTCGCTGCGCTGTAGGCAGCCATGATCCCGGCTGGGCCTGCCCCAACGATGGTAAGCGGTGAAGGGGTTGAATCTGCCATTAGATTTGCCTCTCAATGATGTCGCCCGGTTGAGCGAATGTGACGCAAGCGCGCACATTTGGATGCCCATTAAGCGTTATCAGACAATCAAAGCATAAGCCCATCCCACAAAACATCCCGCGCGGTTCGCCAGACAATGCAGTATGACGGAACATATGCCAGCCGGCTGCCAGCAACGCAGCCGCTACAGTCTCGCCGGGGTAGGCAGCGATTTGTTCGCCATTCACTTGAATATAAAAAGGCTCCTTACGAGTGATACCATGTTGTACTCGAAGGTTATTATCCATAAATATCACCTTTATATTTACGCGACATATTATGTCTCGACGAGGACCTTACAATTTGAGTGTAGATTTTCCGGTCACTTTTTCCCCACGGAACTTACGACAAGCATCGTGGTTTGTTCGATGATCTCGGTGATCTCATGCACCGTACCAGCCGGCGTGTAGTAATAGCAGCCTGCTTCCAGCTCTACTTCGTCCTTGCCCTGCTGTAATTTCAGCCTGCCCCTGATGATGTAAGCGATCTGGGATACATTGTGGGCATGACCAGAGAACTTGACCCCCTCATCGAAGGTCCACTCCTCCACGCCCATCACAGATGGGTCATGGATTGGCCGGCGTTCGGATACTCCTGGACGTCCGGGGATAACGATCATATCTTTGTTGAGTGAGATCATGGTATTTCCTCCAATGTAGTTTTTATGGCACATCTGGTTGGTGGAGCAGATTGGACCGTATAAATTCATTAAGTGAATAATGTATTTACTTAATAAATATTATAGCTGACCCCCGCGTGGATGTCAACTGTTTTTGGACTATCACGGTCCAGTGAAGGGGACACAAAAATAAGTACAGGCCTGGCAGAGCAAGGCCTGTACTTTTCGGATTTTTTCCTGTTCAGTTAGCGATCATTCCATTTTGGTAATGGTAGGCTTCCATTCGAGTTCGGGCTTCCCAACCGGCTCTATAAGCTTCTCGTTTACGTCCACCTCGATCTGGGCAAGCGCCTGCTCAAAGTCAGCGATCAGATCCTCGGCATCTTCTAAACCGGTCGATATGCGCACAAAGCCTGGGTATAATCCAAAGCGGATGCGATCTTCCATAGACCATTCATAGTGAGACATCCAGCCAGTTTCAACCATCGTCTCTGCCTGGCCAAAGCTCGTGCCGATCTTGCAAATCTTGAGCTTGTTGGTCATCGCCGTGGCAGACTTGTCGCCGCCCTTGACGACAAACGACAGCATGCCACCAAAGCCTGACATCAGCCGTTTGGCTAATTCATAATGTGGATGACTGGGTAAGCCTGGATAGAACACCCTCGCCACTTTGGGATTGCCTTCCAGGTATTCAGCCAGGGCCTGGGTGCTCCGGTTGTGCTGAGGCACGCGCAGGTGCAGTGTTTTTAGCCCCTGTAAGATGAGCCAGGCATTGAATGGGCTGATGGCAGCTCCGATGCGTGGGTAAATTCCATGACGGATTTCCTTGATCAGCTTTGCATTCGAAATAATCGCTCCGCCAACCGCATTGCCATGCCCGCAAAGATATTTGGTCAGCGAACAGGCGATAATATCCACACCCATCTCAAGGGCTTTCAGGTTCAGTGGGGTGGCGCAGGTATCATCAACGATAACCAGGATACCACGTTCATGGGCGACCCGGACAGCTTCCTTCAGATCAATGACCGTGATCAGAGGATTGCTGGGCATGTCCAGGATCAGTACTTTAGTGCGATCGGTAAAAAATTGGGGGAAGTCCTTGATGTCATCGCTCAAAACCAGGCTGCAATCCACGCCCATCTTGGCCTCCAGGATCAGCTGGGCGATATTATGCGTCAGGCGGTAGTTGCGACCCATGACGACGTGGTCGCCTGGATCAAGTAGATGCATCAGGCAATAATTGATGGCTGCCATGCCTGAAGCTGTGGTGAGTACCGCTTCAGCCCCGTAAAGATCAGCCAACCTGCTTTCCAGCAAACGGATGGTGGGATTTCCAGATGCCGCCCGCGTGTACATAGGATAGGTAAGACCACCAAAAATGGAGTTCTGGTGATCTTCAACGGTTTCAAAGCAAAAAGTAGTGCTGGGGTGAATGGCTTCAACGACGGGTTCGGTGGGTAAGGTATGATCATACGGGCCATGTCCACCGTGGATAATTGTTGTGCCTGGGCCAAGCTTTTTACTCATAGATTTGTCTCCTTGGATAGTTTTCTGATAGGGAAGGCTTTGAGGCACGTCTCACATGCCCGAAGGCCCGTGAATAATAGCTCATTATGATCCGTATGACGGTAATGTATTTTATATTGTGAAAACAGTATTCGCTTATTGAAGATTATAGCAGGATAATTGATGAATGTCAATAAATATAAGGTCATCTATTAGTTGACAATAAATAGGATTGTGCTACAATTTTCGTATTATAAATATAATATTCACAATGTGAATATTTATTCCGGACTCGGTGCCAGACAATTTGTATATGAAAGGAGTCTGCCTGTGACTGAAACCATAAAGATGCTGGAACGTGTATTTGCAATCAAGGATCAGCTAACCGGCTGGAGACGTGACTTTCACATGCATCCAGAACTCGGTTTCAATGAGCAACGGACTGCTTCCATCGTCTTTCAGGTGCTTACCAGCCTTGGTTGTCGAGTAAAAACAGGCGTTGGCAAAACAGGCGTAATTGGCGAACTGGGGGATGGATTACCCGTGATTGCTGTTCGTGCAGATATGGATGCTTTGCCAATCCAGGAGACAAACCAGGTACCGTATAAATCCCAAAACCCTGGTGTCATGCATGCCTGTGGCCATGATGCTCACACAGCGATATTATTAGGCGTTGCAACCATCCTGAAAAACGAGATTTTCCCGGGCACAGTCCGCCTATTGTTTCAGCCCGCCGAAGAAACTGCAGACGAGGAAAAAATGGGCGGCGCGAGGCGCATGTCCAGAGAGGGAGCAATGCAGGGGGTCAGTGCTGCATTAGCATTACATGTGGATACGCACATCCCTGTGGGATCGATCAGCGTTTCCCCGGGACCATCCTCAGGGGGATCGGATAATTTTTATGGGCTAATTGTTGGTAAAGGAGCGCATGGAGCTCGACCGTTTGAATCGATTGATCCGTTTTACCTAATGTTCCAGGTCACCAATTACCTGAATGGAATTGTTTCCAGAAGACTGGATCCATTTGATCCCGCGGTCATCAGTATAGGGTCAATCCACGGGGGTAAAGTTCCAAATGTGATCCCTGATTCTGTAGAGATTTCAGGCACGATCCGATTTACAGACCCACAGGTCGAGATGAAGATCCACGAAGAATTAGAGAAAGCGTTCAGCATTGTGCGTGCATTAGGTGGGGATTACCAGTTGAGGATTGAAAACGGCGACAGACCTGTGATCAATGACCTGAGAATGGTAACACTGATCCAAAAAGTTGC
>Ga0209705_10000566_pt1 | contig 19413 bp, 18 predicted proteins | sample PPLLaktember2015_5_FD_187262 | JGI IMG/M metagenome (GOLD analysis project Ga0209705, IMG submission 187262) | Freshwater sediment microbial communities from Prairie Pothole Lake near Jamestown, North Dakota, USA - PPLs Lake P8 Core (1) Depth... | ecosystem: Environmental > Aquatic > Freshwater... | reverse complement strand
CGGGTACGGCTGGCCGACACGGTTGGGATTGCGACTCCCCTGGGGGTCACCCGCATGCTGCGCCGCCTGCGCCAGACCGCCAGGCCGCCCCTGGCGCTGGAGTTTCACGGCCACAACGACCTGGGCATGGCCACGGCCAACGCCCTCACAGCGGCGGAGGCCGGTGCCGCGGCGCTCAGCGCGACCCTCAACGGCCTGGGGGAGCGGGCCGGAAACGCGCGCCTGGAAGAGTTAACCACCGCCCTGCCGTTTGCCGCCGGCCGCAGCTGCCGGGCGCAGACCGCGCGCCTGCTGCCACTTTGCCACTACCTGGCCGACATCACCCGCCGTCCGATTGCAGCCGACAAACCCGTTACAGGCGGCGGGGTGTTTGAGCATGAATCCGGCATCCACATCCACGGCCTGCTGAAGGACGCCGCCACCTACCAGCCTTTTGCGCCCGAAGCCGTGGGCCGCGGGCCCGCAACCTTCGTCGTCGGCAAATTTGCCGGCAGCACGGGACTGCACTACCTGCTGGCGGCCGCCGGCATCGAGATCAGCCGCAGCCAGGCGGCCCGCCTGCTGCCGGGAATCCGGGCCGCCGCTACCCGCAAGGGACGGGCGCTCTCGATGCCCGAGGTCCTGCGCCTGTGCCGCAAGAGCGGTGCGGTCTCGCCCGCAGCGGGCCGCCGCCCCGCCCCCGGTTCGCCCGCTCAGCGGTAGAGTTTGTAATCAATGCTGAATTTTTTGGCCTTGTAGCCGAACTTGCGGGTCGTGGTCTTGAGCAGTTCGGCGGCCTGGGTGGTGTTGCCGCGGGTGTTTTTGAGGGCATCGATCAGCATTTCTCGCTCGAGATTGTCGACCGCCTCTTCCAGGGAGCGTTTGGGCAGGGTGTCGGACTCCTTGCCGGTCTGCAGGGTCGGCGGCAGGTGGTAGCTGTGAATGACCCCCTCCTCGCAGAGCAGCACCGCGCGCTCGATGCAGTTTTCCAGTTCGCGCACGTTGCCGGGCCAGTGGTAGGCCATCATCATGTCGATCGCCGGGGTGGAGAAGCGCATGATTTCCTTGGCGTTTTCGCGGGCATATTTTTCCAGGAAAAAATCCGCCAGCAGCAGGATGTCGGTTTTGCGCTCCCGCAGGGGCGGCATGTAAATGGGGAAAACGTTGAGGCGGTAATAGAGATCGCCGCGGAAGGTCTCCTGCTCGACGGCCTGCTCCAGATTCTTGTTGGTGGCCGCCACGATGCGCACGTCGGCGCTGATGGTCTTGTGACCGCCGACGCGCTCGAACTCCTTTTCCTGGAGGACCCGCAGCAGCTTGGCCTGCACGTCGAGATCGATCGAGCCGATCTCATCCAGAAAGATGGTGCCCTTGTTGGCCATTTCGAACTTGCCGAGCTTCTGCTTGATGGCGCCGGTGAAGGCCCCCTGTTCGTGGCCGAAAAGTTCGCTTTCGATCAGGTTGGCGGGCAAGGCCGCACAGTTGACCTTGACGAAGGGGCGCTTGGAGCGCAGGCTGTTGTAGTGGATGGAGTTGGCCACCAGCTCCTTGCCGGTGCCGCTTTCACCGCGCACCAGGACGGTGGCGTTGCTCTTGGACACCTGGGAGATCATCTGGAAGACCTCGCGCATCTTGTTGCTGTTACCGATGATGTTGGTGACGCGGTACTTGTTCTTGATCTCCTCGCGCAGCCGCCGGTTTTCCTCCCGCAGATGCTCTTTTTCCATGCGGATGGTTTCGAGATTGATCACGTGGCTGGCCACCATGGCCGCGACCACCATCAGCAGTTTCTTGCCCTCCTCCAGCGAGTAGGTTTCATCGAACGCCTTGTCGATGCACAGCGCCCCCACCACCTGGCTACTCTTTTTGATCGGTACGCAGATAAAGGACACCTCTTTTTCGATGCTGTTCCTGCGGCTGGCGGTACGATCGAGAAAAAGCGGCTCCTCGCTTATTTTGGGCACTGCCACGGCTTTCCCGGACTGGATCACCCGGCCGGTGATACCCTCGCCCACCCGGTACTTGCCCCGTTCCATGGCGCTGCGGGTGAGGCCGTGGGCTACCTCGATGGTGATTTCATCCCGGAAGGGATTGAGGATCGTGATGGTCCCCCGGACCATGCCCATGGTGTTGGAGAGGATGTCCAGCACCTGGTAGAGGGATTTTTTCAGATCAAAATGCTCGTTGAGCGCCTTGCTGATCTCGTAGAGAAGCGAAATATCTTCTATCTTTTTTATTTCAGGCTGCATCGGAAATAACCAAAGGGTTGCAGAATCAGGCGTTCACAACAAAACTGAAAACCGCACGCCCCTTTCTAACAAATATGTAATCAAAACAAAAGAAAAAGAAGCCCGAGATCGATAAAATACCCAAAAACCGGTTCGCGGATCGTTTGCGGCGGCGTTTGCCCGGGGACCCTGGTGCAACCGTTTGGCCTTTCGGCCGGGTCAGGCCTCCCCGGAGAGTTGCGCGACGATGCGGTTCACCAGACTGTCCGGCGCGGCATCGCGGCAATCGATGGTCAGGTGGGCATAGCGGCGGTAGAGCGGCTGGCGTTCGCGGTAGAGATCGGCGATGGTCTGCCCCGGCGCCCGCAGCACCCCCCGGGTTTTGAGATTGCTCAGGCGCAGCATCAGGCGTTCGGCATCGAGCGCCAGATGCACGATGGTTCCCATGGCGCCGAGATGGGCCATCGCTTGGGGGCTGTAAACCACGCTGCCGCCGGTGGCAATTACGTGCGAGCGGCAGGCCAGCGCCAGAACGCCGCGCTCCTCGATTTCGCGAAAGCGCAGCACCCCGGCCCGGTCGATGATCTCCTGGAGGCTGCACCCCTGTGCGGCCTGGATGCCAATATCGGTGTCGTGGAAGGAAAGCCCCATCTGCTTTGCCAGCAGCACGCCGATGGTGCTTTTGCCGACACCGGGCATACCGATCAAGATCACATTGGATCGGCCGGCTTCCCCGGTTCGGTGTAAGGTTGCCGTCACGGGTGTTCTTCCTCGCATTGGCGCCGCTCCGGCCGACCTGCAGGCGATGGCGTGGGTCCGGCGCCTTTTACGGCTCAGGTGACAGCCTGTTTTTTGGGGCCTTGCAGCTTTTCAAGAAATCCTAACGCAATCCTAACATGGGCCATTTATACTGTTTTCGAATCGATGATTGAAAACAACCCACACATTGAAATCACGGGGGAAACATGGTGCCTGAAACCTTCAATTTCACGGCCTTGATTGATTCCATCGAAAACCGCCAATTCAGTGAAATCGTCTACCTGCTGGAGCAGGAAGCCACCGCAGCGGAACGCTCGCTCTACCAGCGGAAGATTCCGTTAAACGATATCGGCAACCCTTCCGTGCAGTATGTCCGCACCCTCAAAAAATTTCTTGAATTCGTGCGGTTCAGCATCAAGCCGGTCAAAAGTGAAAAGGAGCGTTACCTCAAGTTTCAGAAAGCGCTCAAGTCCCTGCGCCGTCAGAACCCGATGGCGAATAGGCGGCTGCCCCAGGATAACGACGAATTCCCTTCCCACGCCCACGCCATCTGAAAGCCGCACGATAGCGGCGCTTCGCACGCGTTCATTTTTCTCCTGCAGCATCAGGGCGGTGACCCGCTGGTGCCGCATGCCGCCCAGCGCCGCGGCTGGACTGAAGACCGGACCTGGACGGCCGGTTTTTTTTCAGCCGAAAATCATGCCGATTCCTTCAACTTGGCCATCATGGTCTGCTTCATTTTTTCGGTCACCCGGGCCCGATCATGTCCCCGCCGCAGACGCTGGCCGAGAAGCTGCCCCGCGTCTGCGGCGGCCTGCATCACCGCCGGCTGGCGGCTGACCGCCGGGATCATCTCGGGGGTTATCTTGACGCCCTCGCCGTAGAGCATGATGGGCAATCCCACCTTGCAGGTCTCGCCGAAGCCGCAACTAAAACACGAGGCGGCGCCCTGACCGGAGACCTTGGCCACGGTTTCGATGAAGTTGTAGAGGAAAAACTTCTCGATGTCATCGGCCGGCAGCTTGCCGCTGCTGCCCCCGACGCCCACCGCGACCCCCAGCTTGCCCCAGAGGGTGTTGCCCTCCTGGTGCCGAAACTGGAACCAGCGCTCCAGAAAGGCGTGGGTCTGGGCATTGATGCCCGAATAGTAGTTGGGCGCGCCGATGACGTAAGCATCGGCCGCAACGATTTTATCCCGCAGCCAGCGGCAGTCGTCTTCCACCTTGCAGACATTGTCCTTGACACACCCCAGGCAGGCAATGCAGCCGGCGATCGACCGGCCCCGCAGCGAAATCAACTCCCACTCGCACCCGCTGTTCTCCAGCACCGTCGAAACCAGTTTGTAAACGCCCGACTGCTGCTCTTTGCGGGGACTTCCCGAGATACCAAGAATTTTCATGTAAACACCTTTCAGGGAACGGGCAAAACCGATTACGGCCTGCGCGCCGCAACAAAAACCGTTGCCAGGCGAGGCCGTTGCATGCCAGAATTCCATTCATGATTCAAATCACGCCGATCCTGGCCATCCGCGAGAGCTGCCTGCAGATGACGTTTACGGGCGCATCCGGCCCCGGCGGCCAGAACGTCAACAAGGTGGCCACCGCGGTCCAGCTGCGTTTCGACATCCAGGCCTGCCAGGACCTGCCGGCATCGGTTCGCGCACGGCTGCTGGTTTTGGGTGGGTCGCGGGTTTCGCGCGACGGCGTTCTGATCATCGACGCCCGGCGGTTCCGAACCCAGGAGCAGAACCGCAGCGACGCCCTCGAGCGCTTGGTGGCGCTGATCCGCCGGGCAACCGTGACCCCCAAGGCCCGTCACACAACCCGCCCGACCGCCGCCGCCCGCCGCAAACGGCTGGAGTCCAAACGCCAGCGGGCCCTTCTCAAAAAGAACCGACGCCGCATCAGCCGCAGCGACGCCTGAGCCGTCAGGAACCGCAGGCTGCGCGCCGGGGCGGAGCCCTGATGCGCGGGCTGCCAACCGGGGTACCGGACCAAAGGACGGCGCCGCAGCGCCGCCCCGTGGTGAGCGTTTATTTGATGGGTGAGGGCTTGCAGAGATGACCGGCCGCCATCGCCACGCGGCCGCAGCCGTCGCAAACATACTTCATCGCCGCCAGCTTGTCTTTGCAGACATGCCGGGGATCGACCTGGGGCGAGCCACAGAAACTGCACTTGGCAGCGTCCCCGCAGGGGTTGCAGAGGTGCCCGGGAGCGTCCGCAACGGCACCACAATTCTTACAGGTATAGGCCATGTTGTCCTCCTTTCCCGTGGCAGGCGACGCCGAGACGTGCGCCACGATGTGTTATGAGCTAAAATGGCACCCCATCACCGCAAAGTCAACAGCGCGGCCCAAGCAGCCGCCGCGCGTCACAACAGACTGCTGGCCAGCTCAGAGAGTTCCGAGCGCTCGCCTTTTTCGAGGTTGATGTGGGCATAGAGCGGCTGCCCCTTCATTTTTTCGATCAGATAGCTCAGGCCGTTGGTCTGGCTATCCAGATAGGGGTGGTCGATCTGAAAAATATCGCCGCTAAACACGATCTTGGTGCCTTCACCGGCGCGGGTGATGATGGTTTTGACCTCGTGGGGGGTCAGGTTCTGGGCCTCATCGACGATAAAGAACGCCTTGACGATGCTGCGGCCCCGGATGTAGGAAAGCGGCGCGATGACGATTTTTTCCTCGTCCAGATATTCTCTGACGGCACTGTGGCGCGGATTTTCAGGCGGAAACTGATTCTGGATGACGGAGAGATTGTCAAACAGGGGCTGCAGGTAGGGATCCAGCTTGGAATTGATGTCTCCCGGCAGGTAGCCGAGATCGCGGTTGCTGAGCGGGACGGTGGGCCGGGCGATCAGGATCTGGCGGTAGTAGCGCTTGTTCTCGAGGGCGGCGGCCAAGGCCAGCAGGGTCTTGCCGGTGCCGGCCTTGCCCGACAGGGTTACCAGGGGGATGTTGCGATCCAGAAGGGCGTTCATGGCGAAGAACTGCTCGACATTGCGGCCCTTGATGCCGAAACAGACCCGGTTTTCGACCCGTCGGATCCTGTCGGCGGCCCGGTCGAACATCCCCAGCCCGGATTTGCTGCCATTGCGCAGGATCAAAAACTCGTTGGCATGAAAATCGGGCTGCGCCGCCACATCTCCCGGCCGGATATCGAAGGGCTCCTCGAAAAGCCGGTCGATTACGGCCCCGGGGACCGCCTCGACGGTGCGGCGCCCCTTGTAAATCTCGCCTATATCCCCCACACGATCCGTGGTGTAGTCCTCGGCCATGAGCCCCACCGATTTGGCCTTCATGCGCAGGTTGACGTCCTTGGTTACCAGCACGACGCCCTGGAAATGGTGCTTTTCCGCGAGGTGGTAGGCCGTGTTGAGAATGTGGTGATCCGGTTTAGCGCCGGAAAAACTTTCGCGCAGGTCATCGTGAAGCTCTCTTTCCAGGCAGATGGAGATCTTGCCGCGGCCCGGCCCGATCGCCACCCCGCCGTTGAACAACTTTTCCCCGGTCAGGGCGTCCAGCGAGCGGACAAATTCACGGGCATTGCAGTTGATGATCTCCTTTCCCCGTTTGAACCGGTCCAATTCTTCCAGAACAGTGATCGGAATCACGACATCGTGGGCATCAAACTGATAGATGCAGGAGCTGTCGTGAAGAATGACATTGGTGTCCAGAACAAAAATCTTTCGGGTCTGCAAGGTCATACGCCCTCCCATGCTGAATTGTTGTGGGAAACCGCCCCGTATCGGGTGGGGTCGCGACCGGCGCCCCCCCATGAGATGCTTTTTAAGGCCGTTTTGTTTGATTTACATTAGGTGCCGGCTGAAAACCGGTGCAGTCTGCGCCCCCCGCCCCATCGTCCGCCGAAAGCCTTAATTTCCCATCATTTTTCACCAATTATTAATCCCCGCCTAATTCGCGACTAATCGCCGGCCTGATAATCTGCGCCAACCCAAACCTTGACATAAATGGCATTTATGAAAGCACTCCCTTCCTCCCACCCCCTGAAAAGCAGCGCGGCCGACCTGGCCAGCCGCATACACCGGCTCTATCGGGAAGAAAACCCGCTGCTTCAACAGCAGGTGTATGAACTGATCCTGGGCGCCTTGTGGGCTTTCTGCGACAAGGCCGACGCCGCGGGTGCTTGCCGGGGGTGCGGTAAATGACGGCCCCTCGATTCGGAAACCTCACAAAAGGAGAACCGTACATGCGCGTCGATCTTCATGTTCACTCTCGTTTTTCGCAGCACCCCTCCCAATGGTTTCTGAAGAAAATCCGATGCCCGGAAAGCTTTACCGACCCCCTTCACATCTATCAGACCGCACGCCAAATCGGAATGTCGCAGGTCACTATCACCGATCACAATACCATCGACGGCGCCCTGGAGATCGCCCATCTGCCGCAAACCTTTCTTAGCGAGGAGATCACGGCCTACTTTCCCGAAGACCGCTGCAAGGTGCACGTGCTGGCCTATGCCATCTCGGAGGCGCAGCACCAGGAATGCCAGAAGCTGCGCTTCAACCTCTACGAACTGGTCGCCTATCTCAACCAGTCCGGCATCTGCCACGCCATTGCGCACCCGCTGTATGCCGTAAATGACAAACTGACCCTGGCGCATTTTGAACGCCTGCTGCTGCTCTTCCGCAACTTCGAACTCAACGGCGCCCGCAGCCCCCAGCTGAACGCCATCATCACGCGGGTTCTCGCCGGTCTGTCGGCGCCAGAACTGGCGCGCCTGGAAGAGCGCCACCAGCTCACAGCCGCCGTGCCGGAACCCTGGCGCAAAAACGTGGTGGGGGGCTCGGACGATCACAGCGGCCTCAATATCGCCCGAACCTTCACCGCGGTGGAAGGGGCGGATTCGGTTGCGGCCTTTTTCGCGGGCATCGAAAACCGCCGGGGACAGGTTCATGGGGTGCCCGCGACCCCCGAAACCATGGCCCACAATCTGTATGGCATCGCCTACCAATACTACAAAAACCGCTTTGACCTCGGCCGCTATGCCCGCAAGGATCTCCTGATCCATTTTCTCGACCGGGTCCTCGACCCCAATTCGCCCCAGAACGAGGGTTTGGTGTCCCGCATCTACCATTTCTGGCAGTACCGCCGGCACCCCAAAAACCCGGCTGCCAGCGCCCCGTCCCTGGTCGCCCAAATCAAGGCCGAAACCCACCGGCTGATTCGAAAAAACCCGGATCTGTTCCTCCTGCCGACGCCTGCTGCCGAGGAGCACTGCCCCCTGGAGACAACCTGGCAGCGCTTTGTCAATCAGGTGTCCAACGCCCTGGTCTGCCAGTCCGCGGACCACCTCATGAACCACCTGGCGGGGGCCAACCTGTTTCGCATCTTTCAAACCCTGGGTTCCGCCGGCGGCCTCTACACCCTGATGGCGCCCTACTTTCTCGCGTATACCCATTTCACCAAGGATCGTTGCCTGGGACAGGCGGTAGAAAGGCGCTTCGGGGTCACGCCCGAGACCCCCGCAGACGCCGGCCGGGAGAAGGCCGTGGCGCAATTCACGGATACGTTTTACGACGTCAACGGCGTCGCGCTTACCCTGCAGCAGCAGGTGGCATTGGCCCGGCGCCAGGGCAAGCCCCTGACGGTGATCACCTGCGACAAGGGGCAGCGCGCGGCCAGAGACGGCGTCCGCAATTTCAAACCGGTGCGGGTTTACGATCTGCCCGAATACCCCCTGCAGAAGCTTCACCTGCCGCCGTTTCTGGACATGCTGGGCTACTGCTACGAGAACCACTTCGATCAGGTCCACAGCGCCACACCGGGGCCCGTGGGGTTGGCCGCGCTGGCCATCGCCCGCATCCTGAAACTGCCCATCAGCGGCACCTACCACACCGCCTTTCCCCAGTATGCCCGCTTTCTCACCGGCGACGACGCGCTGGAGGACCTCACCTGGAAATTTACCCTCTGGTATTACGATCAAATGGACGTGATCTACGCGCCGTCAAAAAACACCAAGGCCGAACTGGTGCAAAAAGGGATCAGGGAAGACAAAATCAGGGTGTACCCGCGCGGTATCGACGTTCAGAAATTTAACCCGGCCAAACGCAACGGTTTTTTGCGCCACCGCTTCCAGATCGACCGCCGAATCGTGCTGCTGTATGTCGGCCGGGTTTCGCGCGAAAAGAACCTGCACCTCCTGGCGCAGGCCTTCCAGGCGCTGGCCGGCCAAAACGCCGGGGTCTGCCTGCTGGTCGTGGGCGACGGCCCGTATCTCGAGGAGATGAAACGCGCCACCCGGGGCTTGCCATGTTTTTTCAGCGGCTACCTCACGGGCGAAGAGCTCGCCTGCGCCTATGCCTCCAGCGATATTTTCGTCTTTCCCAGCACCACCGACACCTTCGGCAACGTGGTGATGGAGGCCCAAGCCTCCGGACTGCCGGTAATCGTCACCGACGAAGGCGGCCCCTGTGAAAACCTCCTGCCCGGTGAAACCGGCCTGATGGTCCCGGGAGGCGATGTCGGCGCCCTCACCCAGGCCATGCTGAAACTGGCCGCCAACCCGGCGCAGACCGCCCGAATGGGTCGGGCCGCGCGGCGCTACATGGCACAGCGCTCCTTTGACGCGGCGTTTGATCAAACCTGGCGCCTGTACCAGAAAATGCCGGCCGCGCAAAACGCGGCGGCCTGAAGTTTCTTCAGGTTCCGGGGACCACCGAATTAATACAAAATTAATCCCCGTCTAACAAAACTTTAACAATTTGGGATTAAGATGATAGACTTGACTGAAGTGAGCGCGCCTTACTTGCCCGGGGATGCACAAAATGTCCCGACGGAAAGGCAAAACGCCAAACCCGGCGGCAATCAACGCGTTAGAAGATATCCCACACTCATAATTTTTTTCTTCAAAGGAGGAAGCGCCCAAATGAAACCCATTAAATCGATCCTGATCCTGACAGTTGCTGCCGTCTTTCTTTCCTCAGCCGGCCTGGGCTGGGCCGGCAACCTGGTGATCAATGGATCCACCACGGTCCTGCCCATCGCCCAACTGGCGGTGGAAGCCTTCATGAAAGAAAACCCGGATGTGAAGATCTCGCTTTCCGGCGGAGGCTCCAGCAACGGCATCAAGGCCCTGATCGACAACAGCACCGATATCGCCAACGCCTCCCGGTTTATCAAGGACAAGGAGGTTGCGATGGCCGTGGAAAAAGGGGTCTACCCGGTTCCCTTCGCGGTGGCCTATGACAGCATCATTCCGGTGGTGCATCCCAGCAACCCGATGACCGATATCACCCTGGAACAGCTCAAGGGCATCTACACCGGCAGCATCAAGAATTTCAAGGAGCTCGGCGGGCCGGACCTGGAAATCGTCATGGTGTCGCGCGACACCTCGTCCGGGACTTACGAAACCTGGGAAGAAAAAGTCCTCAACAAGGAGCGCGTCAGCCCCGCCGCCCAGGTCATGGCCTCCAACGGCGCCGTGGCTCAGGCGGTCTCCAAGAACAAATACGCCATCGGCTACATCGGCATCGGCTACCTGAACGCCGAAGTCAGGGCCCTGACCGTCAACGGGGTCGAAGGCACGGAAAAAACGACCCTGGACGGGAGCTTTCCCATCAGCCGGCCGCTCTTCATGTTCACCAACGGCTGGCCCACTGGCGACACCCTGAGCTTCATCAACTTTATGCTCAGCCCCGAAAAAGGCCAAAAGAGCGTCACGGAAAGCGGCTACGTGAAACTCTACTAAACGCCCTCCCCGCTGCTGCGCCAGCGATGCGAAGCGCCCCGGACGGGCGCGGGTCCCAAGGCCTCAACACGGGATTCGGCCCGTCCCCCTTTTTTTACGACCAGTGGTTTAGTGGTGGCACCGCCTTGCCCATACGGCATGCAGACCACCGCAACCGGAGTATGCCATGGCAAACCCGCGCCAACAGATTGAACGCACCATGAACGTCTTTTTTTTCGTGGTGGCCTCCGCGTCCATCACCATTTTACTGCTCATCATGCTGTTTCTCTTTTCCGAGGGTCTGCCGACCTTCACCTTCGTTTCAGTCAAGGATTTCCTTTTCGGCATCTACTGGTACCCCACCTCGGACCCGCCCGATTTCGGCATCTTTCCCCTAATTGTGGCCTCCGTTTCGGTGACGATCCTCTCCGCCATGATGTCCATTCCGTTGGGCGTCCTGACGGCGGTTTACCTTTCGGAAATCGCAACGCCGCGGGTGGGTGAAATCGTCAAGCCGGCGGTGGAGCTGCTGGCCTCCCTGCCCTCGGTGGTGATCGGCTTTTTCGGCATGGTGCTGGTGGCCCCCTTTCTGCAGACGGTCTTTGACCTGCCCACCGGACTGAATCTCTTCAATGCCTCCCTGATGCTGGCCTTCATGTCGATCCCGACCATCTGCAGCATCTCGGAAGACGCCCTCCACAGCGTGCCCACGGCGCTGCGCGAGGCGTCTTTGGCCTTGGGGGCCACGCAGTTTGAAACCACGCTGCGGGTGGTCCTGCCCGCCGCCCTTTCGGGCATCAGCACCGCCGTCATTCTGGGAATGTCCCGAGCCATCGGGGAGACTATGGTGGTATTGATGGTCGCCGGGGGGGCGGCCATGGTGCCGGGATCCATTTTCGACCCGGTCCGCCCCATGCCGGCCAGCATTGCCTCAGAAATGGCCGAGGCCCCGTTCCGCGGGGAGCACTACTACGCCCTCTTCGCCACCGGCATCGTGCTGTTTCTGTTCACCCTGCTGTTCAACATCGTGGCCGACTATATTCAGCACCGCTTCAAACAGGTCGGTGAAGCGACCCTCTAGCTCAGGAAGCGAAATGGACAACAATATCACGATCTCCACCCAGAGCGCCCTGCCAGATTCCGGTGCCGGTCGCAACTCCGAGAAGCGGTCCATCGCCCTCCGGTCGCTCCTGCCGGGAAAGGCCTATCAACGTCGACGCAAGCTGGTGCAGGGTGCAGCCTTTGGCCTCTTCCGCCTCGCTGCCCTGGTCAATGGTCTGGCGCTCTTTATCATCGTGTACTTTATGGTCAACGGCGGCTGGACCGCCATCAACTGGACCTTCTTGTCCCAGCCACCGCGGGATGCCATGACGCAGGGGGGTATTCTGCCCTGCATCCTGGGCACCCTGTATCTCAGCGTGGGCGCCATCGCGATCGCCCTGCCGATCGGTGTGGCCTCGGCCATCTACCTCAACGAGTATGCGCGCCCCGGCCGGGTGCTGCGCCTCATTCGACTGGGGATCAACAACCTCGCCGGGGTCCCGTCGATCGTGTTCGGGCTTTTCGGGTTGGCGCTCTTCGTGGTCTACTTCGGATTCGGCGTGAGCATCCTTTCCGGTGCCATGACGCTGGCCGCCATGTCCCTCCCGGTGATCATCGGTTCTACCGAGGAGGCTCTCAGGGCGGTGCCCGACACCTACCGAGAGGCCTCCCTGGGTCTGGGTGCCACCAAGTGGCAGACCATCTACGGGGTCGTCCTGCCCAGCGCCATGCCCGGCATCCTCACCGGCACCATCCTGGGCATCAGCCGCGCCGCGGGTGAAACGGCCCCGATCATGTTTACGGCGGCCGTTTTTTACACCCCCTCGCTGCCCACCTCGATCTTTGACGAGGTCATGGCGCTGCCTTACCATATTTACGTGCTGGCAACTGCCGGCACCAACATCGAGGCGACCCGGCACCTGCAGTACGGCACGGCCCTGGTGTTGATCGTTCTTGTGCTGGGAATGAACCTGGTGGCAATCATCTACCGCTCCCACCTAAGAAGAAAATTGTAGGCGCGCCACCCCGCGGTGAAGAATGGCTTGAAAAATTTTCACCCCATCCCGATATGATAATGACAGCCGAAGAGAAGCGGCTGCATACCGGCAACCCGGATCCCGCTGCAAACGGTTCGCCGGCCCAAGGACGGAACTTCAGCCCCGCAAGGCTATGCAAAAAAGGATGACCCGATGGAAAATTCGGTCAAAATGTCGTCAGAGCACCTCGACTTCTTTTACGGCAACTTCAAGGCGCTGACAGACGTTTCCCTGGAATTTAAAAACAACGATGTCACCGCCCTGATCGGCCCCTCGGGCTGTGGCAAAAGCACTTACCTGCGGTGCCTCAACCGCATGAACGACCTGATTCCCATCAGCCGGGTCGAGGGCCGGATTTTCCTGGATGGTGAGGACATCTACCGCTCCCGCCAGGATGTGGTCACCCTGCGCAGCCGTGTCGGCATGGTGTTTCAAAAGCCCAACCCCTTTCCCAAGACCATTTTTGAAAACATCGCCTATGGCCTCAAGGTCAACGGCGTGAAAAACAGAAATCTGATCGCGGAAAAGGTCGAAACCAGCCTCAAGAGCGCCGCCCTGTGGGAGGAGGTCAAGGACCGTCTGCACGAATCCGCCCTGGGGCTCTCCGGCGGCCAGCAGCAGCGCCTCTGTATCGCCCGTGCCATGGCGGTGGAACCCGAAGTGCTCCTGATGGACGAGCCCTGCTCGGCCCTGGACCCGATCGCCACCCAGAAAATCGAAGACCTGATCCAAGAGTTGAAAAACACTTACACGATCATCATCGTAACCCACAACATGCAGCAGGCCGCCCGGGTCTCGGACATCACGGCCTTTTTCTACCTCGGTAAACTGATCGAGGTAAACAAGACTAATACCCTGTTCACCCGCCCCCACCTGAAGCAAACCGAGGACTACATCACCGGCCGGTTCGGTTAAACCCGCGGCAAAATTAATTACACCATCAAATCGCGCCACAGACGGAGGATCTGCTCGGTAGGTCGCCCGGTGCTGGCGGTTACGGGCCGAAAGACAGTCAGGCAGTGCCACTGTTTTTTGCCGAGGCCCTTAAATCCGGGAGGAAAGAGATGCCCATTCATCTGCAAAAAGAGCTGGACAAGATCAAAAAGTCGATTCTAACTTTAGGGGGTATGGTCGAGGAGCGCGTGCGTCTGGCCGCAGAAGCCGTCGAGAATATCGACGGCGATCTCGCCCGCACGATTATCAGGGCTGACTATGAAATCGACGAAAAGGAAGTTGAAATCGAGGAGGAGTGCCTCAAGATATTAGCTCTGCACCAGCCGGTGGCGGTGGACTTGCGCTTTCTGGTCGCCGTCATAAAAATCAACAATGATCTGGAGCGCATCGGCGACCAGGCGGTCAACATCGCCCAGCGGGTCGAGATCCTGGCCAAGAAGAAAGGCGTGAATTTCCGCTTCGACTACGGTCCGATGGCCAAAAAAGCCGAAAATATGCTCAAAATGAGCCTGGATGCCCTGGTCAACATGGATGTGGATCTCGCCTTCAAGGTCCTTGTGATGGATAACGAGGTCGATCAGATCAAGGATGAAGCCTACGACCTGATCAAGACCGCCCTTCAAAAACAGCCCGAGCGGACCGGCTATTTCATCAACCTGCTGCTCATTTCGCGCCACCTGGAACGTCTTGCAGATCATGCCACAAACATTGCAGAGGAAGTCATCTACATGATCGAGGGTGAAATCATCCGCCATCAGGATATCGACGAACTGGCCTGATGGTGGGGAACAAGAACGGAGCGACAGGGCGCTTTGAAGGAGTCCATCACCGCCCTGCCGCCCCGTTCGCGCTGGGACCAGCGAGCGACCCCGTGATTTCATTCGACCAAAGGCAGCAGGCCTCAAAATTGCCCCCAACCCGGCTGTGGCGCCATTCGGCAAGGGTCCCATCCCCCCCTGATTCCCCAAGATTATCTCCACGAAGTTCGCGTTGGCATGGCCCGTTTCATCCGCCGGGCCACCACCCAACCGCCCCGGCCGCAAACCAGACGGCCGCATCCTGGTAGAAAAATACCACCTGCATGGGCGAGTCCGATTCGAACGCCTGGGGTGCCCCGTCCTTCGGTGGGGTTGCCACACAGACTGCAGAAAGCCCTCCTTGGCCAAGAAAAAAGGGGTCCATGTTAGCGCAACGTAACCCTGACGACTTGATTTCATAAAGGCCATCCCCTAAAGTGAAAAATAGCCGAGGCCATTTTGACCGCCGAGTCCGACGGAACCGACCGATTCAACCCCAAAGGAACTGTAGCCCATGTTGTTCAAAAAAAACAAAGACCGCCACGAAGCTCCCAGCCGACGGCTGGAAGACCAACAAAGCGACAAGCCCACCATCATTGCCGCCACCACCGCCATTCAGGGAACGCTCAGCGGCAGCGGCACCCTGCACATGGGCGGCACACTGAAAGGCGATGTGCGCTTCAAGGGACTGGTCTGGATCAGCGAAAGCGGAAAAGTCGAGGGCTCCGTGCATGCCGAGGGCCTGATTGTCACGGGTCAGATCAACGGGAAGATCGAATCCGCCGAAAAAACCGAGCTACGCGCCGGTGCGCGGGTGACAGGGGATATCAGCTGTGCAAAAATCGCCGTGACAGAGGACTGCTTTTTTCAGGGTGAAATCAAAATGTCGGGCGGCGAGGGGGGGCCTCACATATTTACCGAAAAACGCCAAAAGAGCGCGTGATGCCGGTCTTTGAAGATCCGGGATCCGGTATTCGGGCTTAAAGCCATAGCGTGAACGGCGCTGAGGTTTCGTGGGATGAGATCTTGGTCGGGCAAGGAGTGCGTGCGAAAAGAAGTGGGGGCATCCTGCCGGCTGGAGGCCACACGGCGCTGATACCGCTGCCTCAGCCGGGTCAGGAGGGATACTTGTGGACTATGATTCGTACTTGAAAGAGAGCTTGACGCGCACCCGGAAGGCCACGAATTGGCCCTCTTCGATCTTCAGGTCCATTTGCGAAACTTCTGCAATCCGCAGGTTTTTGAGGGTTTTGCCGGCGGTTTCGACGGCATTTTTTGCGGCTTTTTCCCAAGATTCCGGGCTGGAGCCCACAAGTTCAATCACCTTATAGACGCTAGTGCTCATTCCTTCCTCCTTTCATTGGCTGGGGGTTGACTTCGGCTGCTGGATGAACGTCCGAAAAAGGCATATACCATGACGCTGTGCAACTCTAAAAAGGCACGAGACACAGCAGTGGAAATCGGAACCGGAGATTGGAGATCGAATTAAGAAATCGTTATTCCGCCCTCGACCGAGGCAGCGGGGGTTTGAGTGGCGCCGGGTTGATGCGGGTGGCGCTTCAGCAACCGCATGGATCCCCCGCCAGATCGGAAATTCAAAGGCATTCACCCCGAAAGAACAACCGCCACTCCCAATCGTGATTAATGGGTACCACACCGGGAAGTGTAAAGTCAACCGGCAAACGCGGGGGCCTTGGCTCCTGAAGTGGACGCATTGTCCCTGTCATCACCACGGTTAACGGCGGCCTTCTGGGCCAACCGCCGCTCCAGTTCCACCAGCCGCGCTTTCTGCGCTTTCACACACGGTGCGATTGACGCCAGATTTTCGCCGGGATACGGCGTCTGACCGGCGATTTGCAGGCAAATTTGCACCCCAGCTTCAATATTGGCCAGGATACCCGCCAGGCGCTCAGCCTCGCGCGCGCTCGCGTCGCTCGCCTCGATCAGATTTTCAAAAAAATCCACGGTCATGACCAGTTCCTTGGCAAACATGTGCGGACGTTCGGCCGGTACAAGCGACACCCCGCGACCGTAAAAATGATCGATCATTTCCTGCAAGCGATAGAACCGGTTGAACCACGCGAGGTTGGGGCCGGGACAAATGGCCTGGGGGGCGTTCTCGGCCGTCTTCAGACCCAGCTCGATCAGGGCCGAATTGCCCAGTTGTTCACAGAGGCAGGCCTTATTGACGGCTTTGCGACGCATCGCGGACTTAACTTCCGCTGACGCCGGCAGGGCCTCAATCTCGGCCAGCTTCAGTTGCTGATATGCTTTTGAAGCCGTGCACATCCAGGGCGCGTAATCCGAGTTGAGGGCGAGAATCCCCTTTGTGCAGTTTGCTCCAGGGGTCGCAGATGCCGCCTTTTTTTTGATCCACTGTTCAGAGCCGGAATTGCGGACATTGTTGAAGGGCACTCCCAGGGGCGAAACATCGCTGGTGTATAGATCGTCCTCCCCCGCCTGACGCAGAATATCGCGGGTTTGAGCATCCACCCGCGTAACTTCCGGCACCAGCAGAAAGGGCGTGGCCACACCGGTGAGATCCATTCCGAAATCGTTCCGCAGCCGCAGGATTTCACCGTGGGTACCGATCCCGCCCTGAACCGTGACCAGGGGGGCGGTGGTTCCCTCCTCCGCCCCGTACCCCCATCCCTGTTGATCGTAAAATGCTTTTATCGCCGGCTGGAATTCTTCCGCCAGGCGATCCCGGTGGGCCTTGAATTCCTCGAGAAGGTCGGGGAGCAATTTCCCAGCTGAAAAAAAGGCGTGGCCTCCGCAGTTGAGCCCTGACTCGATCCGATATTCCGCGACTTCGAGGCCCTTCTTGGCCAGAAACTTACCCTGAATCAAGGCGGAGCGAAAATCACTGACTTTCAGGATGATCCGTTTTCGGATCCGGCCGGTTTTGTCACGATAAAAATCGGGAAACCGCGTCAGGTAGCTGAAAAGCCCCTTGTTGACCCCGGCCGAGAAAACAATGGCCGAGTCGAGGTGGCTTTCGGCATACCCCCGAAGAGCGCTTCTGGCATCGCTGAATTCCTCTCCCAACGGCTCACCGGAGGGCGTGAAGCGGGGGCGGTCTAAGCGCACCATGATGTTAACATCGATTGCGCCGGCCACCATCCGATCGGTCAGCACCTGTTCCTGGCGGTCCCGCTGCGGACCCGGCGACATTGCAAGCAATTGCCGGTAGGCCATTTTTAGAGGTGACGTCTCCGGCAGAAGATCGAAATATTTTTGCTTTTCGTTTTCTTCAAAAAATGGCAGACCCTTGGTTTCGCTCAGTTTGCGATCGACGATCTTTTTGACCAGATTGAGGTACGCTGTTATCCGTTTTGCACGACGATTCGGATCCGTTGAACGGATTTCACCGTAAGGCAAGTCGTTTTGACGGCAATGGAACTGGCGCAACTTCTCCAGCAGCACGTCATCGAGAATCGAAATGACCGAGGTGATACCCAGGTGGGCCACCCGGATGGGGGTGTCCGCCGAATACCCGGTTCCCATGACCGGAATATGCAGATAATGACCGTCGTTTCTCATGCTGCTACTCTCCCCCGCAGAGGGGGCCTTTGGTGAACCGACCCCGATGGATGATTGCTGTTCTTCGCCATTAGGAAACATGATGGGAATCTTACTCGAAATGGGGTAATAGAAACAGTAATCGGTCATTTTTTACAAAACTTTTACATGCCAAGTTCTTTGGGGGCAGACACCTCGCACGGGGCGTCTCCAAGCCGCCGCCCTTTCGAGGAGTGAGGTTCTGATGTATCGCTCCAAGTGGTTTTTTCATCCAGTTTTTGTCTTTATCTGCTCCACCCTTGCGCTGGGGTTGTCTTTATTTCTCTACATTTACTGGTATATCGCGGTCAGTAAGGGGCTGAATGCACTCATCCAGAATTTTAATCTGGACCGGGACCAGGTCCTTGAGCCCCAAACCTGGCTGGTCGTTCTGGTTCTTTCCTTGCTGGTTGGCCTTATTCTGCTCGGAATTTTCATCATTTTCGTCTACAGCCAAAAAATCATAAAACTTTATCAGCTGCAACACAACTTTATCAACAACTTCACCCACGAACTCAAAACCCCGGTTACCTCCATCAAACTGTATCTCGAGACCTTTCTAAAACACGACCTCCCACGCCCAGATCAACTCCGGTATACCGGCTTCATGCTGCAGGACGTCGCCCGGCTTTCCGATAATATCAACCGCATTCTGAATCTCGCCAAGATCGAAACCAAGTCCTACAGCGGCGAATTCGTCATTCTGGACCTGGTCACGGTGGTGGAACGCTTCAGTCAGAACAACGCCCATCTTTTCCGCAACTGCCTGATCACGATTCAAAACCCCAGCGGCGGGGCTTTTCTCTGCCGTATTAATCTGAGCCTGTTCGAAATGCTGTTGATGAACCTGATCACCAATGCTATCAAGTACAACAATTCCGAAACCCCCAAAGTCGAGATCACCTTTTTGCAGCGCAAACGCAAACTGCTGCTGCAATTTAAGGACAACGGGGTCGGAATCCAAAAAACCGAACTCCGCAAAATTTTCCGAAAGTTTTATCAAGTAGGGGGTTCGGACGACCTGGTGGTAAGAGGTAGTGGGCTAGGGCTTTACCTGGCTCAGAACGTCGCCCGGATCCACAAAGGGCGGATCAGCGCCCAGAGTCCCGGACCCGGTCTGGGCTCAGTTTTCACGCTGGTTCTGCCGTTCTGCGACTAACCACCGCCAGTCCGAGCGGCGCCTGAACGGACGCCCACCTGTTCAAAAACGGCGAAGCCTTCTGGAATAATTTTTCCATAACAGCCATCAAAGACGAAACGCGAACATGTCCACCAAACGAATTTTAATCATCGAGGACGACCGCCACATCGCCGAGGGGCTGAAACTCAACCTGGGTCTCCAGGGGTACGAAGTGATAGTAGCCCGAGATGGTGT